>Ga0308164_10004833_pt1 | contig 11182 bp, 19 predicted proteins | sample PhyTR2_FD_201031 | JGI IMG/M metagenome (GOLD analysis project Ga0308164, IMG submission 201031) | Phyllosphere microbial communities from UC Gill Tract Community Farm, Albany, California, United States - DLSLT.R2 | ecosystem: Host-associated > Plants > Phyllosphere > Unclassified | place: USA... | reverse complement strand
GCACCTTCCCTGCGGGTACGATGTGCAGGGTCAAGTTCGCGGATCGAAGCTGCCAACTGCTGAAGGCCCAGGCCGATCGCAGCGCTCATCGACAGGCCGACCGGATCGAAAACGGCCTTGTTGGCCAAGTAGACGTCCGGCGAAAGGTAGCCTTTGACCGAGATGGTCTTGGCGTTCGGGTTGTTCATGGTTTTCTCCTAGTGATGCGGGTTACAGGAATGGGTAAAACGTTATGCAGTCGAGGCTTAAGCTGGAGGCGCGGGCATTTCGCCAATACCCTGCTCACGCGCAGCCGGCAAGGATGGGGCGCGTAAATAAGCCCAATCGACGCGGCAGTTCATATCCTCACAGCGCGCCGTGCCACCCGACAACTTCTCGATCTCAGGGCACTTTTCAGCTGGCACCAGCCCACGCTTTATCCATTCGTAGACAGACACGGGACTGATCTGGAAGTGAGCTGCGACTGCGGCGACACCGCCGGCTCTATCAAGCGCTTCTTTGATTTGAGTGTTCATGCCCACAGTATCAGGTTAAACCTAATAATAAGTCAAGGCTTAACCTAAATTTTTTTTGATAGGCTTAGCCTTATGAAATTTCCTCAAATACTTAAACAGCGCCGCAAGGAGCTAGGGCTAACTCAGCAAGACATTGCGGATATTTGGGGGATCAAATCCGTCAATGTGTCTGACTGGGAGCGCGGCAAAGGGATGCCTGAGGCGTCGAAACTATCAGCACTCGCGAAGCGATTGAACATCTCGCTGTCTGAGTTGATGGGAGAGATCGCTCGTGGAAATGATGGCGGAAGTGTAGCAACCAGCGACGTAGAAGACGCCCCGCCAATTTTGGCTACACCGCGCCTGATCCCAGTTGCTGGCCGTGTGCAAGCTGGGGAGGATGGGTTGTTGCATATCGACGATTTTCCTCCAGAGCAGCCAGAAGGCTACATGGTGTGGTTCACGTCATGCGTCGAGGCTTACGCGCTGCGTGTACGCGGCGAAAGCATGAGCCCTAGATATTTGCCGGGGGAGTACGTTGGAGTCGATCCATGCGCAGACGTTTTCCCGAGTGATGAAGTCATAGTGCTACTCAACGATGGGCGTCGTATGGTCAAGCGCCTGCTTTGGAAGCGGGATGAGCAGGCATGCTTTGAGTCTGTGAATAAAGATTTCCCCAACATCGTGTTCGACGTCGAAGAAATCACTGCACTGCACCTGGTGCTCGGACACATCCCAAAATCAGCCTTCCGCCCAAGCGTGTGAAGATGCTCCATGTAGGACCAACGCCAGACTTCGAATTGGTCAGGAGGGTCAAACTGCGGCTGCGTGCTGGTGTTGAAGGCTTTGACACCGCGGTTGATATGTCCGCTAGCGCGCCTTTGCCGCTTCTATTGAGTGGTTTCCAGCAACTCGGCGCTGGGCACGCCTACTTTCTTGCGCTTTAGGTGCGCGACTGGGGCTTGCAGCCCTTAATCTTTAGCGACGACGGTAGTGTTCGACACTTCTAACATCGGCGCAGCAATCAGGGAGTCTACACAACGAATTCGGAACCGGGGCGTATACCAAACGCTGCGGCGGCGCGGCGACCAGTGGACCTCAACTTTTGGCCACGGACTTCAAACCGTTGAATCCGGGAAGTAGGTGCCTAAGTCCTATCAGTCACGTGGTGAATCGCCTGGGAAGAATGACTATTGAGGATTGACCTATTTTGTTAATGCATATATTCCAGAACCGTGATTAATAATCCTAAGGCGAGCTTGAATGATCATGCAGCCTTAGGACGTTTAGCTATTTAAAAAGCACAATTCTTTATTGCAATACGATGACCTTGATGATATGACCTGCCATAGAAACTTGTATGAAAACCGTCCATCGCACCATACTGACGATTCGTCGTACCGGGAACAAAAGTAGTTTGCATCCAGCTTGGGTTTTTTACATAATCCCCATCGTAAAACGGAACCACGTTGCCTCTTTGAGCCAAGATTGTGTGTAGTAGCTCATACCCAATGCGCTGAGTATATTCTAACTCTGGACGATCCATCTTCCAATCTTGGATCTGATAGCCTTTATAGATCGCTTGAGAAAGACATGTGTAAGGCTCGACACTAATTGCCTGATCAACGATCTTACCAACTGCAGTATGATCGACATGATCAGCATGCACGGAATTATATTCGCCGTTAGCTCTATTTATAACGACATTCGGCGCATTCCGATTATTCCTACTTATAATCTGCTGAATTGTCGATTTTAATGAAGCTAATGTATAACGATTAGTTCCAGTAACGTCGCTGACTTCCGTTCCTGCTACGTTGAGAAGTCTCTGTAAATATGTCTCTGATGAATTTGGAAAGCCAGCGTCAGGCAAGTTCAAATGATATAAGACAACATTGCCCAATGTCCACTTCTCCACCCTAGGGTTAAGTGTGCCAAAATTTTCGGTAGTTTGAGCCCAAGGCCGATCGCCAGCAGCGGGACTTGCTCCAGGAATCCACTTCTCCAGTGCTAACATATGGGCTTGGAGTCTCACACGATAATATTGATTACCAAAATCATTATACTGTCCACTTGTATACGCTGGTTTGTCGGAGTGACCGTTCCCCGCATCTCCTGCCGTTACAATGACAACAACAGTTGGATAACCGCCCTTAATGTCTGTGATTAGATTTGGACCCATCAATAGAATATGGTCATCCGGGTGAGCGACAACGAATACTGCAGAGGATGCAGGCAGGGAAAACGATGTGGCCAGAACAGCAGTAATTGCCAATTTCTTTAGATTTCGCATACAGAACTCCTTCGAGTTACGGTGGAAAAGCTAGGCTAACAGCAGATGGCCGCCGCAAATGTCACCAAATTCCACACTTACAATTTTCGGTAGCCTTCGAGAGATACTTGGCCCTCCGTGGGATTTGGTGAATTTTTTCGATAGCAAGCCAGCTATACTCGCGCGAGCGAAACGGCACGCTCAGATGTCGGGAATTCAAACCTTGCACAGGTCTATAACATGAAATTCTTCGGCATCTTAATTTTGGTGGTCGGCTTGGCGCTCAGCGTTTTCGCGCTCAATATGAAGGTCAATGTTGAAGTGGAGTCCAGAGACCTCGGTTACGGGGTCCGTATCCCGGCAATGAGCATCGCGAACGTTAATCTTATGGAGCAGCGCCAGAACTTGCTAATCTTCTCGGGCGTGCTCGCAGTTGTCGGCGCGATCTTGACCGGATTTGCCTCAATGCGTCCAGCGGCGCCTGCACCAGTGCCTGTTGTTCTGCAAGAAGGTGAGGGGTTGCTCGATTTCTCGAACGAAAAGCCAGCTGCTGCTGCGATCACCGATTCGTCTTCAGTTTCTATTTGTCCAAAGTGCCGCAGTATGGGTGGTGGTGATGACGTCGAGTGCAGCCGCTGTGGCGCCGCGCTGCAAGCCAGCGCATGAGCGAATTCGATGATGCAAAGTGGGCACATCGCGCACTGCTAGATCTTCATCGCAGTGTCGATACGCTCCTTGGCATGAGGACGTCGGGCGCTGGCAAGGCAGTGATCATCGCAGCATCAGTCGCGCTCAAAGATGAGTTGAAGACGGCGAATCGATCGGGGTCGTATCAGGGCAAGAAAATGCCGATCGAAGGACCAGGCCGGTTCCTTGCCTCTGCTATTCAGCGGGCGTCGGCTGACTTTCGGATGCGATCTGATACGGACCCGTCAAAGGTCGTATGGTCTGCAACATTGAGTGAGTTGAAGGCTTATTTCTCAGACTATAGCGGCCGAATTCGCAAGGAATGCCCAGAAGTCGAGTAACCCCGATTTCGATAGCACCCAGCCTGTCGAGGATCTTGATCTGCCAAAAGTGTCGGGTCTCATCGTCTACCTCGGTCCCCTGGATGCGCATCCGCTCGGCGTCCAGCCGGCATCTGTCGATCAGATCGAGCAGCGCAGTCCCGTCGAAACCCATGTGACTCTGATCGTAGCTGCGCGCAGTTAGCTTGGCATGAACCCTGCCTTCCCGCAAGTTCTGGACAACATCCGCGCGCTCCAGTAGCTCATGTCGATTAAGCCACCGCGGCCGAGGCTCTTCGGGCCGCTCCGGCGTAGCGACCACTGAATGCAATTCCGCCATCGATTCCACCCCATCAATTGATCTTGCAACTAGCTTACGCTCGCGTTTGACGGTTTACAACTGCGGCAGCAACAATTGAAGAGATTTCCGGAGAACCTGATGTGTACTATAAAACCTCGTTCGTTCATTGCTCATAGGTGCAGTCATGCCAAGAATTCAATGCCCGACGTGCAAGTCGCCCATTTCCGGTCGAAAGGCTCACGCCATTTGCCCATGGTGCGGGTCGGCGCTGCAGATATTATCTGTGGCAAACCCGTATGAGTCACCTCGTAGATCCAAAACTTGGCTTGCCCGGAAGGAATGGGGCGTAGCTCTAGTTGGTGCGATTTTTGCAGGCTGCCTCATCACTGTCGGCTTCACCCGAATGACTTCAGATCAAGAAACAGATGACGCGTGGGAACCGCACGAGGCACTTGCGACCTGCCGGGGTGAGATACAGTCGCTGTCACCGGTTGGCGAGGTCCCGCCACTACCAGAGGCGCAAAATCAGGGTGCTCATCCAGAATTCTATTTTGTCTGGCCAAAGGACACCCGCTACTACTCCCCCTCTGATAAAGACCTCAATGTTCCCGCTGCAACATGCAGAGGCGATCTTCGCTCGGGTCAAATTGTGGCATTGTTTATGAACGGCCAGGACGTAACAACAGTGCTGCAACTCGACAATTCGTTACACCGGCACTGACCTGTTCGTGCTCCCTGTGCCCGTGACTATTGGTTAGATTTTGGGGCCTGCGGTCGAGCTATACTCGCGCGAGCGAAGCGGCACGCTTAGATGCCCGTCCATTTCAAAGTCTACCTATGTCCGGCAATAAGAAAAACGATGCACCCAAGTCCCCGCCTTCTCCGAGACCAGAGCGGAAGAACTCCCCATCTCCGGACTGGAGTAGAATTGGGCAGGATAGCAACACGGTGACGCCCCGCGTGCCACCACCACCGCCAACAACAAGGCCAAAAAAATGACTACTGATGTGCCTGACGACGCCATAACTGATCAGGAACTGGATCATGCTTGGACTAAGCGCGTGGATGCGTTGTATCGTGCAGAGTTGTCAGCACTCTATCATCAGAAACGAGAACGGTTCTTCGAGCTTATCGACAAGCTAGGTAAAGCGATTGCGATCTTCGGGGGCTCCGCCGCATTATGGAAGATCGGTGAACCAGATCTGGTTGCCTACTTTGCTGCGTTAATTACTGCCTCATCGGCACTGTCGCTCGTGTTTTCGTTTTCTGATCGATCAAAGCGTCACGCTGAACTCGCTCGGAGCTTCCGTGAAATCATCAGCGATATTCTTGGCACTACCGATTTTTCGATCAGCGACACGAAGGCCAGTGAGTGGATGGGCAAAGTGTGCGCCCTTGAAGCGAAAGAACCGCCCTCACTGTCAGCGCTAGTAGTCATGTGTCAGAACGAACTAGCCATTGCCCGTCAGGCAACCGTCTACCCACAATCATTCTATGTTCGCTGCCTCGCGCATTTTTTCGATCTTCCACGGATAAATTAAAATTTAGCCGGTGGCGTCTTTGTGCTGAGTTTGGCGATATGCAGTCCGAACTCGATGCAAATTGCGGTCAGGGATGGACAGTACAGCGAATACAACAGGTACCCTCTATGCGTCTAGCCGGTGCAGTTAACGGCTTCAACGTAGGTGATACAACACGCCTAGTTGCCGACCGAGCGCTTGCCTATCGAATAATTTGATAATTTGATCAAATTTCCTGCTAGAATTGTCGCATCTTCATATGGAGGCAGCATGGAAGCAAGAGAAATCATCGAGCGTTTGGGCGGACAAAGTGCTGTTGCGCAGCATCTGGAAAAAGGCCAGAGCACGGTAGCATATTGGGTCAAAACCGGAGTAATCCCCGCTCGCTGGAAGCCAAAGCTGTATTTGCTCTCGGTCAAGCTTGGCGTACCGCTGACAGCGGAGGAGCTGATTGGAACTCCAGAAGATCCGCTCTCAGGGCATATAGATGGTGCACCGGTCAGCCGTGCTGCACGATCATCCATGCCCGTCATTCTCGATCTTCCCAAGCAGGCAGCTATGACGCAGCCATCGTCAGGCGCATCGGAAAGCGAAACAGTCGTTTTTCATAGCGGAGAGCTTGAAATTCCCCTGCGGTTTGATACCGGTTCCCAAGCAATTTGGGCGACGCAGGAACAGATAGGTCAAATTTTCACCGTTAGCCAATCCTCCATCTCAAGGCACATTGCGAATATCTTCGCAGAGGAGGAGCTGGACGAAAAAAGCAATATGCAAAAACTGCATACTGCAAATTCGGATCGACCGACCTCGCTCTATAGCCTTGACGTCATTATTTCGGTAGGCTACCGCGTTAATTCGAGGACTGCGACTGACTTCCGGAAGTGGGCGACTCAGACCTTACGGGCGTACCTAGATCAGGGCTATGTAATCAACGAGAAGGCCCTCCGGGAATCGCCGGAGAAGCTGAATCGACTGGCCGCTCAGATCCGTTCTTTGCGGTCCGAGGAGAAGCAAGTCTACGCGAAGGTCCGCGAGTGCTTCAAGCTCAGCTCTTCAGATTACGACTCAGAGTCTCGCACTGTTAAATCCTTCTATGCCCTTCTCCAAGACAAATTTCACCATGCCGTGACCGGGTCAACAGCGTCCAAGCTGATCATGGACCGGGCGGATCACACTGCGGAGAATATGGGGCTTCAATCATTAAAAGGTGAGCGGCCTACCTTAGCTGATGCGACAGCCGGCAAGAACTATCTGAAGCCGGAGGAACTCTATCGCCTTCACATTCTGTCTGAACAGTTCCTGCTCTATGCGGAGGGTACCGCCCTGGCGGGCAAGAACATGACGATGGAGTCGCTTCACCGTCAGCTCGATCGCCTTCTGACCTTGAACGATTACCCCGTGTTCGAAGGCTATAAGGACTACATCAAAGACCAAGCAATTCAACATGCCCGCATCGAGTTCGGGCAGTATAAAAAGCGGCTCAAGATCGAAGCCATGGGTCTGCAATATGATGAAGAAGCCCTGGCGTCTGGAGAATACGACGGGTTCCTACTGGCAAACTGACCGGCCGCCGCTGAGTAAGATCGCGCTGCAGGTGCCAGCCGCGACAGATCAGCCGCAGGCGAAGTAAGGCATCTAGGCAACCAGTGCAGTTAAGCTCGCCGCGTGCGAGCTTTTTGCGCCTCTCCTCACCCGCCCAGCGCGGGTATCGTTATGTCCATGGGGCAGGTCGTCGCGCGCGATGGCGTAGCGCCGGGCGCATGACAAATCCAGGGAATCGGGATGGTCGCAACGCTTCCGCTTGGTTTCCGTGTTTGATGCCGCAGTCTGGTCGGAGATTTTGACGCACCTCGTTGTCCTGTGGCACCTGAGCAGCTAACCGAACCTTCGTACGCGGCGCCGTCGCGATCTGCTCGAGCATCTGAGGCGTGACTTCCATATCTCCATGCCTGCCTGGCCAGCCGGCCTGTAGGGGGTACGGGATGCCGAACGCTTCGGCCTCAACCCTTTTGAGCGCCTTCGCCTTCTGGCCTTTCTGCTCCAAGTATCTGGTCAACGTAAGCATCTGATCAACGTGTTCCCGTTGCCTCGACGGCCGGGCGGACATCCGTCATATCCCAATTCCCCTTGCCTTCGTTGCAATCGCAGCAAAGCACCTGCAAGTTATCGAGATGCAGAGCCAATTGGGGAAATAAGCGCCTCGGAAGCACGTGGTCTACATTGAGTACTGCGCCAGTCGCTGGGCTAGAACCGCAGCATTGGCACTTGCGCCCGTGTTTGTTCAGCGCCTGGAGCCTTACGCGTTTCCATGCCTTCGAGTTTAGAAAATCCGGGTCGTTAGCACCCGGCGTTTTTTTCAACTCTATCCATGCAACATCGAGCACCCGAACTCCTGCAGCTGCCGACTGCTTGCCACTCGCCTCCAATGCCGATCGAAGGCGCTGAGCCATGTCGGAGGTGATCTCGATGTCGCCAAATTTTTGAAGCCAGCCATTTTTTGGCGGATAAGCTATCCCGAAGGCCCGCGCTTCGCAGGCCAGCAACGTCGTGGCCCTCGTTACCCCATATTTTGCATTTAGGTACTCTTTGATCAACATTTGAGATCGCCTAGTAGTGGTACTGCTAATATTTTAAGCCATGATGTTGCGGTTGAATTGGGTTTAAGGTTTTAAGAATACCCCAGCAGAGTCTCGGTTCCGGATGTCACCCTCCCAGAAGCCAGTTAGAAAACTGACCTTCGTGGAGAGCGACACACCCCTTGCTTTCGCCTTCGGACGCGCACTTGTTGGCAGACTTTCCATGTGTTTCCACATGTCCCCCGGCGCGCTCTACCCCTACCACCCACGCGTTGCCCTCCCGGTCGTCCTTGGCACTTGAGCCCGAGCGTCGGCGGTTTACCCTCCCTGCCCCAGACGTGCAATCGATAAAACTTAGTCGATGACGCCATGATAACCCAACTTAGGCTTAACCTGAAATATTTTCTAGGTTAAGCCTTGCTTTAATTAAGGTTATACCTAATAATGGCCTTCATACGCAGCGAGCTGAAGGCCTAGCAGGAGCAACACCAGCACTCGGCTTGGCAGAAAACGAACCGGAGAATGAATATGGCATGTAGCTGCAAAACCAACATTGAGGCGAAGCTCCTGGCTCGCTTTAAGGAGCAGAGCCCTGATGCATCGAAGCACGAGGTAGAGCTGACCGGCTACACGCTGATCCTCGACGACGCAATGAACATGACGTTGAAAGGCTGCATGAAGATCGAAGCAGCGGCCGATCACCCGCTGCGCAAAGGCGGCGTCAAACGCAAGGTACAGCAACAAAACATGGTCTTCACCTTCTGCCCGTCTTGCGGCACGAAGTACGAGACCGAGACGGTCGCTACGCCAGTCCAAGCCGCCGAGGTGACGGCATGACCCAGAAGTACGACCAGGACTACCTGAAGAAAGCGATCGCCGACGAGCGCGAGATTGCGCGGCTTGACCTGCGCGTACGTACCTCGATGCCCGGCGGCCTGGGTCTGTCGATCGACTCAAACGTCTACCTGATGACGGGCCGTGTCGGCAGCGGCAGCGGGATTCGCACAAGCGAGATCATGTCGAAGTGGCGGCGCGACCCGCGGGCCGCTGGCGCGCTCGCCATCAAGCACGCGCTGAACATCAAACATGACCCCGACGAGTACTCGGTGACCGTGGGATATGGCCCTGGCCGGCGTGGCGTCACTGAGCACTACGGCTCTCACCCCAACCGGGACGCCGCGACGATGGCCGCAATCACCCGCGCCACCCTGCAGAAGCTCACCGAAGAACGCGACGAAGCTGCCGCGCTCAATCCTACCCGCTCGAAGCCGAGCCGTCAGCCCGTCGCGCGGGCCAAATCAAAAACTTGAGGTCCCGATGATTCGCTTCTTACTTTTCTTTGGCATGGACTGGGCCGAGCGCCACCCGGGCGTGATGCTCGCGTTGCTGGCTCTTCTGATCTGCCTGGCCGGCGCAATCGATCCGATCGCGCCACACCTTTAACTGACTTCCCGATAACGAAGGAACCACGATGTTTTTCCGAAACCTCCAGATCTACCGCCTGCCGGCGCCGTATGCGATGACCGCAGACGCGCTGGCCGGCGCACTTATGATCCAGGCGTTCACGCCGGCGTCGAGCAGCGAACTGCTGCGCCAGGGATGGCAGTCGCCACGCGGGGCCGGCATGCCGCTCGTGCACGCAGTGAACGGCCAGTTCCTGCTGCAGCTCGTTACCGAGAAGAAGGTACTGCCCGCGAAGGTGATCAACCAGGTCGCTGCGGCGCGCGCCGATGAGATGGAAGAGCAGCAAGGGTTCCGTCCCGGGAAGAAGGCAATGCGCGATTTGAAAGAGCGCGTCGCCGACGAGCTGCTGCCGCGCGCGTTCCCGATTCGCTCGGCGGTGCTGGTGTGGATCGATCCGGTCAATGGCTGGCTCGTGGTCGATGCGTCGAGCCCGGCCAAGGCTGATGGCGTCGTCAAGCTGCTGCTCAAGGCGGTCGACAAGATGCCGCTGGAATCGCTACGCGTGCAGCGTTCGCCGTTGGCCGTGATGACTGGCTGGCTCGAAGCCGATGAAGCGCCGTACGGCTTTACGATCGACCAGGATGCGACGCTGCGCGCTACCGGCGAGAGTCGTGCCCAGATCGGATACAAGCGCCACACCCTGGACCCACAAGACACCCGGCGCCACATCGCCGCTGGCAAACAGTGCACTCGCCTGGCACTGACGTGGAACGACCGCATCAGCTTCGTGCTGGATGAGTCGCTGGCTATCAAGAGCGTCAAGCCGCTAGACGTGCTGAAGGAAAACGGTACCGGCGTGTACGACTCCGACGAGCGTTTCGACAGCGACTTCGCTCTCATGTCGGGCGAGCTGGCCAAGCTGCTGGCGGACGTAGTGGAAGCGATGGGCGGTGAGGCGCGGGCATGAAGCGTCGTACACGGCGCGCACCTAGCGCCGATTCGCAGACGTGGACGCCAGCCGACCGCATGGCTATCGAACAGTCTCGCGTCAACGTGCAGTCCAGCCGCCACCAGCGCGTGGTGGCGATCGAAAAGGCTTTTGCCGCAGCGCGGCCCACGGAACCGAGGAAACCATGAGCGACAGTTTGCAAGTTCACCCACCCATTCGTGAGGGCGAGAGCATCATCCCCGCAGCCGACAACCGCGAAATGATGCGCCGCCTCGACGACCAAGCGCTACCCAGCGCGCCGCTGGACTGGGGCAATGACGGCACGCCACTGCCACAATCGAGCATCGTCTACCTCTACCGGCCACACGCGGGCGGCTTCGCCCTATGGTCCGAAATCAGGACGCAAGAGCGCCTGGCCGAAGTGCAGGCGTCGCCCGGCCACTTCGAGCTGCGCGTTCTGTTCACGGTCCCCGTTGAGGATCTGGCGCGCGGCGCGCTTGTGCCGATCATGGAAGCGCGCCTGCGCCTGGACCGCATCAAGAAAGCCACCGACCAGGCCATCTCCGGCATGCACGACGTGATTCGCGAACTGGCGGTGAAGCCATGAGCGAGCACCGCCTGCGGGTCATCAAATGGAAGTGCGCCGCCGTGCTGCTGTA
>Ga0308164_10004832_pt1 | contig 11183 bp, 18 predicted proteins | sample PhyTR2_FD_201031 | JGI IMG/M metagenome (GOLD analysis project Ga0308164, IMG submission 201031) | Phyllosphere microbial communities from UC Gill Tract Community Farm, Albany, California, United States - DLSLT.R2 | ecosystem: Host-associated > Plants > Phyllosphere > Unclassified | place: USA... | reverse complement strand
CCTGCAAGGCCAGTAACCGCCGTGCATAGCCTAGCAACCGCTCGCCCGAAGGCGTCGGCGAAATAGGCCTTGCCGATCGATCGATCAGCGACTGCCCGACTGCCGCTTCGAGGCGGCCAAGATGCTGACTCACCGTCGACTGGGTGGAATTAAGACGATCGGCTGCGATCGTGAAGCTGGCGGCATCGGCGATAGCGACGAAGGTACGGAGCAATCTCGGGTCGAGCATATCGGTATCCTAATATCAAATGCATATCATTCGAATATCTCATTAGTAAATGCGGTCAACCGCGCCCACTTGCAGATTTCAACAAGCCAAGGACCGCTGATTTGCGTGACGCCGTCGCACCCTGCCTGTTTCGAAACGCTCTGCTAGAAGATGGCCGGACCAGCGATCTGGCCGTGTCGGACGGTCAGTTTGTTGATCCGGCATCGCTCGCCGCCAGTGCCGATAGCATCGACCTGGCAGGGCTTCTGGTCCTTCCCGCATTGGTCGAAGGCCACATCCATCTCGACAAGAGCTTCGTTGGCGATGACTGGCGTCCGCATCGCCCAGCCAACGGCCTTGGCGAACGCTTGGGTATCGAGAAGCGGCTGCTTGCGGATGCATTGCCAACCACCGATCGCGCGGATTCGTTGCTGGCGCAGGCGCACGGTTTCGGCACGGTCGCGATGCGTAGCCATGTCGACGTTGATGCGGCGCTCGGCCTCGCCAATCTGCATGCGGTGATGGCGGCGTGCGAGCCGTGGCGGGACCGCGTCGATGTCGAGATCGTCGCGTTTCCCCAGGCCGGCATCCTTGCATCCCCCGGGACCGCCGATTTACTCGATGCGGCCGTTCGGGAAGGGGCACGCGTCGTCGGCGGGCTGGACCCTTCGGCGTTCGACGGTGATGCCGACGCGCACCTCGATGTGGTGTTCGGCGTGGCGGAACGGCACGGCGTGAAGATCGATATCCACCTCCACGAACCCGGTCGGCAGGGGATCGAGCAGCTGCGCCGGATCGCTGCGCGAACGACCGCGGTCGGAATGCAGAGCAAGGTCGTCGTGAGCCACGCCTATGCGCTTGGCGATGTCGGGCCGGACGAAGCCGCCCGCACCGCTGATATTCTGGCGGAAGCCGGCGTAGCGATCATGACCAATGCGCCGGGAGATCGCGCTTTCCCGCCGGTCAAACTGCTGCGTGGTGCAGGCGTCCGTGTGTTTGCCGGCAACGACAATATCCGCGATGCCTGGTGGCCGTATGGTGATGCCGACATGCTCGGGCGCGCGATGATGATCGGGTATCGATCAGGCTTCTTCACCGACGCCGATCTCGCGACCGCGCTGGATATGGCAACGACGGATGCAGCATCGGTTCTGGGGCTCCGACGTTACGGCTTGGCTATAGGTGACGAAGCGACATTCCTCATAGTCGATGCAGAAAACGCCGCGTCTGCAGTTGCTGCTCCGCCGCGCGACCGTCGTCTGATCCAGCAGGGCGCAATCGTACCATCAGGCACATCGCGGCTCGACACCCTCTTTTTCCGATACGACACTCAGCAAGGATATCGCTCATGAAGGCAATCGCTCTCGCTCTACTGCTCGGCGCAGTCGCCACCCCCGCCGCGGCAGCCGACATTTCCACTCACGTTCTCGATCTCGCCCGGGGCGTTGGCGGCAAGGCCGTGCCTGTAACCCTCTCGAAGCGTGCAGATGACGGACGCTGGCAAAAGGTCGGCACCGCTACCACCGATGCCGATGGCCGCGTTCGTAGCTTTGGGGACACCAAGTCGTTCGACACCGGAATCTACAAGCTCCAGTTCGACATGTCGCGCTACCCCGATGCGTCAGCGAGCCCGTTCTTTCCGGAAATCACGCTGACGTTCCGCGTGATCGATACGGCGGGCCACTACCATGTGCCGGTCGTCGTCAGCCCCTATGGCTATTCGACCTACCGGGGAAACTAAGTATGGCGGCGTGACGCTTCCTGTAACGCTGGGGGCAGGCCTCGCTTGGAACGATCAACCTAAGGCTCGGCCTGCGGATCGTTCGCCTACGGCTCCGCGCCAATGTGCTGATCGGTAACGGCACTGGGGATCTATTGGCAGGCCGGATGCGTGCGCATGCCAACCTAGTCGAATATGCGCCGTTCGTCCTCGGTTTGACGGCGTTGATCGAGCTTACCCACGGCACCAGCCCAACGCTCGGGGTCACCGTGGCGATCGTTGTTGTTGCCCGGATTGCCCATCTAATCGGGATGGACCTCCGCCGTTCTAACGTGGCGTGGGCAGGCGGCGCGATCCTGACATGGCTCGTGCTGGCATTCCTCGTCGGTTGGGTTGAGCCGATCGCAACCGGCGTCGCCTGATGCGCCTCCGCGCTTATTATCTTCGAAAGGTTACATCACGTGTTGAGTCTCGTCATTCTTTTGCCCGCGGCAATCGCCGCGACAACGCCTGCAGTCCCGCTGGAGCGTAAAACCGTGTCGCTGGCATTAGCCAACAGCCTGACGGGTGCCGCAATCGCTTCGTGTCGTAAGATCGGTCGAAAGTCTGTGGTCGCGGTGGTCGATCGCGGCGGAAACCTGGTCTCGCTCCAGCGGGGTGACGACATCGGCCCCCACAACACGCTAGCAGCCCAACGCAAGGCGTTCACCGCCTTGTCGACCAAGGCTAACACGACCGTCTTGGCTGAGCGCGCAGCGACCGATCCGACGTCTCGTAACCTCATCACCATTCCCGAGCTCCTTTTGTTGGGCGGTGGCATGCCGGTTGTCGTTGATGGTGACGTGATTGGGGGTATCGGCGTCGCCGGGTCAGGTGGATCGGCCAATGACGAGCGCTGTGCGACCGAGGCCATCGCGCAGGTATTGGGCAAAGCAAGGACGCGTCCATGACGGATCTGACAAACGGCGATCAAGACGGAGATGGCGTTCTCACAAACGAGCCCGGGACGGGACCGGCAGAAAACGGCGACGAGTGAACTGCCCTTGCTGCAAGCCGCTTGCCCAAAACCGTTTCCAAAACATTTTTCAGAAATGGCGTCATCTCGACGGAGTTATCACAATGAGGGGCACGCTCCTCAGGCGACGTAACACACACGATAGTCGCCAATCGGGGTTGGCGACGGCCTTTTGCGACGATCGCCAGGCTGCCGACCGAAATCACCTGTTTGTCACACAGTCGGGATTTGGACCGGGTTTTAAAAAATCTGACCACCGAACGGCCGATAATGGGAAGGAAGCACGATGGAGTGTCCTCGAACTTAGCCGTTCCTGAAGTTAGATTCTTTGTTGGAGAAAGCGGCAGCGCAGTCCGATGTTATTTATTACCACCCGCCCGCCCGAACGCGGCAGGACGGCTTTCCTCTCAAACTCTTTTCAAACGGGTCGTGGACGTACCGCATACCACCCTGTGAACGCTGAGATTGCCATGGCCGGAATGGCCAAAATGCTCGCCGAAATCACGCCGACCGGCCATAGATCACCGGTTCGGGTGTTCAGCCATATTATGGGAAGTTGCGCAAACGTCAGTATCGCGCCTGCCATCCAACCGCGGGCCTTGAACAATATCCCGACGAGCGCAGACAGAATGAAGGAAACGGGATACCACAAGCGCCAATAGGTGTCGGTGTCCCATGGCTCGGCTGTTCTAGTCAGCCAGCACACGAATTGCCAGTAGAACATACCGCAGACGAGCAAAAACAGTGCTTTAAATTGGGTATTCATCAACTCTCCCTGCCATTAACCTTGGTAGAAGACCAACGGTTTTCACCTGGCTGCATCGGTATTGCGATCGCGTCACTGATGCTGGTTGGATAGATAGCTTATCGAAAGCTGGCCACAATCGGTCGCCCCGGTGAGCAATTCACACCCTCGAAAGCAGACTTCCGATCAGAACGATGGTCCTCAATTTTTCCATCTTCGAGTGGCGAGCTAGGGAAAGCCGACAAACCTGCCACCTGTTAGCGCGGTCGGGGGGGCGCTGTCCCGCTAACGGCTCCCATTCGAGATGCTCGCAGCGCTTAGCGTACGTTTGTGACCAGGGACCCTGGCAAGAGCATCGATTAGCTCCGACTTGTTCATCCGCGCGCGCCGCTAGGTCATAGACATTAAGGTAGCCCTCCTGATCTAGCGCACTATCTGGACGTGTCTGATCAAGGTGGTTGCGATCTCTTGTGGCGCAGACCGATGCTTCAATCGATCGGGCGTCACCAACATCGAGGCCAAGACAGGCGCACCACAGAAGTCGAAGATGCCTGTCTCGATCTGCACCTTCATCGCTTCGCGATAGCCACGCTTGCCGTAGGTCGCCTCGCTGGCAGCGGCTATCGCAACCAAACTGACCTTCAGCCGACCAAGCCGCTTCGTGATACGGCCTTCGGCGTCTTCGTCAAAAGCCCAGCCTGCAACGAAGACGCGGTCGATCCAGCCCTTAAGAAGCGCCGGCATCGACCACCAGTAAACCGGATAGACAAGGATCAGGTGATCCGCGCGATCGAGTCGTTGCTGTTCCTTTCGCACGTCGGCGGGCAAGGCGTCTTTGCAGTTGAAGGCTGCATGATCCGCCGGACCGAAAACGGGATCGAACCGTTCAGCGTCGAGGTCGGCCATCTCGGCATTGTAGCCATCGGCCTGCAACGCCTCGACGATCGCGTTTGTCACGGCGCGCGTCAGCGAAGATTCCGCAGGGTGCGCCATAACCACCAGTGCGCTTTGCGTACCAGCTTCTTGATACGTATGCGTCATGCGAGCGGCAACTCCATCAACCGGCCGCCCTCCTGAATAAGACGTTCGAGATACTCATCGTGGTCGAGAATCTGGTAAGGAAAGAGAAGTCCAGGCTGCGTCGCCGGTTTCCCATCCAAGCCGACAAGACGTTCTAGCACCATGCAGATGCCCAGTGCCGTCAGCGGTGCGGCTCCGCCTGGATGGAAGACGGCATGTCGGCTGCGCACCTCCGTGCCCGATCGATCAACGCCCGACAATTCGATGATGATCTCGGTAGACTTCGCGCCGCCCGCTCGCCTGCTGGAACTAACCCCGGTTCCGATGCCGAATTGGATGTCGCGTGCGCCCGTCGCCGCAGCAAGCCCGGCGATGTCGATGGTGGAAAAGCCAGCCGCCGTTAGTTTCTTGCCGTCGATCGCCCGGAACGCGAAGCTGGCATCGTCGCTTTTGCGCCAGACGAACGCGCCGTCCCGTCGTGCCAAAACGGAGGAGATGACGGCCGCGAAACGTTCGAAATCTTCGGTAACGGCAGGGCCGCCCCAATCTTCCTCGTCGACCAGTGCGCCGATGCTGATGCCATCGACGCGCGCATAGGATTTAGCTGCGGTGAGCGTCGCGATCGTCGTGGCGCCGACTAGCCACTCATAGCCTAGCACCATGGCGGCTGCAGCAGGGCGCTGCATGTGGATCGCGACTTCGGGCGCGACCTCGTAGAGCCCTGTCGAGATGCCGAGGTGCGGAATTCCCCGTGCATGGGCATAGCGCAGGCTCGAGAGCCTTTCGTCACTATATAGCACGGCGACCGCTGCTATCGGTCGTTCGCCAAGGCCGAGATCGTCCACGTGGGGATCAATGACTACCGCCTCGGCGTGAAGCAGTGCGCTCGCGACCTGCTCGGCCTTTTGCCGGGTCCTGCTTCCTATGAGCAGAGGAAGATCGGGGTAACGCTTGCGTAACGCCTGGCTGGTGAAACGGCCGATCTGGCCGGTACCGCCCAGGATGAGGATGGGTGAGATGGACATTGCCGCCTTTCCGTGTAAATGCCTTAACTACTAATCGTAGGTTTGCATAATCTACCTTTAGTAGGTTTGGCAAATGGATTTATCATGACGACAAAACCGGACGTCGTAGCCGCACAGCGCGGACGCCGGCTTACCAAGGCCGACCGGCGGCAGCAGCTGCTCGCGACAGCGCTCGAGGTGATCCGCGAGGAGGGTGCCGACAATCTGACCCTCGGACATCTGGCGGTCCGGGCAGAAGTGTCCAAGCCGGTTGTGTATGATCACTTCGGGACGCGCTCTGGCCTGCTGATCGAACTGTATCGCTGGATTGACACCGAACGGGTCGAGGCATTCCGCCAGGCAATGGCAATCGCTGGCAAGGATCGCAAAGAGACGATTGCGTCTCTTGCGGACGCCTATATTCGCTGCGCGGCGGATCTGACCGGCGAGTTTTACGTCGTTGGCGCGGCGCTCGCCGGAAGCCCGGAAAAGGCCGAAGTCTATGCGGAGCTTCTCGATCAGTCCGTCGCCATGTTTGTAGCCGTTCTAGGCCCGTTCAATCGGCTGACCGGCCCGGCGGCAACGCGGTTGTGCGTTGGCTTGGTCGGGGCAGGAGAAGGCCTGTCGGCGGCAATCGTCCGCGGCAAGCTTACCGAGACCGAAGCCATCGCGACGTTCAGAGAGCTTATCAATGCCTCGGTGCCGTAGGTCTCCGCTACGTCTTGCCGTGCGTTGACGTATCAAAGACCGTCTGACGGTTACCTTATTCCGGTACCTCTATCGAGTTCCGTATCCGCGCCGATGGCGGCACGACCTCGCTGGGGCCCGCCCTAGTGATAGCGGCCCGGCTGTGCTGGGCCGGCGGCAATCAGATGGCTCAGTGATCGACGGAAATGATGTGCTGGCCCTGACGGTCTGGTCCTGCCTTTTCGCCACGCCGCCGCTGGGTCTCTTGGCTCTGTTGGTCGAAGGTCGCGCGATGATCGCCGATGCGATGGCGGTGGCCCGGCCAGCGGCCTGGCTGGTGGTGCTTTGGCAGGCGTACGGCAACACACTGTTCGGCTACGGCCTATGGGCGTGGCTGCTCACGTTACATCCCGCCGCGACTGTCACGCTGCTCGCCCTGCTCGTCCCGGTGTTCGGCATGTGCAGCGCCCCGATCATACTCAGCGAGCCCTTGCCGGCGTGGAAGCTGGTCGGCGCGGGGCTTGCTCTCGCCGGCTTCGTCGTAATGTGGCGGGATCGCGCTGGGCCAGCACGCCACAGCGCGAAACCGTTCTCGGCGCGACCTTGAACTCTACAGCCCCAGTTCTTCCAGTCCGGGATGATCCTCCGGCCGTTGCCCGAGCGGCCAACGGAACAGCCGTTCGTTTTCAGAGATCGGGATGTCGTTGATGCTCGCGATCCGGCGCGCCATCAGACCGTCGGTGGCAAATTCCCAATTCTCATTGCCATAGGAGCGATGCCAAGCATCCGCATCATCACGCCATTCATAAGCGAAGCGCACCGCTATCCGGTTGCCAGCATGAGCCCAGAGACCCTTGATCAGTCTATACTCCTGCTCACGGAGCCACTTCGCGGACAGGAACGCGACGATGGCGTCTCGCCCCTGAAGAAACTCAGATCGATTCCGCCATTGGCTGTCTTCGGTATAGGCAAGCGCCACGCGGGCGGGATCTCGGCTGTTCCAGCCATCCTCGGCGGCGCGGACCTTCTGCAATGAGGTTTCATGGGTGAAAGGGGGGAGGGGTGGTCGCGACATCATGGCAGATCCTTTCAGGCAAAGGGCGTGGCGAATTCCAGACGGATGCCGCCGGGAATGAAGATGAGGAAGTGGCGCGTCGATGACCCCGGGAGGATAGGGCCGGGCGGGGCATCGATCATCACCTCGGGATGCGCAGTCACTGCGTCCCATGCCGCCTCCAGTGCGGCATTGTCGGCGACCGACAGCGAGAGATGATGCAGGCCGATGTTGGCGCGCCGATCGAAGGCCCGGGCGGTCAACGGATCCGCAGCTTGCCACAACGTCAACAGGATGGCGCTGTCCGATACGAAGATGGAGGGATAGGAAGGCACGCCGCCCACCTCGTCGAAACCCAACGTGCCACAGAAGAAGGCTCGCGCCTGATCGAGGTCGGGCACGGTGAGGCCTACATGATGGACGCCTTGCGTGAGTCTGCCGGTCATGATGCTGTTCCTTCCAGTTGGGCGATGCGGGCACGCAGCGTGGTGATCTCGTCGATGAAAGGTTGGGAAGCGTGCTGCACCTCTGCCTCGGTGAAGCGCGGCGTGATGTGCTGTGGGCAATTCCAGTCGAAGCCGATGACGTCGATCAAGAAAACACGCTCGGGTTCTGCGGCATAGTTGAGCGGCATGAGTGCGGCGATGTCCTCCGGGTCCTCGCTGGAACGGGCATGGCCGATTATCTTGAGGCGACGGCGGTTCGGATAATCCATCAGGAACAACGCAACACGGTCGTCCGCCGCGAAATGTGATACGGAGAGAAATTGCCGGTTGCCGCGATAATCCGCGAACCCGATGCGATTACGATCGATATGGCGAAGGAACCCTGTCGGTCCTCCGCGATGCTGGACATACGGCCAGCCATCCTCGGACACGCTCGCCATGTAGAAACTGTCGCGGGCGGCGATGAAGTCCAGTTCGCGCGTCGTCAGCACGTCGACCGGGCCAGCGCCCGCCTCCATGCGGGCATAGGACGCTCGCGATCCGGCAGCGGATTGCAGCGCGCGGGCACCGGGGCCGAAGAGGGTATGGAAGAACGTCTGTGCCATGCAGCGGGCGATAGCGCGTTGCCCCCAAGGCGATAATCGACGATGTATGGTGTTCACTATTACACTGAGGGGAATGATGGACCGCTTCGAGAGTCTATCTGTCTTCGTCGCTGTCGCGCAGGAGCGCGGCTTCGCGGCGGCGGCACGAGTGCTAAATATGTCGCCGCCCGCCGTCACCCGCGCTGTCGCGGCACTGGAGCGGCATTTGGGCGTGACGTTGTTCCACCGCTCGACGCGGGCGATATCTCTGACGGACGAGGGGGCGGTCCTGCTTGATCGGGCGCGGCGGCTACTCGCAGACCTGCGTGAGGCGGAGCAAACCCTCATGGGCGGGCGATCCGTGCCTCGGGGGCAGCTCTATGTGACCGCGCCGGTGATGTTCGGGCGGTTGCACGTTCTACCCGTCATCAATACGCTGCTGGCGCTGCACACAGGTCTGAACGCGCATATGATGCTGCTCGACCGCAATGTCCGCATCATCGAGGAGGGTATCGACGTGGCGGTGCGGATCGGTGCGCTGGTGGACAGCACGCTGCGTGTCGTGACGATCGGTTCGGTTCGGCAGACCATCGTGGCCAGCCCGGCCTATCTTGCCGAATATGGAACACCCGACGATCCCGCCGAACTTGTCAGCCACCGTTGCATAGTGGGCCGCGTCGGCAGCACATGGCCGTTTGGTGCACGAGGCGACAGGATCGTGGAGGTCGTCCCCCGTCTGACCGTCAACAGCATTGATGCGACCATCGCCGCCGCCGAGACTGGGTTGGGCCTTGCTAATGTGCTGAGCTACCAGTCGGGCGCGCACATCGCGAGCGGGCAGTTGGTGGAGGTGCTGGCGGATCATGCCCCATCGGCCATGCCGGTAAGCTTGCTCTACGATTCCGGTCGGGCGGCAATGCCTGCAGTCCGCGTGTTCATCGAGGCCATGCGGGAACAGGGGCGGCGGGGCGTGTGGTCCTGACCAAAGTCGCCGACTGAAAAATCATTGTCGGTCAGGCGAAAAAACAGCGCATTGTGTTGAGAGAAAGCAAGCGAACGTGTTTGCCGGGCGTGCGGCTATCTGCTGAACCGCCATGGTCGTTCTATCTTCGGCACCATGCGCGATGGCCTCGTCCATCCCAGCGAGTATCGACGCGTAATGTTGGGGGATGCCGAACCCGGCATAGCGAGCCGCCAGTCCCTCCGTGGAAAGCCGGCAATGACGAACAGGGCGACCGACGACCTGGGTGATCGCGTGTGCCATCTCCTCATAGGTAATGGCCCCGGGTCCGGTCAGCACATGGCTGCCAGAAGGAAGCGCCGGATCAATCAGGGCCTTTACGGCTACAGAGGCAAGGCGGTTGGCCATAGGCGACATTGCCCGGGGCTGCTGCTTTTCCCAAAAACGATCCATTTCTAGGAATGCCAGCGGTTATCGAGCGCAAACGCGGACCCGCGCGTTCACCCAGCACTCGCCCCGTTTACGAGCCTTGCCGAGTGAATCGGAGGCGCGATCGTCGGTAGGGTCAGCATTCCAAGTCACATCAGCCGTGCCGTCGCCGTTCGACGAAACCATCGCGAAGTGTGGGTAGTGCGGCTTTCCATGGTCCCGGGTGTTTAGGGTGTAGTCGCCGGCTCCCATCGGGTAGACCCAGCAGCGACCTGCTACCTTTACCTTGCCGTTGACCTCTAGCCGGCATTCCCGCTGCTGTTCCGACGAATTGGAAGTTTGACCGCGGTTGGCAGGCTTCGTGCGCTGAGCCGCGACAATGGGTGTCACCGGCACTAACATTGCGGCGACACAAAAAAGCTTTAGCATACGCATTATCGGTCAGTATCCGCATGGAGAAATTGGGAGTTTAGAGTGGGAGCATGGCGATCGAAGCCCGCAGTGGATCTCTCGGTCATTGGACTGGAGGCTGCATGAATTCTATTGTGATATGGTCGGGGCCCGAGACATAAGCCACCAGCGTGTTCTTCCTCGGGCCACCGGAGATCGACTGCGGACTTCCCTTCGACTTCCATCCCGCGGCTTCGACGCGGGCGATAGCCGCGTGAATATCCTTCACGGTCAGAGCCAAGTGGGCGGCTCCGATCGCACCCGCACTGTTCGGCACGGCCCCATTCTGGCTGCCCCTGGAATATTGCAACAGTTCAACTACGAAGCCGCCTGGGGCCTTTACGATCGCCGTTTTCACATTCGGATCATCGACGCCGGTCACTTTATGTAGAAAGTCGCCCCCCATCTCAGACCGCCGCTCAAGCGTGAAGCCAAGCGCTGCGGTCCAGAAGCGAACAGCTTCGTCTAATGAGGACACCGCGAAGCCTGTGTGATCAACGGCGATTACGTTGGCGGCGTCTGTCATTACTACGGTCTCACTGTGGCGGTCTTTGCGACGTAGGAATCTGTGCGCCGGCTGCAATTGGCAGCAGCAGCATAGCGGTCATGGTGTTCGTTTTGGCGAACTAGGGCGCTGAGCCGTGCGCGTAAAGGAGCGGCCTGTGGGAAGGGCGGCACGTTTTCGATTGGCAACCTAGCACGGGAACGGCTGGGGACAGCGACGAGTGGACTGTCCCCGCTGCCAGCCGCTTTCCTCAAAACCGTTTCCACAACGTTTGCTCGAAATGGCGTCATTCCAACGGAGTTATGGGAATGACAGGTAGGCTCTTCAGGCAACGCAAAACACAACCTTTCCGACA
>Ga0308164_10004828_pt1 | contig 11194 bp, 10 predicted proteins | sample PhyTR2_FD_201031 | JGI IMG/M metagenome (GOLD analysis project Ga0308164, IMG submission 201031) | Phyllosphere microbial communities from UC Gill Tract Community Farm, Albany, California, United States - DLSLT.R2 | ecosystem: Host-associated > Plants > Phyllosphere > Unclassified | place: USA... | reverse complement strand
TCAGACGTTCGTCTGGCACATGCCGATGGACCGGTCTCGGCGTGCCCAACCCGCTGAGGTGACGATCGCGGCGGTTCTTCTTGTCCTGCCTGTGCAGACCGATACGACTGGCGCAACAAAAGGGAAAAGGGGCGAGATGCGGTTCGGATACATGACAGCGGTGCTGCTCGCACTGACTCCAGCAACGGCATGGGCACGGCCAAGCACCGCAGATGCGCAGCTTCAGGCAATCTACAATACGGAATGGGCATGGCGACAGACGGAGTTCGCGCGGATCTCGGACGGCTTGCGCAGCGCGTCCGACGATCATTTCCCGGCCGTCACGCCCGCGGACTGGGCACGCCGGCGCGCCTACTGGACCATCGTTCTGAACCGCATCGCGCGTATTCCTGCGGCGCAACTTTCGTCTGAGGAACGACTGAACGCCGCAGTCCTAACGGAATCGCTCCGCGCCGAGCTCGCGAATATCGACTTCCGTACCTACGAGGCGCCACTCAACAGCGACTCCTATTTCTGGGGCGAGGTTAAGCCCTATGCCCCGCTCGAGACCGCCGACGACTATCGCCGCTACATCGGTCGGCTGAAGGACGTGCCGCGTTGGTTCGACCAGAACATCGCCAACATGCGCGCCGGACTGCAGCGCGGTTTCACGCCCCCGCGCGTGTCGCTCGCCGGACGCGACGCGACCATCGCCGCCTTCACCAAACCAAGCGGCGACAATCCGCTCGCCGAACCGTTCAAGACGATGCCGGCTTCGATCCCGACGAGCCAGCAGGTCGCGCTACGCACCGAGGGACTGGCCGCAATCGATGCCGCTGCGGCGCCTGCCTATGCGAAGCTCCTGGTCTTTTACCGCGACACCTACCTGCCCGGCACGCGCACCGCGATCAGTGCCGCCGCACTGCCCGACGGCGCCGCGTTCTATAAAAGCCAGGTCCGCGAATACACGACCCTCGAACTCACGCCTGCGGCGATCCATCAGATCGGCCTGAAGGAAGTGGCGCGGATCGACGCCGACATGAAGGCGACGATCGCCGCCACCGGCTTCAAGGGCAGCTTCGCCGACTTTCTCGCCTTCCTCCGCAGCGACCCGCAATTCTACGCTCGAACGCCCGACGAACTGCTGGGCTTCTCGGCCTATGTGGCGAAGCGGATGGACGGACGGCTGAAGGACGTCTTCACCACCCTGCCCCGCTACCGCTTCACCATACAGCCGGTCCCCGACGCGATCGCGCCCGTCTACACCTCAGGCCGCGGCGGACTCAGCGCGTGCCTCATGAACACCTATGATCTCAAATCGCGCCCGCTTTACAACATCGTCGCGTTGACCCTGCACGAATGCGTCCCCGGTCACAGCCACCAAGCCGCGATGGCACTGGAGGCGCCCGACCGGCCCGCGTTCCGCCGCGAGACGTATTTCTCGGGCTATGGTGAAGGTTGGGGGCTCTATTCGGAGTGGCTCGGCACCAAGCTCGGCATGTACCGCACGCCCTATGAGGAATTCGGCCGCGAGACCTTCGAGATGTGGCGCGCCGCCCGCCTCGTCATCGATACCGGTATCCACGCGATGGGATGGAGCCGGCAGCAGGCGATCGACTATCTTGCCGGTCACACGGCTCTCGCCAAACTGGACATCGAGATCGAGGTCGATCGATATATCAGCTGGCCCGGTCAGGCGCTTGCGTACAAGCTGGGTGAGATGAAGATTCGCGCGCTGCGCTCAAAGGCGGAGGCGGAACTTGGCGACCGCTTCGACCAGCGTCGCTTTCACGACACCTTGCTCAACATGGGCTCGGTCCCGTTACCGGTAATGGACGCCGAGATGACGACGTGGATCGCGGCAGAGAAAGCGCGTTCATAGTCCTCCAGTCCGCCCTCCTTCTGCCACGCCAGAGCCGGAGAGCAACGCCGCACCCCGGAGCGGACGTTGCTTCGCTGCGCCTTCGCTCAACTACATAGGATGTCGGCTGCACCGACCGGGCGACCTTGCGTAGTTACCCTACTGTCGCCTAGCGTGACGCAAATAGCCTCATAGTCAGGAACATCGGCATGGATCGTCGCGCTTTCATTATGTCCAGTGCCGCTACCGCCGGGCTGAATGTCCTACCCGTACGGTCCGCGTTTGCGCAGACGCCAGCAGCCAAAGCAGCGGCACCATCGCCGGGCGACGCACGGCTGAACGCCGCGTTCGATCAGGTCATGCACGACACCGTGCGTCAATCGCCGGAATTCGCCACTTCGCTCGGACTCGATACGGGCAAGGATGCCGATCTGCGTCATATGCTGGGTGACAACAGCTACGCCGCCATCGCAAAGGATCTCGCCCGGAACCGCAAGGCGCGAGCGCTCGTCACCGCCGTGAACCCCGCCTCGCTGTCGCCACAGGCGCGCATCGACCGCGAAGTCGTCCTCTACAATATCGAATCGAACATGGTCGGGCCGGAGCGGTTCGGCCTGTCTTCGCCGCAGGGACCCTATCCGATCTCGCAGCAGGACGGCGTCTACTTCTCGCTGCCGGACTTCCTCGCTTCGACCCACCCGGTCAAGACCGCGGACGACGCCAGTGCCTATCTGGATCGACTGGCGATGATGGGGCGCCAGCTCGATAACGAAACCGAGGTTCAACGTCGCGAAGCCGCCAAGGGCCGGCTGGCGCCCGACTTTTCGCTCGATCTGGCGCTCGGCCAGATCGCAAAGTTGCGGTCACCTAGCCCCGCCGATAGCCAGCTCGTACAGGCGCTGACCAGCCGCACCGGCGCGGCGAACATCGCAGGGGATTGGCAGGTGCGCGCCACCCGTATCGTCGCGACGCAGGTCTATCCCGCGCTTGACCGCCAGATCGCGTTGCTGCGCTCGTTGCGGCCCTCGGCGCGCAGCGCCGCCGGCATCTGGGCGATCCCGAACGGAGAGGCGATCTACGCTGCCGCGTTAGCGCAGGCGACCACCACCAACCTGTCGCCCGATGAGGTCCATCGCATGGGGCTGCAACAGGTCGCCGAACTCACCGCGCAGCTCGATCCGATCCTGCGGGGCCAAGGTTTGACGCAAGGCAGCGTCGGGGCCCGGCTCGACCAGCTCAACCGCCTGCCCACGCAATTGTTCGCGAATACCGATGCTGGTCGTGCCGAACTTCTCGCCAGCCTCAACGCCGGCGTCCAGGCGATGCAGGCGCGGTTGCCGAAGGCGTTCAGCAACCCGCCCAACGCGGCGCTCGAAATCCGTCGCGTCGCGCCCGAGATCCAGGACGGCGCACCCAACGGCTATTACTTCCGCGCGCCGCTCGATGGCTCGCGCGCCGCGATCTACTGGATCAACCTCAAGAACGTGCACGACTGGCCGAAATACACGCTGCCGAGCCTTACCTATCACGAAGGCGTGCCCGGGCATCATCTGCAGATATCGACCGCGCAACGCGCGCCCACCCATCCGTTGCGCAAGATCGCCTTCTTCAACGCCTATCTGGAGGGCTGGGCGCTCTATGCGGAACAACTCGCCGACGAACTCGGGGGCTATGCCTCGCCCGTCGAACGCGCCGGCTATCTGCAATCGTTCTTGTTCCGCGCCGCACGGCTGGTCGTCGACACCGGTATCCATACCAAGCAGTGGACGCATGATCAGGCGACCAAGTACCTCGTCGATACGGTCGGGTTCGCTCCAGGCCGCTCGCAGCGCGAGGTCGAACGCTATTGCGTGTCGCCGGGGCAGGCGTGCAGCTACAAGATCGGCCACGCGGCCTGGCTGCGCGCGCGCGAGAAGGCCAAGGCAATCGCCGGTGATCGCTTCGACCTGAAACACTTCCACGATGTACTGGAGGCCGGTGCGATGCCGCTGTCGATGCTCGAGCGGATCGTCGAGGAGCGCGCCCGCGCTGTCTGACGGCTCATTGTCGGGCAGGTTTTCGACGTTCGATTTGTCTCGCTGTACCCAGCGCATCATTCGACCCGCCAGTCGGTACGCGCGATCGCACAGGGCAACGTGAACGCAAATGCGATTCGTGGGTCGGACGTCCGCTCGAGTGCGTCGCGTCCGGCCCCGCCTGCCGATATTGGTTTAAGTACCCGCTCCTCAGAACAAGCGCTTGAGCAGCCCGACATTCGTTTGGCCGAGCTCGACCACCTCATCGCCGCGACCGCTGATGATCGCCTTTGCCATGTAAAGCGTGAAGCCCTTCATCTGCTCCAGCGTGATCTTGGGTGGCATCGAGAGCTCGGTTCGAGCGGTGACCGCGTCGAGCAGTGCCGGACCAGGATGCGCCAACACATCGCGAATGCCAGTCTCAACCTGGCCCGGATCGGTCACCCGGACGCCATGCAACCCGATCGCGCGTGCCATTGCGGCGAAATCCGGATTGTCGAGTGCGACGCCCGTCTCGACCAATCCGGCAGCCTTCATCTCCATTTCGACGAAGCCCAGCGTACCGTTGTTGAAGACGATGATCTTCACCGGCAGTCCGAGCTGGCGGACGGTCAGCAATTCACCCATCAGCATCGCAAGGCCGCCGTCACCCGACAGCGTCACGACCTGCCGCGTCGGGTACGCCGCCTGTACGCCGATCACCTGAGGCAGGGCGTTTGCCATCGAGCCGTGATTGAACGATCCGATCAAGCGGCGACGTCCGTTCATCTTCAGATAGCGCGCCGCCCATACTGTCGGCGTGCCGACGTCGCAGGCAAAGACCGCATCGTCCGCCGCCTGTTCGCTCAGGACGCGGGCGACATGCTGCGGATGAATGATGCCGCTGCCGGGAGTCCCATCGGCCAGCTCGTCGAGACCTTTGCGCGCGTCCGCGTAATTCTCGCGTGCCGAATGCAAGAAGGTCCCGTCGCGCGCGCCGGTCAGCTTTGGCAGGAGCGCGACGATCGTCGCACCGACATCGCCGACCAGACCGATATCGATAGCCGTGCGTCGACCGAGGTTCTCCGGTAGCAAGTCGATCTGCGCGACCTTCGCTTTTTCGGGGTAAAACTGGCGATACGGAAAGTCGGTGCCCAGCATCAGCAGCATGTCGCAGGCCATCATCGCGTCGTAGCCGCTCGAAAAGCCGATCAGCCCGGTCATGCCGACGTCATAGGGATTGTCGTACTCTACGAACTCCTTGCCACCTAGCGCGTGTACGACCGGCGCCTGCAAGACTTCGGCGAGTTTCACGACTTCGGCATGCGCGGTGCGGCATCCGCGCCCCGCCAAAATCGTCACTTTCGGTGCACCGTTGAGCAACGTCGCGAGTTCGGCGATCTGCATCTCTTCGGGGACCGTCACCGACCTCGGTGGCAGCAGCGCCCCAACCGAACGGGCGAGCGTGCCGGTGGTCGATCGAAGCGCGACATCGCCCGGCATCGCTACGACCGACACGCCGCGGTGACCGACCGCGGCGCGGATCGCCGTTTCCAGCGTCCGCGGCATCTGAGCGGCGTCGGAGATCGTCTCGCAATACACGCTGCACTCTCGAAACAATGCCTCGGGCCGCGTTTCTTGGAAATAGTTCGACCCCACCTCTCCGCTCGGTACCTGCGCGGCGATCGCCAAAACCGGTACGCGCGTGCGGTGGCAATCGTACAGGCCGTTGATCAGATGCATGTTGCCGGGTCCGCACGAACCGGCACAGACCGCGAGCTTACCGGTTAGTTGCGCCTCGGCGCCCGCGGCGAACGCGGCGGCTTCCTCGTTGCGGACGTGGATCCATTCGATCTTGCCTTGCCGCCGCAAGCTGTCCGTCAGCCCGTTGAGACTGTCGCCGACGACGCCGTAGATCCGCTCGACACCTGCGAAGTGCAGCGTTTCGGCGAACAGGTCGGCGATCAGAGTTTTGGGCATGGAATGGCTCCGCACGTGAGGAATGGTCCGCTCGACCAGCGAGGGGGACGTAGGGCAAACGCATTTCGGTGCGATCGGGATGCACGGGATGCAATTTGGGAACGGCGGCAGACCAGCTTCGACGCAAGACAGAACGACCCTAGAAAGCGACATCCTCGCATGCGGGACATCGCTCAACTCTGGTCACGTGGTCTACGACGATACATCTAGCTCGCGTCGCGGAGTTGCGCTAGCAAACGTGCATGACCGTACCCGCTATTCTAAAAAACCTGCGCCTGCCTGTAATCGGGTCGCCGCTTTTCATCATCTCGGGTCCCGAACTGGTGATCGCCCAGTGCAAGGCGGGGATTGTCGGGTCGTTCCCGGCGCTGAACGCGCGGCCCCAGGCAAAGCTCGACGAATGGCTACACCAGATCACCGAAGAGTTGAGCGCATTCAACCGCGCGAACCCTGATCGCCCGGCCGCGCCGTTCGCCGTGAACCAGATCGTGCACAAGTCGAACGACCGGCTCAATAGCGATCTGGAAACCTGCGCAAAATGGCAGGTGCCGATCGTCATTACATCGCTCGGCGCGCGCGAAGACCTCAACACCGCCGTACACGGCTGGGGCGGCATCACGCTGCACGACGTCATCGACGATCGCTTCGCGCGGAAGGCGATTGAAAAAGGCGCCGATGGACTGATCGCGGTTGCGGCCGGCGCCGGTGGGCATGCCGGTCGCCTGTCGCCATTCGCGATCGTCCAGGAAATTCGCCAGTGGTTCGACGGTCCGCTCGCTCTGTCGGGCTCGATCGCGACCGGCGATGCAGTGCTCGCGGCACAGGCGATGGGCGCCGATTTCGGCTATATCGGATCGCCGTTCATCGCGACCACCGAAGCGAACGCGGACCAGGCATACAAGGACGGCATCGTCGCGGGCCGCGCATCGGACATCGTTTATTCGAACCTGTTCACCGGCGTGCACGGCAATTACCTGCGGGCCTCGATCGTCGCCGCCGGGATGGACCCGGACGCGCTGCCCGAGGGCGATCTGAAGACGATGGACTTCGGGGGTGGCAACGGATCCAAGGCCAAGGCATGGCGCGATATCTGGGGTTCAGGCCAGGGAATCGGCGCAGTCACCGAGATCGAAACCGTAGCCCTGCGCGTTGACCGCCTCGAACGCGAATATAGCGCAGCGAGAGCGCGACTGGCGCTGTAGGGCCGAAAGGGCATGCCTTCGCGCCGTCCATGATCGGCGTCGCCTACACCTAGAATGCGGTGGCGAGACGGGTCTGCATCGATAGCGCGGGGCTGACGATCGGCCCTGGCGTATCCTGTGCCAGATCCAGCCGTGCCACACGCCGATGCAGGTCGATGCTCGCCTCGACCAAGCGGCGAGCTTGGTCCGGCAGGCTGTCGGTTATCGTCTGATCCGTTGGCGGCGCATCGCCCAATCGCCGTCGCGGATCGAGGGCATCGCTTGCATGTAGTTCCCCTGACCGCACGGCACGCTGCGTCAGGAACCAGGCGATCACGTGCATGAGCCGAGTCGTGACTTTGAGCGACTCGCAACTAAAACTCACACGGACCGGCGGATCCAGCGCATCGCGATCCGCCCTCCCTGCCTCGTCGAAATAATCCCGCGCCTCGTCTGCCAGCAGCATAGCCTCGTTATATAGCGCATCGATCAGACGGTGCTGCAAAAGCAGTTCATGGCTGGTCCGGGTCATCGTCATCAGCGATGCCACACGGACTCCATGTCCAACAGCGAGGTTAGTGGCGCGATAACTGCGCAGTGTCCCGGAATGCGTCAGTTTTGCCGATTGCCGACGGCATTCGTCAGGCGATGATGTCGGGAATCATTTGATCCTCGATCATGGCGATCTCATCGCGCAGACGCAGCTTGCGCTTTTTCAAGCGCGCCATCTGCAGTTGATCGGGGACGGCGGTCATCGCCAGTGCGGCGATCGCATCGTCCAGATCGCGGTGCTCGGTCCGCAGTCCGTCAAGTCGTACCCTGGCCTTTGCGTCGTCCACCTTGTCCCCCGGTTGATGCCGCTAACCTGAAGTCGTCCTTAACGAATGCAGCGCCTCGTGCGAGTGCTAAACGTCGCAGGCGCGTCTGAATCGTCGCGGTAGGGAGCAAAACGAGTCGTCGCTGGAAAAGGCGTAGTCGTCGATATGATCCATTTCCGATGAAGACATTTTCGTGACTCGGTGGTTTACTCGTTGTCCCAACCCGAATGCAGGAGGTATCCCACCGTGCAGACGACGCATCAGACAGCTTTGGAGAACAAGCACGCCGTGCTGGATCGGCGCATTGCCGAGGAAATTCATCGCCCCATGCCTGACACAGCATTGGTTGCAGGTCTCAAGAAACAGAAACTGCGTCTGAAGGAAGAGATCGTCAGTCTGTAAGCGAGGATAGGCAACGCCCCCCGGCTATCTGCCGAGGGGCGATTTCCGTAGAATATCGCGAACAATTCGGTTTAGCGTTCACGCGTTTCGAACGATCTGTCGCTAAGCGGTCGGCGGAATTTCCGACACCCGCGGCTTAGTCACTTTTTCAGGATCGATCAGCGGATCTAGCGCGATCCCGATACGACCTTCGGTGCACCACGCTACCTTGCCCTGGACGTCTCCAATGCCGCGCAGGGTGATCGTGACCGGCGTTCCGACATCGGCGACTTGGTCCAGTTCAATCATCAGGCCGCCAGCCGACAGATTGCGGACTCGCACTTCCCGAAGAACGGTTTCGTTATCGAGACGGATTTGCGCCGTCAGGACCAAACTGTCGCGTGGACGCCGCCGCTTGCCACCCTCGAAATCGGCACCGTTGGAAACATCGTCCGGTCGCATCATACCCTGCCGTGCCCCGTGGTGTCTGACGACCGATCACGAACGTTCGCACATTGGTCGATGCTGGCCATTCCGCTACTTTGTCCGTTCGTCATCATGGCAAGCCGTATAGGTTGGCCGGCGACATACAAGTCCACAACAGCAAACAGTGTAAGGCAGTCGCAGTTATCAGTCTTCGCGCGAGACCTTCTCGTTGCGTTCGTGACGTTCCTGCGCTTCCACCGTCATCGTCGCAATTGGCCTGGCTTCGAGCCGGGCAAGGCTGATCGGCTCGCCGGTTACTTCGCAATACCCGTACTCGCCTTCATCGATTCGACGGATGGCTGCCTCGATCTTGGAAACAAGCTTTCGTTGCCGATCACGCGTACGCAGTTCGATAGACCAGTCGGTCTCACTTGAGGCGCGGTCGGTAAGATCGGCTTCGCGCAGCGAGTCGACCTGAAGTTGCGACAGCGTTTCCTGCGATTCGCGTAAGATCGCATCCTTCCAGACCTGCAGCTTGCGGCGGAAATAGGCCTGCTGCCTCAGGCTCATGAACGGTTCGTCGGGTTCGGGCCGATACCCGTCAAGCCCGCCGTCGTTCGCCGGGTCGCGATTGAAATTGCCGATATCGTCCATACGATTCATCACGGTCGCCATACCACTCTCCCTCTGGCTCCGTCGGATCGACCTCGCCGATCTCCAGAAGCCGCCCCCAAATGGTGAAAGCGCCTATAGTCGTACGTTACCGGGACCACAAGCGACCGGACTTGCGCATCGATCATCGATTACGACATTTTATAATATGATCGCGGCTGATGGTTTCACGGAGTTGCAGCATACCGCATTCGGGCGATAGCCGGCCTTATGGTCCATATCCGACCCACTTATGTCCCAGCCCGGCACGTTAATCTTGGTTCGGGTATCGACCAACACGTAAAAGGTTCATTTACCGTTTTGGATATGGTTAATCGACTTGCGCTTAACGGTTTGTTTTGCAGTTAGTCGGATAGCGGTAAACGAAAGCCGTGGGCGGGGATCCGGCAACACGAGAGTGCCGGCAACGAAAGAATGACGATATGTCAGTGCGGATGGCTTTGGCCAAATTATGCGCGTGTGCGTGTGGAGGTGCCCTGATCGGTGGTGGTGCTGTGCACGTCGCCGAACGCCCGACGCGAACTGCCAACGCCAAGCGCGTGCTGGTCAAGCGAGTCGCTCGCCCTCAGGTTGCTGCGGTGCGCGCCCGTGTTCGCCGCGTTACCACCACGACGCGTACCACCTGCGCGCCCACGGTCGTGACGGTGGCAGGTGCAACGCCTGTCCCTGCCCCCGTCGGCGAAGGGTTCATTGGCGGCGGCGGTGCCGGTAGCGCGCCGATCCTGGTTGGCGGCAGCGGCGGGTTTTTCGGTGGGGGACTCGGTGGCGGGTTCGGCGGCGGCTTCGGCGGGAGCGGCGGATCGAGTGGGAGTATCGTCATCTCATCCACGTCGAGCGGGGGATCGACCTCGACAGGCGGATCATCGAGCAGCACCGGTGGCGCCGAAGTTTCAAGTACCTCATCGACCGGAGGATCGAGCGGGAACATCTCTTCCGCTTCCGGTGGATCGAGCGGCAACATTTCGTCGGCTTCCGGCGGCTCGAGCGGCGACGTCTCGTCGTCGTCGAGCAGCGCATCATCCGCATCCTCTGCCTCATCGGCGAGCAGCGCCAGTTCGTCGGGCTATGGCTCCAGCAGCAAGGGTTGGGGGTCTAGCGGGGGGTGGAATTCGACCGGCGGCTGGAGTTCGAACGGCTCGTCGGGCAGTTCCGCGTCGGGTAGCAGTGGATCGTCGGCAAGTTCGAGTGGATCGAGTGCCAGCAGTGCGAGTAGTGCCAGCAGCGCGAGCAGCGCCAGTTCGAGTGGTAGCACTGGATCGAGCGGAGGCCCTCCGGCGCCAGTTCCCGCGCCGCCGATGGTATTGCTGTTCGGTGCTGCAGCGGCAGCGCTGGTAGCGCGGAAGCGTTTCGCTCAACCGAAGGCTATTGCCGTTTAGGCGTCCGACATTACCAAAAGGCCCCGCCGGCTATACTCCGACGGGGCCTTTTTTTGTATCTGCAATCAGGCGCTCTGTAGCGCCTTTTCGATGTCCTCGATCGGATGCCCGGTCAGGTCCTTGGCGAGTTCGCCCTTGAGGCGGCTACTGACTTCCTTGTGATAATGCTTGCGGAGCTCGCCGAGCGTCTTCGGCGGTGCGACCACGATCAGCGAGTCATACTTGTTCTTTAGAGCGCCGGTCTTGAGGAAGTCGGCAGCGTCAGCCGCGAAGCGATCTTCCTCGATCTGGTGGAAATCGGTCGGCTCAACCGAACTCTGCACACCGCCCTGCGGCGACGAGGCGCGGCCTGCTGAATCGGTCGCCTGGTCGCGCGTCGCCGGATTGTCCTGCTCCTGCGCCTTTTCGACGACGAGACTGGAAAACTCGGCGTCGCCCTCGTTGCGCAGGAACAGCATTTTCCGGCCGTCCGCGACGAGCACGACGGAGTTGTGGGGAAGATGCATGCGTGTCTCTCCTTTTCGCT
>Ga0308164_10004826_pt1 | contig 11198 bp, 7 predicted proteins | sample PhyTR2_FD_201031 | JGI IMG/M metagenome (GOLD analysis project Ga0308164, IMG submission 201031) | Phyllosphere microbial communities from UC Gill Tract Community Farm, Albany, California, United States - DLSLT.R2 | ecosystem: Host-associated > Plants > Phyllosphere > Unclassified | place: USA... | reverse complement strand
ACATAAGCAGAAACAGGAATGTCAATATCACCGCAACCTTTTACAACCACGCGTTCGTTTGCATAATCTTGCGGATTGATTTTACTCAGCGCTTTAGAAAACATAACTGCATCCAAAGTGCCTAAACCTCCAAAAACAACTTCGTTAGCGAAAGGCTTTAATTTGTTTGCCAAAAGCATATAAGCCCAAGTTGGTACAATCGCATCTGCAGAACAAATAATTGCTACATTTTTATCCTGATATTGAGACCAGTCATGTGTTTTAATAAACTCCCTGAAATCTTTCTCTCTGAGCATCAGCCCGTGGAAGAGATTCTCCTTAATATCATAAACTACTCTTTCACCCGAATGATAATAATCTTCCAGATTTAAAGTAATTAAACCGCTGTTTGCAACTTTGTTAACGAAGTTTTCCTGAATTTCCATAGTAGGTAAATAAAAAAACCGTTCCGACTTAACATCGGAACGGTTACAAAATTACGCAATTTCTAATTAATAGAATTTCACGCGATTGTCTTTTATCTTCGCATTATCTTGTAAAGCCTGGAAAGCTGCGCCTAACGAACGCTGACCTAAGGTTAACAACATAGTTTCTTTTTGTTTAAACATATTTGCAATCGGAGCAGGATTTGAAAATCCGTCTACTGAAAACACATACACACCACGCTCACCTTCTACCGGTGCAGAAACTTTACCCGGCTGAGAACCGAATACTGAACCTACCAATTTATTTTCCTGTGCAACACCCGGAATAATAGGATTTGCAAAAACAATGTTTTGAACAGGAAGCACTGTACGACCAACTTTAGATGCAATTTGATCTAAGCTGCCTTTTCCTGCACCTTCAAATTTAGCTTTTAACAATTTAGCTTTAGCTGCATTAAGCACCATCGGCTGAATTTCTTTCTTAACTGCATCTAAAGATAAAGTGCCTTTAGGTTTTACATCCGTTAAACGAGCTACAACATATGCGTCACCCATGGTGTAAATTTCAGGTAACACATCGCCTTTATCAGCTGCGTAAGCATCCTGAATTAATTTACGTGGATTATCCAAGCCTGGAGCGAAACCCTGAGTTGCTGTAATTTTATCTGCTACGGCAACTTTTAATTTGTCTTTTTCGGCTAGTTTAGCAAAATCATTTCCTTTAACATCTGCAAGGAAATTGCTCGCAGCTTTATAAGCCGAAGCCTGCGTTTTACTGCTTGCTGCTAAGGCCTTTTCTACATAAGCAAGTTTAGCCACTTTAGATGAACCGATTTGCTTTTCGATTTTCATAATATGATAACCGAACTGAGATTTAACAACTTTCAAATCACCTGTTGTTCCATCAAATGCAGCATTCTCAAACTCAGGTACCATGGCACCGCGAGCGAAAGCAGGCATAGAACCACCTTGATCTTTGGAACCATCAATACTGTAAGTTTTTGCCAGCTCAGCGAAATTACCGCCTTTAGCGATTACGCTTTTTAATGAATCAGCTAACTTAACAGCCTTATCTTCTCCGCCAACTTTAGCCGGATCGATTAGAATATGGCTTACTTTTACCGAATCAGGAGAAAACCTTGTAGCAACAACTTTAATAACTTTATATGAGTTACCCGATAAAGCAGGACCATAGAAACTTCCGGCAGGCAATGAAAATACTGCAGAATCTACAGCAGGATCTAACTTACCTTTTGGTAAATAAGTAAACGGAACTTTAACATCAGAATTAATCGCTGCAAAAAGCGAATCATTTTTAGCTACCTTAAAGTCTGCAGCAATTTTATCAATCTGCGTTTTTACCGCCAATGAATCTGCTTTAGTTGGTTTAATGCTGAAAGTTACATATTCAAAAGAACGTGTTTCCTGAGGATTATTGAAGCGAGCTTTGTTCGCATCGTAATATTCAGTGTAATCAGCATCTGTTAGTTTTACAGAAGCATCAGGAATAGAAGTATAATCTAAGTTTACATACTTAAAGTTAGCCAGCTTATTGCGGTTAACATATTCGTCTGTTGCCTCTAAAGAAGTAACATAAACCGAGTTGCGAATCAGGTTCGAATATTTTTGTTGTAAAGTTTGGTTTTTTACTTCATTCTGCAATAAGGAAGACTGGCTTTGCGCTTGCGGATCTTTAGACTTTAAGAAGCTATTTAATTGCATACGATCTAACTGACCGGTTTGCGGATTTGTAAAGTATTGTTTGATTAACGGGCTTGGATTTTGGCCAACCAATAAATCAACCAACTCATCTTCAGAAACCGTTAAACCTAATCGATCGTATTCTTTATTTAATAAAACACCGGCTAACTCCGCATTCCAAGCCTGATCTACAGCCATTGCCTGCATTTGTGCATTTGCACTACCACCGTATTGTTGTTTAAACTGATTTAAATTTTGCTCAACCTTTGGGCCGAAATCATCAATGCTGATGTCGTTCCCATCAACAGAACCAACTGTTTTTTGGTTTGCTGCCCAAAAAGGCTTACCCACGTTAATTGCATCACCTACTAAAAATGCAACAATTGCAAAACCAATTGCGAAGACCAATATATAGCCTGCCCGGTTACGCAAAAATGTCATTAATCCCATATTATACTTTATATTATTTAGTTTTTTTTAAGAGGGCGCAAGATACAAATTTGCCTCAAAAAAGAAAACACAAAATTTTATTTATCAACTGTTTAATTTTTAAGCAAATAGCGAAGGAAAATTTTGGTTTTTTACGGTGCAATTGCATCCTTTAAAACAGCCTGCCCTGTAGCTGTATTAATTTTATAGGTACTGAAATCCTGCGGTGCTTCAAAGTCGACGCCACTTATAATATTGCCATCTGTTGTTTGTACCGTAACTTTTTGAGTTGAGAAAAAGATTTTCTTTGCTTCGTCCCAAATTAATTCCTCTGAGGAAAAGGTATCGCCTTTGGCATTTTTAACAATTACATTCTTTCTAAAGAAAGTTTTTTGTTCCTGATCTTTCCTGATTGCATAATCGCAGATTAAAGTGCCATCTACTACACCAGGTTGGTTAGCATTAAAGAAATCAATTTTTACGCCTTTGATCATTTCCTGGTAAGAGCCTCCGCTGTCGGTAGTAACCTTATCCATAATTGGAGCATTGCCTTTAGCTTTAACTCTAGCAGAGTCGCTGTAAATAATTTCTACACCAATTGTTCTGTCTCGGTTTAAAACCACAGCTTTATTATCAACCGCGTTCGCTTTTTTTAAATCATCATCTCCACAAGACACCAAAAAAAGTGGTAGCCCGAAGATCAAACAATATAAAAATGCCTTCAGCATAATTAATCTACTCTGTACTTACGGAACCAGGTATCGTTTAATGTAAAGCCCAAATGGAAATTAATATATTTCTCTTTAACCAAATTGTTGGTTAGCGTACCACGTTGGCCAACTTCTGTTGTAAAGTTGATTTTGTAGAAAGATAATCCGTTAGCTGTAGGAAGAGGGAAACCAAAACCAATTGAAGCACCCATTTGCTTAATATCCTGATTGCCTATTTTGATGTAGGTTTTGTCATAATTTACACCCAGACGGTAATCAACACGTTTAAAATAGCTGTTATAAGAAGTTATATCAGGTGTAAACTGACCACCTAATGATGCGCCATAACTGTTTTGTAAACCTTGATTAACGTTATTGATGCTTACATTAGACCATTTGCTCATTCTGAAATCTGCACCAATTAACCATTTATCCGTTTGTTGTATCGCCAAACCGAAATTATGAGTTAATGGCAAAGTTAAATTAGATTTTGCACTAACTACCGAACTCAATGTATCGATCGCTGTATTCTCGTTACCATTAATATCTCTTTCGTAAATGGTTGCGAAATAAGATTGACTTGAGTTGATCTTACCCGAACTGCTTCCTGAATAACCTAAAGTAACAAGCGTTTTTGGCGCAATATTAAAATTGTATTGAATTCCGTATGAATAATTTAACCCGCCAACGCTGTTTTTATTCTGCAATTTCGAGTTAAGCGCACCTGATGTAGTATATTCTGTAGCACGTGTTGTTAATAAATTACCGAAAATGTATTCAACGTTACCACCAATACTCAGGTGATCGCCGATACGGTAACCGTAACCTAAGTATGCTTTTGATAGACCACCTTCACCTTCGTAAAGCTGATCGACAGCCACTGTATCTATCTTCGTACTGTTCTTGTAGCTATAACCCAAATCAGAGTAAGGCAAAATACCGAAACTCAGTGCCGAGCGGCGACTTACCGGAATTGCAAAAGCGATATGACTAAAGGTAGAGTTGAAACTCGTTTCGCTCAAATCGTTTTTGGATAAATTATTTAAGCCGGCACTCATCCCGATATCAATAGTTGTTAAAGTAACGCCCGAGTATGATGCCGGGTTCTGCATATTGATGTAGTTGAAGCCATTTACTTTATTTACAGCGGTAGAAATACCACCCATTGCCCTAAGTTGAGGGAGTAACGAACCCTTGATATTTCCGAATCCATATCTGGAATACGGTGAAGAAGTAGTAACCTGTGCCTGAACACCTAAACAACATACTAAAACGAGTATGGCTGAAATATAATTTATTCTTTTGTACATTCTAATCTGCAATAGCTTCATTTAATCCTTTTAATACCAAGTAAGGATCTTTCATTATTTGAGGCGCAAAGATGCTGTTTTGTAATTGCTTAAACAAAAAATCAGTATCACCACCTGTTATAATAACCTTTAAGGCACTTTCTTTTATATTGTTGAGGGAAATAAAGCCCTCAATTTCATTTTTTATACCCTGCAACACACCATTTTTTATTGCAGATTCTGTATCAGTTCCCTCAGGAATGCCGGCTTCCCGATCCCAGTTTACTAAAGGCAGGCGTCCGGTAAATTCATGAACTGCTTTAAAACGCATTGTAATGCCCGGGCTTATGCTACCTCCGAAATATTCTCTATTAACGTTTAAAAGATCATAAGTTATACAGGTGCCGGCATCAATTACCAAACACGCACAATCAGGAAATATTGAATTTGCAGCTAACATGGCTGCCCATCTATCTAATCCTAAAGTTGCTGGCGTTCTATATCTATTTTGTACTCCGTTTGTAAGCAGCGCCGTAAAGCGGGTATAAGTTGTTTTATTTTTAAGTAAGGCTTCAAGAGATTCTATTTCTTCATCAACCGAACTTACTACAGATCTTTGAACCATAAATTTTTCGATCAGATCAGTTAAATCATCAACAGCTAATGTGTTAAGGCGTTGATAATGTACAATTTCTCTGTCTCTAAAAACCGCAACCTTTGTTGAAGTATTACCTATATCGATACTTAAATTATGCATTTATCTAATTAAGAATTAATTACCCTACTATCATAATCTGCATTCGAAAGTTCAAAACTTCACAATCGTGCCACAAAGCTATTAATCTTTAACAAGTTTAGAGACATCATTTTGTTAAAAAAGGTTAAACAAACAGAAAGTACTGAACGGAAATGACGAACAGCAGGAATAATGTTTCGTAAAACCAACGCTTCTTGGCATTACTGAAATAGTAAGCCAGCAAAACCGCTCCTGGCGGAACACACAACATGAAATGCCATGTTCGAAAATCAGGTTTAAGGTAAAAGCCTGCTGCAGATACTAAAAACATAAAAAACAACATCTGGAATCCTTTTCTTGTACTGATAAAGCTTCTGAAAAAATTTTCCCGAAGCTGTAAAGAGGCCAGAATTATAATAACTGCTACAGGAATTAAAACAAGATAATCATTGTAATTTATTTTGAAAACGGATGGGAACTTGTTTCCCAGCGGCTTCCAAATTTGATAAAAGGAGCCGAAGTTATCTTTCCAATAGTAAAAAACGGCAAGAAAGAAAAACACAGTCAAAAATCCGATAAAACCCGCCACCCATTCTCGCCAGTTAAACGATCTGAATAATAATAATGATAAGAAAATCATCAGAATCATAGCCATAAACGGGAAATAAATGAGCGTACCGATGGCGATAATCATACCGATATCAAATACCGTGGTTATAGAGTTTGCACTTTTGCCGAGCTTCAAAAACTTGTCAATTAGCCATATTAACAGGAAATTACAAATCAAAGCGGGGCTTAAAACCATAAAAGGGAAAAATAAACTTGCACCTGTTATATACATTAATGCAGGCAAAAAGCTTGGTTTAGCTAAAAGGTTGTGGTTGTTAATTATCCTGTTAAAAATTAATGCTTGGGTGAAAACCAATATGCTTGCAAAAAAAATGTTAGCAGATGGCGAAAAGGCATTATCTAAATCAATATTTATCAAGAGCCTTGCAAAGGGCTCAAGAAAATCAAAATTTAATTGCGCAGGAACCTCATAGAAAATAACAATACGCATAAAAAACGTATATGCCAGCAGTAAAATAAGGTTAATGGGATTTAATTTTCTAAACTGATTAATCATGCCTGCTTAAAGAGAGCGCAAAGTAAAGATAAAAAGCTGAAAGCCGAAAGCCTGAAGCCTAAACTCTTGCATACTTCTTCACCATGTCATCAATAATCTTTTCGGTTTCATCAGGAAAATTAAATTGATATTCCTGGGGATTTTCTACCCATTGTTTAACAATTGGCAACCAATTTCTTGTGCTTCCCCAAATTACGGGCAAGCCAAATTGCTTTAATGCATAAGCGTTACATTGTTGCTCAAACTGAAAACGCATTGGTGCCACCAAAAGCTTTTTACCTAAATAAAGCGCTTCGGCCGGACCTTCAAAACCGCCGCCCGTAAAAAGACCTTCGCAGGTAGCAAGGCTGTTGTTAAATTTCTCATTATTAACCGGCTCCACAAAAACGTTCGCTTCTTGATAAGCTGCTTTATTATGTTTAGAGAACACGTGCCAGGTTATATCAGGAATTTGCCTGAAGAGTTTTACTAATCTTTTATCATCGATGGCAGGAAGGTAAACGGTATAATGTCCGAGATTTTTACTTTCCAACTTTCTTATTTCCGATCTTATAACAGGGGTGTAAATGAAATCATCGTACCTGTCGAAATGAAACCCGATGTGGTACTTTGTGGGCGCATAGTGACTTAATATCACTTTTCCCCAATCTATTGTTCTTGGCCGGGGGACTTTTTTTGACTTAAATGCAGCTTGATGGCTGAGAGATACACACTCAATACCCTGAAGTTTGCAGGCCCAGGCGCTTACGGGTTCGAAATCGTTAACAATCAGATTGTAATCTTTAAGCTGAAGCTGGTTCATGTCTTTTCTGAAACGAAAAAGATTCATGCTCAGCCATGTTTTGAAATGATCTACACCACCTTTTTTACCAAATATAAAGCTGAATCCATGCAGTTGATATTTTACTGGCTGGCTCAGTTTAACATCGGCCTGCGTACCGCTAACTAAAATATCCAACTCTCCGTATTTTTGCAGCAACGGAATAATTTCTCTTGCCCGGCTTATGTGGCCGTGACCTGTACCTTGTATCGCGTATAATATTTTCATTCGTAAATCCCGAATATCTAAAATTATCGGGCAATTTCATATTTAATATTTTGTAAAAGCAAATTAATATCCAATTTGCTCTTCAAATCTTCTGCATCCGAGAGAATTCCTTCTTCAATTTCATCTTTAACAAAATCTCTATGCTCATACTTAAAAACTGTCCAGTTTTGCTTATGATACTCTAATGCGGTTAAACTTTCAACCCAATCGCCACTGTTCAAATAGGTTACCTTTCCGATTTCATTAACAATTTCTCTTTTCTCTGCTTGGTGGATATGCCCACAAACCACGTAATTGTATCCTTTTTCGATAGCTAATTCTGCGGCAACTTGTTCAAAGCTGTTTATAAACTTTACAGCATCTTTAAATTTTGCCTTTATTTTCTTCGAGAAGCTCATTTTTTCTCTGCCGAAGGCATTGAGTACCCAATTAACGAAACTATTGATAAGTATAAGCGTATCATAACCCACAGCACCCATTTTTGCCAGCCATTTAGAATGCTGCATGGTTACATCGAAAACATCTCCGTGAAAAAACCATGCTTTTTTGCCGTCGAGCTCAAGGATAAGCTTATTTCCTAAATGGAATGAGCCCATTTCCATTCCATCGAATTTTCGAAGCATTTCATCATGATTACCCGTTAAATAATGTACTTCAACCCCTTCCGACACGAATTTCATTAGTTTTCGGATGACTTTCATGTGCGATTCGGGCCAGTAACTTTTGCTAAACTGCCAGATATCGATAATATCGCCGTTTAAAATGAGTGTTTTTGGTTTAATGCTTTTGAGGTATTTCAAAAGTTCTTTTGAATGACAACCATAGGTGCCCAGATGTACGTCGGATATCACGACTACGTCGACATTTCTTTTATCCATAAATGAGAATTTTTAGGGGAGGAAATTTTGTTACCGCTTCAGGAAAGCAGTTTAATCTTATAAAGGCTATGCTACCACTCTTCTTCCTCATCGAGTTTTACCTCAAAGGGGCTAAAGAAATAAAGTACAACAATTAACAAGCACAAGGCGAAGAATGATTCTAACATCTCATCTGATTTACAATACAAAGGTAAGACGTTGTATATCAAACAAATGTTACGGGATTGTTAAATTTAATCATCTGATTAATAAAATGACAAAAGCAAAAAAACCCGTAGACAATATCTACGGGTTTAATAATCAGAAAAGCTATTTACTTATCTGGATAATATGCTATGCTTTAACAGCTTTATTTTTCTTGTTTTCTGAATAAAAGCCAAAGCCTAAACCTAAAACCAATAAAATAGAACCCGCCAAAGAAATTTTCTCTCCTGTGTAATATGAAGTCGGGTGGAAAATAAATTCAAGTTTATGATTACCTGCTTCTAACTGGGCTGCACGTAAAACATAATCAGCTCTGAAATAAGGTTTTTCTACGCCATCAATGTACATTTTCCATCCCTTATTATAATAAATCTCTGAGAATACGGCAATTACATCTTTTGCTGTAGAATACTCGTAAGTTAAATGATCGGGGTTGTAATTTGTTAACTTAATAAAACCTTCCTGACCAGTCCCTAAAAGCTTGCTGTTCATATCACCTTTGTACATTTCATCAACAATGGCTTCTTTTTTCGCATCAAAGCTGCTGATCGCTTTCATTTCTTCATCAGAATTTTTAACGTATTGAACGCTTTCTACAAACCAGGCATTTCCGCATGCTGTAGGGTTACGCTGCATTTTGTAAGAACCGTTCTGCGGATCCTGAGTTATGATGTATTTGGTGTTTAACATATCCAATACATCTTGATTGATGCTTTTAGAAAATTGATTTTGGATTAGCTCATCATAACGCTTCAACTTAGCGGCATGGTAACCACCAATAGTTTTATGGAATGCAGATGTGCTGGCATCCTGAAATGTCGAAATTGAGGTGTCAAAAACTCTGAAATCGGGATCTTTATCTGCCGCAATGAATGTATCAACATCACGAGGTTGGAAATAATTATCGAGGTTAGATTTTGTTTCAAAGTTTCTGTTATTAAGGTAACGTCTGTCTACCTGCCACATATCTACCAATATTGCCAAGGTTAATAAACCGAATGCAAATTGCATATTCATTTTCTTTGTGATGAAGGCCCAAACAATTCCAAATCCGATTACTACGAAAATAAACGACCGCAGTGCATCTGCACGGGCAATGGAAATTCGGTCGCTAACCAAACCTGCAGCAATTTTTTGTGCTACTGCTGCATTATTTTGTAGACTCTGCGTTAATGCCTGAACAATTTCAGCATGATTTGAAGTTTTAAAACTAAAGAACAAAGTTGGCACCAAGGCAACAATAAGTGCGAAACCGCCAACAATTCCTGCAGACCAGTTTAGTTTTTTAACCAACACCTTTTGATCAATGGTTCCTTCTTGTGCCTCTTTTACTGCAAGAAAAGCTAATACCGGAACTAATAAACCAATTACAGCTAAAATTGATTCAACTGCTCTGAACTTATTGTATAACGGGAAATAATCAAAAAATAAATCGCTTACCAGAGGGAAGTTTTTACCAAGAGAAAGCAAAACAAACAACACCGTTGTTGCCAGAATCCACCACTTCAGGCGACTTCTAACAATGAACAAGCCGAATACGAATAAGAAACAAACCACCGCCCCAAAATAATACCCGCCTGAGGTACTTGGCTTTTCGCCCCAATATTCTTGCATGTTTAATTGTTGACCAAGAGATTGTATGGCTTGTGTTGTTTGAGCCTGATCGCCGCCAGTAACCTCAGCAACAGCTTTATACATGTTACTTTCGGGTTTAACCAACTCATCAATACTATTTTTACCGCCGTATAAATTCGGAATCAGAAAGGTAAAAGTTTCACCCACACCCTGACTCCAGCCATAAGCATATTCCTTTGACATACCTGCACCCTTCTCTGCATTAGCCGTACTAAGATTAGATTTCCCGCGATTGGTTTCTTTTGCATATTCTGAAGTTGTCCATAATAAACTGGCATTAACCATAACAGAAAGTAAAATCGCAACTGCCAAGAAAGCAATAGCTTTACCCAAAGCGGGCAGCGTTTTTGCCTTATAAGCCTGATAAACTTCAATTCCAACGAAAATCAAAATCGCAAGGAAAAGATAATAGGTCATTTGAACGTGGTTGGATCTTATTTCCAAGGCCAGAAAAAGTGCTGTTAAGCTTGCTCCGTACCAATATCTTCCCCTTAAGGTCAAAATGATGCCTGCCAAAATAGGCGCAAAAAAACCGATTGCCAAAGCCTTGTTGCTATGGCCTGTAGCAATGAGCACAAAATTATAAGAGGTAAATGCAAATGCAATTGCACCCGCAGCAGCGAGCCAAGGGTTAACTCGCAGAACAATAAACAGGAAGTAAGCACCTAAAAGCAATAACATTACTGTGCCCACAGGATTCGGTAACGCTTTGGTTATTAAAGCAATACCATAAGTAGCTCCGTTGTAGGCATATTGCACCCAAATTTGATAGGCAGGCATCCCGCCAAACATTTGGTTGGTCCAAAGCGGGCCTTTGCCATCTTTAGCCTTAAAATCCATAATTTCTTTTTGCATCGCCTTCGATTGGATGACATCGCTCTGCGCAGGAGCTTTACCCTGTAAAACAGGACTGAAGTAGGCAAAACAAATGACTACGAAAATTGCAATAATGGCTAAATGAGTGCCATTGTTTTTAAACCAGTTATTCATTAAGGTTTGTTTAAGTTTAAACGAACG
>Ga0308164_10004823_pt1 | contig 11203 bp, 9 predicted proteins | sample PhyTR2_FD_201031 | JGI IMG/M metagenome (GOLD analysis project Ga0308164, IMG submission 201031) | Phyllosphere microbial communities from UC Gill Tract Community Farm, Albany, California, United States - DLSLT.R2 | ecosystem: Host-associated > Plants > Phyllosphere > Unclassified | place: USA... | reverse complement strand
AAGTTCCAAAATTTAGTGAATCGATATGACCAGGCTCAAAACTAAGAGAAAGCCGATCTCTTCCTGCTAAGAACGGCGCCGTGGGCATTGGCAAGCTTTTTTTATTTTGAAAAATTGCCGAGCGCATTTGTTCTGAAATCATTACAAAACCATTTCCGAATCCGCCTGATAACCACTTATATCCGCTTGAAATCAAGGCATCTAAGCCTGATTCATTAAAATAAAATTTCATTGTTCCGCAGAACTGTGTTCCGTCTGCAACAATAAGTAAATCTGGATAAGTTGTCTTCAGCTCTTTAATAAACTGTGGACTAATCCTATATCCGCTAATATATTGCACCAAACTTAATGCAAATACAGATGGATTAAAGTTTTTGATGCTTTTATGAATATTGTCCTCTATGTTTTCATCAATGGGAATTTCTTCATATTCAAGTCCGCTGCTCGACACGGGATAGCTGATTGACGGGTAGTCTTCTTTTAACATCAGGAAACGAGCATTTTCTCCCAGCCCGGAAAGTAAAGTGTTAAAACCAAAAGAAAAGTTGGGAACAAGAAAAGTGTTCTCTTCTTTTGATCCGAAGAAAGCGGATAAGTTCTTTCTTAAATCATTGAATATAAACCCGTTTTCTATACGAAAATTGCTGCCCCCTGCTACAAAGAGTTGGTCGTGTCCATGTCTCCAACTTGCAATCGATGTTGCTAATAAACCCGAATATGCGGTGTTAAAATATGTGTAATCTTTAAGTACAGGGAACTCGATTTCAAAATCCATTCTCAAAAATAACAGAATGTTTTATTAATAGAGTGGCTACAAACTTAAAAGTTATTGAATTGTTAATTATTGAGTCAAAAATCATTTTATTATGGAAGACAGGAATTCGATTTTAATAAGCGAGCTGAAAAAGCTGCTGAGAGGCGGTGGCGCACATGTTGGATTAAAAGATGCGGTGGCAGATTTGAGCTTCAATTCTTTAGGCGAAAAACCTCACAACCTGCCTTACAGCATTTGGCAGTTAACAGAACACATTAGAATTGCGCAGTGGGATATGCTCGAATTTAGTAAAAATGGCGACCATAAATCGCCTCGGTGGCCCGAGCAATATTGGCCCGAAGAATCTGCCCCCGAAGATGAAAAAATGTGGAAAACGACTTTGAAACAAATAGATGATGATTTACAGGAATTTCTTTCATTATTGGATAATGAAGATTTATATATTGAAATTCTGCACGGTAACGGTCAAAGTATTTTAAGAGAGGCACTTCAAATAGCCGATCATAATGCCTATCACGTAGCTGAAATTGTTGTTATGAGAAGACTTCTTGGAAACTGGAAACCTCAGTAACGCTATTATTTAATGCTTGTCTAATTTAAACCTAAATTTTAAAGCCATGTTAAAAAACTCAAAAGCATTCAGTGGATTTTCTGTTGATGATTTACAAAAAGCAAAAGAATTTTACCAAAACGTATTGGGACTAGATGTTGAAGAAAACCCGATGGGCATTATGGAACTAAAAATCGAGGGATCTGCAAACATCTTAGTTTACCCGAAACCAAACCATCAGCCTGCTACGTACACGGTTCTCAATTTTCCTGTCGACGATGTAGATAGCGCCGTTGAAGAGCTTGCAAGTAAGGGAGTGAAATTTGAAATTTATGATGAAGAAAATCTAAAAACGGACAGCCGTGGGGTTATGAAAGGTTACGGCCCTGATATTGCTTGGTTTAAAGATCCCGCAGGCAATATATTCTCAGTTATAAAACCAACAAACCAGTCTGAGATGGATTAATCATTTTTATAAGAAACTGCTGCCAAGTACCAAGTAACTGATAGCGAAAACCATTTGCATGAAGCGGATGGTTTTTTGTTTTGTGGCTGTAAAAAACACGATGTCTCATCAACGATAAAAATTTTACATAATAAATAATTGAAAATGATTCTTATTTAGACTAATTCTTATTAATTTTGAGACTTCAAATACACAGTATTCCGGAACTATCTCATCATCATAATTAGAAAAATGAAAAAACTATTCTTCGCTATCACCGTTTTATGGTCTGTTTCTGTTCAGGCGCAAAAAAATAGCTTGTTAGAATCGTCCTTCTGGCAAAAGAAGCCGGATGTAACAGCGGTTAAGGCAGAAATTGAAAAAGGCGCTAATCCTGCTCAATTTAATCAATCCAGTTTTGATCCTGTTGTTTTGGCGATAAATGCAGAAGCACCAACTGAAACAATTAAGTTTTTGCTTTCACAACCAGGGAATGAGGTTAGTAAATTAACTCACGATGGTCGTATCTATTTACACTGGGCAGCAAGCAGAGGCAACAGTGATTTAGTAGAATATTTGATTTCAAAGGGATCAAACGTTACAATTAAAGATAGCCATGGCACAAGTCCGTTAATTTTTGCCGCTTCTGCAGGGCAACAAAATACAAGAATTTACGATTTGTTTATTGCGAAAGGCGCCAACCTTAAAACAGATTTGAGCAGCTCGGGTGCTAATGCATTGTTGGTTGCAATTGGCAATGATAAAGATTTTAAATTAACTGATTACTTTGTATCTAAAGGTTTGGATTTGAAGAGTAAAGATACGGATGGCCACAATGCCTTTGGCTACGCAGCCAGATCGGGGAATGTTGAAGTACTGAAGGCACTTTTAACAAAAGGCGTTCCTGTGGATAACAGTGCAATCTTAATGGCCGCAGAAGGATCACGCAGAGGTGCTGCGCCAATTGAGGTATTTCAATATTTGGAAAGCCTTAAAATTAAACCTGGTACTTTAACGAAAGACGGTAGGAATATTCTCCATGCTATCGTTCGTCGTCAAGGCCAAAACGAATTAATAAAGCATTTTATTGCTGAAGGCGTTGATGTAAATCAGGCCGATGCGGAAGGCAATACGGTTTTAATGAACGCAGCAATCGCTAATCGCGATACCGCGGTTTTTGCAATTCTGCTTCCGAAGGTTAAAAATATTAATGCGGCCAATGCCAAAGGCTTAACGGCTTTAACAATGGCAGTGAGCAGCAATGCAGCGCCAATAGTCAATTTACTTATCGATAATGGTGCAAGCTTATCTGCGGTTGACAAAGACGGTAATAATTTGGCCTATTACCTCGTTCAATCTTATGCACCCGATAACGGCCGCCAGGCAGCCGGTACTCAAAGCAGGGCACAAGAGTTTGAGCAGAAACTGAAAGCTTTGCAAGCGAAAGGTTTTAATATTGCAACGCCTCAAAAAAATGGAAATACTTTATACCACCTAGCGGTTGCAAAAGGCGATATTTCACTTGTTAAGCGTTTTGAAGATCTTTCGATAGATATTAATGCTAAAAACAGCGAAGGGATCACCGCGCTACACAAAGCCGCAATGATTTCTAAAGACGATTCTATGTTGAAATATCTGCTGTCTGCAGGTGCAAAGAAAGATCCTAAAACCAATTTTGACGAAAGCGCTTTCGATTTGGCAAGTGAAAATGAATCACTTTCAAAAGGTAACGTTTCACTAAGCTTTTTAAAATAATATAATGAATAATTTATTAAAAATGTCTCTGCTGGTATTGTTAACAGCATTTTTTAAGCCGAATCAGGTATCAGCGCAAACTGCCAAATACAAGTGCATGATCCAAATGACAAACTACATGGGCGAAGGCGCCTATATCGTAATTTCATTAATTGATGGTAAAGGCCAATACGCGAAAACACTTTACGTACTTGGTTCTGATAAGAAATGGTACAACAGTTTAAAAGAATGGCATAAATTTAACTCTAAAAAACCAGCTAACATCAGTGCAATAACAGGTGCATCATTAACAGGTGGCGATCGTGGGGTTTCTGTTATAGAAATCGATAAATCAAAAATTAATTCGGGGTATAAACTGCGCTTCGAAAGTGCAGTTGAAGATCAAAAATATAATGTTAAAGATCTTGAGATTCCGCTTACAACAGAAGCCCTGGCGGCAAAAAGTGAAGGGACAGGTTTCATCAGATATGTGCGTTTCAGCCCTAATTAGTTTTATTTAGGATAATGACAAATAATTTTTGGAGATATAGCCATTTAGCTCTGGCTATATCTTCTTTTCTTTTTCTATTGCTGGCTTCGATAACGGGAGCGATTTTGTCGCTTGAACCCGTTACACAACGGCTGAAGCCATATGCCGCAAGTAATCTTGATGAGGTTAATCTTGCACAATCCCTTCCTCTGCTTCGAAAAGAGTATCCCGGTATTACAAAAATTTCTGTCGAAAGCGGACAGTTTGTTCTGATTGAAGGAACAGATCGAAATGGTGATGACTTAAAAGCATATGTTAACCCTCAATCTGGGAAAATTTTAGGCAAACCTGATAAAAAGAATGAGTTTTTTCAATGGGTTACAACGTTACACAGATCGTTATTTTTACACGAAACGGGACGAATTTTCATCGGCATAACCGCATTTTTATTGACGCTGATCGCCATTTCAGGACTCATGCTAATAATTAAGCGCCAAAGAGGAATCAAACGGTTTTTAGCTAAAATACCAAATGATAAATCGAAACAGTTTTACCACACAGTTGTTGGTCGGTTCGCATTAATTTTTATTCTGCTGATTGCCGTAAGTGGAACACACCTATCACTAAGTACCTTAGGGATCATAAAATCGGTAAAAGCAGGGATTGACGTCGATTTCGATAAAATAAAAACAGGACATGAAAAAGCAGCGAAAGATTTTGTCGTTTTTGAAAACATACACTTTTCTGAGGTTCGTGCCATCGAATTTCCTTTTTCCGACGATGTTGAAGATTATTATGTTTTATCGCTTCTAGATCGGGAAATTGCCTTAAATCAAATTAACGGTGATATTCTGGCGGAAAATAAGTATCCCTTTTCCGTTCTTGCGGCAAACCTTAGTATGGAAATACACACAGGAAGAGCAAGTGTGATTTGGTCTTTATTTCTTGGTGTTGCATCGTTAAGCATTATTTTTTTTATTTATTCAGGATTTGCCATAACGCTTAAGCGAATTTCAAATAAATCCAAAAACAAATTTCCTAAAGAGGATTGTACCTTTATTATACTAACGGGATCTGAAAACGGATCTACAAATCAGTATGCCTTGGCAGTACAAACGTTATTGCTTAAACAAGGAAAGAAGGTTTTTCTCACATCTATGAATAATTACGCTGTTTTTCCTAGAGCTGAGCAAATCGTTATTTTTACATCAACTTACGGAGAAGGCGAAGCGCCAGCAAATGCCCGTAAATTTCTGTCATTGGTTAAGTCGGTGCCCCAAAGCCAACCGCTGCAATTTTCCGTATTAGGCTTTGGTTCAAAAGCATATCCCGATTTCTGTCAGTTTGCATTTGATGTTCATAACTGCTTGTCGTTACAAAGCTGGGCAAAGCCGTTGATTGATATTCACACGGTAGACGATCGGTCTCCTCAGGATTTAATGCTGTGGCAAGAATCATGGTCGCAAAAAACGGAAATTTCTTTAACCGGACTTTCAGGTGGTAGCGCAGAGAAGGCAAAATCATTACACACGTTTACGGTAAAGTCAAATCATAGTATGGGCGATACCTTCCTTATAAATATTAAAGGAGGTTTGAGGGCGAAAGCTAAATCGGGAGATTTACTTGCAATTTATCCGGCAAATGATCATCGCGAACGACTGTATTCGATAGGAATTGTAAACAAATCAATTCAGTTAAGCGTAAAGCTGCATCAAAACGGCTTGGGTTCAGGTTTTTTACACCAATTGAAGCCTGATGATACGATAAAGGCGAAAATTGTGAAAAATGCACATTTCAATTTTCCATCAAAAGTTTCTGATGTAATCATGATTTCCAACGGAACAGGAATTGCACCTTTCTTAGGTATGATTGATGAAAATAAAAGTAAAAATTCATGTCATTTATATTGTGGTTTTAAGGGTGCTTCATCTTTCGAACCCTTTGCTGAATTTTTAAGCATCAAGCTGCGGGAGTCGAAATTAACCAAATTAAATCAAGCTTATTCCAGAGAAGGAGCGAGGCAATATGTAAGCCATTTAGTTGCTTTGGATGCCGACTTTGTTTCGAGCACATTAATAAATAAAGGGGTAATAATGATTTGCGGCTCACTCTCCATGCAAAAAGATATCTTAATCATTCTTGAAAAAATTTGTTCAGAGAAGACAGGTAAAGCATTGTCATTTTACCAGTCCCGAAACCAAATCTTGATGGATTGCTACTAAATAAAACCGCGTTATCTATCTTTACAACATGAAAAATATTTTGTTTCTGATGCTGATCTTTTCCGCGATTACTTCTAACTCGCAGATATTGAGGAAGAGAACAACTTTGTTAATGGGCGGACGATTCGACATCACAATTGTTGCAGATGATATACCGACTGCTGAGGAAAACATAGATATTGTAATTGCTGAAATATCGAGGATAGAGAATTTAATTTCAGATTGGAAATCCGATTCTCAGGTTTCCAAGGTAAATCAAAATGCAGGGATCATGCCCGTAAAAGTTGATAAGGAAGTCTTCGAACTAACAGAAAGAGCATTAAAACTTTCGGAAATTACCAACGGCGCCTTCGATATCAGCTTTGCTGCCATGGATAAAATTTGGAAGTTTGATGGTTCTATGAATGAGATGCCATCTCCTGAAGCGATCAGGAAATCTGTTGAAAAAATAGGCTTTTCAAATGTTATTCTTGATAAGGAAAAATCAACCGTATTTTTGAAATTAAAAGGTATGAAAATTGGTTTTGGAGCCTTGGGCGAAGGTTATGCTGCTGATAGATGCAGAGATATGATGCTGCAAAAAGGGATCAAAGCAGGAATTGTAAATGCCTCGGGCGATATGAGTACATGGGGAAAACAACCAAATGGAAAAAGTTGGGTCATCGGTATAACTAATCCGCTCCGCGAGGATACCATACTTGCTGTTGTTCCCTTAACAAAAAGTGCTGTTGTTACTTCAGGTAGCTACAGAAAATTTGTTGAATTTAATGGAAAACGATATTCACACATCATAAATCCGAAAACGGGCTATCCGGCAACTGGATTGATAAGTGTAACCATATTTGGGCCAAGTGCCGAAGTTGCGAACGGTCTAAGTACATCTGCAATGGTTTTGGGTAAAAATGCAGGCAAAGAGCTATTGTCAAAATACCCCCAATACAGTTATATTATGATTACTGATGAAGGATCTTTTGTAATGTCTAATGACAAGTCCTTTTCAAAAGTAGTATCGCCAAAAGGCAAAATGATAAATTAAATAGAAGTTTAAGTTTCAACAGACAACATTTTCCCCAACTTTTGGCTCATCAAAGTGTTATAAAGGAAATCATTATGACAGGAATTATTACTTCCGTGTTGTACCTTTAAATATTAAAAGATAAACATATGAATACTGAAAAAGCCATTCTTGCAGGCGGTTGTTTTTGGGGTGTAGAAGAATTGATTCGCCAACTACCTGGTGTAATTTCAACCGTGGTTGGTTATACAGGTGGCGATGTGCCGAATGCAACTTATAGAAATCACGGAACCCATGCAGAAGGAATCGAAATCGTTTTTAAGCCCGACGAATTATCTTATCGTTCGCTTTTAGAATATTTCTTTCAAATCCATGACCCTACAACGCGAAACCGACAAGGTAACGACGTTGGTACTTCTTATCGTTCGGCAATTTTTTATACCGATGATACACAGCGTGAAACCGCAGAAGCTTTAATTGCAGAAATGGAAGCATCGGGCAAATGGCCCGGCAAAATTGTAACGGAAGTAATTCCTGAAACAGATTTCTGGAACGCTGAAGAAGAGCATCAAGATTACTTGCAAAAGAACCCTTACGGTTACACTTGCCATTTTGAAAGACCTGATTGGAAGCTGGACTATTCTGCTTAGGATATCCTTAATCTTATAAATTAAAAGGCCGATGATTTTCATCGGCCTTTTTGGTTGCAAGCGGTTTATAAAAGATAAATCCTGAAAAATGTAACATTGTTATTCATTTGAGCTTAACGTCAATCATAAATTAATTTTGAGATGTTTCTGCATGGCATTTTACATATCTTTAGGTTGATGAAATTCAGCCTCAGAAATGTAAATAATTGATGATGAAAAAATATTCCATTTTATTGCTGCTCCTAGCGGCCTCTTACGGGATAACTTTTGCCCAAACATTTAAAAATCCGCTACTAACTTCAGGCGCCGATCCTTACAGTTATTTCAAAGATGGTTTTTATTACTACACACAAACATCAGGGAACAAGATAGAGCTTTGGAAAGTAAAATCGCTGAGCGATTTAAACGAAGCGCCCCATAAAACCATTTGGAAAGCACCTGAATCAGGTCCGTATGCTAAACAAATCTGGGCACCGGAAATTATGTTTATTCAAGGGAAATGGTATGCATATTTTGCCGCCGACGACGGGAAAAATGAAAATCATAGGATGTATGTGCTCGAAAATTCCTCACCTGATCCGATGGAAGGAAATTGGGTGTTTAAAGGACAAATTACCGACGAAACAAATAAGTGGGCAATTGATGCGGATATCGCAGAAATTAACGGCAAATTGTATATGGTTTGGTCGGGCTGGGAAGGAGATGTTAATCGTAAACAGGAAATTTTTATAGCACAATTAAAAAATCCGTGGACTGTAGAAGGAAAACGGTTCAAAATATCATCTCCGCAGTTTGAATGGGAGAAACACGGCGATTTAAATGATCCCAACAACCCGCCGCATGTAGATGTTAATGAGGGACCTCAGTTTTTAGTACATGGCAACAAAGTTTTTGTAATTTATTCTGCAAGCGGGTGCTGGACTGATTTTTATGCACTTGGAATGTTGTCGGCAAATCTTAACAGCCAACTTTTAAACCCCGATTCATGGCTTAAACATAATAAACCGGTTTTTCAAACATCAGCAGAAAACGGCGTATACGCACCTGGCCATAATTCTTTTTTCAAATCGCCTGATGGAACCGAAGATTGGATTTTATACCATGCGAATGATAAACCCGGACAGGGTTGCGGTGGTTTCCGATCGCCGAGAGCGCAAAAGTTCAGCTGGAATAACGATGGAACGCCCAACTTTGGAATTCCTGCCAAAACAGGTATCGAAATTAAAGTGCCTTCATCAAGACCAACTCAGTAATTTATAATTATACTCCTTCAAGTTTTTGTATTTCAATGGATTAATGTGATCAATCATCAAGTTTTGAAAACAAATCGATCATGCTTTGGTTGTTCATTAAAGAAAGACAAGGGAACAGTTATAAAATGATAGAAATGGGAAAGAGGATATGTGTTTTGGAAGATAATGATGAGATAAGAGAGATTATAAGTTTCATTTTGGAAGAAGAGTCTTATGAAGTTTTCAGTTACTCAAACGTTAAAGATTTTATCGATACCGGTAAAAACCTAAAGCCAGATGTTTTTCTGTTAGATGTAATGCTGCCCGATGGAAACGGACTTGATGTTTGCAACATACTTAAAGCAGATTCGGCCACCCGATCGATACCAGTAATGATGATGAGTGCAAATTACAAAAATACAGATGTTTCAAAAGGTTGCAGTGCTCAGGATTTTATTTCCAAACCTTTCGACATATTTGATTTGATTTCAAGAGTAGGTATCCAAGCAAAAGCTTGATATTGACTTTTACAAGGATATTAATAACTTGCCAATTTACTTTGGACTTCTACTTTTTCTGTTGCGATAAGAAGGTTACTAATGATGCGAGCTCTTCGTAAGACAGCGAATTAGCGAGACCCGCAGGCATCATCGAATTTTCCATTTCCTTACGCGAAAGAATGTCGCTGGCTTTAATTGTGAAAACTTCACCGGCAATATTTCGCAAAACAACTTTAGCCGCAGTTTCTTCGGTCACAAAACCCATATAAGCCTTGTCGCCTTTTGCCGTAATCATTACTGAGGCAAATCCTTGAGATATTGAGGCATCCGGCTTTAAAATAGACTCTGCTATTTGCTCACGATTCATTATAGAACCGATTTGTCCCATAAATGGCCCTTTCATTTTTTCAGTTCTGCTTAAACTGTGGCAAGTAATACAACCCTGGCGAGTGAAAATTCCTTTCCCTTTAAGCGGGTCGCCCTGAAGTTTTCCGATTGCAAGCAAAACATCCTCAATAGAAGATTTACCAACCTGACCCTTTTGATTTTTAATTTTTTCCAAGTCAACCTTTGGTTCATCAGCTGTGGCTGTCTTTTCCTCAACGCTTAATTCAGGAATGTCCATTCTGTTCCTTGCATTAAGATCGACATAGAATTGTTTATCAGCATCTATAGAATTTTTCCATTCCTGAACAATAAACTTTTCAATTACGGGTGATGCATCCCATACAATGGCTTTGAAATATGGCCCGTGAGAATCAGGTCTGGTTCCCCACCACCATGACGCGTCATATTCAGCCTCTTTCTTATATAATCTGGCGAGCGTGATTAATATTTGTTTCTGAATTTTGAGATCACCTGACGATTTATATTTGGAAATCAGGCCATTTACCGCTTTTGTGTTGTGCATATAACGTAGCGCCCACAGTGCCAGATCAGAATTTACTGATCCTATTGCAGCTAAACATTCATCTGTAGCGTTGAAATTTACTAAGGCCTTAACTGCTAAATGGGGTAATATAATGGGCGAGTTGGGCGTTGCATGCGGCCCTTCGGTATTGTTCGCAGGTTCTTTGAAAGATGAGGGAAGTTTAGTTTGAAGCAGGGCAGAAGTAGCCTCTCTTCTGTCCAAACGATTCAATCCGATAATTGCCGCTGCCTGTACCCTTGGTGATGGGTCTTTTAGCGCACTCAGAAATGGTTCTGTAGGAACTTTCTCACGGTATTGTTTTCTGTCGGCCAAAGCCCTTAAAGCAAATTCGCGAACCGTTTCATCCCCTGAAAGCGCAGTTAGAGCATTAATTCCGTTTTCTTTGGCAAGTTGAGCATAAGTGAAAATTGCTGCTACACGTGCATATAATGGCAGGTTTTTTTCTGTACTAAGTTTTAACACGCTCGAAATTGCTTGCTTGCTATTACGGGCTATTAACTCTTGCGACGCATTTAATCTGGCAACGGCACTATTAGAAATTAACATTTCCGCTAACGATTTAATAGATTCTTTTTTTACGTTAGGGAAAGATTTGTAAGTCCAGTTTTTGGGCACAACACGAACTACGTAACCCTTGCCCGGGCTACCTGAATAACCCG
>Ga0308164_10004820_pt1 | contig 11205 bp, 16 predicted proteins | sample PhyTR2_FD_201031 | JGI IMG/M metagenome (GOLD analysis project Ga0308164, IMG submission 201031) | Phyllosphere microbial communities from UC Gill Tract Community Farm, Albany, California, United States - DLSLT.R2 | ecosystem: Host-associated > Plants > Phyllosphere > Unclassified | place: USA... | reverse complement strand
AAGCCCGAGAGCGATAGCATGGATATGTTGGTGGCGCCCGACGCGGTCGTCGTAGTGGACCCAGATGACGTCGAGTTACAGGATGGGAAGGTTTACGCGGTCGAGAACAGCGACGGGGAGAACGCTTTCAAGAGGTTCCGGACAGACCCGCTGCGGTTCGAACCCGTCTCGTCCAATCCAAGCCAAACGTCGATCCTTTTAGGCCAGGAGCTGCTCCGCGTAATCGGTCGAGTCGTGTGGCAGGCCTCGGCCCTTTAAGAATAATTTAGCCTAAAAAGTCTAAAAGGGCTTCACACGGGCCAATCGGCTGTCTAAAACCTGTCTAACGGCGGAGATACCCCCTCAGGGGCCTTCGAAACCGTGCAGGAACTAGCCAGCGCCGCCTCGCGACGTTGAATACGGCCGACCAGCCGCTGGCTTGACCTGCTCCGTTAGCAGGAGAGTGCCAGTGCCCACCCAAGCTACTGCGTCGCAGAGCGCGCCGCCGCCCCCAGAGGGCGACAAGCTCTTGGCCTATCAGGCTATGTACGAGCGCCAGCAGGCAGCCGTTCACGCTCTCAACAGCTTCAAGATCAACGAGACTTCCGCGTTCGACACGACGCCGTTGGACCTCGCTTACAGCACCCTCGATCAAGCGCATGTCCTGCTGTTGGTGTTGGGTATCTCGGTCGAGGAACTGTCGAGAAACCCGAGCGAAACGTCGCCGCTCCGGAACATTCATGTCGGCCGTGCCATCGACGCCATTGGCACGCTGGTTTCACTGTCGAAGTTTGCGCTTCAGGCGGTGAAGTCGTGACCGCCTATTCGAGCCTCAAACTGCCGCGGTACGACGTAAGCGCCGCTGTCCGTTCTGCCGCCGAGCAGTCGGCCATCGCCGGGATATACGCCGCGTCTAAGGCCGCTGGCGACGCCGGTCATCATGTCGACTGCATCGGCGTTGCTCACAACCTCAGCGCGCACGGACAGTACCGGCATCTCGACAGCGCAGCATTCGCCCTGGAGGCAAACATGCTTGATCTCGCCCTGCTGCAGAAGGCGTGCGACCCCGTTGACGTCATCATCCTCTGCATCGTTGCGGCAGAGAGAATGGGGCCGGTCGAGGATCGATGCGACAAGGACTTCCGTCCGGTCGCGTCCGGCGTCGCCGTCGCTCTGAACAATATCGCTGGGTACGTCATCCTTGAGCACGGACGGGAAATCATCAAGCAGCTTCCCGCCGACCTGCAGGACCGTGCCGGAGATGCCGTCGACAACTACACCGGCGTGATGCCGGGCGAAGCGGAGGCCTGATCCATGCTTTTCGCCCATGTCGACTATCCAGTCGAGCCGCTCCCCGCGGTCGCCGCCGTCTATCTCGAGGGCTTCCGTGCTAACGAACGATGCACGTTGCATGACGCGCTCGGCGGCACTGAATACAGCGACCTCGATTACCAGCGGGACTGCGCGCTCTACACCGGTGCGATCGAACGCGCTCTGAGCGCTGGCCCGAAAACGAGCCACGGAGACCAGGCCGCAACTCTCCTCGCCGTGATCAGCGAACTCAACGATTTCATCGGCGGCGCATTCTCAGGGCGAAGCCTAGATGACGACGAAAAGCGTCCGCTGGTGCTCATCCGTGATGGAGTGGCGACGCTGCTGCGCTGGCACTTCGAGAACGGCGCCGGGGCACTCCGTCCCATCGCTGAAGACCTGAACCTGCTCGTGAAGGTGGGGTCGTGATTACGCTCCTCCGCAAGCCGCTCGGATCGCTGCCGATCACGGTCGGCCAGACCGCGGCCATCCTGAGCTTCGCCCTGCCGTTCTGGACCGCATATGCGATCCTGCTCGCCGCGGTGCCGACATGACCCGGCAACGCCGTCGCATCGCCACCGCTATGAAAAGGCTGCGTGAATATCTCGCGATTGGCGGCCGACCGCTGATCTATTCCAACGGCGCCCTCGGGCTCGCGATCTTCCCTCGGCGCGAATGGAATCAGGCCAACGCTGCTCGGCGGCAAGAGATCGAGACGGTGTACCGAGCCTTCTTCTTCATAACGACGGGACATCCCGACGCCGCCGCCTGCGTGAAACGTGCGGTGCAGAAGCTCGGCAAGCCGACGCGGTTCGGCACGATCCTGCTGAGCGCAACCATAATGGAGAACAGGGCATGACGAATATCTCGGAGCAGCCCAAGGGCGTCCCGGTCCTGGGCGACAGCATTATCCGCTCGTTGGCAATCCTACGCTCACGCAGCATGGACCAGCACCAAGCCGTCGACGCCCTTCCCGGTGGTGACTGGGCCGATCAGGAAAAGGATTGGGCGAGCCGGTCGTGGAGCCGTCAGTGCGATGGGCTTGCCAATGCAATGCTTTCGGAGGCCCCGACCAACATTGCCGACGTTTTGTCGGTCATACTTGTCGCTCTTGAAAAGTTCGAGGCCGACGTGATCATGGAAGACGACGTGCGGGCTAATTCCCGTGCGGAACGCACCTGTGAACAGGTGCGAGTTGTGCTCGCCAACAGCGCGATGGCGCTGGCTGACGTCGTGATGACGACTACCCCGATGGAGCAGCAGATGATCGGTTGCTGCCGTAGTATGCGCGAGCAGTGGCTACCGCCCTGCGTCCCCGAAGCACCAACGAGCGGAGTGGGGGCATGATCCGGCGCATGCTTCGCGCGATCGAGCCTTGGTACGATTCAGGGCTTCTCAACACGACGAACTTGGACGCCAAAATCGAGACGGACGTCGTCGATGGCTACGTCTGGTTTTTCCAGATCCAGTGGCTGGGTCTGCATCTCGGCTTCGAGATTGGCCGCACTCCGCGCGCTCTCAAGTCGCCCGACACCCCATCCACATCTCAAAATGAAAGCTCTGCACGATGAACCCGTTCACCCAGATTGCCCGCGCTGCCGCCGCCACGACCGACAAGCATCTGTCGACGATAAGCAAGCCCGACACTCTGCACATGATTGCCCTCGGCAGCATGCTGGTTTCCGTCGCGGGCGAGACGAAGCTGCGCGTCCGTCGCGACGCAGTCGGCGCGGGGATCCGTGCCAAGCTGCCGCAGTTTTCCGCAGACGTGGTCGAGTCCACGCTCGATGCAGCTGAAATAGAAGTGAGCCTCAATACCGGCTCGGCAATCCTTGCCTCCCTCGGCCGCGTGCAGGACCAGCACGAGCGATCGCTGATCCGGATGGCGATTGTTGCGATCTCCGCGCACGGCGGCCGCCTCTGTATCGGTGAGCAGGAAGCGATCGATCAGATCGGAACCGCTATGAACCTCGGCGACGGCCGGCGCTGATGCCCGCAGAGGTATCCACCCGGCTGCGCGCCTTCCTCGACAAACACGTTGAGGAGGAAATAATGGCAGTCATCATCACCAGCCCGCGCGGCACACGGGCAGATTGGGACGAGGGTCTGTTCGATGCGCTCGTGATCGCCGTGCACGTGCTCGGCAACGGCCACGAACTTGCCATGACAGATCGCACTGTGCTGACCGTGGCGGCCTTGCGCTTCTGGCCGAACAACTCGGTCGTGACGATGGTCGGGCGGGTTCTTGCCGTCGAGGAGACGATTGTTCAAAGCGGGTACGGATGCGCCCGCGCAATGCTGACGGAACGCGACACCGACACGCACCTCCGTGATGCGCTGTTCCGTCCGATCTTGTTCGCCAGCACGCTGCGCGATTACAGCGAAGACGAGATCGATCGTCTTGGTGACGCCGTCACCGCCGCCGGTATCGCTCCCCAAGTGTTCGGCCTCCCGCGGTGAGCAGAGCAAAGGCCCCCGCCTGGACACAGCCCGAGGTCGACATCCTCCAAGACGTCTATCCACGCGCGGGCCTTGCCGGTGTATGCCAGGCGCTGCCGGGACGGTCGTGGGCAGCGATCGAGCAGAAGGCGCACAAGCTGAAGGTGCGCTCGCCGATCGTGGGGGACGCGCCGAAACCCAAGTTGCAGGGCGAAAATCTCGAGGAGGCCATCCGCTTGCGGGAGGTCGAGGGATGGTCGTTCGCGCGCATCGGCGCGACCTTTGACGTGTGCGAGAGCTCCGCGTCCAACGCCGTGCTGATCGCGCTGTGTCCTCGAAAGGGGTTCACGCCTGCGCAGCGGGACGCGCATGGCCGCATGACATCGGAGGGCCACGAACGGTTACACCTGATGCTCCGCAAGGGGCTCAAGGCAGTGGACATCCAGCTGCGCCTGGGTCTGTCCGCCTCGACGATCGCGGAGCAGCGCCGCCGCTACGCCGCCAACCTCAAAGCGCGCGGGAAGGCCCCGTTGCCGCCGGTCGGCGGCGGGGAGCGATACAGCGGAGCGAAATACACCCGTGAGCAGCTGCGCGAAGTCGAGCGCATGCTGATGACAGGACTTGGCGGACCGAAGATTGCCGATCAGCTTGGTGTCTCGAAGACGCACGTACAGCGGGTTCGCGCGAAGCTAGTGAAGCGCCTGCGTCGCAAGGGCGAATGCCTCCCCGGGTGCGATACGATCGGCCGCCGCATCAGGATCATTGATACCGTCGCCGCCGTCCCCGATGCGGCGATTGAGAAGGTGAAGGCTTTCATCCTCGACGGCGTCCCGGTGCGCCGCGCCGCGCTGCTCGCCAATATCGGATCATGTCGCGCCTATCGCGTTCGCAACGAGCTCCGAGCCGAGCTCGAGGCTCGCGGCGAGGCGATGCCCAAGGTCCGCCCTGTGAAGCGCGGACAGGGCCGCGCGGCCGACGAGCGCGCTACGTGGCTTCCGAAGGGCCGGATCAATCTCATCCTGTTCCGATCAATCCTGCGGGACTGCAATGGTGACGACGGCGAGGCTCGGCGCTTGACGGTCCGCGCGATCGCCGAGCGCGACGGGCAGGACGCGTCGCTCGCCGAGCAGCTGGACCGAATTAAGCTGGGCGCCGCTGTGGTCCCGCGTTTCGAGTATCGCCGCGCGGATTCGACCATGACGCTCGGCGGTGTGGCAACGGGAACCCTTAGCTGATGTCAGGCCGAGCCCCTCTTACCACCGCTCAGCGCGCCGAAATCGGCCGGCGGGCGAAGGCTGGCGAACGTCAGTGCGACATTGCGGACGACATGGGTCTTCCTCGAACGACAGTCGGATGGACGTATCGAAAGGTCAGATCGGCCTTGGCTATGCCCAGCGCCGAGCAGGAGATTGCCTCGAACGCCGTGCGGATTCGCGAAGAACTCGTCCGCCGCGTTGAGGCGGGCGAATCAAATGACACGATCGCCGCCGCCTTGGGGCGCTCCCGTCAGGCAGTGTATCACCTGCGCGCCGAACTCGGCCTTGGCCAGTTGCGTTGCCTTCGTCTCACCGGCGCAGAGGAAGGCGAAGTAGAACGCCGTCTGCTGCTAGGTGAGAGCACACGAGACATAGCCGCTGTGCTCGGCTGCTCCCAGGGGGCCGTCTCCGTCCGCCGTCGGCGAATAGCAGATCGCATACCGAGCGATCTGCTCTGCGAATGCGGCAAGCCACAGAACCACAGCAGCCATTGCTTAATGGCTCCCGACAAGATCCTCCGCCTGCGGGAGCGATTGCAGGCAGGCTGCAAAGTGCAGCACCTTGCGGCGGAGTTCGGATACAGCGCGCAGGCGCTCCGTACCCACTACGCACGTCCAATAATCGACGAGATGCGCACGAAGGGCATCCAGTGCGGTTGCGGCAAAAGGTTTGCTCATAACGGGCAGTGCATCGGCACCGGTTCAACACCCGCGGTTGTTGCCGCGAGAGATGATCTCAAAGCCAAGGTCGAGCCCCTACTTCGTCAGGGTATGCGCCGATCCGATGTAGCGGCGCGACTTGGGGTCACCCTCCACCGAGTAGGCGCTATCGCGCGACCGTTAGTCCGAGCCTGGGCAGCCGAAGGCGTTCTGTGTCCGTGCGGCCAGGCAATCGATCACGCGCGCGTCTGCTCGTTTCGCTTCAACCGTTCACATTGCGGACCGGGCGGTCGCGCCAACCACGTCGTATACGGCGAGCTTGCTCTATCGATTGAACCTGACCTTCGGGGACGTATTCGAAAGATGGCAATCAAGGGTCGGTCCGATACCTTTATCGCTGAATGCCTGTCTATCGATCTGGCCGTCGCCACCGCCGTCGTAGCGGACCAGGAGGCCGTGGGCGTCAAGATGGGTGCATGTCGCTGTGGGCTTCCCCGCAATCATCGTGCGAAGTGCCAGGTCACCCGAAGCCCAAAGACGCCGCACAGGCAAAAGGGCGCAGGTCTCAAGCTGACTGCTGAGCAGCGCCGGCGGCTGATGGAACTCTACAAAGCTGGCACGTCGGCCAAGCAGATGGTCCGAGTAACTGGTATCAGCACGGGCGTCGTTGGGCGTCTCGTGCGCCAGTGGCGCGACGGCCGCCGTGTTCCGTTGCGGCTGTGTCCGTGTGGCCGTCCCGGTCGACATCCTGGCAGCTGTTCACATCGCGTTCTCGGTGGGTTTGATCAGCGCATGCTCTCCCGGTCTGAGGAGCTGATGCGCGAAGGGTATCAGCCACGCGAAATAGCGCGGAAGCTCGATGTCGGCACCGTGACGCTGTTAAAGCGGACTCGGGATCTTCGGGAAACCTTGCACGCGGAGGGTGTGCACTGTCCCTGCGGACTCGTCCTCGGCCACCCTTTCTGGTGTACCGCGACGTGGGACGAGCGCGGGCAGCCTCGGGGACGGCAACCGATCGACCCGGCTCTGGCAGCCGCCGCCGCTCGTGCACTGGTGCATGGCGACTTGGTGCAGGACGTCGCGGATCGCGTCGGGATTCCAACGGTGCGGGTTTGGGAGGTGCGCAAAGCGATGTCGTTGGACGACCGCCGTCGTCGTTCAAGGATCATGCGCGAGAGGTTGGCGATGCAAGGCGTCGCCGGCGGTACTGCCGTGATGGCGGAAGTTCAGGCCGCGGTTCCCCGATCCATCGACCGGATGATCCGAGACGACATCGTTGGCGAGCTTGTCATCGCTCGCATGGAGGGCCGAGTTGAGGCGGCCGAACTGAAGAAGGTCGTGCGGAGCTTCGTCACCAAGGGCCTCTCCCAATGGTCTGGTCAATACCAACGGAGCGCGGACGCGTCGTTTAGCGCAGACAACACCAAGACGCTGGCCGACACCCTCGGCGATGACACCACGTTCGGTATGATGGAGCAGTTCACCATCGGTACCGACGACGAAAGGTTGGGACTCCCAACCTTTTCCGGCACGACCGCACTGAGCACAGCCGATCGAATGAACCTCGACGCGCTGGGCCTTGATGCGGCCGTTGATGACGACGCAATCCGCCGCCGTTTCGGTGAGCTCGCGCGCCGATATCATCCCGATCAGAACGGTGGAGATCGCCGGCATGAAGCCGAACTCAGCCGCATCACCGTAGCGTATCGCGAACTGCGCAAGTCGCTCGGCATCCGAGAGGGGCCATCGTGATGGCTGTTCCGCAAACCCAGAACATCATCCGAGCGCGAGACCAACAATGACCGACCCTATTCCGCCGACGGCCAACAATGACGACGATCTGTTGAAGATCGAGGAGGTGAGCAAGATCGCCGGCATCGGCCGGACAATGATCTATCGGCTGGAGCGCGCTGGCCGGTTCCCGGAGCGCTACAAGCCTGGGGGCCATGCCAGCCGGTGGAGCCGCCACGAGGTTATGAAGTGGCGCGAGGAACAGCGTCAGAGGCGGGCAGCATCATGACGCGCGGCTACGTGGCATTGTCCGACGGCAGGATCGGCACGGAAGATCAGAAAGAGGTCATCACGATCGTCAGCGTCCGGCTGCCAGACGGATCAGACGACCCGGCGCATGAATGGGGCGTCTACGACGACCCGGATGATGGGGAGCGGGAGGCTATCGCGCTAGCGGTTCGTCTCGGCATCCTCGTAGCGGATGAGCGAGCATCGGCTGACGACGACGAGTTCATGGCTGGATATCGCGACGGCGGCGATCCGAACGCCCCCGAGCCCAGCGCGAACCGTTCGCACGCCTACCGCCACTCGTTCGAGGTTAAGCGCGCTGAGTTACGGGGGGCGCCGATACCGGCAGCGTTCTCGCGGGCTGCCGCTGCGGAGGCGTCTCGAAAGGATGCCGCACAACGCTACCAGACGACATCAAACGTCCTTCCCTTCATCCGACCGAAAAAGCCTCGTCCCTGAAACGGTTGGTGAAACGAAGCGCGCCGAGCAAGACGGTAGCGTATCGTCATGAACATTTTACTTGTGATTATCACAAGAAACCATTACGGGGAGCTAAGGGACAAGAAAGGGAGGTCGCAATGGCGACGAACAGTAACCGGAAGATCGTAGAAAAATACCGCGTAGAAACGGAATGTGTCAATCAGCTTGCGGAGCTGCAATATGCTCTGACAGTACCATCTCGGTTCTCTGCGCAGATGCAGGCCCGGAACGTCGATTTGTTGGACGTGTTTCATGTCATGAAGCACGGACAGGTTGTATCAAGCGGCATGAGAGATCGTGCCGGTTTATGGGTAGTCCGCGGTATTCTCCTCGACGGAGAATCGCTGGACGTGACACTGACATTTAGGTTTTCCGAACTTCACGTCGAGTTGCTCGATCTAGCGTAGCGAAACGTCCTTTTCCCCGTCCCACATCCAACTACCACAGCCCAGGGGTTCATATTATGTCGAAGAAGCTGCATGGGGGTGCTGATGTCAATGTCATTGCTGCCTTTCACGCAGTCGATCTTGGAGCACCGTTCAGGGTTATCTTGAACGATTGTATCGTCGCCAAAATCGATAGCGAGACCGGCGAAATGCTCGACTACACCATTCCCGATTTTGAAGGCCTTGTTCGGACCGTCGTGATGGCGCGACTCGTCAATGAGCGCAAGCTCAACGGCGCTGAGTTGAAGTACCTTCGGAAAGCAACGGGTATCAAGCAGGTTCAACTGGCTCAGGTTCTTGATTGCCAGCCAGAACATTTGTCGAAGGTCGAAAGCGGAAAACACCCGTTGAGCCCGACAGCAGAGAAGGTTGCGCGCCTATTTCTCTTCAAAGCAGCCGCGAAGCATCACAAAATGCCTGAGAGCGAGGAGAAGACTATGCTCGACAATCTCCTTGATCAGGTTTTTTCGGGATTGAAGCCAGTCGCAGCCTTTGATGCGGAGGAACTTGAGTTTCAGTTTTTCTTAAAGCCAGCATCCGTTGGCGCCGCCAACGACGATGAGGAAACCGGTGCACACGAGCCGCAGCATTGCGCGTGGAGCAAGGAACTCATGGTAGCTTGCGGCTAATGTAATTGAGGGCGCGGCTGCCACCGCGCCCTCAATGGTACCTGTGCAGTTACGCAACCCTGTGCAGGGCCGCGTCCCACCTAAGGAGCCTACTGCGCATAATAGCGCAGCCTTGGAAGGACGCAACTATCGAAGATGGTTGCCCTAAGGAACTGATCAATGTCCAAGGAAAAGGTACCTACGCAGGTTTCGCACCGGAGCTCGAAATCGGGCCAGTTCGTCACCGAACGGTTTGCCAACACCCATCCCAGCTCCACCGAGCGGGAACGGATCAAGCACCCGAAACCGTGAACTACGTGGCGAACCGAGGCCGCCTTGGTTCGCCACAGAACACTTGGCGAAGTGGGGCGGTCCAATGCCTACGCCCTACCAGGCCCAGTGGCGGCGTATCGGATCGGCTGCCCAAGGTGAGACTCCGGGCCCCAAAAATCCTGCAGCAGCATGTCGGCCCACTCCTGCGCAAGCTCGCGCCGCCGCGGCATGTATGCGGCCCGGTTGTAGGCACTCTCGCTGCCCGACTTCCCCTCGGGGATGTGCGCGAGCATCAGATCGATGATCCCGCGGTCTTCCTTATCGCCATGGATCTTCACGTGCTCGTTCATGATCGTGCTGAAGGCGGCACGGAAACCGTGCGGCACGTGGCGCTGGTAATAGCCGGCACGGATCAGGAGCGCTCGCAACGTGTTCTCCGACATCTGCTTGTGGACGTGACGCTCGCCCGGAAAAACGAGTTCCAGGCGGCCAGACAGTTGCTTCAAGACGTTAAGGACCTCGACCGACTGACGAGCGAGCGGAACTCGATGCTCGCCGTCGACCTCTTCCTTCCGATCCTTGTCGCCCTTCATACGCTCAGGCGGGATGATCCAAACAGGTTCGAGCCCATCGAGGTCGTGGAACTCGTGCCATCGCGCGCCATGCAGCTCGCCTGGACGAACTGCAGTAAGCGCAATGAACCTCAGCGCCAGCTTGGTCGTGGCACGGCAGCGCTCGGCTTCGCAGTCGATAATGAGCTGGCGTATGGCGGTCAGTCGGGCGCTCTGATCCTGTTTCCTGTCAATGATCGACGGTTGCGGTTTCGTCTTCGGGACGGACGTCAGCGCCTTGTTGAGGCTCGCCGCCGGATCCGCTTCGCATACTCCGCTCGCGATGCCGTGCACGAACACCGCCGACAATCGCTGGCGCAGACGGTGCGCAGTCTCGATCGATCCACGCTTCTCGACCAGCTGCAGCACGCCCAGCAGTTTCGGCGCCTTGATAACGCTGATCGGCAGGTCGCCGATCTGCGGGAAGATATCTCGCTCCAGACTGGTGATCACGTCGCGCGCATGGACCTTGTCCCAGCCCGGCTCCTTCAACGCGTACCACTTGCGCGCGATTGTCTCGAACGTGTTGCCGGTCGCGTCGACCCTCGTCTTGGTCTCGATCCGCTTCTCAACGGCTGGATCCTTACCCCGGCGAATCAATTCCTTGGCGTCGTCGCGACACTTCCGCGCTTCGAGCAGAGTGACCGACGGGTAAGATCCGAAGGACAGCGTTTTCTGCGCTGGCTTCCCCTTCTCGTTGCGGCCGTAGGTATAGTTCATTCGCCAATGGCGGCCGCCGGCGGTGCTGACATGCAGGTACAGCTGGTTCGAGTCCGCAAGCCGATACGGCTTGTCCTTCTTCTTCGCAGCCTTCAGCTTCGCGTCGTTCAGCACGGGCTGACCTCCGATACCATGTCCGGCGAAGGCGCTACCATGGCAAATGCCATGGCATCGTGTGGACGGGTGTGAACAAGTACGCACATCGCGAGGACCGATTTCAGGTCAAAACCCGCAGAAATCAAGGGATGGTGGCCGTATGAGGCCGAGTGCGCATGGTATAATGGCGGAGACGGAGGGATTCGAACCCTCGGTACCAGTAAACCCGGTACGGCGGTTTAGCAAACCGCTGGTTTCAGCCACTCACCCACGTCTCCGGCTGCAGCAGATGCGGGGCTATAGCGAGG
>Ga0308164_10004819_pt1 | contig 11208 bp, 8 predicted proteins | sample PhyTR2_FD_201031 | JGI IMG/M metagenome (GOLD analysis project Ga0308164, IMG submission 201031) | Phyllosphere microbial communities from UC Gill Tract Community Farm, Albany, California, United States - DLSLT.R2 | ecosystem: Host-associated > Plants > Phyllosphere > Unclassified | place: USA... | reverse complement strand
TGTCGGTGACCACGGTATCGCTGGTGTTATCCGGCAAAGGACGGATCTCTGCGGCCACCATGGCGCGCGTGAACGAGGCCATTGAGCAACTCGGTTTCGTGCGTAACCGTTCGGCAACCATGCTGCGTGGGGGTGAGAGTGGCGTGATTGGCTTGATCGTCCGCGATCTCAGCCAGCCATTTTATGCCGAAATGACGGCAGGCCTGAGTGAAGCGCTGGAGAAGCAGGGCAAATTGCTGTTCCTGACGCAGAGCGGTGCCCAGGGACAACATCTGCATCGCTGCTTTGAGTCACTGGTGGCACAGGGGGTGGATGGCGTGGTGCTGGGAGGCGGTGCCGATAAGGCCAGCCAGATCGTGACGCGGGCCAGAGAGGTGAATATGGCCTTAGTCTGTGCCGCGCGCGCCAGTAGCCTGGAGGAAGTAGACGCTATCCGCCCCGATAATGCTCAGGCTGCGCGTCTGGCCACCGAATATCTGATTCGTCAGGGGCATCAGCGCATTGCCTGGCTGGGCGGCCATAGCGCATCACTCACCCGGGCAGAGCGTCTTGGCGGCTACTGCGCCACCCTGCTGCAATATGGGCTGCCGTTCCGGCCTGAGTGGATTATTGAATGCGGTAACACGCAAAAAGAGGCGGCTGACGCGGCGGTACAGCTGTTTCAGCACCATCCGCGGCTGACTGCCGTGCTGGCCTATAACGCCACTACCGCGCTGGGATGCTATTTTGGGCTGTTGCGCACCGGGCGAACATTCGCGCGGGGTGCAGTCGACAGCTATTACGATCAGCAGCTGGCTCTGATGGGCTTTGGCGATGAACCGCAGGCGGAACTGACCGATCCGCCGCTGACGTTTGTCACCAGTTCAGCCCGGGAGATTGGCCGTGTGGCAGCTGAGCGTATCCTGCAACGGATAGCGCAACCGGATGCCGCCCGGCAGAACGTGATTATGCCGCCGCAGCTGGTTATTCGCGGCTCGGCATAAAAAAGGCGACCCGGAGGTCGCCTTTGAAGGAAGAGTAGAGAATTACTGCGGCATCCCTTCGCTGGTCGGCATACCCAGCATATAGCGGGAGAGGAACTGCTCCAGCGTCATTTTGTCGCCGTTCATGTTCACCTGACCGTTGGTATACTGCAGGCTGGTGACGATATTGTTATCCTGCTGCTGGGTCAGGCGGAACATCTGACCCATCGCCGCCAGTCCTTTCACCTGCTGATCTGCCAGCTTCTGTGCGTCATCGGCCTGATATCCTTCAGCCAGTCCCACTTTATGCATGGTTTCGGTCGCCATTGGCATATTGATGACCAGCTTGCTGTCCAGGCTCTTCAGTACCCGATCAACCATGGCGCTGAGTGTCTGGGCTTCGCCGGTCACCGCAGAGGGATCGTTGAAATTAGCGTTCAGGTTAAAGGTGCTTTCACCTTTATCATTTTTCCAGCTCAGCGGGGCGATACTGATTGCGGGTGAGCCTTTCAGCAGCATCGGCAGGTTGCTCATCAGAATCTGATGCACACCGGCCTGGTAGCGGATAGGATCTTCCGCGACGCCAGGCTGGCTCAGCAGTTCCTGCATCTGGGCGTTGTAACGATCGGAGAAGGCTTTTACCGCCTGCGCATCAAACTGTGACAGTTTCATCTTCAGCGCTGCCTGACCAAAATCCTGCTTCTGCAACTGAATGCCTTCAACCTTGTAGTCGATATTGCCGCCAATCTTCCCGGCGCTGTTATCGAAAGAGGAGGTGCCTTTCATTTTGTGCAGCGTCAGGGCGTCCTGACCATTGATGCTGGCATTGACCTTCTCAATATCCACTGACTGGTCGCCAATGCGCACGCCTTCCGGGCTGAGATGGGTATTACCGCTCAGCTTCAGACCATTGACGGTGAACAGTACCGGCTGGCCCATCTCATTTTTACTGGTCAGCGCGAGGCTATCAACGTCACTGTCCAGCGACACTTTGTCGCCTTTGTTATCCGCGCTGACGTTGAAGGTGCCCCCATTGGTGGCCAGACGCTCGCCGCTTTGCGCATTCTGATAATCAACCGGCAGAACGCGCAGCGCCGTATCGGTGGCACCGCTGTAGCCGATACGGGTATCGGCGTTAATCAGCGACTTGTTGCCGGTCAGCTCAAACAGCTTTTTCACCGCATCGGTGTTAGCCAGTTCGGTATGAACCGACGCCATGCTCGGGATCAGATTGAAATGCTTCAGCTGAGCAAACGGGAAAGGGCCATGATCGATGGTTTCGTTCAGGATGATGCTCTGGCCTGGTTTCAGCAGGGGATTATCTTCCGTCTGCGAGTTGGCCTGAATCACCAGATTCACTTTGCTGCTGAACACGCCGCGCTGATAGTCCTGATAGCTGATCTTCAGTCGGCTGTTAGGGGCATAAGCATTCAGCTGGGCATTGGCGTTCTGCACCAGCTCATCCCTGTGGCTTTCAATCTGCTTGCCGGTGAACCATGCCGCGCCAGTCCAGACTACGCCCAGTGCGATGATGACACCTACGGCAACATTGGTCTTTTTCATTGCTGATTCGTCCTTATCCTTGAGTCCGCTTATGCCGCAGGTTTACCCCAGCGACTGAAGAAAAACGCCCGCAGGCGTTTAAAAGCTAATAGGTTGAAATAATAGCAGTTAACAGGCACTCCGTCAGCCGCTTCACCCTAAGTCGTTAAATACCCGCGCCAGTCGGCCCGTGCCTGCGACCGTTACGGGGGATTCGCTGGCGGCAATGAAGCAGGATTCACCTGGTTTCAGCGTCACCTGCTGCTCGCCTTTGGCGATCACCGTCTGGCCTTCGATGCAGAACAGCACTGCGGCGCTCTGCTGCGCCAGCGGCTGTGGCTCTGCGTTCAGGGTATGAATGGCAAAGGCAAAATCCTCCACCGGAATCGGGAAGCGCAGCGCGTTGCCCTGTTGCTCCGGCTCAGTCAGCAGGGTGCTGGCAGGCTTCTCTTCAAACTTCAGGTTCGCCATCAGCTCGGCGATATCGATATATTTCGGGGTTAAACCGGCCCGCAACACGTTATCAGAGTTTGCCATCACCTCCAGCGCCACGCCTTTCAGATAAGCGTGCGGGGTCTCCGCGTAGAGGAACATCGCCTCGCCCGGTTGCAGCGTGATTACGTTCAGCAGCAACGGCGAAAACAGGCCGCTGTCGTCAGGATACTCTGCCGCAATCATGCAAATGGTCTGCCACGGCTCACCCTGTTGTGCATCAACCGCGGATTTCAGGATGCCCAGCGCCAGCGATTTCGCCTCACCCTCCAGTGACAGCAGGGTAGAGAAGAGCGCGGCCAGCGTATCCTGATCGGGATGCTGCAGAAAATGGGCTATCTGTGGATGTGCGCCCGCAACCGGCTCCAGCAGTGAGACCATCTCCGTCAGGGTGCGAAAGCCATTCATCGCCTGGAAGGGCGTCAGCGCGTAGACCAGCTCCGGCTTGTGGTTGGCATCTTTATAATTACGCTCAGCAGCTGTCAGCGGAATACCCGCCGCATTCTCACGGGCAAAGCCCACTTCGGCCGCGCGTTTGCTGGGATGGACCTGAATCGACAGCGGCTGATCGGCAGACAACACTTTGAACAGGAAGGGCAGTTCACCAAAACGCTGTGCTACCGCTTCGCCCAGCATGGCGGCAGGCGCGGCATCAATCACGTCACGCAGCGAACGCTCGCTGCCCTGGTCAATCACGGTGGAGGGGCTTTTCGGATGTGCGCCCATCCAGAGTTCCGCCATCGGCAGCCCCTGTGGATTGGCGATTCCGTAAAGCTCAGTCAACGCAGTTTTGCTGCCCCATGCGTAGTTTTGCAGCGTATTGTTCATTTTTTGCATTGTATAACCCTTTATCACGGGAAATTATTGCCAGTATTAAAGCAGAAACTGCCGGTAAAAATACATCTCCAGCGCAAAAGGACGCTAAGCTCTGATAATGTTAAATTATTGTGTATTACTATCCTGACCGCCCGGCAGTCGATCGTAATGACGTACCGGGCGGTCATTCTTTTAAAAACCAGATGAAGGAGACGTATTCATGGCAGCCAATCGCATTGAGAAAGATTCAATGGGCCCCATCGACGTACCGGCAGACAAACTGTGGGGCGCGCAGACACAGCGCTCACTGGAACACTTCCGCATCTCAACCGAAAAAATGCCAACCGCGCTGGTGCATGCACTGGCACTGACCAAGCGCGCCGCGGCCAGCGTTAACCGCGATCTGGGACTGCTGCCCGCTGACCGCGCCGAGGCGATTGTCAGCGCGGCTGATGAGGTGCTGGCTGACAAGCATGCGGATGAATTCCCGCTGGCGATCTGGCAGACCGGTTCCGGCACCCAGACCAATATGAACATGAATGAAGTGCTGGCGAACCGCGCCAGTGAAATCCTCGGCGGAGAGCGCGGTATGGCGCGGCTGGTTCATCCCAACGACGATGTGAACAAGAGCCAGAGCTCCAACGATGTCTTCCCGACGGCGATGCACGTTGCCGCCGTTATCGCCCTGCGCGAACAGCTGATCCCTCAGATTCAGGTACTGAAAAAGACCTTAAGCCAGAAGTCCGACGCCTTCAAAGATATCGTCAAGATTGGCCGTACTCACCTGCAGGATGCAACGCCGCTGACCCTGGGCCAGGAGATTTCCGGCTGGGTGGCGATGCTGGAGCATAACCTGAAGCATATTGAGCAGAGCATTCCGCACGTAGCGGAACTGGCGCTGGGCGGCACCGCAGTAGGCACAGGCCTGAATACCCATCCGGAATATGCGGTACGCGTGGCGAAGGCGCTGGCCGATCTCACGCAGCAGCCGTTTGTCACTGCGCCAAACAAGTTTGAGGCGCTGGCAACCTGTGATGCGCTGGTGCATGCGCATGGCGCGCTGAAAGGACTGGCCGCCTCGCTGATGAAAATCGCGAACGACGTGCGCTGGCTCTCTTCTGGCCCGCGCTGCGGCATCGGCGAAATCGCCATCCCGGAAAATGAGCCAGGCAGCTCCATTATGCCGGGTAAAGTTAACCCGACCCAGTGCGAAGCGATGACCATGCTCTGCTGTCAGGTAATGGGTAACGATGTGGCGATCAACATGGGCGGCGCATCCGGTAACTTTGAGCTTAACGTGTTCCGTCCGATGGTAATCCATAACTTCCTGCAATCAATTCGCCTGCTGGCGGATGGCATGGACAGCTTTAATCATCACTGCGCGGTCGGCATTGAGCCGGTGCGTGAGCGCATCGATCAACTGCTTAACGAATCGCTGATGCTGGTGACGGCGCTGAATACCCATATTGGCTATGACAAAGCAGCAGAAATTGCCAAGAAGGCGCACAAAGAGGGGCTGACGCTGAAAGGCTCGGCGCTGAAGCTGGGTTATCTTACCGAAGAGGAGTTTGATGCCTGGGTACGTCCGGAAGAGATGGTCGGCAGCATGAAGCCGTAAGGTTTGAGTAAGTCAGAGGCCAGCGAATGCTGGCCTTTTTAATTTATATCGGACAATCGACCCACAGATGCAGTCTGGGGATTAAAAGATTCAGCGGTTCAGCGGCAGGTTTATAACGATGGTTAATGTTATCGGCATCGTAATTAAGCAATTCCCCCAGAACCGGAACCTGCGTGCTATCGCGACAGATAACCAGAATTGGTGAAGGACAAGCCAGCTGGGTTTGTTTTTGTTCATCCGCGCGCCAGACGCGTGCAACCGGCTGGACTTTCACCGGGCGCTTGATTTTCAGCCGTGCCGAGGCGGGCAGGGCGCGCACGCTTGCCAGCTCCTCCTGCACTTTTTCCGCCCACTGTTCACGCGACCACGGCGCTTTTGCACGTCCCGACTTCAGGCTTTTTTCCAGCTGGGCGATCACCTCTTCACGCTTGAGATTCTTGATAATGTGCTTGTTGGCCCAGCCGAAACGCAGGCTGTCCGGTGCGCTCAGCAGGGTGATAGTGCGATAGGCATTCAGGGTAATCAGCCCGCGCAAATGCTGGTGGACGAACTCAAAACGCGCCTCACTCGGCAGACCTGAGTCCACCGTAATCAGCTTCTCCAGCCGTGCTTTCAGCTGATTGATGACGTCAACCAGCGAGCCGATCTCCGCCTCCTGCTGCGCGTCGCATTCGATACAGAGCGCGCCAGGTAAGCGCACGGCAGCCTTGGTGCTCAGCTGTTCTGACTGATGCTGCATAAACAGGCGGCAGTAGTGGTCAAGCGCCATCTTTAACGCGCTCTCACCGAGATGCTGCTCGACGGCAATCCGGGTGATCGCTTCATGTTCGCGGCCTTTAACCACCGGCGGCAGGCTGAAGACGCGGGCGATCAGCAGAGGCTGCGCTTCAATCTGCTGACGCAATTCACCCAGCGCCAGTTCCAGGTCATTTACACATTGATGCATATCAGCCACTAAGTCGTAGCGCGTCATGTTGTGCCTCCATAGTTACAACGTCCACAATGTGGCAGAAGCCTGGCGAGGATGCAAGTGCTATATAGTTACAACATACCATTGTTGCTTTACTTAAAACCGTGCGGCCTGCATAGCTATGCAGTCAAAAGGGCATCACGCATTTTGGCTTATCGCAGAACATGTTATAAAAACGGTTCGCCTGCTAACCAAGAGAACGCTTGTGAATCAGAACAACAAACCCGGTATCGCCGCCATTATTACCCTGGGCTGGGTGCAGATCCTCTCATGGGGCGGGTCGTTCTACCTGATGGCGGTGATGGCGAATCCGATTGCGGCTGAGACAGGCTGGTCACAGCAGTGGATTTATGGCGCGCTCTCGACCGGGATTCTGGTATCGGGCCTGCTGTCACCGCTGGCTGGCAGAATTATCGCCCGTACCGGTGGCCGCCTGTTGCTGGCGCTGAGTGGCATGGTGATGGCGGTGGGGCTGGTGCTTATGGCTTATAGCCACTCTCTGCCGCTGTTTCTGTTTGCCTGGGTAATTATTGGCATCGGTATGGCGATGGGCCTTTATGACGCACTGTTTGCCACGCTCGGCACCTGCTATGGCGGTCAGGCGCGTGCAGCGATCACCGGTATCACCCTGATATCTGGCTTCTGCACCACGCTGGTCTGGCCGGGAACGGCGTTGTTAATCCACGGATTCGGCTGGCGGAACGCGTCGCTGATAATTGCGGCACTGATGGTCGTCTGCGTGCTGCCCGCCTATCTGTTTGCCTTACCCGACAGTCATGCTAAGCGGCCGGTGAAACGACTGAGTCCGCAGTCTGGCACGGTGGAGATTGCGCCTGCGCTGTTCTGGCTGCTGTGTGCCATTTTTACCCTGGCGTCAGTGATCATGACGGCGATTTCCGTGCAGCTTATCGCCTTGTTGCAGGCGAGTGGTCATACGCTGACCTCGGCGCTGGCGATCAGCGCCGTACTTGGTCCGTGCCAGGTGGGATCCCGACTCGTCGATATCGCCTTTAAACGCAGCCATCCCATCCGCACCACCTTTTTTTCCGTCGGGCTGGTAGCGCTGGGCTTGCTGTTACTGGCACTGTTTCCGCAGATGGCGTTGCTGAGCATGGTGCTCTATGGCGCAGGAAATGGCTTACGTGCCATCGTGCGGGGAACTTTACCGCTGGCGATGGTCAAACCAGAGTCCTATGCGATTGTGGTGGGTAAAATGGCCCGCCCGGCTTTGATGGGACAGGCACTGACGCCGCTGATAGGTGGATATGTGTTTGAAAAGATGGGTGCATCCGCGACGCTGTGGTTGCTTTGCGCCCTGGCAATCTTTAACGTGGTACTGGTTATGGCGCTGAAGCAGCGATTACCGGCGACATCGGCCACCACGGCATAACGGAACGGTTCTCCTTGCTCCGCAGGAAGAGGGCCGTTAGCAGGCTAAGCACCTTGTGCTATCGGGCCTCAGCCTTTGGTGAATACGTGCCTTGTCACCGCCGGTTTGCTTCAAAAAAGCAACAGTGTTTGTTATATTTATTGCTCATTGATTGTTCACTTATGCGGCAATAAAACAATAAGATGCACCGCAACTCAGGATAAAGAAATGCTTGATTACCGCTTCCCGACAGCTTTGCAAATGGTTCTGAGCGTAGCGATGGCGGAGCAAATGGGAAAACGCTCTACCAGCGCGATTCTGGCCTACGGGCTGGAAGCGAATCCCAGTTTCATACGAAAATTAATGGTCCCGCTGACCCGTGACGGCATTATCGTCTCCACGCTGGGCCGTACCGGTTCGATTCATCTGGGCCGTCCTGCTGCAGAAATTACTCTGCGGGATATCTATGTCTCAGTGATCGAAGACAAAAAAATCTGGGCCGCGCGTCCTGACGTCGCGCCGCGCTGTCTGGTCAGTGCCAACCTCTGCTGGTACTTCAAGTCGATAGCCGATGAAGCCGAGCAGGCGTCGCTGGATGTGCTGGCAAAACGCACCGTGGCAGACGCACTGAACGAACTGAAGAAACGCGACACCAGCAACTGCACCGCCGTGCCGGAACCTGAACCCGAAGAGATTGATGATCTCTGCAAAAAGAGCCGCTGATTAGCGGCTTTTTTTATGCCTGCTGAACGTCCATTTCTGAGCCACTTCTTTCCCAAACCTGCAACGCAGGCCTTCTCTCCGTAAATTCCATCTTGACCTCTTACCGTATCGTAATAAAATGACTTCACTGGATGAAGTCGCGGAGGTCAGGATGAACACCGTTGTCAGGGACTTACGGAAAAAACATCGTGAAACGTTGGAGCAGGTTTTTCAAATGCCGCCGCCGTCCGGACTGAAATGGCAGGCAGTTGAGTCATTAATCAGGGCTCTGGGTGGTGAGATTAAAGAAGGCAGTGGTTCACGGGTGCGTTTTCTTCTCAGAGGAAGCATAGCGCGTTTTCACCGGCCGCATCCTTCGCCAGACACCGACAGAGGTGCAGTTGTTAATCTGCGTGAATGGCTGGAAAGTATTGGAGTCGATCCCTATGAATAATCGTTCAAATTCATCAATCACCGTCGCCGGGCAACCCGCCGTGATCACCTATGTTCCTGAACTCAACATGTTCCGTGGGCGCTTTACTGGCCTGTCAGGCTACTGTGATTTTGTCTCTGACAGCGTACAGGGGCTGTACAAAGAGGGCGAGATTTCGCTGCGCGAATACCTGGAAGATTGTGCAGCCTCCGGCATTAATCCCTATGCTGAGCAGGAAAAAATTAAGACCTTTACGCTGCGCTATCCTGAATCGCTGGGAGAGCGCCTGTCTCAGGCTGCCGCGCAAAATGAAACCTCGCTGAATGCGTTTATCATAGAAACGCTGAATGAAAGATTGAAGCGGCGCTAACCTGCAAGGCAGAATCTGCCGGCATCTGTGAATCACAGGCAAAAAAAGGGGGCGATCGTATGATCGCCCCCTTTTAAGTTTTACGGTTTACGCCGTCACGGACGATGCACTACCTGACCGGCGCGTCACCAGCTTGCGCAGGGCGACGTAGAACACCGGCGTCAGGAACAGGCCGAACAGCGTCACGCCGAGCATGCCGGAGAAGACCGTAATACCGGTAACGCCGCGCACCTCTGCACCCGCACCTTCACCCAGAATCAACGGTATTGTACCGGCGATAAAGGCGATGGAGGTCATCACAATCGGACGCAGACGCAGGCGACACGCTTCCAGCGCCGCTTCCACAATCCCTTTGCCCTGAATCTCCAGCTCTCGCGCAAACTCGACGATCAGAATCGCGTTCTTACAGGCCAGCCCCATCAGCACCACCAGTCCGACCTGCACGAAGACGTTGTTGTCACCGCCGGTCAGCCAGACGCCAAACAGCGCAGAGAGCATGGTCATCGGCACAATCAGGATCACCGCCAGCGGCAGCGTCCAGCTCTCATACAGCGCGGCCAGCACCAGGAACGCCAGCAACACGGCCATCGGGAAGACAATCAGCGCGGTATTGCCCTGCGTTGACTGCTGATAACTCAGATCGGTCCACTCGATGTTCATGCCGTTTGGCAATAGCTGACCGGACATCGCTTCGAGCTGACTCATCGCCTGCGCCGAGGAGAGCACGCGTGGGTCGGCATCACCAATCAAATCCGCCGCCGGATAGCCGTTATAGCGGATCACCGGGTCGGGACCGTAGGTGGTGGTAATGTTGACCATGCTGCCAATCGGCACCATCTCACCGCGATCGTTTCGGGTTCGCAGGTTAGCGATATCTTCGATGCTGTCGCGGAAATCCCCGTCAGCCTGCGCCATCACCCGCCAGGTGCGGCCAAAGCGGTTAAAGTCATTCACATATGACGAGCCGAGATAGGTCTGGAGCGTGCTGAACAGCGCGGTCAGCGATACTCCCTGCGCTTTGGCTTTATCCCGGTCTACCTTCACATCAAGCTGCGGAACGTTGGCCTGATAAGAGGAGATGGGGAAGTGCATCCCTGGCGTCTGCATGATGCTGCCCGACAGCGTATTAATCGCCGTCTGCAGTGCGCCATAACCCAGACCCGCGCGGTCCTGCACATAGAGCGAATAGCCCGAGCCCTGGCCCAGCCCCAGAATCGGCGGTGGCATAATCGAGAAGCCAAAGCCCTGCTGGATTTGCGCGATCTTCGCATTGATCTCAGCGTTGATCTCCGCCGCCGTATGTTTGCGCTCATTAAACGGCTTAAGACCGAAGAACACCGTGCCGCTGTTCGGCGTATTGGTGAACTGCAATGCATTCAGGCCGGGGAACGCTACCGCATAGGCGACGCCTTCGGTCTGCATACCGATTTCGCTCATCTTACGAATTACTTCATCCGTACGCGCCAGAGAGGAACCTTCCGGCATCTTCACGCCACCAATCAGGTAGAGCTTATCCTGCGTCGGAATAAATCCACCCGGCACGGTGTGGAACATAAATCCGGCGCCTGCCAGCAGCAGAATATAGACGCCAAACACGGCGCCACGGCGACGTAGCGTACGGCCCACCAGCGATTCATAACCATGGGCACTGCGCTGGAAGAAGCGGTTAAACGGCCGGAACAGCCAGCCAAACAGCGAATCAATGATCCGCGTCAGCCGGTCTTTCGGCGCGTGATGCTCTTTCAGCAGCATCGCCGCCAGCGCAGGCGAGAGCGTCAGCGAGTTAATGGCAGAGATCACTGTAGATATGGCGATGGTAGTGGCGAACTGCTTGTAGAACTGCCCGGTGACGCCAGAGAGAAACGCCATCGGCACAAACACCGCGCACAGCACCAGCGCAATGGCGATGATCGGCCCGGAGACCTCACGCATCG
>Ga0308164_10004818_pt1 | contig 11208 bp, 9 predicted proteins | sample PhyTR2_FD_201031 | JGI IMG/M metagenome (GOLD analysis project Ga0308164, IMG submission 201031) | Phyllosphere microbial communities from UC Gill Tract Community Farm, Albany, California, United States - DLSLT.R2 | ecosystem: Host-associated > Plants > Phyllosphere > Unclassified | place: USA... | reverse complement strand
CGCACGATAACGTGCTGATCGTGCGGGGTGCCCATCCTGAAGAGCAGACCGAGCGTAAATACCTGTATCAGGGTATCGCCGAGCGTAACTTCGAGCGTAAATTCCAGCTCGCCGACCACATTGTGGTGCGCGATGCCCGTCTCGAGAATGGTCTGCTGAGCATCGATCTTGAACGTCTGGTGCCGGAAGAGGCGAAACCACGCCGTATTGAGATTCTGAAGTAATATTGAGGTTCTGAAACAGTCATTAAAAACGCCGCATTAGCGGCGTTTTTTTTGCCCTTATGTCTGAAGGCGGACTTGTCCTTACGGCTGCGTTCGCATCGCTAAACGCTGACCCAGCACGCCACCAAACACATTGACCAGTAACCCCAGAATAATCACCACCGCACCTAGCATCTGCTGCCCGGAGAGATGCTCATCCAGCACCAGCGCGGCGGTAATAATCCCCACCACCGGCACCAGCAGCGACAGCGGCGCGACGCGCCAGGTTTCGTAGCGACTCAGCAGATTCCCCCAGATAGCGTAACCCACAATGGTGGCGACAAACGCCAGATAGAACAGCGCCAGCACGGTCTGCAGGCCGATATGCAGCAGGCTGTTAACGATGGCGGCCTGACCATCAAACAGCAGCGAACAGGCAAAGAAAGGAACGATCGGCACCAGCGCACTCCAGACCACCAGTGACATGATCGGCACGCTGCGGTTCCGCATAATAATCTTATTGGTGATATTACCCAGTCCCCATGAGAGCGCCGCCGACAGCGTCAGCATCATGGTGGTCAGCGTAATACCGGCGCTGGTCTGCCCTTCCATGCCTGCCGTTGCCAGCAAAAACATCCCCAGCGTAGCGATGATAATCCCGACGATATGATTCCAGCGCAGCTTCTCCGCCAGCAACAGCGCGCCCAGCAACAGGGTAAAGAATGCCTGCGCCTGCAGCACCAGCGAGGCCAGACCGGCAGGCATGCCGAGCTTGATCGCCAGGAACAGAAAGGCGAACTGACCAAAACTGATGGTCATGCCATAAACCACCAGCCAGCGCAGCGGAATCGGCGGGCGACGCACAAAGAAAATGGCGGGAAAGGCGACCAGGGTAAAACGCAGCCCGGCGAGCAAAAAAGGCGGCATACCCTGCAGCCCCAGCTTGATCACCACAAAATTGACGCCCCACGCCACCACCACGCACAGCGCTAACAGCATATCTTTTACCGACATCAGAAACTCCTTGTCCTGCCGTCAGGCGGTGACCGCAATCGGGGTCGCGATATCGGCACAGCAGCCTTCACCCACGATGCGAAAATAATCATCTACAGCCAGCGCGATCGACTTATCCAGCTCGCCCGCGTTAAACCATAACGTTCCGACCTGTTGCAGCCGGGTATCCACCCGCAGCGCCAGCCGGTCATCAAAACTAAACGGCGGCACCGCGCCCATCACACAGCCCGTCAGCGCCTGCGCCAGCTCCGGAGCGGCGAAAGAGGATTTTTTGCCGCCGATGGCGCGCGCCGCACTTTTGAAATTGATCCGGCAGTCGCCCGGCACTATCGCCAGCAGCTGACGCGACGGCGCACCATCCGGCATGCTGACTTCCAGCACCATCGCTTTGGCCGCCTGACCCAGCAGGTTACCGCGTATCTGGCTGATCTGTTCGGTCTGCCCTATCGCTTCATGTTCCACCACGCGGTAGCTGGCCTGCTGCTGATCCAGCAGCGCAGTGATTTTTTCAAACGTCGTCATTCCCTTCTCCTGTTCTGGCACAGCCCGGCTTAGCTCCAGGCGATAGCGTGTTTCATTTTTTTATCGGTCAGCCCGAAAAAGAAACCCATGGTGATACGGGTATCGCCTTCGACCCGATCGATCTCATGATAAAACGCAGGATTAAACAGATAGATATCGCCACTGCGTGGTGAAAATTCGCAGATCTCGCTGTTTTCAATCACCCCACTGCGATAACCCAGCTCCCCGGCGGTTTTGAACTGCTCATCCTCTGGCGACCACTTTTTGTTGTAGATACGCAGTGCTCCGCCCGCGTTGCACTCCTGCAGGCAGACCACGCAGCTGAGCTGATGCAGGATTTGCGTCACCACCAGCGAAGTCTCTGCGGCGTCGCGCACGATATTGTCGTTATGCAGCGGGTTCGCGACGCCATTGGCATGAAAGCGCACGATAGAACCGGCGTAGTCTCCACAACCCGGTTCATGGGCGATGCGTAAGCTTTCCAGCCGCAGCGCATGCTGAACCCAGCGGTAAATCTGTTCGCGCAGCGTATTCAGTGAGGGCGGCAACGCCGGCTGGATATCGCGCAGCTCGGTAAAATAGTTATCGGGAGCCGCAGTATGACGCGCCAGATAGGGGCCGAGCGTGGTCAGCGCGCCATTGGGATAGTGGGAGACACGGATCTTTTCCCGGCAGCTCTGCAGGTCAGTCACCACCGCTTCCCGCACCTCTGGCGTCAGGAAATTACGCAGCACCAGCAGCGGCACCCGTGCGGTAACGATGTCATCCAGCCAGGTCGATTCCACAAACATGTTGGGATTAATCACGCGGAACTGATTGAAAATTGCCATGTTTATCACTCCCTAAACGGTATTTCATAGAGTTCATGATTGTTCATTCGCCGCCAGTTGCCAGCGCTGCCTGGTATTGCCACGGGTTCAGAGGCGATCAGCGTGCAACCATCCTGTTGCTGAAAATGCATCGTAAAATAGTCGGGCCAGGGCGTGTCGTGCGGATACCACTGCCACGCCCAGGCTTTGTCACGGGTGACGAAAATGGCATTGCCTGCGCTACCGCCCGGCTCTACCTGCGCCATCTTTGCGCGCAGATAGTCGCGGGTGAAATCGGCGGGCGTGGTCTGATCCACCAGATAATGCAGATACTCTTCTGAATCGAAGCGCGATTCCGCCAGACCGAGCTGGCGGTAAATCGTCGGCAGAAAGCCGTTATGCATCATGTACCACTGATGTCCGGCGCTGTTGCGCCACAGCGGATGAGAAAACGCCAGTCCCTGATTTTTACTCAGCGTGGCGTGCCGCACATGCACCGCCAGAAACCGGCTGCGCAGCCGATCCACATCGATACCCGGCAGCGCTTCTGCGAACGCGCCGGTGCCGTGCAGGGTACGAATCTCGCCCTCTTCGAGCCACAGACAGCCCCAGCCGTTAGGGTGTGATTTGATCGGGCCATCGTGTTCGGCGCTTTCACCGCAGCTCATGGCGCGCGCCGCCTCCAGAATCTCTGCGCTGTCGAACCGGCCATGCGCCAGAATCATCCTGCACATACTTTATCTCTCCCGGCCGCCACCGGCTGCGCGGCAATCACCTGCTGAAAAGTGGTCATAATCGGCTCACGCGCTGTGGCCGTCAGGCTGAAAGTGGCCAGAATGCCCGCGTGACGCGTCAGGTCGGCATAGAGCGATGAGCGTGACGAAACCTGTAACGCAGGCAATCTGAGTGGCGGTAACAGCGCGCCCTGCTGATGCTGATCGATCCAGCGTTCGGCAGCCTGCAGCTGCGCCGGTTGCCGCAACCGCAGTTGGCCGACCGCACCGGGTGTGGTGAAGGCAAAGACAGGTAACGCGCCGCCCGCTTCTAACCGGAAGGTGACTTCCGCCCAGTTGATGCCAGTCGCCTCCTGCACCAGCGTCGCCACACCCATGCCGGAGAGCCGGAACCCCATCTCCAGGAAATGCGGCACGCCGTTGACCACAATAAAATCGATATGAAATGCACCCTGACGGTAGCCAAAGGTTTCGCAACAGAATGTCATCAGGCTGCTGAATGAGGCTGGCAGGGCCGCTGCCGCCATCGCCACATGCCCCGACTCATAAAAGCTGACGCAGCCCTCAGCATCCTGGTGCTGCTCAATCACCTTCTGGCAGCAGGTCAGCGCCTGGGGATGTCCCTGATGCACCACGCCCTGCAACGAAAACTCATCGCCGATCAGCGCGCTTTCCACAATAAAGCCGCTGAAGCCGCGTCCGCCGTAGTTCATGGTCTGTACCAGCTGTTTCACTACGCTATGCAGCTGATCGGCATGCTCAATCAGCCAGATACCCAGGCCGCCGCCGCCATCCACCGGCTTCACGACGCAGGGATAGATCAGCGCCTGTCCGGCATCCAGAATGCTGAGCGGCGAGGCGAAAAAGCGGAACTCCGGCTGCGGGAAGCGCGGCCAGGCTTTTTTCAGCGCCATACGCTGCGCATATTTATCCAGCGGAATAAAGGCAGCGGGCGCATCCGGCCCGGCCAGCATCTCGCGCAGTCGTCCGGCGCTGGCGTTGTAGGCTTCAAAGCCCGCCAGCACCACCAGCGGATGCGCCAGTAAACCGGCGTGCAGATAGGCCTGCATCACCTCCCAGGGATTCTCGGGGCGATCGAGGCGAATGATCAGATCAAATGGCAGAGCCAGGCTTAACGACTGGTAATCGACGAAATCACCCATTTCAGCCAGCACGGTAAAATAGCCGTCGCGCTTCGCCACCGCGCAGTAAGGATTTTGCCCGTCGCGGGTGGCGCCAATTTGCAGAAAAATCTTTTTCATCGCCTCGCCTTACCGGGTTAACGCCCGGAAATGATTTCTGTCACGATGTCATTCAGTACACCGTTATTGACCTGAATCACCGCTTTGTGGGGATCAAAACGCAGCACGCGCGACAGCGGATCGGCGCTTTTGCCCTCCAGCAGCGAACTGACCGGCTTGCTCTGCCAGCAGTGCCGCATCTGCGTCAGCGTCATGCCGGAGAGCCGGGTTAACTGCTGTGCCAGCGCGCGATCTTCACTGCGTTGCTCAAGCAGGTCGCGGATGGCCGCCTCATCCAGCGTAATCTGCTGCTGCATCAGCCAGTGTCCGAGCTGCTCTCCCTGCGCCAGGAACGGGGAGTAGATCATGCAGATCAGCTGATCTTCGCTGAGGTCAAACGCCTGTATGGCGAAGTCCGCCGCGCGCTGCCGCTGCCGCTGGATCGCGGCGTCATCCTGATAGCGCGCCGCCATCTCATCGATTAGCGCGGGCGGAAAATCTTTCTTCACCATCAGTCCCAGCGCAAAGCGCACATATTCGCGGATCCCTTCGGCATAGTGGCGCTGCAGCAGCGTTTCTGCCCGCAATCCGCGCAGGTGCGCCATCAGCGTCGGATTACCGCAGTCGGATTCGGAGAAGCTGAACATCAGCGCATCAAAACGGAAGCGCATAAATTCGCTGAGCAGTGCCCAGTGCGCGCCCGCTTCATAGGCGGTGTCCTGATAGATGTTGAAGAACAGTGGATTGCGCGCCAGCTGGTGGGTGATGCGGTGCGCAGGCGTCAGCTGATCGGCGCCATAAACATCGCTGAAGTAGCGCTCTGCCACGCCATCCAGCGTCTGCAGAAACCCGCTGAAGCCCCTGCTTTTGTCCGCCACTGGCGCATCAAATAGCCGTGAGAGGTGCCGCGCCCAGGCGACATAGGCGGCCTGCTCCTGTGGCGAGTCGCCGGTAACAATCAGATCCACGCCACCGTTGTAGTCTGCCGCCAGGCCAAAGGAGTTCACCATGCTGAGATTACAGGCGTTGCAGAAGGTCGAGCGCGCGTCGGCGCGAAACCGGTGGCCATTCATCAGCACGTCATTGCGGTTCTGCTGCCGCACGCTCTCCGGCATCGGCAGGTCGCGGTCAAACGGCCGGATCAGCAGGCCATCCACCACCAGGCACTCCACCCGTTCATCGTCATGCATCGCCAGCGACTGATAAACGCGGTGGATATTCTCCATTACGCTCTGATTCATCGCCGCATGGCGATTGGTGCTGATCCGCAGATGAAAGGTGCTGCCCTGCTGCTGCCAGATCAGTCCCTGAATGTAACGCACGTAAGCCACCATGTAGCTGCTGTCTTTTCCCCCGCCATAGGCGAGCAGCACACGGTTATTCTCCAGCTGCTGCTGATCCGGCAACGCTGCCAGCAGGCGAAGAGAGCAGCGCTGAGCAGACTCAATGATGGCGGGTGACAGATACGCTTCCATCTCCTTCATCATGGCGGGCAGATTATTCATTTCTCACGTTTTCCTCAGGTGAACAGAATCACTTTATGGTCTGAAGCCCGGGGCTGACGGGGTCGCCGGGCCGTTTAGCGTTATGAATAATTAAGAGATGCAGCCTAAAGTACTTTGAATGTACTCTGTTGAATATGCACAGATCAGCGCGATATGGGGTGGAACAGATGGCCGATATTATCGGGGAACAGGAGAGTCAGAGCAGTCGTTACCGCCAGATCGCAGAACAGATCAAGCAGGCCATTCATGCCGGTTCGCTGGCACCTGACAGCCGTCTGCCGTCGGTGCGCACGCTGGCGACGCAGTACAATGTCAGCCTCACCACCGCCCTGAAGACACTGCGCACGCTGGAAGATGAGCGCTACGCCGTTGCCCGCCCCAAATCGGGCTTTTTTGTTGCTCCGCAGCGGCCCTCTTCCCGTCAGTTGCCCGCCGTCAGTGAACAGCCGCGCGCCATCGCGCCGCTTGATGAGCAGACAGAGCTCCATCTGGCGATGCTTGGCTCAGACTGCCGGGTGCGTCTCGATCTGGCCAACGGCGACAGTGCACTCTATCCGGTCAAGCGCATCGGCCTGCTGATGCGTCAGATGGGCTACAGCAAACCGGCCCTGCTCGGGAATACGGTGAAGGGCACTGGCTATGCGCCGCTGAAAACAGAGATTGCCCGCCGGGCAGTGGGTTACGGCTGCAATATCAGCGCTGACGATATTCTGATCACCAACGGCTGCATTGAGGCGATCTCGCTGTCGCTGCGCGCCACGACCCAGCCGGGCGATGTGGTCGCCGTGGAATCACCCTGCTATTTCGTGCTGCTGCAGATGCTGCATAACCTCAATTTACGGGTGATTGAAGTGGAAGCCGGGCCGGAAGGGTATGTCGATGTCGCGAAGCTCACCGGGCTGTTTCAGCGCAAGGCGGTGCGGGTCTTTCTCACCCTGTGCAACGTCAACAATCCGCTGGGCAAGAGCATTCCCAACGAGCATAAGGCCTATATTGCGCGGCAGGCGGATGAAAACGATGTGGTGATCATCGAGGATGATATTTTTGGCGATACCGCCTTTGGTGAACGCCGCCCTTTCCCGATGCGCGCCTTCAGCCCCAACGCCATTCTCTGCAGCGGCTTCTCTAAAACCGTGGCGCCAGGCATTCGTATCGGCTGGGTTCACAGCGTCAACTACATGCGCAAAATCGCCTCACTGAAATATACCTCAACCATGGGCACCTCGGTGCTGTCGCAGGCGGCGGTGGCGGAACTGCTGCGCAGTGGCGGCTATGATGCTCACCTGCGTAAGCTGCGGCGTGAGCTGGCACGACAAATCCGTGAAATGCGTCAGTCGGTGTTACGGGAATTTCCGGCGGGAACCCGGGTGTCCGATCCGGAAGGAGGCTATGTGCTGTGGGTTGAGATGCCCCGACAGGCGCTGAACGTGCGCGAGCTGTTTCTGAAAGCGCGCAACGCGGGCATCGGCATTGCGCCGGGCCACATTTTTGCCACCGACCAGCGCTACGATCACTGTTTCCGGCTGAATGCCGGTTTTGGCTGGAATGCAGAGGTGGAACAGGCGATTCAGCAGCTGGCACAGTGGTGCCAGCTGTCGTTAACCGATACGCAGGATTAGCTGTCGCGCCAGGCGTTCTCAACCTCTTCCGCCAGAATCTGCACCGCCCGCTCAATGTTCTCTGCATCCGGCACGTAATTCATCCGCATACATTGATGGGTGTGCGGCCACGCCTGTTCCAGTCCCGGGAAGAAGAAGTGGCCCGGCACCATCAGCACGCCGCGCGCTTTCAGCCGCTGATAAAGCAATTCGGTGGTGATCGGCAGATCGCGGAACCAGAGCCAGAGGAAAATCGCCCCTTCCGGCTTGTGGATCAGGCAGCGGTCTTCCGGCAGATAGCGCCGCAGGATCGCAATGGTCTGCTGCACCTTCTGCTGATAGAACGGCTTAATCACCTCTTCGGAGAGCCGCAACAGATCGCCGCGACGGATCATCTCATTGGCAATGGCCGGACCGATACTGCCGGGCGCCAGACTGATGATGCCGTTCATATTGCTCAGCGCGGTGATGGTCTTCTCGTCAGCGATAATGATGCCGCAACGCGCACCCGGCAGGCCGAGCTTCGACAGACTCATGCAGAGAATGATGTTGGGGTTCCACAGCGGGCGCACCTCGCTGAAGATGATGCCGGGGAACGGCACGCCATAGGCATTGTCGATCAGCAGCGGCACATCATGCTGCTGTGCCAGCGCATCGAGTTGCATCAGCTCATCATCGGTGATCACGTTGCCGGTGGGGTTGGTCGGGCGCGATACGCAGATCAGCCCGACCTCTTCATTCATCGGCAGATGCTCAAAATCGACATGATATTTAAACTGACCTTCAGGCAGCAGCTCAATGTTCGGCTTCGCCGACACAAACAGCCCCTCTTCCAGGCCGGCATCCGCATAGCCCAGATACTCAGGCGCCAGCGGGAACAGCACCCGCTTTTTGCTGCCATCGGCCCGACGACCGGCGAACAGATTGAACAGATAGAAGAAGGCGCTCTGGCTGCCGTTAGTCAGCGCAATGTTCTGTGCGGTGATGGGCCAGCCAAGCTCATCGCTCAGCAGCCCGGCCAGCGACGCCAGCAGCGTCGCTTTTCCGCGCGGGCCGTCGTAATTGCACAGCGCCTCGCTGAGTTTGCCTTCCTCATGCATCTGCTGCAGCAGTTGCTGAAAGTAGTCGTTCATGGCCGGGATCTGCGCCGGATTACCGCCGCCCAGCATGATGGTGCCGGGCGTTCGCAGGCCCGCGCCCATATCTTCCATCAGACGTGAGATGCCGGAATGTTGGGTAAATTTGTCGCCGAACTGAGAAAAAGACATAGCGGTTAAATATTTGTGATAGCGAATCGGGGGTCCACCATAACGCCCGCCATGGGCGGGCGCAATGGAAAGGCGAGGGGATTACTTCAGCGCCTGCGGGTTCACGCAGTTTTTCTCGACGCTTCCGCCGAGTGCAGCGAGGAGATTTTCTACCGCATCCTGCATCATGCCGTAGCGGGTTTCATGGGTGGCAGAACCGATATGCGGCAGCGTCACCACATTGGGCAGCGACAGCAGCGGAGAGTCGGCAGAGACCGGCTCCTGCTCAAACACATCCAGCCCGGCGGCATGCAGTTTGCCCGCCTGCAACGCGGCGATCAGCGCATTCTCATCCACCACCGGCCCGCGACCGGCGTTGATCAGCACCGCATCCGGCTTCATCAGTTCAAGCTCGGCGGCACCGATCAGATGGTGCGTCTCTTCAGTCAGCGGCAAACTGATGCAGACGAAATCACTCTGCTTCAGCAGCGCCTCCAGCTCACAGCGCTGTGCGCCAAAGCGCGACTGCGCCTCTTCATGCTCGCGGCGGGCGTTGTAGAGGATTTTCATACCGAAGCCAAAGTGGGCGCGCTGCGCCAGCGCCATCCCGATACGTCCCATGCCGAGAATACCCAGCGTTTTATGGTGCACGTCGATGCCGAACTGTGCCGGACCGATGCTCTTCTGCCAGTTGCCCGCTTTGACCCAGGCATCCAGTTCCGGCACCCGACGAGCGGTACTCAGTACCAGCGCCATCATGGTGTCCGCCACGGTTTCGGTCAGCACGGTCGGCGTGTGCATCAGCACCACGTGACGCTGATTCAGCGCATCCACATCAAAATTGTCATAGCCTACAGAGACGCTGGAGCAGACGCGCAGATTGGGCATCTTCGCCAGCAGCTCACCATTCACTTTACCGCCCGATCCCAGCAGACCTTCTGCCTGCTGAAACGCCGCAGCATGTTCCTGCTGGCTTTCCGGCGAGAGATCGCTGATTTCCGTCACGTCACACTGTTCAGCCAGGCGAGCATAAAGATCGTCGGGCAGTTTTTTATAGAGAATTACAGCGGGTTTCATTCGGTGGCTCCCGGTCAATAAGTAGCGGGCGGCTTGCAGGCCGCCCGGAGAAATAGAGGCTAACGTTTACGCTTTCAGGCGGGTTTTGCACCCTGCAGCGGCGGCGCTTTGTTCTGCGCCGGTTTCACAATCAGCGTCAGCCACACCGAAACCAGCAGGGCCGATCCCATAAAGATGTAGGACGCGGACGGGCTGCCGGTGGCTCCATTAAGATAGCCGACAATCCATGAACCGATAAACGACCCCAGCGCACCCATACTGTTGATCAGCGCCATTGCGCCACCGGCGACATTGCGTGGCAGCATCTCAGGAATAATGGCGAAGAACGGTCCGTAAGGCGCATACATCGCGGCACCGGCAATCACTAACAGGGTGTAGGACATCCAGAAATTGTTCGATCCCACCAGATAAGAGCCCAGGAACGCCAGCGCGCCCACCAGCAGCAGCGGCCAGACGAACAGCTTACGGTTCTGGGTTTTATCCGAAGCCCACGAGACCACCACCATCGCAATGGTCGCCGCCAGATAAGGCACCGCAGAGAGCCAGCCCGCCTCTACCATGCCCATCTGCGTGCCGTTACGCAGAATCGACGGCAGCCACAGCACAAAGCCATAGACGCCGATGCTCCAGGCAAAATATTGCAGGCAGAGAATGATCACGTTGCGGTTGCGGAACGCTTCGCTGTAGTTGCGCACCGCTTTAATATTTTCCTGCTCTTTCTGCAGTTCAGCCTGCAATGCCGCTTTCTCGGCATCGCTCATCCAGCGCGCCTGCGCCGGCTTATCCTGCACCAGGAACCACCAGGCGATCGCCCAGACAACCGCCGGAATCCCTTCGAAGATAAACATCTCACGCCAGCCAAACGATTCGATCAGATAGCCTGACACGACCGACATCCACAACACCGTGACCGGATTACCCAGGATCAGGAAGGTATTGGCGCGTGAACGTTCCGACCTGGTAAACCAGTTGCTGATGTAGATCAGCATCGCGGGCATCACCGCGGCTTCCACCACGCCCAGAATAAAGCGAATGGCCGCCAGCATCGGAATGTTGCTGACCACGCCGGTCAGTGAGGCACAGCCGCCCCACAGGATCAGGCACCAGAAGATCAGTTTCTTGACGCTGCGGCGTTCGGCGTAAATTGCACCCGGGATCTGGAAAAAGAAGTAACCCAGGAAGAACAGCGCACCCAGCAGCGAGGACATGCCTTTGGTGATGCCGAGATCGTCATTAATCCCGGCAGCAGAAGCGAAGC
>Ga0308164_10004814_pt1 | contig 11217 bp, 4 predicted proteins | sample PhyTR2_FD_201031 | JGI IMG/M metagenome (GOLD analysis project Ga0308164, IMG submission 201031) | Phyllosphere microbial communities from UC Gill Tract Community Farm, Albany, California, United States - DLSLT.R2 | ecosystem: Host-associated > Plants > Phyllosphere > Unclassified | place: USA... | reverse complement strand
GCCGACGACGATTGCGATGTTCAAGCCATCGGCAGGCTCCTTCAATGTGACCGCCAAGGGCGGCCTGATCACACGGACCTATTTCGACTGGAGCATTTCCAAGCCTTACATTTTGCTCATCATCCTGAATTTCGCTGGACTGGTATTCGGTCTGATCCGCCTGTTCTATCTGAACACGTATGAGGCGGGCACTGTTCTGCTCAACATGATCTGGACGCTGTACAACTTCCTCATGCTGGGTGTGGCGGTCGGCGTTGCAACAGAAACGCGTCAGGTCCGTACATCGCACCGTGTCTCCTCTCGTCTACCTGTAACGTTATGGTTGCAGGATGGCCGTCAGGTCAGCACCGTCACTCAGGATTATTCGTTGACCGGACTTGGGCTTGATCTGCCGGATGGGTACCAGTTGCATGTCGGCGATCATGTTGCCGTTACGCTGCTGGACAAGGATAGGGAACATGTTTTTCCGGCACATGTCATCGTGCGCAAAGCTGGCAGTGCCGGGATTCAGTTCGATCCGCTGACAATTGAGCAGGAGGCTGATCTGGTGCAATGTACGTTTGCGCGATCCGATGCGTGGGTCGGCTGGAAAAACGAGCACGATGCCGATCGCCCAATGCAGGGGCTGCATGAAATCTTTACGCTCGGCGTTGCTGGCTACAGAAAGCTGCTGCTCATCCTGTCAGATGGAATAAAAACAAGACAAGCAGATCTGCTTGCCCTGCTGGGCAAAAAGATCCGCCGATAATAATTATCCGGAGTCGATTGCATGCACTATTGGAGTCTTTATTTCTTTGCCAAATTCGGCCTGTTTTTGGCTGACTCGATTCGATTCAGCTGGCAGCTGAATCTGCTGCTGGCGATTTTTGTCAGCATTCGCTTCCGCGAGCGCAAGTGGCGCATTACGCAAACCGTCGTTGCGATTCCATTGGCCTTGGCACTGCTGTATCGCGAGTCGAATCTGCCACCAATCGGTCGCGCCTTTGCCGCCGCGAAGGATCTGGCAGGATTCAGCCCTGCTTATCTGATCGAGTTGATCGGCCGCTTCATCAGCGTCACGGATATCCTGATCGTCGTGGGCATGCTGGTGGTCTATCGCCTGCTGTCGAGTCGTGTGCGCTTTACCAGTTTTGCGTTTGCCGCCATCCTTCTGGTACCGCTGATCACACACTTCAGCAAGCAGGAAGACGATCGTGCGCAGTACCTGGCCACCAAAGCCAACGAAGCTGTGGTCAACAAGAAGGATCCGGTTGCCCTGCTCGATAGTTTCTATACAGAAGAACGGGCACGCGCACCGATCAAGTTTCCTGCCGCCTCCAATGAAAAATTGCCATTCGACGTCGTGCTGCTGCATGTCTGTTCGCTGTCATGGGATGACCTCGCGTTTGTCGGAGAAGGCGATCCGGCCATCCTCAAACGCTTTGATGTGATCTTCCGCAACTTCAACTCGGCGGCCAGTTACAGCGGGCCGGCTGCCTTGCGGCTGTTGCGCAGTACCTGCGGTCAGGTCCCGCATGCGTCTCTGTATGGCGCCGATCCTGACGATTGTTCGCTGTTCCATAATTTCACCGCGGCCGGCTACGACGTCAAGGGCCTGCTCAATCACGATGGCGTCTTCGGTCATTTCGCCGGCGATATCCAGGCTTATAGCGGGCTCTCATCGCCTTTGGAAGAAGGCAAATGGGGCGACATCGCCATGCGCAGTTTCGATGGGCGCCCAATCTATGGCGATCTCTCGGTGCTGTCGAAATGGTGGCAGGAGAATCGCCTGACGCCTGCGGCATCGGCAAAACCAACAGCCTTGTACTACAACACCATCACACTGCATGACGGCAATCTGATCGCGGGCGTGCCGGGCACCAGCATGCAGACTTACAAACGACGGCTCGACAAGATGCTGGCCGACTTTGATCGTTTCATCGCACAACTGGAAGCGGCCGGCAGACCGGTGGTTGTGATCATGGTCCCTGAACATGGCGCTGCGCTGCGCGGCGACAAGGTACAGATTTCGGGCATGCGTGAGATCCCTAATCCCAAAGTCACACTGGTACCTGTCGCGGTCAAGGTCGTTGGCATGAAGGAAAATGTCGAATCCTCACCACCGATTTTTGTCGACCGCCCAACCAGCTACACGGCTGTTTTTACACTGCTAGCCGACATCATGAATCGTGAGGCCGGCAGTATCGATCACATGCTGTTGTCTGATCTTGCACGCGCATTGCCAGCCACGCGCTTCGTCTCAGAGAATGAAAAGATCATTGTGATGCAGAACGAGAGCGACTTCTTCATGCGCTCACCGGAAGGTACATGGATCAACTATGCGAATTGATGGTGAGTAACTCTAACTCATTGGCTCTCACCAAATAACAGACGATAAAAAAAGCCGATCAGTCGATCGGCTTTTTTTGCATACATTGAATCAATAGCGTGAGTATGGCGTGACCGTGCCGGGCCACAGCGTGATCTCTCCCAGCTGCGACTTGAAGTGATAACGCAGATAAACCAGCAAGGAACTTGGCGTGTAATAAGCCGATCGGTCGATATCGACACGCCCGCCCACCGTCCAGTGCGGCGTCACGCGATACTCGCTGACCGCGCGGAACGAATAGCCGAACCCGCCGCCATTGCCGCCTGGATGAAATGCATTGTCGTAGTAGGCAGGAAAAAGCGCGCTGCTTTCTGCTTGTGTCTGCAACGCAGGATCATTGGGGTACAACGGCGCATCATCTTCCTTGGTCTGCGAATACGAGACGCTCGCACGCACCATGTAGGACAACTTCTCGGCACGACCATTGACTTGCAAAGGTAGCGACAAAGAGGTACTGCCTTGCGGACTGTAATACCCGCCATGACCGAACGTGTAGAACGACTGGTTATTGTCGTATTGCAGATAAGACAGGGTGAGTCCGGTATTGACGATCAAATCCTTGCTGCGATAAACATCGCGATCAATGCCGGTACGCAGACTCAGGCGGTCATTGTCCTTGGTATTTTCACCGCGCAGCAAACCGTAGGAAGCCGTGGCGAACAGGTAGTTATCTTCGATCTTGGTGGACACGCTGGCCGTGACGGCGTTGTCGGTGACTCCGCCCCACTTTCTGCCGCTGACCGGATCGACTGCACCCGCGTAGGAGAGCAGACTCGATACCTGCGGTCGTCGTGCAAAGCCGATCGAATAATCAACGCCGTCGATCGACCATTTTCTTTGCACGCCGCCGACGACATTGGAAACCGGAAAGCCCATGCCGATCATGCCGACGTCGTAGCGCCATTGCTCGCCCTGATAGCCAATACCGACATTGGTACCGGAGGCGCGCTGCTGTACCGGCGCAGCCAGATTGGTTTGCCTCAGATCCACAGTGCCGAACAGCGACGCCTCATAAAAATCTGCCGGCAAACTGCCTGCATCGAGGTTGACCTTGTCTGCATGCACGAACGCATGGCCGTCGTAACCGACCGGTATCCATGCCACCAACGGAATCTCGCGCCCTCTGAAGGTCGACGTGCCATCCGATGACGACTTCGACAACAGATCAAGCCCGATCTCAATACGCGGCTGACGTCGCTCCTCTATTTCCAGAATTTCGCGTCGCGCACGATCGCGTGCAGGATTGCCACTGGAAGTCAGCATCGGCAAGTCGCTGGTCGTGCCGGACTCACCCAAGGTATTCGCCAACCTCAGCCATGGCCGCTCTTGGCCGGAGGCGACGCTTTCCGGCTGCCGCGCTGCATCGGCCGGCAGCAACTCGAGCAAAATATCCGAAGGTTCGGTTGTTGATTGTGTTGAAGATGCTGACGGCGTCGCCGACACGGACAGTTCTTCGCTCAGCTTCAGATACTGCATGGCCTGACCATAGTCTCGGTCCCCACGTGCAGCGCGTCCCTGCAGGAACAAAACTTCCGCATTATTCGGATTGCGTTGCGCAAGATCGTCCAACATACGACGCGCAGACGCGTAATCATCGATGCGAATCAGCAGACGTGCCACATCCAGCCGACCTTGCAAGTCTTCGGCACGCGTCATGCTCATCAACTCGCTGGCCTCTTCACGCGCCAATCGTGGTTCGCGTGCATCGTAATAAGCAATCGTTAAATCGTTGCGAACACTTGCGTCATCGGGATTGCGTTGCTTGAGTTCCTTGAGAAGTGGAATGGCATTCTCGGGCTTGCGCACAATCAGCCATTGCCGCGCGACCGTGCGTTGCGAAGCATCGTTCTGTTCCCCAGCAGCCCGCTGCGCCACGCGGCGGCGCGCATCGCCCACCATGCCCGCATCGGTCATACGAATCAGATCACGATCCTGCAAGGCGTTACGAATCTCTCGCAGTCGTAATACGTTGCCTGCCAACGGATCGCCCGCAGCCTGCTGCATGACAACCGAATCCAGTTGCGGCAAAAATGCCTCCAGCTCCGCATCCTTGCCCGCACGATTCAGCATGGAGGCGTAATAAATCTGATCGTCAGCCGGGCTGGATGGCTTCAATCGACTTTTCATCAAGGCCAGACCACGATCCGGCTGATCGAATGAGAACCATGCTTCTGCAACCTGCTCGGTCGCGCCCATCTCTGGCTGTGCGGTGGCAATCCGTTCGGCATCGACCATGATGCGACGTGCGTCCTCGGTATCGCCGCGCGCCATTGCGCTGCGTGCCTGCTCAATTGCCAGATTCAAAGCGGCACGGACTTCGGTGTCTTTCATGCCCTGCGTGCGATCCTTGTCTGCCACCGTCGCCAGCTCGCGCAACGCACGTTGGTTATCGCCCTGGCTAATCAGATTGAGCGCATTGGCGTAACGCATGTCCGCCGCTTTAGGCACCAATGCCACGCCCTCGTCCATGACCTTGCGTGCGAGTTTCGGCAGATTCAGGCTGTCGTATAACCGTGCCAGTGCAAAGCGATTCCATGCATTATCCGGTTGCAAGACAATGGCATTTTCAAGCGCTTGAATCGCATGACTGGGGCGGCCTGCAGCAATGTAGTTATCTGCTTCCTCGCGCAACAGATCGGCACGTACGTCGGCGTATTTGGGGCCTTGTTTCGGGAAACGCTTTTCAAAATCATCAAGCAAGAGATAGGCTTCATTGCGCCTTTCACTGCGGGCTAAAAGACTGACCAGGCCGCGCAATGCACGTCCATTGTCCGGCTCCCGACGCAAGGCATCGCGAAACAGTTTTTCGGCATCGTTCATGTCGCCGGCAGCAAGACGTATATTCGCCAACAGTGCCAACGCATCGGGATCATTGGCACGCAGTGACAACGCATTACGTGCCATGGCTTCGGCTTCCAGCAAGCGCTGCTGTTCAAGCAGCTCGTCTGCTGCACGCATGTGCTGCGAGAACCTTGCTGAAACCACCATCGCGCGCCATTCCCGGCTGCCACCGGCGGTGGCGCGATCAGCGCGCGCAAACCAGTTTTCTGCAACCGCATGGTCACCACGCTTGAAGTAAATCATCCCCAGATTGCCGAGGATGACCGGATCGTCTGGTCGGGTGCGCAGCAAGCGCTGCAACTGCGTTTCTGCCGATGCAAGATCACCCTTGTTCAGCGTTTCCAGCGCACGGCCTCGCACAACGATCTGGGGATCATTTGACTGTTGATCGTCGAAGATGGCTGTACCGCCAACCGCAGCAGCCTTGCTTTCTTCTTCTGCATTGCGCTGTACCGTCGCAATCTGCGTCACCATCGCCTGGTCGTCCGGAAAAACGCTTAGATAACGTCGGATCGCGGCCACGGTACGGCTGTCGTTCGGCAAACGATACAGATTCAAGCGCCATGACTCCTGCAGGCGACGCGTGTTGATACCGGGCGCGCGGGCCAACTCTTCGTAACCGTTGACGGCGGCATGACGGCCATCGTACGAGTTGGCCTGCAGATTCAGTTGCCCAAGCCGATAGCGCACATCGCCGGTATCGCGATACAGTTTTCCCAGCGCCGCCACGGATGATGCCGCGTTACGCGGTGCACTGCCGAGGATGCTGTAGTACTCCAGCGCTGCCTCGCCGCGTGGCGGACCATCCGGGTACAACTGACGCAACAGTTTTTCCGCTTCATCGATCTGCCCGGCCCGTGCCAGCAGACGCATGCGCGCAACCGTTTCCTTGTCGTAGGTCGCGAGTCGATAGCTGTTACGCAAATCGCTCAGATACGTACTGTTGGGTGCCGTTTTTTCCAGCTGCTGCAGATAACGCAAAGCCTCGGGAGGACGGCCGCTACGCAATTCCATCTCGCCAAGCATGGAGAGAACTGGCAGCGAATTCGGCTGAATGAGTAAAGCCTTGAGCAAAAAATCGCGAGCAATGTCAGGCCGGTCCTTGCCATCCCACAGGCTGGCAGCCTGCAGCAAGGACTGCACATTGTCGTTCGGCGAGGCCGCCATCACGGTCAGCGTCGGCATGCCAACTGAAACGGCCACGATCATCGCAAGCAACATGGTGCGTAAGGTCATCGGCACTCTTCCCATTGCAGTTTGAGATGACCGTTACGTGCAAAGGAGTATCGTTTTTCCTGCCAGCCGAAGCCAAACAATCCAAGCATCTGACCGTAGTAGGAGTCGGCAGCAATAGGACTGGCTTTCAGCCGCTGCATTTGTTGTGCCGCAGCTTCAAGACGACCGGAGGCGGAAAGGAAAGGCAACATGGCCGCAGAAAAACCCGGTGGCCCGGCGCGATTGGCCTGGCCGGTTTGAATGTTCACGGATTCGGGCGGATGGCCGTTCTTTTCTATGTAGTCCGCCATCGGTGCAAATCGATCCAGCAAGCGCTGCTGATCCGCACTGTCCGGCGCCATCATGCCGGCCCACAGATAAAAACGAATCGCGTTATAGGCACCCTCGCCTTTTTCGTCGCCACCGCTATCGATGCGAAAGCCTTGGCCTTTTTCGTAGATGGTCCAGTCAGGCGAGAAACCTTGTTCAGCGGATTCGACAATGACACGCCGCGAGGTGCGCAGCAGGCTTTCCCAGCGCGGATCACGGCCGACATCGGCGAACCACTGCATCAGTTGCAGCGGCATGTAACTGGGATTAAGGCGCCAGCTGGTCGGCGTTGGCGTAAAACCGACCGGTCCCGGCAGCAAGGTCAATCCAAGTCCCGGAATATCGGCGGTCTCTTCGCGCAGGATGCGATTGGCGAGCAAGGACGATAAGGCAACGTAGCGCCGGTTATTCCACAAACGACCGGCTTCGCCCAGCGCATAGGCAATCCACAAGTCGGAATCGGAAGCCGCGTTGGAATCGATGACGCCCCATTTTCTTTCCTTGTTCTTGCCCCACAGCCAGGCTGGCAAACGCGCGGTCAGATCACCATCGGCTAGATTGTTCTCGGTCCAATTCAGGACCTTTTCAAACATTGGCTTGTCATTGGCCACGAGCGCAAAGAACAAGGCATACGACTGGCCTTCGGACGTTGTGCCCTCGGTCTCCAGACTCGCATCGATCACGCGACCATCGCGCGAGATGAAGTTCCATTTGAAGGTTTCCCACGCTGCCCATTTCTTCTTGCATGCGATGGCCATCGCATCCTTGGCCAGCGAAGAAGGCATCATGGCGCAACCCAGCAAACCGCCGAGTCCTCCTCCAAGCTGAAGCAGGACGCGGCGCCGTCGCAATGAGGTGGTCAACTCACCCAACATCAATCCTTCTTGGTGTTCTGCAAGCGGCGAGCCGCGATACCACGCAATGTGCGGAAGGCAAACAGCGAAACCAGAATTGCCACGAAGATACCCAGTACGGCGACAAGGAACGGATGACTATTGAAGTAGAACCAGATCCAGCGCCACCATGGCAGATGACCAACGTAATAAACGTCATTCGAGGTACGGAAGCTTTGCAATTCGGCACCGCCAATCAGGGTGAGATCGCCGCGCACGTTGTTCAGCTTTCCCGGGTCCTGAATCGCATTCAATGCATCCGGCAACAGATCGGCATTGGTGGCCGTCATCGCAACGACGCTGCGACCACTGCTGACCGGCGACTGGAATCCGAGAATGGCCGCCAACGGTCCATTCCCTGCCCAGGTCGATGTCGCGCCCTGAATCGGAGCCGGTGTTCCACTGAAACCAAACCAGTCGTAGAACGCATTAACAGCACCGCTCAATGGCGAAAAGCTGCGTTCCGTCGCCTGTATCAGCGCTGGCATCGATTTGCCCCATTTCTCAAGCACGGTGTTGGCGCTGCCGTCCGAAATCAACAGAATGTCCGTATCGCCGACTTTGTCGAGATCCTTCGTACTGACCAGTTTGTAATAGGTTGCCGGAGCGCCCGTAGAAGCGCCCATGCTGCCCATCACGCCGAGGAAGGTCGAGAGCTCAGCGACTTTAGGCTGATCGGAAATCACAACCGTGGTTTCTGCAAGATCCGCAAATTTGGTGAACGGGAAGCCACTGTTTGCAAAAAAGCTCAGATTGGGCATCGCCGCATAGTGATCGAAGCGGGACAGATCCAGCGTGGAATCCGGATCGATCTCTGCGCGACTCTCGCTCAGACTGGTGGCGCGGCAATGTCCGCTATCCGGCGGCGGAATATCGAACCTGAAGTACAGACGATTGTTACTGCCGATGCGAAATGCAGGAATATTGATGTCACTGCGCGCTGCCGACATATCCTCACCGAGAAGCGGCAGTTGCAATCGGCTTGCGCCATCCTTGTTCTTGTTGCCGAGCTGGATCGTATCGACGTACTCGTCATTGATCTCGATATTCAGACGCGCTGTGTCGCCATCGCGAACTGGCGAATGACGATACTTGAGATTTACCAGCACACCCTTGGTATCCCAACCGAACAAGTCGGCCGGCATACGTGCATTGAGCGTGACGCCGCCTAGCGTGATGCCGCGCGTCTGCAGCTCAAACGGATTTTTTACCAGTTCGCCGAAACGAACCGGCCGGCCGACAGGTATCCAGCGCGGTACGTCATACGCCGCTTTGCGTTTTGGATATTTGATGTCCTTGATCGCCATGGTGGAACCGGTCATGGCGGCATTACCGAATGTGATCGCATCGGCAGCCAGTTGCAGATCGGCCGCATTGCGACCAAGAATCAGCAGCAGCTTTTGTCCCTTCTGCGTCGGATGGTCAACGATCGATACAGTCGGTGCGCTGACCGGCTGAATATCCGGCAGATAGGATGGTCGCTGCGCATTCGTCAAAAAGACGATGGCATGCTTGTTCGGCAGACTGTTCAAAAACGTCGGGAAACGCGCCTGACGATAGTCGGCGTGACTGCCAAACCACGATGACAACACGCCCGCTGCACGCAAGGTCGCCAGATCCGGTGTGCCGCTGAAGACAAAAGGCAGATTCAGACGACTGTTGTCCCGCGCATCAAAAAATGGTGCCGGGAATATGGAAAGATCGTTCGTCAGTCCCGCCGACTGATACTCCATTTCCAGCGTACTTTGGTTACTGATGGTCGCCCACAGACTGGAATGGAACGGCGATTCACATTCCATCGTGTAATGACCAATCAGCTGAATACGCAGCTTGTTGTAATCGGTCATGTAGCGCGGATCGAGATCCAGCATGATTCGCTGCGGTGCCAGCACCGTCTCGCGCGTGACGGGAACGATCTGCACGACTTCATCATTGATGAAGACCTTCAGATGCGAAATGCCAGGCAATAGCGCCGGAGACAGCGTGTAATTCAGATTCAGACGCGCCTTGGTGACGATCTCATCCAGACGAACGCTAAACCCGATTTCACCTGTGCCATCAATACCGCGCAATTCCATCGGACGAGTCAGGCCAAGTCGCCTTAGCGTTGTCGATGTTTTACGTAATGAAGTAGACGTGGCAGCTTGTTCTGAAAAATCACTGCTTTCATCACCAAAACCCTGAGCCCAGCTCGGCAAACTGACGCCGATCAATAAAGCCAGAGTAATAAAAGATTTACCGAGAGAAATTGGTCGCATAGAGTGAATGATTGGTCGTTCAGTTAGCAATCAACGTCGCTTACTTACATGTACGCATCTTCCTGTCACTTTGGATTCGTTATTGAATGGACAGGTTTGCTTTTTGTACAAGATCGCTCAAGAAGCGCTAGAGCAATACTGCCTCGATTGTATGCAGAGAAACAAAAATCTTCACTAATTAATTTAGCGAATTTTTGTTAATAAAAAGCAATGCGTAGAGGATTCAATCAACTGAAATCGCAAGGCAAACGACAGCAACTACATGCAAAGCTAAGCTGCATGCGAACTTCGTTTAAAAAGAAGGGAGTAATGCGCTGAATGGAGAGCGGGTTAAATCGTGCGCGAATAATTTTGCGGTGTAATCTGATTCGACTGTTCAGGCCGTATATGCTCCTGCGCCTTGCGTAAATGGCGATCAAACACCATGCAGATATTGCGAATGAGCAATCGCCCTTTTGGCGTCACGGTGATCCACTCGTCATCCAGAACCAGCAAACCGTTCTGTTCCAGCTGCTGTAACTCTCCCAATTCAGTCGCGAAGTACTGACTAAAGACAATCGGATAAGCGAGTTCGATGGCGTGGATAGACAGCTCAAAATGGCACATCAACATCTGAATCACGATACGTCGCAACAGGTCGTCCATGCTGAGGCGTAATCCACGCACGATCGGCAGCTCGTTTTGCTCGATGCGTTCGTAGTATTCGTCGAGTGTCTTGGCATTCTGACTATACGTCGCCCCCACGGCACCGATCGCAGAGACACCACACGCAATCAGATCCGCCTCGGCATGCGTGGAATAACCCTGAAAATTGCGATGCAACCTACCGTGGCGCTGCGCAATCGCCAGATCATCCGTCAGCTTGGCAAAGTGGTCCATGCCAATATAAATATAGCCGGCATCCGTCATTCGCTGAATACATAAGGCCAGCATCGCCAGCTTTGTATCACCAACCGGCAAGTCAATTTCTGCGATGCGACGTTGTGGCTTGAACAGATGCGGCATATGCGCATAGTTGTAGATGGAAATGCGATCGGGATCGGCGGCCACGACCTTGTCCAGCGTGCGCTGCATGGTTGCCAGGTTCTGTTTGGGCAAACCGTAGATCAGATCGATGCTGATCGAGCGAAAGCCGGCTTCTCGCGCGGCTGCCATCACCGCCAGCGTTTCCTGTTCCGGCTGAATACGATTCACCGCCTTTTGTACATCCGGATCAAAGTCCTGCACACCCAGACTCAGGCGATTAAAGCCTTGTGTACGTAAACTAAGAATACGTTCGCGCGACACCGTTCGTGGATCAACCTCGATTGAA
>Ga0308164_10004813_pt1 | contig 11217 bp, 9 predicted proteins | sample PhyTR2_FD_201031 | JGI IMG/M metagenome (GOLD analysis project Ga0308164, IMG submission 201031) | Phyllosphere microbial communities from UC Gill Tract Community Farm, Albany, California, United States - DLSLT.R2 | ecosystem: Host-associated > Plants > Phyllosphere > Unclassified | place: USA... | reverse complement strand
CGTGCGAGACTTCTTGTCCGAGCTTCGTCCCGATCTCTCTCGAGCTTCGCGAGCCGAGAGCACGAGCGAGAGCACGCACGATAGATAGAGTCTGCGCGCGTTGCACGACAAGAGCGCTCTACTGCTCATCAAAAGCCTGCTCCACCTGCTTTGCCCTTGCCGATGCCGTAGTAGCGTGCCTCGAAGGCGCGCAGGTCCGGGTCGTCGTCCCACGAGACGACCTCCATCCGTGCTCCTGCTACCACATCGTCCTCGCCGACCAGCTCGTCGTGCACCTCGTCGTGCAGCACAGGTGCACCGTCGCCCTCGCCCTCGTCGCTGCACTGCGCTGCTCGCTCGCGCTCCACCCACTGCGCCCACGCCTCTTGCTCCTCTTTCCCCTCCCTGTACCGCGCCTCGACCTCGTCCGGCGCTCCTCGCTCATTGCCGCCCTGCTCCTCCTCGTCGCTCCACGCCGCCCCAGGCGCCAGCTCGTCCTGCCACATGCTCTCGACGGCGAGGACGTACGCGCCGCGCGAAAAGTGCCCCGACCAGAAGCGCATCGACAGGCCGCGCTCGAGGAGGGCGCGCGTGCGCACCGAGCGCGGGACGGGCGACGATGCCGACGAGGTCGAGGACGAGATGCCGAGGCCGGTGAACGGCGAGACGTTGGCGAACGTGTCGGCGGTGAGGAGGAACGGCGGCGAGCGGCGCTCGCTCGAGTTCGAGTTGGACGTCGACGACGGTAGGCGCAGACGTAGCGTGCGGCCCCACGTGTTGCCGTTGTGCAGCTCGCTGTGAGCACGATGAAGTGAGCGAGAGATGTCAGCAAGTCGCTCGCGCCAGTCGCAAAGAGAAGGGGTCCGAGCGAGCGAGAGGTCGACGCACCCGAGGACGCGCTTGACCAAGTTGGCGTGCACGAACAGGACTCGCCCTATCTCGAGCTCGCTCGCCATGCCGTACTGCACCATTGAGTGGCCGGCGAAACGGCCGTGGTTTTGACTGCCGAGCGCGTTCGGGTCGCTCCACGACGCCGACGAGAGGTGCCGAGCGGGTACGGCCCAGCGCTTGCGCAGAGCGAGGAAGGCGTAGCCTGCGAGCGTGCGTTGATTAACGGCGTCAGTGACTTGCGGCTCCGCGTAGGCAGGCCGACAAAGAGGAGGGAGTGAGGGAGAAGAGGCGCACGGAAAAGGTCCTTGTCGCCGTCGCTGAAGCGGAACCAGAAGCGCCAGTCGAGGAGCATATGCTCGACAAGAAGAAGCCTGTCGCACGAGATGTGAGTCAGGACGAGCGCGGCGAGAGCTTGCGTGAGAGGTGGACGCACACGTCGAGATGCTGCGACTTGCGGACGAGGACCTGGCCCGACTCGGTCGACCACTCGTCTCGGCACTGCACGCCGAGAATCGACCAGATAGCCTGCAGGAAAGGCCGACTGAGTCAGCGAAGGCGCGCACGGCGGCAGCAAAGGCGAGAAAGTGAAAGTTGGACGCACGTTCTCAGGCTGGTCCTTGAAGAAGTCGGGCCACAGGACGGCGCCCATCTCGAGGAACTCGGGGCTGTCGAAGAGCGGAGCGACATCTCGAACCGGTACGTTGTCCGAGTCGAGGAGGAGGACCTCGTCGAACGGCGCCTGGACGAGGGCCGCGCCCTTGAGGTGGAACGATTTGGCGCGCCCGCCGTCCTCGTCCTTCGAGATCGAGTTGAGAGGGGCGACGGTCGTGTCGAAGAGGGCGAACTGCGCCGCCTGCTCGGGCGAGGGCGACTCGGTCGGGAAGTGAAACACGTGCGCGGCGAGGGTGCAGTTGTGCGAGAGGCGGAGGAGGCGCAGCGAAGTGAGGACCCGGTCGAACGTGTCCTGCAGGCATAAAGATCTCGTCAGCTGAGTTTGTTGAAGAAGTCTGTGAGGGTCAAAGAGCGGGACGCACGGCGTTGCCCGCCGTCCATACGATGCCTCTCGAGCCTCTCTTGCCGTCGTTCGCCCACTCGTACAGCCGCCCTTCCTCCTCTGCTCGCCGCAGTACGTCCACCAGCTCCTCCCTAATCCTTCTCGCGCGCTCGACGTCCACCTGGGCCCACGTCGCGGCGCTGTCGCGCACGTGAAGCCGGTTTGCGCTGCGCCGCACCGACGGGTTGCCGCACGACTGCTTGCTGAACTGGGACCAGAGCTCGGGCGGGGCGAGCGGGGACGACATCCAGTCGTCGAGCCGGGTCGAGAGGGGTGCGCTCGGCGCGAGGGGAAGGGAGGGCGACAGGAAGCGCTGCGCGGGCGAGTCGGGCGAGAGGGCGACGTGCGAGAGGGCGACGGCGTTGCAGGGGCGGCGGGAACGGAAGGGCGAGTTGCTCGAGGTACTGTTGTAGACGACGACGACCTGCTCTGCTGGATCTGGCGTCGCGGCGAGGCGGTCGGGTCGTCTCGCCGAGTTGGGGAGGGCGCCGTCGTTCGAGTAGGCCGGCTCGCGCTCGAGGTGCGCCGCACGGTGGAGCGACAGCCAGAGAATGGTGCCGGCGACTGCCGCTAGCGCCAAAGCCAGGCGTCGCCGGTGCGGGTGGTGCGGCCTTGCTGATGAAGAGGGGGCGGTGCTGGTCGTCGAGACGGGGATGTAGTCGGGCAGGAGCGGCGCGCGCGTGCGCTGCGCCTTTGTAGAGCTGCTCATGGCGCACAGGTGTGAGCTCGACGCATCGGTAGCGGGAGCGAGGCCGGACGAGGAGATCCAGTTTCGGCGCAGCGCAGCGCCGCTCCTCGCAGCGACGAGCGCACAGTGCGCAAGCTCGCCTCTCTCGGGACCAGACAGACGGTCGCATAGGCAGAGATAGATAGCAGGCTCAGATAAGGCAAACCGCTCGCCGAGGCGCTACATCGCCAGCTCGTCCTCGCTCTCCTCCTCATCCTCCTCGGCACCCGGCCAACCGCACTGCCTGCCGCGCCCGACCCGTCGCCGCTGCTTTTGCGACTGGACCCGACACTGCGCAGCGTCCTCCTCGACGCTCGCGCTCGTACTCGAGCCGCGCTCCTGCCCGCGGGCGGGCGCCGCGAGCCGCCGCCGCTTGACCGACTGCAGGAGGTCAAGGTCGTCGGCCTCGCTTGCCGGTGCGACGATGGCCGTGTCGACGTTGAGAGAGGATGTAGAGGCGCGGGCCGGAGCTCTGGACGATGACGGGCGGGCTCGTGCGAGGGCGCGGCGAGGGGCGGAAGGAGGAGGCGTGGTCGAGGGCGAGGGCGACAAGACGAGGACGTCCGGCTGCGAGTCGCTCGAGGATGCGGCGGCAGTGCGCGACCCGCCTTGCCCTGGTCGCGCACGCACCGCCGGCTCGATCGTCCCCGACCGAAAGCGCCTGCGCGACGAGCCCGCAAGGCCGCTCGTCGAAACCGAGGCCGAGCGCGACGCACGCAGCGACGGCTTGTTGGACGCAGAAAGGCTCGAGACGAGGTCGTCGTCGTCGTCAGGCTCGGGCGAGCGGACGATCTGACGGCGGCGGCGGGCCTGCTGCGCCCGGTTGCGCATCGGCGACACGACGACGACCGGCTCGTCGTAATCGGTCGCCGAGTCGGCGTCCGCCTCGGAGCCGCTGCCGGCTGCGACGCGCTGCATCGGCTCATCCGGCTCCGACTCCTGCGCCGACTGGTCGTCCGCCTCGCGCCCGTTCGCGAGTCGCAGCTCGGCCTCGGCCCTCGCCGCCGCGCTCGCCGCGTTGCACTTGCTCAGCGCACGGAGGAGCGCCTCGCCGCCGAGCGTAGTCGCGTCGGCGTAGTCGAGGAGGCGCTCGTCGACGGGCTGCGACGAGGGCCCGACGACGGCGAGGACGAGGGGGAGGAACCGCCGCAGCGCATCGTCGAGCGTGCCGACGTCGTCAAGGCCGCAGTCGAGGCTCGTGAGGGCGCTCGGGAGGCTCGAGGACGGGCCCGCTGCCGCAGGATCGCGCAGTGCGAGGGCGAGCGCGCACACGGCGTCGAGCGCACGCAGCTCGTCGGTCGTCGAGCTGTCGCCGTCGCCATCGGGCACCGCAGCGAGCTCGTCGCGCTCGAGCGAGTCGTCGTCGTCCTCGAGCGCCTCGGCCGACGCGCCCAGGACGACGGCGAGCGCGCCGCGCACGTCCTCGAGCGCGTCGGCGACGACGTCGCACGGCGCAGTGGCCGCTCTCGGGCGCGCGCACGCCCTGAGGGCGCACCCGAGTGCGGCGCGCACCTGCGCGGCGACCTTGCGGCGCACCTCGTCCTGCATGTTGCGCGCCGAGTCGGGGTCGACTGGGTCGAGCGCCGCCGCGGCCGTCGACGCCGTCAGGGTGCGGATCGAGCGCAGCATGGCGGCTGCGACGGTAGTGTGCGCGGCGAGGAGGGCGGCGACGAGCGGGGCGTCGTGCGAGGGGGACGAGGTGTTGCTTGTCGAGGGGACGGAGAGCGAGGGGTGGTAGAAGAGGCGCTGCGAGAAGGACGAGCCGAGGAGGATCGGGACGAGGGACGAGTGAAGGAATGCCGAGGGGGAGGGCGCGCGGCGCAGGAGGGGGAGGACGGAGGGCGGCGGCGGGCTGCGAGGTGTCGAGAGGAGGGCGGCGAGGAGTGGACCGTGGAAGCGCGACGCCTGCGTGCAGGAGAGGGCTCGTCAGGTCGTGCACGTCAGATTGCACGAAGCGAAAGGGGACGCACCTCGGCGTGTGCGGCGTGAGCGAGGCACAGGTCGAAGCAGCACTCCCACAGGACGGGCGGCGCGTCGGCCCTGTCGAGCGCGTTGACGACGATGGCGGTCGCGTGGTCGCCGAGCATCCAGCTGCAGAGGGGGCGCACAAGACTCAGCTGGGTCCCATCAGGTCGACGGAGAGCAAGGGGGAGAGGGACGCACCGGACGGCGTGCGGCGTGCTCGACTCGTACCACTCGTCCTGGGCAGTCGCGGCGACGAGGTCGACGTCCTGGGCGCTCGCCGAGCGGTCCATGGCGACGCTCGCGCCGTCCTCGCCGTCGCTGTCGTCGCTCGCAGCGGCGCCGAGGAGGTGGGCGCCGAACGCGCGCAGGTCGTCCTCGATGCCCCACCCGAGGGTCCTCGCGGCGACCTCGGCGAGCGACGGCGGCCCTCGCGCCTCGTCGCGGGCTGCGCAGGGTGACGACACGGCCTCGAGGACGGTGCCGTACGCACGTAAGGCTGCGGCTGCACGCTGCTGGAGGGCGAGGTTGGTGAGGCCGGCGTCGGGTGCGGCGAGGCGGGCGCGGAGGTCGGCCGGGGTGAGGCGGACGTCGCGACGCGGCGAGGGTTGGTCTAGAGGTGCAGGCGGCGGTGCGGGCGTCGCAGTGGGGGGTGGTGGAGGAGGGGCGCGGCGCGAGGTACCGTAGGTGGTTGCCGGTCGAGGTGGGCGCCTCCTCGCGGCGAGCTTGAAGGGGCTGCTGTCCGAGGTCGGGAGGGCGGCAGCGAGGGAGAGGTGGCGGGCGTGGTGCTGTGGCCCGATGGCGATGGACGAGCGCCTGCGAGGCTGGCGCTTGGCCGGGGGCGAGTCCCAGTCCGGGTCGACGGTGCGAGGTCGGGTGCGCGGCGGGAGAGGGGCGGGGCGAGGCTGGGCGTGGTCGAGGGCGTGCTGGTAGGCGATCTCTGTCGAGAGCGAGGCGAGGGCGGAGCGGAGTGGGCGCAGGAGGCGGTGGACGCGTGCGAGCGAGAGCGGGGGAGCGGGAGGAGGAGGGAGCGCAGGGCCGCCGCCGAGGGGAGGGTGCGCCACGGTGGCCGGTGTGCTCTGTGTGCGAGTGGGTCGGGCTCGCTCGCTGGTGGCCTCGGTGCGGTGCGAGGAGCGAGAGGGACCAGGTTGACCGACGACGACGACGGCGACGACGACGCGACCCGGGTCTCTCTCTCCTGTCCGACCCTCGCCCGCCGTGCTTCACAGGGCAGCTTGGTGCACAGCTGCACAGCTTGAGAACACCCTCGTCCAAGACCTGCTTTGCGGCGTGCGACTGGGTGCGTTCCCCTTCACCGCCTCGTCTTCTCTCATCTCGCCGCCCCTCACCTCGCAACCTCGCAGCTGCACACCCATCATGGGCGTCTTTGCCGACCTCTTCCGCCGCGACCAGCTGCACAGCTCCTCGTCGCGCACATCGACAAAGCGCCAACCCCTCTCGACCCTCGACATCCCGCTCCCTCAGCCTCGACCCGCCGGGTGGGGCCCGCGCACGCCCGCCTCGCTCCCTCCAGCCAGGTCTCGCTTCGGCCCGCGCGACCCTTACAACGTCTACGACCCGCCAGCCGCGCACGACTACCCGCCGCACCACGGGCCGCCCTCGACCCCTCACGCTCCGCACGACCGCACCTCGCTCGACGACGACTTTGCCGCCCTGCGCCTCTCGACCGGGCCACCGGCAGGCGCACCTCGACTACCGACGCCCTCGGTCCCGCCGCCGCACGAGCGCCCGGGACTCCCGCACGCGTCGGCCTCGGCACCAACCATCTACCCTCCCGCCGCCCTCGCCGGTCGGCCGCCTGCCCCTCATCCGCCCGTCGCGGCCCATTCCCTCTCGACACCTCCTCCGACATACTCGGCGTACCTCGACTCGCCACCCACCGTGCCCCAACGGCCCTCGCCCGCCAACGCTCGTCCTCCTGCGCCGCCGCCGAGGCCGTCCCCTCGTCCCCCTGCGGCCGGCCCGTCGTCCGGCCGTCAACAAGCACCATCGGCGCAAGCCAAAGCTTGGAAATCTCGCCGTCGACCCGCGCCGGCGCCCCTCCTCCCTCGAAGTGCCTCGGCGCCCTCGTCCGCCACCTCGTCCTCCGACGGCACCTACCGCGACTTCTCGCTCTCCTCCTCGCCGTCGCCGACGAGCGGTGCGGCCAGCGACGACTCGCTCCCGCACCCGAGCAGCCTCGGGAGCACGGCGCGCTCGCCCCAACCGCGCACGCCGGGCTCGGCGCGCCGCTCGTCTGCGGCTCCAGATTCGGCAACGCCTCGCGCACGACGAGCAGGCGCGAGCCCAACGCCGCGCAAGGGCTCGGCCTCGCCGAGCAAGCGTGTCTCGTCCTCGGCGGCGGCGGCGCAGCAGCAGCAGCAGTGCGCGGCGCTCACGGCGCGCTCGACCCGGTGCACGAGGCTCGTGCGCACGGCAGTTCCGGCGCTCGCGCCCGGGCCTGCACTCGGACAAGGCGAGGTCGCCGTCGAGGAGGACGTGCCGGCGTACTGTGCGCAGCACGCCAAGGGCAAGCTCGTCGAGAGCGGGTGCTTCGTGCGCGCGAGGAGAACGAGCGGCGGGGCGGCGGCGGCGGCGGGAGCGGCTGGGGCGGAACAGTGGGCGCGCTTTGCCGGTGCGTCCCTCGTCCATCTCAATGTCCTCGAGGGCGAAGCTCATGCTCTGCGTGCGCTCCTGCAGACTGGATCCCCGAGGACCTGCCGGACGAGACCAAGGCGCTCCTGCGCCACTACATGGCGCTCGCCGTCTCCCGCCGCGACTGTCACGGGTGCGTCTCGATCTCGCCGATCCTTTTGTGCGCATCCTTAACGGCAGGCTGACAACCAGAGGTGCATCGCAGGTTCCTGTACGTGCACGAGCTCGTCCCGAAGGGCTCGCCGCCCTCGCTCAACAACGGCTGTGCGTCTCTCTTCCTTCCTACCCGATCCTCTCGCTCACTCTCGAGGCTGACCCTTCGTTTCATGCGCCCGCAGCCCTAGCCCTCATCAAGCTCGGCCGCTCGCTGCGCCCGCTCGCCCGCCTCTCGCAGTGGCGCGCCTCGTGCCCCTCGTCCGAGCCCATCGTGCGCCTCTTCGCGCCCGCGCTCCCCGCCGTCGGCGCACACGATCGCGCGGGCGAGCCGCCGCCGAGCGGCACCCGCAACCACCACCGCTGGGAGCGCCTGTGCCTCGTCGAGCTCGCCGGGCGGGCTGCAGCAGCGGCGACGAGTACGGCGGCGCGCACGCCGTGCGGCGACTGCGGCAGGACCCACGTCGAGTGTTTCTTGCTCCCGAGGGCGAGTGTCGCCGATGGCGGGTGGGACGAGCTCGGATGGTCGGTCAGGGAGACGGTCGAGCGGTGGGCGAGGTGGTGCGACGACTTGGGCTAGCGCTCTCTTCCTGCAGCGGCAATGCCATCCCTCCTCTTTCCTCTCACTGTCCATCCAGATCCTGAAACGACTGCGGCGAGAGTTTGCAAGGGTACGAAAGGGGAGCAAGCTACGAGAGAAGGGGGAACGACGAGGAGAGAGGGGAAGGAAAGCGCGAGAGGCTGTGTACAGGCGTGCAGTGCGGTGCGAGGGAAAGCGAGAGAGAGAGGAGAGCGACAGAAGACGGAGAGAAGTGCTCAGTCGACCGTGATGGTCGCGGCGGGCTGGTCGTGGTCCATGCGCGAGCTGTTGTTCCCGCCGCCGGCTCCTCCCCCTCCTCCTGCTCCTCCTGCTCCGCCGCCGTGCTTGCTCGGCTTGACGACGAGCTCGTTCTGGAGCAGCTTCATCCTGTTGCGCGGAGGTCAGGCAGAGGGTCAGGGACGTCGTCGCCCGAGAAGGCGAGGCTGCTGGAGTGGGAGAGGCTCGAGCGCACCTGAGCTGGACCGCCGCCGCCTTGCGCTGCATCTTCTCGCCCTGCTCGAGCGCGTTCTTGAACGCCTCGACGCGAGGCTCGGTCCTCCTCGCAACGACGACGCCCTTGGCCTGGTCGATGCGCGCCTTCATGAGGCCGCGCTTGATGAGGTCGACGACGGCCGTCTTGGTCGCCGCCTCGCGCCAGCCGAACGCCGACGCCATGCGAGACAACGAGACGGACGCGAACGGCGTGAAGTAGGCGAGGAGCGCGCGCTGCTTGATCGAGATGAGGAGTGCGTCGACGTGCGGCGCGAGGTGCATGTCGAGGTGGAGGCGGGCCTGCGAGCGTGAGCGAGAGGCGTCAGTGTCTCGCTCGTCGATCGACGCGCTTGCCGTGGACCGAGCCGCAGGGCGCGACGCGCACAGCAACGACGAGTGAGAGGCTACGACGCACCTCGTGCTTGGCGAGCAGGTCGAGCCCGACCTTGAACTGGCTGTCGTAGAAGGCGCGCACGACCTCGCGCAGATACGGCTCGAGGTCGAGGAAAGGACGCAGGCCCGGGTTCTCGAGGACGCGGGTGCGCAGCGCCGAGCGCGAGAAGGTCGCGAGGCCGGTCAGGACGGCGTACAGGGCGACGTCGGCGGCCGGGATGAACTGCAGGAGGTACGACAGCGTGAGTTTTAGAAGCGGAGGATAGAGAGAGAAAGGAACGAGGCGACGCACATGGCCGGGACCGGAGAGGAGCGCCTCGGAGCCGATGTCGGTGAAGGCGTGCGCCGCCTTGTCGTACGCGCCCGAGCCGAGGTGGGCGACGCCGCCGGCAACGGTCAAGCGCTCGCCGACGATCTTGCGCTCGCGCTCCTTGGCCGCCTCGATCGGGTCCTGCGCGGGCGCGACCATGCCGGGCAGGTTGACCGGCGCCGCCTTGGGCTTGCCGCCGTCCCTCGCCGTCTGGGCGCCCTCCATCGACGCCGACGCCTTGACGACGTAGTTGCGCACGAACGCGTAGTTGGCCATGTCGAGCGCGACCTCGATGACGCCGAGGCACACCTCGAGGACGTGGTTCGACGTCGTGCAGTACTCGCGGCTCTTGGTGTACGAGCGGACGGCGCCCGTGAGGTCGCCCGTACGAGCCTGGAAGCGGCCGAGGTCGCGGAAGCCCATCTGTGAAGCGCATAGAGGGGCGATGTCAGCAGCGAGCGAGCGAAGAGGAGCTGGCACGAGAGAGGTGGGGGGAGAGAGAGACGAGGGACGCACCCGGATCGACTCCTTGATGAGGTTGGTCATGTAGCCCTTAAGCTCGATCTCGAGCTTGTCGAGGCCCGTCTGCGCCTCCTTCTTGGCGCTGTCGAGCCACTGGCGGTCGCACTGCTCGTCGCGACCCTGGACGCTCTCGAACCAGCTGCGCGCGAGCGGGTCCTGCTCCTCGCCCGCCTCGACGGCGCGCAGGTGCTTGCGGTAGGCGTAGAACGTGTCCTCGTACAGGCGGGTATCGAGCGTGTCGGCCTTGATGGCGTGGAGGGCGAGGGTGAGGGCCGGGCCGGCGAGCGAGGGCGATGAGCTGGCGACGAAGAGGAGGCGGGTGATCTTGTTGCGGCCGGTGCCTGCGAGCGCAAGAGAGAGTCAGCTTGCTGGCCACACGAGCCTCGCGCAGCACCAGGCAGCGGGGAGAGCTCACCGTCCCAGGTCGCGGCGAGTTGGTCGAGGTCGAGCGGCGAGTCGTCACGGACAACGATGCGGCGGGCGGGGCGAGGGGCCGGGTGGCCAGTCTCGATGTCCATCTTGCTGGTGACCTGGCTGGTGCAGGTGCAGGCACGCTCGAGCGAGAGCGGCGGGCGAGGTGGCGGCGAGAGGGGGAGCGGACGACGACCGAGTGGGGGCGAGCAACGCGACTGGCACAGGGAGAGCTCGAGAGGGCACGAACGGTGCTGTTACAGTCTAGGCTACGGGTATCGAAGCAGCGCGACTATGCACAAAGGGGTCGACCGAGAGGAAGCCGCTTGGTCCTCCTCCTCCTCCGAGTCTCACGCCGCCGGATTCGCGTCCGGGTCGCCGCGCTGCGCCTCGGCGCTCGCGCGCGACTTGACCTTGGCGAGCTCCTCCTCGCCGCCGACCGCCTGCTCGTCCGGCCGCGCCGAGATCCCGCTCCACATGCCGAGCGCCATCGTCGCACCCGTCTTCTGCCCGACCTCGTCGACGCTCCTCGCCGCCTCCTTGGCGAGCCGCTCGTCGGCCCAGCCGGCGACGCTGCCCAACGGCGGCCGCTCGCCCTTGAACTGGCCCGCCAGGTAGCCCGTCGCGCGCGCCTTGTCCCAGTCGGCCTCCTTGAGCGCCCGGAAGTGCGCGAGCTCCTTGGCGTACCGCTCGTCCCACTCGCGCCGCTGCGCGAGCCACTTGCGGACGGGCCCGGCGTGCAGCCGGCCGATCGCCTCGGCCGGCATCGTGCAGCCGTCGAGCTCGGCCGCCGGCTCGAGCGGGCGCACAAAGCCCTTGAGGCTGACACGCTGCCGCACCATGCCGCCGCTCGCGCACGGCTCGGCGCCTTCGCTGCGCGGCGAGAACGGCGGCAGCTGGCCGAGCGCCTGGACCCGCTGCGGGCGCGCCGCCTTGCCCGGCCCCGCGCCGTCGCCGTGGCGCTCGCCGCCCGACGCAGACGACGCGCTCGACGAGTCGGTGTAGGCGACGCTCGCGTCGTCGGCCTCCGAGCCACTGTCGCCCGGCTCGTCGAGCGCCTCGGCGTTGGCGCGCTCGGCGTCCTTGCT
>Ga0308164_10004812_pt1 | contig 11219 bp, 3 predicted proteins | sample PhyTR2_FD_201031 | JGI IMG/M metagenome (GOLD analysis project Ga0308164, IMG submission 201031) | Phyllosphere microbial communities from UC Gill Tract Community Farm, Albany, California, United States - DLSLT.R2 | ecosystem: Host-associated > Plants > Phyllosphere > Unclassified | place: USA... | reverse complement strand
GGTGCCGCCCAGACAGAGGATCATCCAGGTCATGGAAATGCGACGCGCCTTGGCGATCGAGCCGACCGAGTCAGCGGCCATGAAGCGCGCCAGGATGTGCGGCTGACCGAAGTAGCCCAGGCCCCAGCCCATCAGCGAAATGATGCCGATGAAAGTGGTGTTCTTGAGCATGTCGAAGTTGCTCGGGTCCTGCGCCTCGATCGCCATGAAGGTGGTGTCGATACCTCCGGTCGCCAACAGCACGATGATTGGCGTAAGGATCAGCGCGAAGATCATCAGGGTCGCTTGTACGGTGTCTGTCCAGCTGACGGCCAGGAAGCCGCCGATGAAGGTGTAGGCAATCGTCGCCGCAGCGCCGGCCCACAAGGCAGTTTCGTAGGACATGCCGAAGGTGCTTTCGAACAACCGCGCGCCGGCGACGATGCCGGAAGCGCAGTAGATCGTGAAGAACACCAGAATCACGATGGCCGAAATCACCCGCAGCAAACCACTGTTGTCTTCGAAACGGCTGGAAAAATAATCCGGCAAGGTGAGCGCATCGCCGTTGTGTTCGGTCTGTACCCGCAGGCGACCGGCGACGAACAGCCAGTTCAGGTAGGCGCCGATGATGAGCCCGATGGCGATCCAGCTTTCCGACAGGCCGGACATGTAGATTGCCCCCGGCAGGCCCATGAGCAGCCAGCCGCTCATGTCCGATGCACCGGCCGAAAGCGCCGTGACCACACTGCCGAGGCTGCGCCCGCCGAGAATGTAATCCGAAAGATTATTGGTGGAACGGTAGGCCATGAGTCCTATGAGGACCATTGCAGCGATGTAGATCACGAAGGTGATCAAGGTAGGGTTGCTGACACTCATCGGTTAGATTCCGGCGTTGTTTTTATAGGCGCGAGCAGAGCGAATTTCCCCTGAGGCATCAGGTTCGCGCACGGCCGCTCGCGTATGTCGCGGGCTGGCAAAAAGTTCGCCGCTGCACACCGCTTGAATGCACCAAAGCGGCGCATCCTAGAGGACATCCCGGAGCAGGTGCAACCCGAAAACCGCCATTCCCCGCCTTTTTTACAATTTAGCTGACTGGCCACTACAGACCCTGTTTGCAGGGGGAGCTGCCATATAGAGCCCTGCCGTGCGCGGCACCCGAAACTGGCGGGCTACCGCTGAATCGACTCATTACAGGGCACTCCTGAAACACTTTGAAAAAAGCGGTTGCACCCGGTTGCACCCTTACAGCCCGGCAGCTAATCTTGCCGCAGCTAAGCCACATGATCGTGGCTGTCATGAGGATAAGAAATGGCCACCACCACCCTCGGTGTCAAACTCGACGACCCCACCCGTGAGCGCTTGAAAGCAGCGGCGCACTCCATCGACCGGACGCCCCACTGGCTGATCAAGCAGGCGATCTTCAATTATCTCGAGAAGCTCGAGGGCGGTGCGACCCTGAATGAACTCAGTGGTCAGGGTGGCAAAGACGCCGACGATCAGGGTGACTTGCTCGCCGACAACGGCCATCAGGCATTTCTTGAATTCGCCGAAAGCATCCTTCCGCAGTCAGTCCTGCGCGCCGCGATCACCTCTGCCTACCGCCGCCCCGAGCCTGAAGTGGTGCCCATGCTCATCGAGCAGGCGCGCCTCCCTGCGCCGATGGCCGATGCCACCCACAAGCTTGCGGCGTCGATCGCTGAAAAGCTGCGTAACCAGAAGAGCGCAGGTGGCCGCGCCGGCATCGTCCAGGGCCTGCTGCAGGAATTCTCGCTGTCATCCCAGGAAGGCGTGGCGTTGATGTGCCTGGCCGAAGCCCTGTTGCGTATCCCCGACAAAGGCACCCGCGACGCATTGATCCGCGACAAGATCAGCACCGGCAACTGGCACCCGCATCTGGGCAATAGCCCGTCGCTGTTCGTCAACGCCGCCACGTGGGGCCTGCTGCTGACCGGCAAACTGGTCAGCACCCACAATGAGGCCGGCCTGACCTCCTCGCTCAGTCGCATCATCGGCAAGTCCGGCGAGCCGATGATCCGCAAGGGCGTGGACATGGCCATGCGCCTGATGGGCGAGCAGTTCGTCACCGGCGAAACCATCGCCGAAGCCCTGGCCAACGCCAGCAAGTTCGAGGCGAAAGGCTTCCGTTATTCCTACGACATGCTCGGCGAAGCAGCGCTGACCGAGCACGACGCGCAAAAATACCTGGCGTCCTACGAGCAAGCCATCCACTCCATCGGCAAAGCGTCCCACGGCCGCGGCATCTATGAAGGTCCGGGCATCTCCATCAAGTTGTCCGCCCTGCACCCGCGTTACAGCCGGGCGCAATACGAGCGCGTGATGGATGAGTTGTACCCGCGCCTGCTGTCGCTGACCTTGCTGGCCAAGCAATACGACATCGGCCTGAACATCGACGCCGAAGAAGCCGATCGCCTGGAGCTGTCGCTGGATCTGCTCGAACGTCTGTGCTTCGAGCCGCAACTGACCGGCTGGAACGGTATCGGTTTTGTCATTCAGGCGTATCAGAAGCGCTGCCCTTATGTGATCGATTACGTCATCGACCTGGCCCGCCGCAGCCGCCATCGCCTGATGATCCGTCTGGTGAAAGGCGCGTACTGGGACAGTGAAATCAAGCGCGCTCAGGTCGAAGGCCTGGAAGGCTACCCGGTCTACACCCGCAAGGTTTACACCGACGTTTCCTACATCGCGTGCGCACGCAAACTGCTGTCGGTGCCGGAAGTCATCTATCCGCAGTTCGCGACCCATAACGCCCACACGTTGTCGGCCATTTACCACATCGCCGGTCAGAACTATTACCCCGGTCAGTACGAATTCCAATGCCTGCACGGCATGGGCGAGCCCTTGTATGAGCAGGTCGTAGGCAAAGTCGCCGACGGCAAGCTGAACCGGCCGTGCCGCGTGTACGCACCGGTCGGCACCCACGAAACGCTGCTGGCATATCTGGTGCGCCGACTGCTGGAAAACGGCGCCAACACCTCCTTCGTCAACCGCATTGCCGACCAGTCGATTTCGATACAGGAATTGGTGGCCGATCCAGTGTCCAGCATCGAGCGCATGGCGACTCAGGAAGGTGGTTTCGGCCTGCCGCATCCGCGCATTCCTTTGCCACGCGACCTGTACGGCACTGAGCGCGCAAACTCCGCCGGCATCGACATGGCCAACGAACATCGTCTGGCCTCGCTCTCTTCCGCCTTGCTCGCCACGGCGCACAACGACTGGAAAGCCGGCCCGATGCTGGGCAGCCCGGTCAGCGCCGGCACTGAGGTGCCTGTCCTGAACCCGTCCGATCTGCGTGACGTGGTCGGTCACGTGCAGGAAGCGAGTCTGGAGGACGTCGATAATGCCCTGCTCAGCGCCCTCAGCGCCGGACCGATCTGGCAAGCAACACCGCCCGCCGAACGTGCCGCGATCCTCGAGCGTGCCGCCGACCTGATGGAAGCCGAGATTCAACCGTTGATGGGCCTGCTGGCCCGCGAAGCCGGCAAGACGTTCGCCAACGCCATTGCCGAAGTGCGCGAGGCGGTGGATTTCCTGCGTTACTACGCGGTGCAGGCGCGCAACGATTTCAGCAACGACGCTCATCGCCCTCTGGGCCCCGTGGTGTGCATCAGCCCGTGGAACTTCCCGCTGGCCATCTTCAGCGGTCAGGTCGCGGCAGCGCTGGCGGCCGGCAACCCGGTACTCGCCAAACCCGCGGAGCAGACACCGCTGATCGCCGCACAGGCCGTCCGCATTCTGCTCGAAGCCGGTATTCCCGAAGGCGTGGTGCAACTGCTGCCGGGCCGGGGTGAAACCGTCGGCGCACGGCTGGTGGGCGACGACCGCGTCAAGGGCGTCATGTTCACCGGCTCCACCGAAGTTGCCCGTTTGCTGCAACGCAACGTCGCCGGCCGTCTCGATGCCCAGGGCCGGCCGATTCCGCTGATCGCTGAAACCGGCGGCCAGAACGCGATGATCGTCGACTCCTCGGCCCTGACCGAACAAGTGGTCATCGACGTGGTGTCCTCGGCGTTCGACAGCGCAGGCCAACGCTGCTCCGCGCTGCGCGTGCTGTGCTTGCAGGAAGATTCTGCGGACCGCGTCATCGAGATGCTCAAAGGGGCGATGGCTGAGAGCCGCCTCGGCAACCCGGAGCGCCTGTCGGTGGACATCGGCCCGGTAATCGATCAGGAAGCCAAAGCCGGCATCGAGAAACACATTCAGGCCATGCGTGACAAAGGCCGTAATGTGTATCAGGTCGCCATTGCCGACAGCGACGAAATCAAACGCGGCACCTACGTGATGCCGACGCTGATCGAGCTGGACAGCTTCGACGAGTTGCAACGGGAAATCTTCGGCCCGGTACTGCATGTCGTGCGCTACAAGCGCCGTGAGCTGGATCAATTGATCACCCAGATCAATGCATCCGGGTACGGCCTGACATTAGGTGTACATACGCGCATCGACGAGACCATCGCCAAGGTGATCGACAACGTCAACGCCGGCAACATGTACGTCAACCGCAACATCGTTGGCGCCGTAGTCGGTGTGCAGCCGTTTGGTGGCGAAGGCTTGTCGGGCACCGGTCCGAAAGCCGGGGGTCCGCTGTACCTGTACCGCCTGCTGTCGACGCGTCCCGCCGATGCCGTGCATAAATCCTTTGCCGCCCGCGATGCGCTGCAGGCACCGGACACCCGCATGCAAGAGGCGATGCTCAAGCCGCTGAATGCGCTCAAGGCCTGGGCAAGCAGCCAGCAACTCAGCGACCTTGAAGCTCTGTGCAGCCAGTTCGCCGAAGAATCCCAGAGCGGCGTGACCCGCACGCTCATGGGCCCGACCGGCGAGCGCAACAGCTACAGCATCCTGCCCCGTGAACACGTGTTGTGCCTGGCCGAAGACGAGACGGATCTGTTGGCGCAACTGGCCGCCGTGATGGCGGTGGGCAGCACGGCAATCATGCCGGACGGGGAACCGGGCAAGTCGCTGCGTAATCGTCTGCCCAAGGACGTTCAGTCGCGCATCAAGCTGGTTGCCGACTGGCAGAAGGACGAGGTCGCCATTGACGCGGTATTGCACCACGGTGATTCCGATCAACTGCGCGCCATCTGCGAACAGGTCGCTCAACGCAGCGGTGCCATTGTCGGCGTCCACGGCTTGTCCAAAGGCGAAACCAACATTGCGTTGGAGCGCCTGGTAATCGAGCGTGCGCTGAGCGTCAACACCGCAGCAGCAGGCGGTAACGCGAGCCTCATGACGATCGGATAACCCAGCCCCGTTGCAGGAGCGCGCTTGCCCGCGAATGCATTCGGTCAGACACCACAGCAGTGTTTGACCTGACGCGTTCGTGGGCAATCGCGCTCCTGCACCGAATTCGGCGAGCCTGCCTTGATCGTTTGATCCCTCCATCACCCGCATCAATCATCCTGTTCACCCCCTCCCCGCCCACCTAGACTCGACGGCATTCCCAAGAAAGGTACGCCGCCATGTCCGAGACGTTGCTCAGCTCCCGCAATCTGGCTTTCGAGCTGTATGAAGTGCTGGACGCAGAGGCGCTTATCCAACGCGAACGTTTCGCCGAGCACAGCCGGGAAACCTTCGACGCAGCGATCAGCACGGCGCGCAACATCGCGGAAAAATACTTCGCACCCCACAACCGCAAAAACGACGAGAACGAGCCGCGCTACGAGAACGGCGCAGCGGTGCTGATCCCGGAAGTGAAACCCGCCGTGGACGCTTTCCTGGAGGCAGGTTTTCTCAACGCCGCCCGGGACTTCGAAGTCGGCGGCATGCAACTGCCGACATTGCTGTCCCAGGCCTGTTTTGCCCATTTTCAGTCCGCCAACGCCGCGACGGCGTCGTACCCCTTCCTGACCATGGGCGCGGCCAACCTCATTGAAAACTTCGGGACCGACGAGCAAAAGCGGCGCTTCCTGCAACCGATGATCGAGGGTCGTTTCTCCGGCACCATGGCCTTGACCGAGCCCCACGCAGGCTCGTCGCTGTCAGACATTCGCACACGCGCCGAGCCCGCCGAAGACGGCAGCTATCGCCTGCGCGGCAACAAGATTTTTATCTCGGGCGGCGATCACCCACTCTCCGAAAACATCGTCCATCTGGTCCTCGCCAAACTGCCCGACGCACCCGCGGGGGTGAAAGGTATTTCACTGTTCATCGTTCCGAAGTTTCTGGTTAACGACGACGGCAGCCTCGGCGAGCGCAATGACGTCATTCTGGCCGGCCTGTTTCACAAGATGGGCTGGCGCGGCACCACGTCCACGGCGCTGAACTTCGGCGACAACGGCAACTGCGTCGGCTATTTGGTTGGCAAGCCGCATCAGGGCCTGAGCTGCATGTTCCAGATGATGAACGAGGCACGCATCGGCGTCGGCATGGGGGCGGTCATGCTGGGCTACGCCGGTTACTTGTACTCACTGGAATACGCCCGCGAACGCCCACAAGGCCGACTGCCTGACAGCAAGTCGCCGGACGGCTCGCCGGTGTCCATCATTCAGCATGCTGACGTCAGACGCATGCTCTTGACGCAAAAAGCCTACGTCGAGGGTTCGTTTGACCTGGGCCTGTACGCCGCTCGCCTGTTCGACGACACCCAAACGGGCGAGAGCGAGGAGGCGCGAAAACACGCTCACGAGCTGCTCGATCTGCTGACGCCCATCGTCAAGTCCTGGCCCTCGGAGTTCTGCCTGAAGGCCAACGAACTGGCGATCCAGATTCTCGGCGGCCACGGCTATACCCGGGAGTACCCGGTGGAGCAGTACTACCGCGACAACCGCCTGAACCCGATTCATGAAGGCACCCACGGCATTCAGTCGCTGGACCTGCTGGGCCGGAAACTGGCGCAGAACGGGGGTGCCGGGCTCAAGCAGCTGATTCGGCTTATCGCTGATACCTGTGAGCGGGCGCAGGCCCACGAATCGCTGACGGGATTGCGGCAACCCCTGGAGCAACTGGTCGCCCGCCTGCAAGCGGTCACCCTCGGCCTGCTGACCGACCTGAGCCAAGGCAAGGTCAACGCGACACTGGCCAACTCCGCGCTGTACATGAAGGCGTTCGGGCACGCGGTGATTGGCTGGCGCTGGCTGGAACAGGCGATTCGGGCGCAGGAAGGTTTAAATCGCGGCACCCCCGCTGATCACGATTTTTACCAAGGCAAACTGCAGGCCGCCCGGTTCTTCCTTACTTGGGAAGTGCCGGGCTGCCATCACGAACTGGCGATTCTCGAAAGGCGGGATGATGCGTGTCTGTCGATGCAGCCGGAGTGGTTTTGAACGGCTCGCCCCTTGGGTTATTACGAGGTTGAGAGGGGAAAGAAGAAGTCCGTCAAGGCCTTCGCGTCACTGCCCAGTCGGGCGGCATACTGTTCGCGACTGAAAGCCTCCCCGGTACGCAGGTCTAGCAGTTTGCGCCCCTCCAGAGGTCCTCCGATCTCGCGCAACTGCACTTTCATGAACTGATAAAAAGTGCCGAGAACGTGCTCGATGCTGTCGATCTGAAAGTAGTGGCCTGGCAGGAAAACAGCTTCAGCCTCTTCCGGGCTGGCGGAAAAAGGAGCAATGGGTGCGGCACCCAAGTAGCTTTTTTCGGGCAATACGAAGACTACGCTGGTGTCATCGAAACGAATCGGCTCCTCCGTCGCGCTGGCGTGCATCCCTCCCTGGCTACTGGCGAACGTCCGCGCCATGTAAGGGTTCTCGCTGAAGGAGGTGATATCGGTGTTCACGAGTACATCCCCCGCCTGAACGTCGCCGGTACGAAAAAAAGCCCCCGACGTACCTCTCGCGCCGCTGCCCCCTCGATAAAGCGCCACATCGTTGTTGCTGCCCACGGTAATGACGTCCTCCACAAACCGACTGAGCATCGCGACTTGATCAGGATATTTCGGCACACCGGTGCGCAAAAACTGGTTATACGCTTCATCATCGTGGGTGTAGGCCGTAATGTTCGACGCGAAATACTCTCCCTCCGCAGTGCGATATACCCGATGCCTGGCCCCCCACTCATCGAAGTGGACGTCCTCACCGTCCGAGTCGGAAGTGACGACCTCCTGCGGTTCCATTCGGTAAACCTCGACTACCGATTCCTGCCGTGCAACCGCGGCTTCGGAATAGAGCTTTTCGTCGAACAGATTCAACTGCATGAAACGATCCCAGAACGCAGACTGAACGGGAGTAAACCGTGGCTGATCTGAAGCGCCGGCTGCGACGCTGTCCATCGGCATGCCGCCCGCCAATCCCGGCGCAGGCAGGCGTTGCCAGTAGCCATCAGCGCTGAGCACCACCGGACAGCGACCGTTGAAAGCGAAAGGATTGTCTGCATCAACAATCACCCAGCTTCCGAGGTGCTCATCGAAACTTACGCGATGGGCCTCGCGTCCGACCGTCACCCACGTCTCGCCATCCCCCAATTGATAGGTGCCTTGAAAGCGCCCGTCCTGGGCCGCAGGCAGTTGAGACTCTAGAACGATGTCGCCCTGCATGCCTGAGAGCGGGTTGCCGGGTAACTCACCCGGCGGCGGGCTCACACGTGGCCAGGCCGTGTTGACACCCGCCCCCGTGCGCAGCAGAAAAGGTAAATTGAAAAAAAGGTAGATCGCGCTGCTGATCGCGCTCTGAACACCGAGACTACGCTGCGCGGAGGTTCTTGCGTTCACAGCCTGATCGATGCTCAGGCCGACATTGGCGGCACTGGCACCCACAACCGCCAGCGCCATCGGCCAGCCCAGGGGCGCAAGGTTGCCAAACACCGAAAGGAAAGTGTTCAGATAACCCAGCCAGATCTGTTTGCGCAGGTCGGCGTTGCTTGTCAACAACGCGTCTGCGTCATTGGTCATGTCGCTGCGCGCGACCTCGCGCAGATAAACGAATGGATCACCCGCAATCGGCTCGCCGGTTCGATTGACGAGTCGATCCGTGCCCTCAAGGTCTTGAGCTCGGCTCAGAAGCTGCGCGACATCGCGCTGAAACGCATCGCGATGTGTTTGCCAGTCGTTCGACGAACGCAAAAAGCGGGCGCAGATGGACGCTCGGGTTCTCAAGGAAAGAAACTGCCCCTTGAGCCATTGGTAAAGGTGCTGATGGGTATCGAAGCTGCGAAAGGGCCTCGCCTCACCGCCGAGGTACAGAATCTGCCTTTCCCCGGGCCCGACAATGCGCAATATGTCCCGAGCTTTGAATGCACCGAGCTCTAAAGGAAACACCAAGACACCCGGCGACGCTGGCGCTGCGGTACGCAGCTGTTCCAATCGGGGCATCGGGTCTTGGCTGATGACGCTTCGCACCGTCTGGAAATCCGCAAGAGAAAGATGGCGCCTGGCAACGCTTTCCCCGGCACGCGCCAGGTAGCTGGCCTTGGCGAGCAAGCAAAAGTTATCACTGTGTCGCGTCCAGAACCGGTCCATTTTGCGGCGATAGCCCGCGCTGAAATCCAGCGCCCAGAAATCCCGAAGAACTTCCTCAGGCAACAGGCGAACTTCATTGCGCTCGTCGAAAAACTCGTGACTGGGGCCGTCCGTGTAGAAGCCGCCGTAGAGAGCCAGCTCGTCTGCAGATGATTGGTCGCTTACCTCGAACCGATGGATCAACAGCTCGATCATGGTCATCGACTGCACCGGTGTGCCGGCGTGTTTCCACCCAGTGAAGGACAACTCGCTGCTACTGGCCGTCGTAAAACGATGCCAATACACATGGTCGGGATCGAGGTGCTTACCCGTGTGCCGAAAGAGGATGCTCTGCGCGGCAGACCTGGCGAGGTCATGGAGATCGGGATAGTCGGCAGCGTAGCGCTTGGCTATCTGCTTGAGTTGGCGCTCGTCTGATAAGGCGGCTACTGCTGTGTTTGAAACCTGCATGGCGCGAATCGCTTCTTGCTGAAATGAACGCCAGACGTGATCAGATTTCGCGGCGCCATCTGCCATACATATTTATCATTGCCAAGGCGCCTTCACCCCCGCAAGCCGGCACTGAACCGTCGACCAGCGGTGGCCCAGCGGCATCTTGATATACGTCGACCGCGCAGTCCCCAGTGCCCGGCCGTCAAGAATTACGCTTTGACAGCTAACCAATTCAACAGGTTAAATCCCTTGGCACGCGGACTGCATGGTCAGTTCGCGCCCTCGTTTGTTCGAATTCGTTTCTGGAGTACCGCCCTTGGATGCCACGACCATCAACAGCCTGTTCCTGATCGGCGCGTTGCTGGTGGGTGCAAGTATTCTGGTCAGCTCGCTGTCCTCCCGCCTCGGCATTCCCATTCTGGTGATCATCCTGGCGGTCGGCATGGTGGCCGGCGTCGATGGCGGCGGCATCATCTTCGATAATTACCCAACGGCCTATCTGGTGGGCAACCTCGCGCTGGCGGTCATTCTGCTCGACGGCGGCCTGCGCACGCGGGTGGCAAGTTTCCGGGTTGCTCTCTGGCCCGCCCTGTCGCTGGCGACGGTCGGGGTGCTGATCACCACGGGTCTGACCGGCATGGTCGCCGCCTGGCTGTTTGACCTGAACATCATTCAAGGCCTGTTGATCGGCGCCATCGTTGGTTCCACCGACGCCGCCGCCGTGTTCTCGCTGCTGGGCGGCAAAGGCCTGAATGAACGGGTAACCGCCAGCCTTGAAATCGAATCCGGCAGCAACGACCCGATGGCGGTGTTCCTCACGGTCACGTTGATCGACATGCTGTCCAGCGGCCAGACCGGCCTGCACTGGAGCCTGTTGGGTCATCTGGTTCAGGAATTCGGCATCGGCGGCATCGTCGGGCTGGGCGGCGGCTGGATCATGCTGCAGCTGGTCAACCGGATTAATCTGGCCAACGGCCTGTACCCGATTCTGGTGGTGGCCGGCGGTCTCGTCGTCTTCGCATTGACCAACGCCATTCACGGCAGCGGCTTCCTAGCTGTTTATTTGTGCGGTCTGGTATTGGGCAACAAGCCGATTCGCAGCCGTCACGGCATTCTGCACATGCTCGACGGCATGGCCTGGCTGGCGCAGATCGGCATGTTCCTGGTGCTGGGCCTGCTGGTCACGCCCCATGATTTGCTGCCGATCGCGCTTCCGGCCTTGGGCCTGGCGCTGTGGATGATTCTGGTGGCGCGGCCGCTCTCGGTGCTGGCGGGCCTGCTGCCTTTCCGGGTGTTCCACGGTCGCGAAAAAGCCTTTATCGCCTGGGTGGGTTTGCGCGGTGCGGTACCGATCATTCTGGCGGTGTTCCCGCTGATGGCTGGCCTGCCCCATGCG
>Ga0308164_10004809_pt1 | contig 11221 bp, 6 predicted proteins | sample PhyTR2_FD_201031 | JGI IMG/M metagenome (GOLD analysis project Ga0308164, IMG submission 201031) | Phyllosphere microbial communities from UC Gill Tract Community Farm, Albany, California, United States - DLSLT.R2 | ecosystem: Host-associated > Plants > Phyllosphere > Unclassified | place: USA... | reverse complement strand
CGCGCGGTCCTTTGCCGTGCGCGCCGCCCAGGCAGGCATCGCCGCGGCGGCGGCGGCGATCGCGCGTTCAGCCTCGGCCGCGCCCAGCGACGGCACGCGGCCGATCACCGCGCCCGTCGCCGGATCATCGACGCCGATCCAGTCGGCGCCGGTGATCCATTCACCGTCGATCAGGCAGGCTTCGTGTCGCAGCTCGGTCATGAGATCAGACGCCCAGCCGCTGAATCTTGTGATGCCCATAGGCGAGCGCGATGTTCTTCGTCTCCATGTAGAAATCGAAGCTCCAGTCGCCACCGTCGCGGCCGATGCCGCTCGCCTTGGTGCCGCCGAATGGGGTCGGCAGGTGGCGGACATTCTCGCTGTTGACCCAAACCATACCGGTCTCGAGCGCGTTGGCGACGCGCAGGCTACGGCCGACATCGTTGGTCCACAGATAGGCGGCGAGGCCGTATTCAACGTCGTTCGCTTTGGCGATCGCGTCGGCTTCGTCGTCGAAGGGAATCGCGGTCAGGACGGGGCCGAAAATCTCCTCCTGTGCGATCCGCATGTCTTGTTCGGCATTGGTAAACAGCGTCGGCTGGAAGAAGAAGCCGTCGCCCGAATCGGCATAGCGCGCGCCACCCGCGGCTATCGTCGCGCCGCCGGCGGTCGCAATCTCCATATAGCTTTCGACCTTGTCGTAATGGCGCTTGTGGATCAGTGGACCGACTTCGGTCGAGGGGTCAAACGGGTCACCGACCTTTAGCCTTTTCACGCGCTCGGCCGCTTTCGCGACGAAATCCGCGTAGATTGAGCGCTGGACGAGGAGCCGCGACGACGAGGTGCAGCGCTGACCGTTGAGCGAATAGATCATGAAGATCGCTGCATCGAGCGCACGATCGAGGTCGGCGTCGTCGAATACGATGACCGGGTTCTTGCCCCCGAGTTCGAAATGTACACGTTTCAGCGTCTCGGAGCCCTGACGCATAATTGCAGACCCAGTCTTCGATTCTCCAACAAAGGCGATCGCCTTGATGCCCGGATGCTCGGTCAATCGCTTGCCGGTTGTCTCGCCCAGACCGTTGACCGCGTTAAAGACACCCGCCGGCAATCCGGCTTCGGCAGCAATCTCGACCAGCAGCCGCGCCGAATAGGGCGACCATTCGGCAGGCTTGTGCACGACGGTACAGCCGGCAGCGAGCGCAGGGGCGATCTTCCAGGTCGACAGCATGAATGGCGTATTCCACGGCGTGATGACCGCGACCGGGCCGATCGGGTGGCGCGTGGTGAAGTTAACATGCTCGCCGGTCGGCAGCGACTGGCCGTCGGCGGACGAGGGCGCGAGGTCGCCGAAGAAGCGGAAATTCTCTGCACCGCGAATCGCCGCTTTCGACATGAAGCGCCAAGCCTGTCCGGCATCAAGGCATTCGACCGCTGCGATCTCATCGGCGCGCTTGACGATCAGGTCGGCCACCTTGTGGAGAATCTTCTTACGTTCAGTACCCGGCGTCGCCGACCACTCAGGAAAAGCCGCGCTCGCGGCATCGACGGCGGCATCGACTTCGGCGCTGGTTGCGTCGCGAGTCTGGCCGAGCACGCCGCCGGTGGCGGGCTCGTAGACGTCGAACGGCTTGCCCTCACCGGCAACGGATTTACCGCCGATGAAGTGGCCGAGACCGTCCTGCTGATAGCTGGCGATAGCATTGAGGGCGGATGCGCGCCGATCGTTGGGCATGAACTTCTCCTGTGATGGTCCGAATATACTTATCGTGTTAAGTTTATCAAGCCAACTTCCTGCGGCAAACCTGCTTTTCGAAAACCCCTACACACGTGTAATAATAATGTTGCCTGGAGTTCGTGAGGGGCCTAACGGCGTGGTATGAGTCGCATCAGCCCAGGCAAGATGGCCGTCCGGCCAACCAGCCTCGCTTTGCGTCCACCGGCGTTGCCGCTTCCCAGCTCACGTGCCGCTGCCAGCCGCGCCGACGTCCTTTGCCGCTCGCCGCGCGGCGCATTCGGAGTAGAGTAATGTCCAAGGAAAATATCGGGTTCGTCGGGCTCGGCGTCATGGGCTCGCCGATGGTCATGAACCTGGCCAAGAGCGGGTTCACGGTGACGATCTTCGATGCCCGCGCTGAGGTGGCGCAGCAACTAGCCAAGGAGCTGGCGCCGAACGTCCACGTCGCCGCTTCGCTGAAGGATCTGGCCGAAAAGAGCGACGTCGTGATTACGATGCTCCCTAACGGGAGCGTCGTTCGCGACGTCGTGCTGGGCGAGCAGGGCCTCGCCAGCGGCCTGAAGCAGGGCAGCCTGATCCTCGACACCTCGTCGTGCGAACCCTGGCTGACGCGCGAGACCGCAGCGGCGCTGGCGGACAAGGGCATTGCGATGATCGACGCTCCGGTCTCGGGCGCACAGGTCGGCGCGCAGGCGGGCGAGCTGGTGTTCATGGTTGGCGGCGCCGACGAGGATCTGGGGCGCATCCGCCCGCTGCTCGACGCGATGGGCAAGCATATCTTCCATCTCGGCCCGGTCTCGTCGGGCCATGCGATGAAGTGCATCAACAACTGCATCACCGCGACCATCATGACCGCGACGACCGAGGGACTGCTGTCTGGCCAGCGCGCGGGGCTCGCGCCCGGCATGATGGTCGACGTGCTGAACGTCTCGACCGGGGGATCATGGCTCAGCGAGACGCATTTCCACCAGCACGTGTTCAACCGTAAGTTCGACAACGCCTTCAAGCTCGAACTGATGCTGAAAGACGTCCGCATCTCCAACGAACTGGCGCGTGAGACCAAGTCGCCGGTCGTCTATGCTGCGCTGACCGAGCAGTTGTGGCGAATGGCGGATCACGAGCAGGGCGAGCACGCCAGCATCAGCACGCTGGTCCAATGGATGGAAAACCGCATTGGCACGCAGCTGACCGCCGACGGCAAGCCCGTCCCGGCCTGAGTCGACGCTGCCGTACGAACGACTTCTTCTTTCCGAAGGAACAAACAATGACGACTTCCCAGAACGACGCCAACGCCAAGGTCGATGCCTTCCTAAAGCGCCGGCACCAGCTCTTCATCGGTGGCCAATGGGTCGATCCGGTCGAGGGTGAGACCTTCCCGGTCTACGATCCCGCGCTTGGGCAGGAGATCGCTCAGGTCGCCAAGGGCAAGGCGGCCGATATCGACAAGGCCGTCGCTGCCGCTTCGCGCGCGTTCGAGAGCGGCCCCTGGCCAAAGATGAGCCCGTCCGAGCGCGCCCGCATTCTGTTCCGCGTCGCCGACCTGATCGAGCAATATGGTGACGAGCTCGCGCTCCTGGAGACGCGCAACCAGGGCAAGCTGCTCGCGATCGCTCGGTTTGCCGAAGTCGGCGGCAGCGCCGAGCATTTCCGCTACATGGCTGGCTGGGCGACGAAAGTCGGCGGCGAGACCATCCCGATGAACGGCGGCGGCGACTGGCATGCCTATACGCTGCGCGAGCCGATCGGCGTCGTAGGCGCGATCACGCCGTGGAACTTCCCGCTGTCGATGGCGTCGCAGAAGATCGCGCCCGCACTCGCAGTCGGTTGCACGGTAGTGCTGAAGCCCGCCGAGAACACGCCGCTGACCGCGCTGCGCCTGGCAGAAATCCTACAAGAAGCGGGCGTACCCGACGGCGTCGTCAACGTCGTGACCGGGTTCGGCAGCGACGCGGGCGCCGCGCTCACCGCGCATCCGCTGGTAGACAAGATCACCTTCACCGGCTCTACCGCGGTCGGCAAGACGATCGTCCATGCCGCCACCGGCAACATGAAGAAGGTCAGTCTCGAACTCGGCGGCAAGTCGCCTGTGTTCGTGTTCGCCGACGCCGATATCGACAAGGCGGTAGAGGCGGTAGCGGGCGGCATCTTCTTCAATTCGGGCCAGGTCTGCGCGGCGGGTTCGCGGCTGTACGTCCACGCATCGATCTACGACAACATGCTGAAGGCGCTCGCGGGCGCTGCCCAGAGCCTGAAGGTCGGCCCCGGCGTCGATCCGACCAGCCAGATCGGTCCGCTCGTGTCGGCTAAGCAGCAGGCTGCCGTGCTCGCGATGATCGAGGAGGGCACGCATGGCGCCGATCTGATCACCGGCGGCAAGCGCGTCGGTGACACCGGCTATTATGTCGAGCCGACGATCATCGCCAATGCCGGGCCGCAGTCGAAGATCATGCAGGACGAGGTTTTCGGCCCCGTTCTCGCGGCCAACAGCTTTGATACGGACGACCTAGACGTGCTGGCGCGGGAGGCGAACAACAGCATCTACGGGCTGTTCGCCAACATCTGGACGAAGGATGTCAGCGTCGCGCACCAGTTCGCGCGGAAGATCAAGTCCGGTACGGTGCGCGTCAACGCGATGGTCGGCCTCGACAACGCGCTGCCATTCGGCGGGTACAAGCAGTCGGGCTGGGGCCGCGAATCGGGCCGAGTCGGGGTCGAGGAGTTCACCCAGGTGAAATCGGTCGCCATCCAGCTTTGATGGCTAGTGCCCCGGGCGCGGCCGCGCCCGGGGTTCGTCTCGGCAGTCCCCCGGAGTCTTGCAATCGTGGCTGTACCCTCACCCAAATCGCGTGGCCTGCTGGCGCTCTTCCTGGTTCTCGCCGTCATTGCGCTCGCCTATATCGGGCTGACCCGGCGCGGCGCCGAGACCAGGCAGGGCGCGGCGGGTGCGGTGGCCAGCAACTGGGTGGCGCCGAGCGGCGACCCGATCCACGATGCCGAGAACAACCCGAACGACTGGCCGAGCTATGGCCGCACCTATTCCGAACAGCGCTACAGCGCGCTCGACCAGATCAACCGCGGCAATGTCGGCCAGCTGAAGCTCGCCTGGTATCAGGACCTCGACACCAATCGGGGGCAGGAGGCGACGCCGCTGGTGATCAACGGCGTGATGTTCGTGACCACCAACTGGAGCAAGGTCCGCGCGATCGATGCCGCGACTGGCAGGCTGCTTTGGGCCTATGATCCCAAGGTGCCGGGCGAGGTGGGGGTGCGCGGCTGCTGCGACACCGTCAACCGCGGTGCCGCCTATTACCAAGGCAAGGTTTTTGTCGCGACGTTCGACGCGCGCCTGGTCGCGCTGGATGCGAAAACCGGCGCCGTGGCATGGGTCCGTAACACCATTCCCAAGGACGCGTGGCTGGGCGACGTGCGCTCCTACACCAGCACCGGCGCGCCGCGCGTGACGAAGGGCGGGGTGGTGATGATAGGCAATGGCGGCGCCGAACTGGGCGTACGCGGCTTCGTGTCGGGGTTCGAAGCTGCGACTGGCAAGCTGCGCTGGCGGTTCTTCACGACGCCCAACATTGGCAACAAGCCCGATCGTGCCGCGTCCGACAAGGCGCTCCATGATCTCGCCTATCCAACCTGGGCCCCAAACAGCGGCTGGACCAAATCCGGCGGCGGGGGCACCGCTTGGGACTCGATCGTCTACGATCCGATCACCGACCTCGTCTATATCGGCGTCGGAAACGGATCGGTGTGGAACTACAAGCAGCGTTCCGACGGTGTTGGCGACAATCTGTTCCTCGGCAGCATCGTCGCGATCCGGCCTGAGACGGGAGAATATGTATGGCATTTCCAGGAAACGCCGAAGGACCAGTGGGACTACACCTCGACGCAGCAGATCATGACCGCCGACCTGCCGATCGATGGCAAGATGCGCCACGTCATTCTGCACGCTCCCAAAAACGGCATCTTCTATGTCATCGACGCCGCAACCGGTAAGTTCCTGTCGGGCACGCCGTACACCCAGCTGAACTGGCTGAAGAGCCTCGATCCCAAAACCGGGAGGCCGGAATTCGTGCCAGACGCGCTCTATTCGCTAACTGGCAAAACCTGGCTTGGCATCCCTGGCAATCCGGGTGGCCATAACTGGCAGGCGATGGCGTTCAGTCCGAAGACCCGGCTGGTCTACATCCCCGCGCAGCAAATCCCGACCGCCTATGCCAGCTCGGCGCACATGGACCTGAACGAGCGCGGCATCAACGTCGGCAACGACGCCGAAAAGATGATCGGGCCGACCGATCCCAAAATACTGGCCGAGGTGACCAAGTCGGTCACCGGCTGGCTGCTGGCGTGGGACCCGGTCGCGCGTAAAGCTCGATTCAAGGTCGAGCATAAGGGCCCCGCGAACGGGGGGCTGCTCGCGACCGGCGGTGACCTGCTGTTCCAGGGGCTGGCGGACGGCACCTTCCACGCCTTCGACGCCAATGACGGCAAGGACCTCTTCGTGTTCGACGCCAAGACCGGCATCGTCGCGCCGCCGATCACCTATGCGGTGGGTGGCAAGCAATATGTAGCGATCGAGGTAGGCTGGGGCGGCATCTTCCCGCTGATGTTCGGCGAATTGTCGAAGAAGTCCGGTGCGATCACCAACCATTCGCGTATCTTGGTCTTCGCGCTCGACGGCAAGGCGCGGCTGCCCGCAACGAACACCGTCGGCTTCCTGCCGAAGGCGCCGCCCAAGACGTTCGATGCCGCACAGGTCGCGGCGGGCCACAAGAACTACGCCAATTTCTGCATGGCGTGCCACGGCGACAACGTCGTCTCGGGCGGCGTGCTGCCCGACCTGCGCTGGTCGGGTTCGCTGCGGACGCGCGAGGGCTTCTACAACGTCGTCGGCCGGGGTTCGCTGACCCCATACGGCATGGTCGCTTTCAAGTCGGTCCTCACCAGCGGAGATATCGATACGATCCGGCAATATCTGATCAGCCGCGCGCAGGAAACCTATCCAACGGAGGAGGCCAAGGCGAAGGCCCGGCTCGCTAAGGCGCCGGGAGCGCGGCCATGACCGGGCTCGTTGCGCATCACCCGGCCCGACGTTGGCGTTGGGTCTCCTGGATCGCTATCGCCGTCGCGGTCGTGGTGATCGCCGTTGCGATCTGGCTGCACGAGCCCGACAAAAGCGGCGTCGCCGGCGGCTATCCGGGCACGCCCGATCCGGCGCTGGTCCGCCAAGGCGCCTATGTCGCGCGGCTGGGCGATTGCGCGGCCTGCCACACTGCGATCGGCGGCAAGCTCTATGCAGGCGGCCTAGCGGTGGAGAGCCCGATCGGAGTGATCCGTTCGAGCAACATCACACCGGACACTGAAACCGGGATCGGCCGCTACAGCTTCGCCGATTTCGACCGCGCGATCCGCCACGGCATCCGCAAGGACGGCACAAGCCTGTATCCGGCGATGCCCTACCCGGCCTTCGCACGGCTGAGCGACGGCGACATGCTGGCGCTATACGCCTACTTCATGAAGGGCGTTCCCGCGGTCGCGCATGCCAATGTCGGCAACGGCATCGTATGGCCACTGAGCATGCGCTGGCCGTTGGCGGTCTGGCGCAAGCAGTTCTGGCCGAAGCCCACCCCGATGGCCGGCGGCACCGGCGACGCGGCACTGGTGGCGCGCGGCGAGTATATCGTCACCGGGCCAGGCCATTGCGGATCCTGCCACACGCCGCGCGGCGCGATGCTGCAAGAAAAGGCGGCGGATGCGCGGGGCGGCCCCGACTTCCTCGCCGGCGGCACCGTGATCGACGGCTGGGTCGTGCCGAGCCTGCGCGGTAACATGCGCGATGGGCTGGGCCGCTGGTCGCAGGGCGACATCGCCGAGTTCCTGAAGACCGGCCGCATCGACAACACCGCCGTGTTCGGCGGGATGACCGACGTCGTCGCCTGGAGCACGCAGCACTTAACAGATCGCGACCGCCAGTCCGTCGCGGCCTATCTGAAGAGCCTGCCGGCGTCGCCTGATCCGGCCGGGAGGCAGCCCATGCAGGTCGCGGCGGCCGGGCGTGCACCGTATGAGAAGCATTGCGCGATCTGCCACACCAGCGACGGATCCGGCGTGCCGCTAATGTTCCCGGCGCTGCGACAGAGCTCGGTAATCGCGACCGCCGATCCGCGGTCGCTGATCAAGATGGTTCTGGAAGGCGCGACCCTGCCACCGACTAACCGGGCGCCGTCGGCAGTAGCGATGCCCGGCTTCGCTGACCAATTGTCCGACGCGCAGGTCGCGGATATCGTCAACTATATACGCACAAACTGGGGAAACGCGACACCGGCAAATGCCACGCCCCGGTTAGTCGGGCAGGTGCGCAAGGATGCGCCGGGACAGCCGTCCGTTACGGCCGAATGGCGGCTGTTTGCGCCGCAGCCCGTCGGTTCGGGCTGGAGCTTTGCCCCACAGAGCCACGCCGCACACGATGGTGCGCGGTGATAAGGTGCGGCCGTGCACACGGTTGTGCAATCATGATGCACCGCGTTCATGACCGTTATTATGGTGCCTGCTGTAGATTAATCGCGCTGTCCGCATAAGGGTGCGGGCAGGGCGGTCGGTAGCGCGAACGCTCCTGTTTCTATCTCTGCGTATTTTTCGGCGCATATAGTTAACATGTTAGCTAATTTGACCGGCAACAAACCGGCTTGTTCTTAGGGGATGATGATGAAGGCCATTTTCTATGCCGGCGCTTCCGTACTTGCGCTGCTCTCGACCGCCGCCCATGCGCAGGTCGCACCGGCGCCCGCCGCCGACGCTCAGCCGGGCGAGGTGCAAGCCACCGACGCCCAGTCGTCCAACGAAATCCAAGACATTGTCGTCACCGCGAAGAAGCGGAGTGAGCGGATCAACGATGTCGGCATGGCGATTACCGCGGTTGGCGACCTTGCGCTGACGCAGCGCAACATCACCAGCATCGCCGGCCTCACAAAGCTCGAACCCAGCCTGCAGATCTCGCAGAGCAACAACGGCACGCCGGTCTACACAATCCGAGGCGTCGGCTATTTCGAACAGTCGCTCACCGCCACGCCCACCGTTAGCGTCTATCAGGATGAGGTCGCCTATACCTATCCGGCAATGACAAAGGGCGCTCTGCTCGATGTTGAGCGCGTGGAGATACTGAAGGGGCCGCAGGGCACGCTTTACGGCCAGAACGCGACCGGCGGCGCGATTAACTTCGTCGCTGCAAAGCCGACAAAAACGCTCCAGGCCGGTCTCGAAGGCACCGTCGCACGCTTCGGTGCTTATGATCTTTCGGGGTTCATCAGCGGCCCCATCACCGAGACGCTCGGCGTCCGCGTGGCCGGCCGCCTGGAGCAGGGGGGCGCCTGGCAGAAGAGCATTACCCGCGACGAGACGCTGGGCGACCGCGACAACAAGTTCATGCGGGTCATCGCGGCCTGGGAGCCGAGCAGCACGTTTAAGGCCGAGCTTAACGTCAATGGGTGGTCGAACGATTCCGACACGCAAGCCGGCCAGCTGGAGGGCGTGCGTTTCCAGGGGCCCAACCTGATCTCGTCGCTGACGCCGAATTCATTCCTGCCGGTCCAGCCTTATTCGCAATATCCTGCCGGCATCCAGGCGTTCCTGGCACAGCCTGCTAGCCCGCGGAACAATCGTGCGGCGGACTGGGAGGCTGGCACCACGCCACGCGCCCATCAGCGCTTCTATCAGGGCACGCTGCGGCTCGATTTCGGTCCGTCGCCCGCGTTTGGTGTGACGACGATCACCAATTACGAGCATTACAAGCAGAACGATCGCCAAGATATCGGTGCAACCGCCGCACCCAGCTTTCAGGGAATCCTGACCGGCACGGTCTCGACCTTCTCGCAGGAGGTGCGCGCGCATGGTGAGATCGGCGAGTCGCTGAAATGGGTGATCGGCGGGAACCTCGACCGCACAATCACCGACGAAGTCGATCACTTTCCGTTCGCAGCGTCGGATTCCTACACCACGGTCGCCACGCCGTTCGGTGCGTTCGGGCTGTGGACCCAGTTCTCGGCATTCAACTATGATCGCGCGACCACCACGTCGGCATTCGGTAGCGTCGACTACAAGATCCTGCCCAACCTGACTCTCAACGGTGGCATCCGGTTTACGGATTCGAACCAGGACCTGAAGGGGTGCGCGGATTCGGACAATGCCGGCCTCTACACGATCGTCAATTTCCTCTCGGTCAACGTGCTGGGCGGCCAGGGCGGCGGCAGGGTCGGGCAGTGCATCACGCTCGACAAGACCAATACGCCGGGCTTCGTCTATAACAAGCTCCACCAGACTAACGTACCGTTTCGCGTCGGCCTGGAATGGAAGGCGACGCCGGACAACCTGCTCTACGCATCGGTGACCAAGGGATACAAGGCGGGTTCCGCCCCCGCGCTGGGCGCCGCCACCGCCGACTCCTTCGAGCCGGTAACGCAGGAATCCGTGCTGTCGTACGAAGGCGGTTTCAAGTCGACTTTGTTCGAGCGCCGGTTGCAGCTCAATGCGAGCGCCTTTTATTACGACTATCGCGACAAGCAGTTCCTCGGCCGCCTGGTGGATCCGCTCGGTCTGTTCGGCATTTTGCAGCGGCTCTACAACGTGCCCAAGTCGCGTGAGATCGGTGCTGAGGTCTCGGCCGAACTGCATCCGGGTGAGGGCGTGACGCTCACGGGTGCCGCGACCTATCTAAACTCGAAGGTCATCTCGAATTTCGTCAACTACGCCAGCTACGCCAACAGCGCGACGGATACGGTGAACTTCAAGGGCGAGGCGTTTCCCTTCACGCCGAAATGGTCGTTGCAGGGCGGAGCGCGCTATGATGTCGAGACCGGAAGCGGCATGAAGCTGTTCGTGAATGCCGATGGCCATTATCAGACGGACATGGTTGCCGCATTCGGCGCCGCGCACGCGGCCACCGAGGGACCGCCGCTAGATATCCCTGGCTACGCCACGCTCGATCTCGGCGCCGGTATTACCACGCCGGACGGGCGCTGGTCGGCGATCGTGTTCGGTAAGAACGTGACCAACAAATATTACCTAACTTCGGTATATTATGCGGAGGATTCAGTGGTCCGCATTACCGGGCGTCCGGCCACCTACGGTTTGACGTTAAAATATCGCTGGGGATCATAGGATCTGCGGTTCAAGCCGGGCCCGAGACGGCGCCAGCGGCGCGGACTTGATGTCGGTCGCCCGAATAGCACCAGAATCGATCGAGACGTTGCGCTCGCCAAGCTCCTAAGTGTTTGATCCCACGGTTTGATGGTGCGATCCTCTCGTTGGAATGGAAGGAAGCAGTATGGGACAGGTACGTCACGGGAGCGCCACGACCACGCACGCCGTCAGAGCAGCAATACAGCGATCGCAAACTTCGCTCTCGACGCTGAGCCGGGAGCTCGGGATCAACCCGAAGACGGTGGCGAAGTGGCGTAAGCGAGCGACGGTTGAGGATTTAAAGACCGGGCCGAAGGCCCCTCA
>Ga0308164_10004806_pt1 | contig 11225 bp, 9 predicted proteins | sample PhyTR2_FD_201031 | JGI IMG/M metagenome (GOLD analysis project Ga0308164, IMG submission 201031) | Phyllosphere microbial communities from UC Gill Tract Community Farm, Albany, California, United States - DLSLT.R2 | ecosystem: Host-associated > Plants > Phyllosphere > Unclassified | place: USA... | reverse complement strand
GCCTTCGCGGGGAAACAAGACTTCTTCGGTTAAGCATCCTCGGCCAGTGCACTATCCCCACCCCAAGCAAAGCTCCGGTTGCCCTCCCCGTTCCCCCAAGCCTAAAGCCAACCCCGATGGCCACCACCGCAGACCCCCACCAGCATCCCTTACGGATAGCCAATTTCCGCGCCTATTGGCTGTCCCGCTTTACCGGCACGATCGCCGTCAGCGCGATGTCGATCGTGATCGGATGGCAGGTCTACAACATTGCCCGTGAGACGATGGACATCCGCCAGGCCGCCTTCATGCTCGGCATGATCGGGTTCGCGCAGTTCGTGCCACTGTTCCTGCTTACCCCGATCACCGGGCTCGTCGCGGACAGCTTCGACCGCCGCTGGATCGTACGCGGCACGACCGCGCTGCTGGTGCTGACCGCCGCGACGTTGTGGTTGCTGACCTGGACCGGCCACCTCACGCTCGGCGTCCTGTTCGTCGCCGCGGTCGCTTTTGGCGTCGCCCGAGCCTTCTCCGGCCCGGCCTATTCCGCGCTCGCCCCCAACCTCGTCCCCCGCGCCGTCCTCCCGACCGCGATCGCGATCAGCTCGATCGCGTGGCAGGTCGGCACGATCGCGGGCCCCAGCGTCGGCGGCCTCCTGTACGCGATCCACCCGGAGGTCGCATACGGTGTCGCGACGATCCTGTTCGTCGTCGCGCTCCTCTTCATGTTCCTGATCGGCCCGGTGCCGCAGCCCGCCGCGCAGACCGATCACCGCCCCCTCGCCCGGATCATCGAGGGCTTCACTTATGTCCGCCGCAACCGCCTCGTCCTCGCGACGATTACGCTGGACCTGTTCGCGGTGCTGCTCGCCGGCGCGACGTCGCTGCTCCCGGTCTACTCGCGCGACATCCTCCACGTCGGCTCGCAGGGGCTCGGCGTTCTCGCGGCGGGCATGGGGATCGGCGCGGCGGTGACGGCGATCTGGTTCTCGGTCCGCCCGATGAGCACCAATGTCGGCGTGAAGATGCTGATCGCCGTCGTCGTGTTCGGCCTCGCGATCCTGACCTTCGGCGTCGCCACACCGATCGTGAACCTGCTCGGCATCGCGCCCGGCACGATCAGCGGCATCCCCGTCCAGCCCGCCTTCGTCCTCAGCCTCGTCGCACTGATCGTCGCGGGCGGCGCGGACATGATCTCGGTCTATGTCCGCCAGTCGCTGATCCAGCTCCACACGCCCGACGCCATGCGCGGCCGCGTCAGCGCGGTGTCGCAACTCACCATCTCGGCGTCGAACGAACTGGGCGAATTCGAGAGCGGCGTGATGGCGTCGCTGCTCGGTCCGGTCGGCGCGGTGGTGTTCGGCGGCGTCGGTGCTATTGCGATCACGATCGGCTGGGCGCGACTGTTCCCGGAACTTGGCCGCGCGAAAACCTTTGATCCCCCAGAGATCCTAGAGACCGAACCCGAACACGGAGAAGCCAAGCCATGAAGGCCAACTCGATCCTCGATACGATCGGCAACACGCCGCACGTCCGCCTGTCGAAGCTGTTCCCCGAATCCGAAGTGTGGGTGAAGTCCGAGCGTTCGAACCCAGGCGGGTCGATCAAGGACCGCATCGCGCTAGCCATGATCGAGGCAGCGGAGAAGGATGGCCATCTTCAGCCCGGCGGCACGATCATCGAGCCCACCAGCGGCAACACCGGCATCGGCCTCGCCCTCGTCGCCGCGGTGAAGGGCTACAAGATCGTCCTCGTCATGCCCGAGAGCATGTCGATCGAACGCCGTCGCCTGATGCTGGCCTATGGCGCGACGTTCGACCTGACTCCGCGCGAGAAGGGCATGAAGGGCGCGATCGAGCGCGCGAAGGAACTCATCGAGCAGACGCCCGGCTCGTGGATGCCGCAGCAGTTCGAGAATCCTGCGAACATCGCCGTGCATGTCGCTACGACCGCACAGGAAATCCTCGCCGACTTCCGTGACACGCCGATCGACGTGATCATCACCGGCGTCGGCACCGGCGGCCACATCACCGGCGTCGCCGAGGCGCTGAAGAAGGAATGGCCGCCGCTCAAGGTCTACGCGGTCGAGCCTGCCGCCTCGCCGGTGATCGCCGGTGGCCAGCCCGGGCCGCACCCGATCCAGGGCATCGGCGCTGGGTTCATCCCGGTCAATCTGCATACGCAGGCACTCGACGGCGTGATCGAGGTCGACGCCGCGGTGGCGAAGGACATGGCGCGTCGATCGGCGACCGAAGAGGGAATGCTGGTCGGTATCAGCTCGGGCGCGACGCTCGCAGCGATCCTTCAGAAGCTGCCCGATCTGCCTGACAACGTTCGGGTTCTCGGATTCAACTACGACACCGGCGAGCGCTATCTGTCGGTCCCGGACTTCCTGCCCGAACAGTGACAGAAGAGCTTTCCGCGCGCGGCACGACGGTGCTGCGCGCCACTCTCGTCGGCATCTCCGCGCTGGCGATCGTCGGGCCTGCGCTGGTCGTCGCCAACCCGCCCACGATCGTCCACGCCTCGAAGCGGGTGAAGCTGCCCGCGGGCCGGGTCGTGCCGCAAGCCGAAGTGCCTGAGGTCGAGCCCGTCAAGTTCGTCGATCTCAGCCCTGAAGACGCGCGTGCGTTCAATGCGACCGTGCCGTTCTCGACCGATCCCAACCCGGCAGCGCGGCCGTTCCGCTTCGCCGGCAGTCCGGAGGATCTGGCGCGCGCGACGGACTGCATGGCGGCGGGTATCCTCTACGAGGCGGGCGACGACACGCTCGGCGAACGCGCGGTCGCGCAGGTCGTGCTCAACCGCCTGCGCCACCCGGCCTTTCCGAAGACCGTGTGTGGCGTGGTGTTCGAGGGGCAGGACCGTTCGACCGGCTGCCAGTTCAGCTTCAGCTGCGACGGCGCGCTTACCCGGTGGCACCCGACCGACGGCGCCTGGCGTCGCGCGCGCGAAGTTGCTGCGGCGTCACTGTCCGGCGCGGTGTTCAAGCAGGTCGGCTATGCCACGCATTACCATACCGACTGGGTCGTGCCGTACTGGCAGTCGAGCCTCGACAAGATCACCGCGGTGAACACGCACCTATTCTTCCGCTGGTCGGGCTGGTGGGGCACGCCGCCTGCGTTCGGGCGTCACCCGGAGACCGTCGAGCCCGTGATCGCGCAGCTTGCCGAGCTGTCGGACGCGCACAAAACCGGCGCGGCGTTGGCTGAGGCGGATGCCGCGCTGGCGGAGGCTTCGATCGCGATGGGGTTTGGACCCGCTGCCGAGACGACACCTGCTCCCGCGGCGCCAGTCGATGGCGATACGATCCTCGTGGCCCTGCCCCGTGGTCAGACCGCCGACGGACTCACTACGCTCGCGGCACAGGCTTGCGGGGACAAGCCGTTCTGCCGGTACATGGCGTGGACAGACGGCAGCAAGGCGACGACATCGCTTCCGCTGGCGCCCGCCCAGACTGCTTCGCTGGGGTTTAGCTACCTGCGCGACCGGTCGAGCAATTACGAAAAATCGTTGTGGAACTGCCGCCAGTTCAAGCGCGCCGATCCGACACAGTGCATGAAGGTTCAAGCAACGTTGACGGCCGTGCCGGTGCCTTCTGCGGTTGTTCCGACTGCTCCGGCGGCTGCCGAATTGAACGGGGTGCGACGGAAGACGGTGGTTGCCGCCCCGCCGCCTCCCCAGTCGACCCCACCAGCAGCTGCCGTCACGCCAAAGTAGGAGCGCAACCTGCCCCCCTCCCTGGAAGGGAGGGGTTGGGGGTGGGTCGGCCCGCTTGAGCCACAACGATCCGGATACGCGGAAACCGACCCACCCCCGGCCCCTCCCTTCCAGGGAGGGGGGCAGAAGGCAGATCCGATCAGGCGGCCATGAACATCTCGGGCGGCAGCGCCATCAGCGACTCCGCGCCACCCTCAATCTTGCGGCGCAGCGCGCCCGCATCCGGCAGGATCCGCTCGGCATAGAAGCGCGCCGTCACCAGCTTGGCATCGAGGTACGCGGCTTCGCCCCCGCCAGCCGCCTTCAGCTTGGTCGCAGCGACCGCCATCCGCAGCCACATCGTGCCGACCGCGACGATCCCCATCAAATGCATGTAGCTGACCGCGCCGGCCCCAACGTTCTCGGGGTTCTTCATGCCGTTCGCCATGAACCACATCGTCGCCGCCTGAAGCTGGCCGTTCGCCTTCTCCAGCGCCTCGGCGAACGATGCCGTAGCCGGATCAGCCTTTGCCGCCGCGACGTCGTCCGCGACCAGTTTGAAGAACGCCTGGATCCCGCGTCCGCCATTCTGCGCGAGCTTGCGCCCGACTAGATCCATCGCCTGGACGCCGTTAGTGCCCTCGTAGATCATCGCTATCCGGGCGTCGCGGACATACTGCTCCATGCCCCACTCGGCGATGTAGCCATGGCCGCCGTACACCTGCTGCGCGTTGGTCGCGATCGCATAGCCCATGTCGGTGCCATAGCCCTTGATGACCGGGGTCAGCAGCGAGATGATGTCGCCCGCCAGCTGGCGCTCTTCCTCGGTCTCGGCATGATGCTCGAGATCGGCCTGCAGCGCGGTCCATAGGATCAGCGCACGCAGGCCCTCGGTCAGCGACTTGCCCTCCATCAGCATGCGGCGGATGTCGGGATGGACGAAGAGCGTGTCCGCCTTCTCCTGCGGCTCCTTCGGCCCGGTCAGCGCGCGACCCTGGCGACGGTCCTGCGCGTACTGCACGGCATTCTGATACGCGACTTCGGCGATACCCAGCCCCTGGAGCCCCACGCCGAGACGCGCCGCGTTCATCATGATGAACATCGCCGCGAGGCCCTTCATCTCCTCGCCGACGAGCCAGCCGGTCGCCGAATCATAGTTCATCACGCAGGTCGAGTTCGCGTGAATTCCCATCTTGTGCTCGATCGACCCGCACGTGACGCCGTTGCGCGCGCCGAGCGAGCCGTCGTCGTTCACGAGGAACTTCGGCACGACGAACAGCGAAATGCCCTTGGAGCTGTCCGGGGCGCCCGGCGTCTTGGCCAGCACGAGGTGGATGATGTTCTCGGTCAGGTCATGCTCACCGCTCGAAATGAAGATCTTCGTGCCGGTGATCGCGTACGAGCCATCCGCCTGCGGCTCGGCCTTGGTGCGGATCAGGCCCAGATCGGTGCCGCACTGCGGCTCGGTCAGGTTCATGGTGCCGCCCCATTCGCCCGACACCATCTTCGGCACGTACATCGCCTTCTGCGCGTCCGAACCCTTGGCGATCAGCGCGGCAATCGCGCCGTGCGTGAGCCCCGGATACATCGCGAACGCCATGTTCGACGAGATCATGTATTCCTGGAACGCGGTCGACACGACGTGCGGCATCCCCTGCCCGCCATATTCCGGCTGATTCCCGAGCGTCGCCCAGCCGCTCTCGACATACTGCTTATACGCTTCCTTGAAGCCGTCCGGCGTCGTCACCGAGCCATCATCATGCCGCATGCAACCCTGCTGGTCGCCCGACAGGTTGAGCGGGAACAGCACTTCGGCGACGAACTTGCCGCCTTCCTCGAGCACCGCGTCGACGACGTCGGGCGAGGCTGCATCGAAGCCGGGGAGGTTATTGTAGCGATCGAGGCCGACGACATGCTCGAGGACGAATCGCGTGTCGCGGACGGGGGGCGTATACTGGGGCATGGTTTATCCTTGGTTGTCCTGGGCGCGGCTCACTTCGAGGAGGGCCACGAAACTGGTGAGTTCCTCGATGGCGAGATCGATGTCGCGCTTCTGCGCGGTCAGCAGCGCGATCCGCGCCTGGCTGCGCTCGATCACGACCTGGCGCTGCGCACGGCGACCGTCGCCGAGATCGTAGAGGTCGATCATCTCGCGGATTTCGCCGAGGCTGAACCCGACGCGCTTGCCGCGCAGGATCCAGGCGAGACGCGCGCGATCGCGGTGCGAATAGATACGCTGCGTGCCGCGACGCTCGGGCGCGATCAGGCCCTCGTCCTCGTAGAACCGCAGCGCCCGCGCGGTGACGTCGAACTCGGCGGAGAGGTCGGAGATCGTGAAGCTCTCGCGATCATGCCGCGGCTCGATTACAGCGTAGGACTGCGGGGTCGCCTGCACTCGAGGGGATGCTTGTGTCGCCATCCCCGGAGAAATAACTCTCGTTTACGTCAACGTCAATTGCCGCAGAGCAACTTTCCCTTCGTCGACCGTAGCGTCGCAGCCTCCGATCGCGATTCGCTGAGGCGGTCGACGGTCAGTGCCGCGAGCGAGGCGCGGCCGGTGCAGAGCGTCTCGCAGGCTTCGGGGACTTCGGCGGGAAACACGATCCGATCGCCGTCGAAGCGTGCGTCGAATTTGCAGGCGCCGAACGCGAGTTTCAGCGCATCGCCTGCGCGCGCCACGGTTCCTGACGCGGCGCACGCTTGATCCTCGCCATAGTCGACGCTGACGCCGATCCGTGCGGTCTTTTCAGTGCCGACGACGCAGACCCGGTCCGTATCGCGCGCCCACGATCCTTGCAGCGGCGCGTTCGGGTCGGGCACGATCCCCGCCGTCTCGGCCGCAGACTCGAGCCTAGCCCCCGCGCTGTCCGCCACCGCAGTCGTCGGCTCGCGCCCACACCCGCCGAGAACGAGCGCGAGCAGCAGCACCCGCTTCATTCGGCCGGCACCAGTCTGCCCCCTTCGATCCGCCGGAAGAAGCAGGTCCGCTCGCCGGTATGGCACGCCGGCCCCGCCGCATCGACGATCACCCACACCGCATCCTGGTCACAATCGATCCGCAGCTCGGCGACGCGCAGGACATTCCCCGACGTCTCCCCCTTCTTCCAGAGCTTTTCCCGGCTCCGCGACCAGAAATGCGCTTCGCCGGTCGCCTGCGTCTCGGCCAGCGCCTCGGCGTTCATGTGCGCGACCATCAGCACGTCGCCCGATACGCGATCGGTGACGACCGCGGTCAGGAGCCCGGCGGAATCGAATTTCGGATCGAGCGTCAGGCCCGTGTCGCGGCTGTGTGTCATGCCCCGGATATACCCGAAACCCGCACCGATGCGACCGCCCCCTCAAAACGATCCGCGCAATGTTATTACAAACAGGCGACAAGCCGGCGATCCGCTCGTATAGGGCAGCTTCCGCACGACGTGAGAACCGGCATGCTGACGACAAACCCTTATGATGACGACAAACTCCGCGAAGAATGCGGGGTGTTTGGCGTTTCGGCCACCGATGGCGCAGCCGCGCTCGTAGCCCTGGGGCTGCACGCGTTGCAGCACCGTGGGCAGGAAGCCGCCGGCATCACGACCTTCGACGGCGCGCATTTCCATACGCACCGCGCCATGGGCCACGTCGCCGGGAACTTCGACCGCGACGACGTGATCCGTTCGCTGCCGGGCACCGTCGCTTGTGGCCATGTCCGCTATTCGACGACCGGCGAGACCGCGCTGCGCAATGTCCAGCCGCTCTATGCCGAGCTGTCGACCGGCGGCTTCGCGATCGCGCATAACGGCAACATTTCCAACGCGATGCGCCTGCGTCGCGAGCTCGTTCGCCGCGGTTCGATCTTCCAGTCGACCAGCGATACCGAGACGATCATCCACCTCGTCGCGACCTCGAATTACCGCACGCTGCTCGACCGCTTCATCGATGCGCTGAAGCAGATCGAAGGCGCGTACTCGCTGATAGTGATGACGCCAGAGGGCATGATCGCCTGCCGCGATCCGCTCGGCATCCGCCCGCTCGTCATGGGCAAGCTCGGCGAGGCAGTGATCTTCGCTTCGGAGACGGTCGCGCTCGACGTCGTCGGCGCCACCTTCGTCCGCGCGATCGAACCGGGCGAATTGGTGATCGTCCAGGGCTCGGAGATCCGCTCCATCCGCCCGTTCGCACCGATGGCGGCGCGGCCGTGCATCTTCGAATGGGTGTATTTCTCGCGCCCCGATTCGATCGTCGACGACCACTCGATCTATTCGGTGCGCAAAGCGATCGGCGCGCAGCTTGCGATTGAATCGCCGGTCGATGCCGACCTCGTTATCCCGGTTCCCGATTCGGGCACGCCGGCGGCAATTGGTTACGCCCAGCAATCGGGCATCCCGTTCGAGCTCGGCATCATCCGCTCGCACTATGTCGGCCGCACGTTCATTTCGCCCGGCGACAAGGTCCGCCATCTCGGCGTGAAGCTCAAGCACAACGCCAACCGCGCGCTGATCAAGGGCAAGCGAGTCATCCTCGTCGACGATTCGATCGTTCGCGGCACGACCTCGCTCAAGATCGTCGAGATGATGCGCGAGGCAGGCGCGGCCGAAGTCCATATGCGGATCGCCAGCCCGCCGACGCGGCATTCGTGCTTCTACGGCGTCGACACGCCCGAGCGCGAGAAGCTGCTCGCAGCCAAGCTCGATCTCGGCGGCATGACCGGCTTCATTCATGCCGACAGCCTCAACTTCATCTCGATCGACGGCCTGTACAAGGCACTCGGCGAGGCGAAGCGCGCGGATGTCCGCCCGAAATACTGCGATGCGTGCTTCACCGGCGACTATCCGACGACGCTGACCGACCATGACGAAGGTTCGGAAGTCGACCAGTTCGCGATGCTCGCCGAACGCGTCATCTGATACTCGCGGAGCTGATATGACGGACAAGCCTCTCGAAGGCCGGCTGGCGCTGGTCACCGGTGCCAGCCGCGGCATCGGCGCCGCAACCGCGATCGCGCTGGCGGCAAAGGGCGCGCATGTCGTCCTGACAGCGCGCACGCCGGGTGGTCTCGAAGAGGTCGAGGCGACGATCCACGCCGCCGGCGGCTCGGCGACGATCGCTCCGCTGGATCTTGCCGAGAGCGAGGCCATCGCTCGCTTGGCGACCGCGATCGGCGACCGTTGGGATGCGCTCGATATCCTCGTACTCAACGCGGGGATGCTCGGTTCGCTGTCGTCAGTGCCGGCGATCGATCCCAAGGAAATGGCGCAGGTCCTGACTCTGAACGTCAGCGCGCAGGCAGCGTTGATCGCTGCGTTCGATCCGATGCTGAAGAAGGCGAAATCGGCGCGCGTGATCGGCGTGACCTCCAGCGTCGGTCGCAAGCCGCGCGCGTATTGGGGCCTCTATGGTGCTTCGAAGGCGGCGTTCGAAACGCTGCTCGGTGCGTATGGCGACGAGATGGCCGAGATCAGCGCAATCCGCACCGCGATCGTCGATCCCGGCGCGACGCGGACCAAAATGCGGGCTCGCGCCTATCCGGGTGAAGATCCGAATTCGGTCAAGGAACCGACAGTGGTCGCTGACCGCATCGTGACCCTCGCGATCGAAGGCTTCGAACCCGGTCACTTCGAGCGGGTAGCCTAACCGTTCTCCTGCGAACGCAGGAGCCCAAGGTCACAATCGCCACCGCCCGTTACCCTGGATTCCTGCGTACGCAGGAAAGCGCTACCGCTTAACCAGCGTAACCTGTGCGACGTCGATTCCACCACCAAGAAACCCGCCCTCGCAATACATCAGATAGTAGCGCCACAACGCGACGAACCGCGCATCGAACCGCGCCGGCAACCGCCCTTCTGCGACGGCCGCATCGAACGCCACCCGCCACCGCCGCAACGTCTCGGCATAGTGCAACCCGAACCCGCGCTGGTCCTCCCACACCAAACCTCGCGCCTCCGCCAGCGCGCGAAACCGTGGTTCGGACAACAGCATCCCGCCCGGAAATACGTAGCGCTGGATGAAGTCCACACTCCGCGAATAGGAATCGAAGATCGCATCGTCGATCGAGATGTACTGCAACGCCGCGCGCCCGCCCGGCTTCAGCGCGCGCGCGATCGCGTCGAGATACACCGACCAATATTCCTCGCCGACCGCCTCGACCATCTCGATGCTCGCGACCGCGTCATAGGTGCCGGTGACGTCGCGGTAATCGGTCAGCGCCACCTGCACCCCGTCGAGCCCCGCCGCCGCGATCCGCTCGTCGACCTGCCGCTTCTGCTCGGTCGACAGCGTCAGCGCGTGCACGCCGACCCCCGCGCGCGCGGCCATCTCGGCGAACGATCCCCAGCCGCAGCCGATCTCCAGGATAGTGTCGCCTGCCCGCCCCCCGGTCCGGTCGAGGATTGCGCGCAGCTTGGTCGCCTGCGCCGCCTCATGCGGTTCGGTATCGTCGAACGGCTCGGCAAAGATCGCGCTCGAATAGGTCAGGCTGGGATCGAGCCACGTCTCGTAGAAGTCGTTGCCGAGGTCGTAATGCGCCGCGATGTTCTTGCGCGAACCGGTGGGGTCGTTCCGCCGCATCCGGTGCCACGCGCGCGCCGCCAGCCGCACCACGCCGCCCGACCGTGCCGAACTCCCGAGTGAGCGGCGGTTGCGCATGAACAGGTCGAATAGCGGCACCGGATCGGGGCTTGACCAATCGCCTGCGGCCCAGCCCTCGTACCAGCCGACCGACCCGGCCGTCGCCAGCCTCACCAGCGCGCGCCAGCGATGTACGACGACGAGCGGCAAAGGCCCGGGCGCGCGTCCGCCGATCAGCCGCCGCGTGCCGTCGGGCAGTCGCGCATCGATCCCGCCGCTCTCAAGCCCTGCGTCGATCCGGTCGAGCAGGCGGTGGAACACCGGCGCGACGAGGCGCGCGACCGGGGAAACCTGCGCGGCGGGCACATCATCGAAAGCGGGAACGGCAGTCATCGCGGCGCTCCATGCAACACGGGCGGCGGCTAGGAAAGAGGCGTCGGCGCCGAAACGGCTGGAACGCGATCCAAGGCCACAACGCGCTCCCCTCCCTGGAAGGGAGGGGTTGGGGGTGGGTCGGGTTCCGCTTGGTCGACGGTCGTTGGCTCGAACCGGCCAACCCACCCCCGCCCCTCCCTTCCAGGGAGGGGAGCAGATGTGGCACTACCGAGCGTGCCGCCCGGCCTCGAGCGCGCGCTCGCGGCCTTCGCGGTGGCCGACGATCTTTGCCGGGTACGCCTTCGGCCGGCGGCCGGACTCGTCGGGATCATGGATTGCTTCGCCGGTCACCTTCGCCAGTTCCGGCACCCACTCGCGGATATAGTCCCCCGCATCGAACTTCTCCGACTGCGTCAGCGGCGCCATGATCCGCCCGAACATGTTCGAATCCACGCCGGTCCCGGCAACCCACTGCCAGTTCACCGAATTATTCCCGTAGTCCGCATCGACCAGGCAATCCCAGAACCACCGCTCGCCGTCGCGCCAGTCGATCAGCAGATGCTTCACCAGGAAGCTCGCCGTGATCATCCGCACGCGGTTGTGCATCCAGCCGGTCGCCCAGAGCT
>Ga0308164_10004805_pt1 | contig 11225 bp, 15 predicted proteins | sample PhyTR2_FD_201031 | JGI IMG/M metagenome (GOLD analysis project Ga0308164, IMG submission 201031) | Phyllosphere microbial communities from UC Gill Tract Community Farm, Albany, California, United States - DLSLT.R2 | ecosystem: Host-associated > Plants > Phyllosphere > Unclassified | place: USA... | reverse complement strand
CGCACCGCCTCGCTCGCTTGATCGGCTGGTCCGTAAATCTCGCTCGACGCCCAAAATTCCACGACCGACTCCTGCAAAGCTTCCTCACCTTGTAGAAAAACGGGGATGTCCACAATTGGGCGTTAGCGGACTGGCAGCTTTTGCCCCCGACACCGTCGGAAAACACACGATAGTCGCCAATCGGGTTTGGCGACGGCGTTTTACGACGATCGAGATGATACCGTCCGAAATCACCTGTTTGTCGCATAGTCGTGATTACGACCGGGTTTTCCGCACACCCAATCGATGAATGACGATAAATGGTGGTCAACGGACCGGCTGCTTTCGGCAGGGCGGGTAGCGATAGCCGACCTTAAGCAGCTGCCGCCCTTCCCAAAAAGGATCGGAAATCGAGAAAGAGTGACATACGGCGAATTCGTGCCATTGAAGGCTGCATGTAGCGGTTTAGTAATACACGCAGGTAGCACGGCGCGGTAGAAGGACCGATGGCAACCATTTCGTTTTTGGCAATTCGGTCAGGTTCCCGCTCAAGGCTAACCGCCTTTGGAAAGGCAGTCACCTACCTGGTCCTGGCGCTCACCGGTGCGCTTCTTGTGTCGGCTGTGGCAAAGGCCTTACTTGGCGCATCGCTCCTTGAACTCACGCAAGGCGGCGCAGCAGCAGGGACAGCGCGGGCGGTATTATTGCTGCTCGGGGTAGTTATCCTGCCGACCGCAATGGCTCTCAGGTTCTTCAAGGAGCCGTTTCAGCTCTCGGCTTGGGCAGTCGGCAGCGCACCAAGGCTCACAGGTTGGGGGCTTGCGACCGGCTTCAGTCTGCTCGCGGCCATGGCAGGTGTGATGTGGCTGTGCGGTGCCGTCACGTTTGGCATTGCCGCCCCCACCATGTCAGCAGCGGTTTCGAGCTTAATGATTTCGGCGATGCTGTGGCTCACTCAAGCAGCAGGTGAGGAAGGTTTGCATCGCGGCTATGCCTTCGTACAAATTTGCCGTGCGATTTCGTTTTGGCCGACCGCCATTTTGAGCGGTGCATGGTTCATGTACGGGCATATCGGAAACGAAGGCGAGACGGTACTTGGCATCATCGCTGCCGGGTTGCTTGGTCTGGCATTGTCGTACAGCCTGCTGAAGACGGGCTCTCTCTGGTTCGCGCTCGGCTTTCACGCCTCGTGGAATTTCAGCCAGAGCTTTGTATTTGGGTTTAACAATAGCGGAGGTAAACCCCCAGCTAGCTTGCTGACCGCCACCGTTGACGGCTCGCCGCTGCTGACGGGTGGTACCACCGGACCCGAAGCCAGTTTGCTCGTTCTGCCGGCGTTGCTCGCCCTGCTCACAATCATCCATCGACTTGCTATCCCGGCCTGCGACCGTTCGGGCAGCCCGATGCCATCGGTTCCAACAACCTACTGACACTGCATCTACTGTTTGAAGGCTGCTGCGGGGCCGACCCCGTTTTACCGATTGGAACCGCGATCGAGACGTCGCAGGCGTTCTCGGGTTGGATCCGATTCCGGGAATGTCCGCGTTTAAAGGATTACGGACGGTATGCACCTGTAGAGGGCAAGGCGCTGATCCTACGCTAAACAACGCTTGGAAGATCGGTTGTTCATAGTCGTGCGGCGTTGGTCGGAAGGGGGCGCTTGCTACCCTCCGATTGCAGTTATCAAAAGTCACTGCCAACCTGGGATCGAATCGCCCTGTATGGAGCCTAGCATGTTCCCTATCCTCGCATCATTACTCGGCGCTTCGGTTGCCAATTGCGTACCGGTTCCTGGTGCTGATCGCTTATGGCAACCGCCAATCCGGTGGACAATTGTGGGCGAATTGCACGGAACGAATGAGTCACCGGAGGCATTCGCAAATTTAGTTTGCCTGGCTGCCGCTACCGGACGACCCGTGACTGTCGCAGTTGAATATTCAGCGGATAGTCAGAAGATTATCGACGCTTATTTGGCCTCCAAAGGTGACACCCGAGCGCGAGCAGCCTTGTTGAAATTGCAGCCTTTCACATCTGAAATGCAAGACGGGCGAGGAAGCGTGGCATTCCTGCGAATGTGGGATCAATTTAGGCGTATGAAGCAGTCAGGGCAGATCAATACTGTTATTGCATCTGATGTGGGTCGCTCCAGCACACCCGGACAGGAACGTGATGCCGTAATGGCACAAACATGGACAGGCATACCGGCTGCCGATGACGGGATCATCCTGATTTTGGTCGGGAATGTTCACGCGATGCGCAAACCGATGAGTTTTCCCGGCCACACAATCGTTACCGCCGGATCACTCATGCCTGCGGGGCGGACGATCACAGTTAACGTTGTTGGAATTGGCGGAACGGCATGGAACTGTCAGGCTGACGGTTGCAAAGCGCACGATAATGGTCCGCCTCATCAAGCAGAACGTGGGATCAGCTATCTTACCGACCCTGATCGTCGATGGGATGCTGAATATCAACTAGGCAAGCCCACGACTGCGGCAGCGCCTGCGCTCACCCAAAGGGTTTTAACGTCGCCAAGCCAAGTGCAGATGAATGGCAGCAATCGCTGAAATTTCCTCGAAGCCGACTGTGAGCATCTTCCAAATCCCGATCTTCGCCGGCGCTGCCAGGCCGGGCTGAACAAGAGCGAGCAGCGGCACGTCCTGACGCAAGCGATCTGCACGTTCCGCCAGGGGCGGATCGTCGACCGGACCCACGAGACGCTGCAATATCGCGCGTCCGGATTGAACCTGGTCATCGCCGCGATCGTCTACTGGAACTCCACCTACATCGCCGACGCCGTCCAGTATCTGCGGTCGATCGGCGAGGTGCCCGATCCCGCGCTGCTCGCCCACACTTCCCCGTATGCATTCGGTGAGCGCCCTCGAGGTTGGCGCGTATGATGCTACGTTTGAGGCGACTACATACCACGATGACTTATGGATATGGCGGCAGACGCCGAAAGCGTTTCCCAATTCCGATCGAGTTTCGAGAATGCCCAGCCATTCCCGAAAGCCGTCACGCAAGCCGAAGCGGGAAGGAATAGGGCGTGGGAAAGGCTATTCGTTCAGGCCATCGCTGTGGCGGAGATCCGCGGGATCGAAGTCATAATCGATGAGCTCGCCGGGACGACATTCAAGTGCCGCACAGAGGCGCGCGAGGGTCGCAAAGCGTATGCCGCGCACCTTTCCGGACCGGAAAAGCGATAGTTGGGTTTCACTCAATCCCACTTGCTGGGCGAGTTGCTTGCCCGTCATCCCACGACGCGTAAGTAAGGTATCAAGCGTGATGCGGATCGGCATCAGAGAATCTCGTCCAACTCGCGATGCATCGCGACCGCGCGAGCGAACAGGCCGGACAGCACCACGAGAAGCAAGCCTACCAGTCCAATTGTGATTGCCGGCGGATCGAAGGCTGCAAAGGCACCGCGACGAAACCCGCCCAGGATTCGAGCTAACCAAGGGCTGATGAAAACGTTTGTGACCGCTCCGCCCGCTAACGCGAACCCCAGTCGGGACAGCGACATCGGCAGCACTCGGTCGAACAACTCGCCACCGGCGATCCGGGCAAAGGCACGGTGCATCGTCCAGATCGCCCACAGGTAGAAGAGCATCGACAGCCGGTACGATAGCCAGAAGCCCAAGGCGGCACCCCGATCATCCGCCCGTACAATCATCATCACCTCGATCGCCAGCGCGAGGAGCAGCATGACGAAGATCGTCATCGCCAGTCGTTTAAGCCATCGGCTGCGGCCCCGCAAAACCTCAACAGCGCCTTGCATAATTTAACCTTGACTTAAACCAGCGTTCTAGAGGTATTTAACTGAGAGATAAATATCAGGATAGGGGAAACCGGTGCTGGCGATCGAAACCGAGCATCTGACCAAGCGCTACGCCGGGCGGACAGTAGTGAACGATGTGGCGCTGCGCGTACCGATGGGGTGCGTTTATGGCTTTCTTGGCCCTAACGGCGCGGGCAAGACCACGACTATGCGTCTGCTGCTTGGCTTGTTGCGTGCGGATGCGGGGATGATCCGGTTGGTCGGACACGACCTTGTCCAGACGCGACGCGACGCCCTTGCCCAGGTAGGAGCCTTTGTCGAAAGCGCTTCGCTGTACGACCACCTCACCGGCCGGGCCAATCTCGACATTACACGACGCCTGCTCGGTCTGCCGCCAGGCGAGATCGATCGAGTGCTGGAGATCGTGGACATGCGCAATGCGGCACGGGCACGGGCGGGCACCTATTCGCTTGGTATGAAACAGCGGTTGGCGCTGGCCCGCACGATGCTCGGTTCGCCCAAATTGCTGTTGTTGGATGAGCCGACCAACGGCCTCGACCCTGATGGCATCATCGCCATGCGGCTGCTGATCCGTGCGTTACCCGCACAGATCGGAGGCACCGTGTTCGTGTCCAGTCATCTGCTCACCGAAGTGGAGCAGATTGCCGATCACGCCGGCATGATGCGGGATGGTCGTCTGGTCGTGCAGGACGAAGTCCGGGTGCTGCTAGGTGGTGGCGCAATAGTTGCGATGACAATCGATGAACCCGAAGCGGGCGCGGTATTGCTGCGAGCGCGGGGCATGGATGCCCACCCGGTGGACGATCAGACGATCCATCTCCGTTGCCGGGACGATGCGCTGATTCAGCAGACCGCGATGGCAAACCGCATCTTGGTCGAAGCAGATTTGATAGTATCAGCGATCGTGCCGCATGCGCGCACATTGGGGGATGTCTACCACGACACCTTGGCTCAGGCATCTTCCGGCGAAAGGCTGGCCGCATGATCGCCGTATTGCAGGTCGAGGTTCGCAAATTGAACGGTTCGCTGGCGTTGCTGCTTGCTGTTCTTGCGCCAGCATTGCCCGGTCTGTTGGCGGCGTTATCGTTGATATCGACCGACCGTGCTCCGCAATGGGAATCGATCCTTACCGGTTTCGTCCTGCCGATCTGGAGCTTGTTCCTGTTACCGATGGTGGTGGCCGCTTTCACTACTCTGGTCGGGCAGATCGAGTATCGCGCGCGGGGTTGGGATCACCTTCTGGCTCTGCCCATCGCCCGATGGCAGCTGTTTTTGGCAAAAGCGGTCGTCGTGCTGGCTGCGTCCGCGATGATGACGCTGCTGGTTCTGCTGTTCGCGTGGGTGGGGGCGTCGATTGGCGGAGCTATCGGCGGTCATACCCTGTTGGGAACATTGCCATGGGCCAAACTGGCGCGAACGGTTTTGCTGTTGCTGGCGGGCTCCACGATGCTTGTCGTGATCCAGCTCTGGGCTGCACTGCGTTTCGCCAGCTTCGTCATGCCACTGGTTGTCGGCATCGGTGGTACGTTGGTGGCGATGGCGGTTGCGATGACACGGACCGATCAGGCGGCATGGTTTCCCTGGGTACTGCCGTTAAAAATCCTGTCTGCGCCCAACCCCGTTCCCTTTGCACTCTTTGGGGGAATAGGTGGTCTTGTTTTGCTTGCCATCATGGTGACCGACCTGTCGCGACATAGCTTCAGGTAATGAGCATGACACATCAAGAGCTCAAATTGCGTTTTGTGTCGATGGGCATAGCTGGTCCGCCTTTCCCGCAAAGGAACGGCGGGAGAGAAGGCATCCGGGTTCTCGGAATCGATGGTGAAATGCGAATTGGCGAAGTGCACTCACCTTCGCCCTCACCTCTCGCGATCGATGTCGAGTATAGCCTCACGCAAGGTTGCTAGCTCGTTGATTACCGTGCCCTATGGCGGCACGAACCGGTTTTTTACCGTGGCAGCAAGCGCTGCGGAAGCCAGCGATCGATGAGGCTGAGGGTCGCAGGGTCGGAGATCGGCCAACCTCGATAATCTCTCTTGCCGTCTGCGGTAGCTACCAGGGGTTTGAAACCGTGTTCAACATCGGGCATCTCCACGATCTTCGCGTCTCTATTGTTGCTTAACGCCTGTCGTGCCTCCGGTAGGCTGAGCGCACTGGAAACGACCGTGTCGTCAGCCGCATAGATCGCCAGCACGGGAACGTGAACGCGAGACAGCACGTCCGTGGCGGCAACGGTATATAGCGAGGTCGTTGCCGGTTCGGACAACGTCTTCACCGCGCCTTCGGCCAGTTCCTGCTTCCATCCTCCGACGACGAACGCGCGGACCAGCCCGGCACGATCGGCCGCGATCGTGTCCGGCGAGCCCCCGGTCGTCAGCGCGTTGAGATACTTGCGGGTCGCGTCAACGACATGTTCGGCCGCTTTGGCCTCCATGTCGGCCGCGGTGAGCTTGACCCGCATGGCGTCAAGAAACATCACCCCGCGCCGGCCTGCCGGCGCCGCCAGCATCACGATGGCGACAACCGCCGGATCATCCGCGGCCAGCGCGGGCGCAATGACGCCCCCCTGGCTTAGTCCCACGATGGCTATACGTTTCGTGTCGATCACATCGTGACGCGATTTGAGATAGGCGAGCGCCGCCCGCGCGTCGTGCGTCATTGGATCCATCGCATCGACGAACGTGCCAGTGGATTGTCCGATGCCCCGTTTGTCGAAGCTTAGCGTGGCAATGCCCCTGGCGTGCAGCTTCGCCTCCAGAAGCGGATAGATGCCGTGCGGCGACTCACCACCGCCGCCCAGCAGCAACACGGCTGGAACCGGCGCTTTGAAGGCAGCGGGGACAGACAGTTCGCCAGCCAGTACGACGCCGGGTTCGGACGTGATCCGGACCGATTGTGTTTCAGAGGCGATTGTCGGTGCCGCGGCCTGTCCTGCTTGCGCCGGTCCCGCCACTCCCATGCAGAGCGTCGCGACCATAGCCAGCAAATGCCTCTTGCCGATCATGATGCATCCTCCCTGCCGGACCTGCGCCCCAAGAGTGGCTGTCGAATTGCGTTCATACCAAGCCAAGGGCGCGGACATGCGCCCCGGCAGTGGTATGGCTGCACATGCCTCTTCCCGATCCATATCCATCATCCATCCGCCTGTTCTGTGGTGCTTATGGGGCTCGATGATCGCTGACGGTAGGGTCGCTAGGGGCTTCCCGCAAAGGAAGGTGTTTTGAGAATTGCCGGTCACGTCTTATTGCGGCGATCATCGTAGGACAGGGGGTACGAAGTTGACCGGGTATGTAGTCCTACTTCGCGCCGTGAATGTCGGTGGCACTGGCAAACTGCCGATGACGGCGCTGGCACAGATGTGTGAAGCGGTCGGGTTCGAGAAGGTGAAAACCTATATCGCCAGCGGCAACGTCGTTTTTCAAGCCGAGGGATCAGAAGATCAGGTGCGATCCGCGATGGAGCGTCAGTTCCATGCATATGCCGGCAAGAACGTCGGCGTCATCGTGCGAACCGCCGCGGAAATAGTCGCTACTTTTGCCCGCAACCCATTCGTGGACGCGCCGGGCAACCGTGTCATGGCGCTGTTTGTAGATGGAGCGCTTCCGGCCGATCCGCTCGACGGCGTGACCGGGGTCAAGAACGAACAGGTACGCTTAGGAAAGCGCGAGTTGTTCGTCCTCTACCCGGACGGAATGGCGAGCACCCGGCTTCGCATACCCAGCGAAAAGCACGGAACGGCGCGAAACATGAACACCGTCGCGAAGCTCGCGGAGATGGCCGCAGCGGTCGCTTAATCCTGCCCGCAAACCAACCCTTGGCGGCGCACTCTCCTGGGCGATCGCGCCGAGAGCCGTCCGAGCCACCCCCTTTCCCGAAATCTGTTCCCGATTTCTCGTTCCCGAAATGGCCTGTCGGAGACGGAGAAACGGGGAAGATCGCGCTTAACGAATGGCCGTTATCAGCAGCCCAAATCGCCAACCTGAACGTCTGGGTGTGGGCGTTAGCGGAACGGCAACTTTGGGGACGCAGGTTGCGATAGCCGATATTACGGGACTGCAGCTTTTCCCAAAAGAGAGGTGAAACGGGAAAGACTTCCAGCTGCATATCACAGACAGCCGATCCATAAGCTGATTGCCTACGCCCAGATGGACGTTACGATTTATCCAGAGATGAGCCGTATGGGTCCCCGTCTATGTCAGGTGGAGGATTATTTTTATGAGACTGAAGCATGGTGCTGTTTTGTTAGCAGCTCTTATACTTGGCCCAGCGGTAACAGCGCAACCTGCGGCCGAATTGCCGTCAGCGGTAGCCACTTTCGGTAAGCTTTGCTTGGCAGGCGGGCTTGATCCGGCAGCGCGCCCAACTGCGCTATCAACGGCAGGCTGGCTTAAAGCTGCGACCACAAACATCGACGTGCCAAAATTAGCCGCCTCTAAAGCGATTGATCGCAACTATGATTTCAGTAAGCCTGAGACAACCGAGCAGTGGAACGGTACGCTCGACGGTCGTCCGGCCAATGTGGCCCTTGCCCGCTTTGGCTCAAAGCGGCGCTACTTGAACCTATGTGCGTTAACTGTCGAAGGCGTACGAAATGCCATGCCTTATGGCGACGAGCTGAAAACGTTGTTCGAAAACTTCGGAATCAAAGGCAAGAGCGTCGATCTCGTTCATTATTATGAATACGCAGGCAAGGTAGGCTCGGACAAGCATCCTGTCCGTGGTGAAATATTTACCCGCTCATTGGCGACGGGCGGCCGCGATACGATGCACATCTACGTCGCTTACTAATTTTGCCACCAAGTAAGGCCGGCCGAACACAGATGTAGACCTGAAGCGCATGAAAGACACACGATCGCAGAATATCATGACGCCGATCAACCCACCACCGGTTCTTAATTAGAACCTATAGTGCGAACTTTGCCTGGGCAATCGCGCTGAGATCTGTCCGGGGCACCCATTCCTCAAAGTCTGTTCCCGTTTGCTCTTTCTTAAAATGCCCCACCCTAGACAGAACAACGGGAAGGATCACGGCTAACGAATGGCGGTATCGGGGCTTGGGTCGCCAGCCTGAACCGATCGGGTACGGGCGAATGCAGACTGGCCGCTTCGGATTGTTGCCGACGGGCAGCGCGAACGTCGCGACTTGGTTTGAAGCAGCCCGGCCAGTTTCGGGAAGTCTGAGGTGAGATACACTGTCTGACTGCGTGATGTACGTGGCGGACTTGAAAGTCTTGCGAATGTTGCCACTTGCTGGATCTCAGCATCTACTCAGCAAGTGGCAACATGCGAGGGTCGCCGCCAGCTTCGCCGGTCGTAGTTCCGGTAGGGTTCTGTTTCTTCACGTCGTCGCCGGGGCTCACGCCCTCGTCGAAGTCCGGTTCGCTGTCGCTCATCATCCGCTCCTTTGCGGTATTTTGGTAACGCGCGACGGGGGCGGGGAGGGTCCGATGCGTCGTCCTATCTCACATCAACCCCCCAAGGGCTCGCGTAAGCGGGCAAGCTTGTCGCTAATATTCTAAGTTTCGGACGTCTCTAAAGTCGTGAGTTTTGCATCGCAACCGGCTAGCTGACATTTAGGTTTTCGCAATTGGTGCCTGTCAAAAAGGCGCGATGGTTGAATCCAAAGTGCTTCCGCTGAGTGATGTCTGTCCTCCCATGGCTGTGTTGGTGTCAGGCCAGGGCTGGTCGCTTATCCAATCCGACGGCATTCTCGGTTATAATACGCAGGCATTTATCGAAAAAGACGGTGTCGTAATCGGTTATATCAACAGCAGGGGGGAGCAGGATTATGGCGTTAGGCTTAGTCGCGCCGTCCATCCAGTTTTAAGCGGTGAACTAAATTACCGACCGGGTCTAATTGAGGTTCTCGCTGCTATCGGAATCCAGCCCAGTCCTAGCGACGTTGTATTTGAGGCTGCTAAAAATCTGTCATCCATTAAAAGCTACTTATCCGATCCGTCGATTTGGAAAGCGAACGTAAGATTAGAAACAGAAAAGCTATTAGATCGGCACAAAACTTGGAGTGATGGTCCGGAGTTCACGCGTGATCTAGCAGAGTCACTAGCAAGCCGTCATCCGTGGCTTGCAGCGAGCAAGGTACCGGACTTGACCGATTTACTAAATACCGAACAATTCTTCTCTTATAAAGCACGACGTTCCCATCTCGGAATAGTGATTGGAGCTATTGGCGTCGGTATGGTTGTAGCTCACTACTGGATGTAACAGCGAGGAGCCGGCGGGCGGGTGTCGGCTGCTACGCGCTGGCAGGTGAGCTGATCCCACCTCATTCGTGATGCAAAACTTTTGATTTTTGCATCATGTCATCGCCGGGTTTGGCATCATCGGCATGAACAGATGACCGCTTTTGAGACTGCGAGTTGCCTACCGGATCGTCCGACTTTGGGCGAATGCCGAACGGCAGCTTTTCCGTCCGACAGCAGTCATTCCGGCTCTCCGCTTTTTCCAAGCTTTAGATCGCGAGTGAGTTTGGCAAGGAGGGTGCGGCTACATCCAGTCGCGTCCATTATTTCACGCCATGACCGGCCATCGCGCAGCATGGTCGCGATAGCGGCATTACGAGCCTTGTTCTCCGGACGACCCTTGTACAGGCCGGCCGCCTTGGCGCGAGCGGTTCCTTCTGCCTGCCGGCGACGCCGGTCCTCGTAGTCCTTGCGCGCGACTGCCGCTAGGACGTCCAACATCATGCTGTTGACGGCCGCGAACATGCGGGCAGAAAAGTCATCAACAGGTGCCGCCAAGCCCCATGAGGTTGGAAGATCGAGCGCCACAATCCGCACCTGCTTTGCGTCGATTTCCGCACGTAGTCTGATCCAGTCGGCGGAGCTGAGGCGAGATAGCCGGTCTACCTGCTCAACCAAAAGCACATCGCCCGGCTCACTATCTGCCAACAGGCGGAATAGCTCGGGACGGTCCAACTTGGCCCCGCTCTCATTCTCCATATAACGCGCCGCGATCCGAAGCCCTCGCTCGGCCGCAAAAACATCAAGAGCGCCACGAGCGCGGGATTCGTCCTGCTCGGAGGTGGACGCACGGAGATAGGCGCGGATGAACATTGTTCCAGTCTGCTATAAGCAGTCTCTGTACGTCTAGTCTTTTTTACGTTGTTTTCGAGTCTAAAAGGGACCGGGCGTAAGCCGGTCTTGGAAAGGCATACCCAAAAAGTACCAAGATTTCAGGCCCCTTTTAAGACAATGTGTGACAGTGAGCTACCAATCCACTGCTATGTCATATTTGGCTGGGTGTGACATGACCTTAGTGGCGTTGCCATATTGTGCATAAGTGGCTATCCGTCGGCTATAGGGTTGCAGACGGAAGTAGGTGCCGCAATGACGCTACAGATCAACATAACTCCGAATGGACGGATGAGCCTTCCGGCTGACGTTCGTAAGCGGTTGGGCCTGACTGGTGGCGGTGCGGTCTATCTCGA
>Ga0308164_10004803_pt1 | contig 11228 bp, 12 predicted proteins | sample PhyTR2_FD_201031 | JGI IMG/M metagenome (GOLD analysis project Ga0308164, IMG submission 201031) | Phyllosphere microbial communities from UC Gill Tract Community Farm, Albany, California, United States - DLSLT.R2 | ecosystem: Host-associated > Plants > Phyllosphere > Unclassified | place: USA... | reverse complement strand
TGTCCATTCCATTCGCCCGAAACCAGATGTACCTTCGCACCCTCCACATTGGGCAAGATCGGTATCTCCTCGCGTTGCAGGCCGCGATACGCAGGTGCTGTCATTTTCAAACGCGCAGGCAGGTTGACCCAGAGTTGCAGAATCTCCATCGGGCCGCCATTTTTCTTGAAGGCATCCGAGGATGTTTCGGAATGAATCAAGCCGCTACCGGCCGTCATCCATTGCACACCGCCCGCGCCGATCACACTCTCGTGACCGCCGCTGTCGCGATGCGCAATATCACCTTCAAGAATGAAGGTCACGGTTTCAAACCCACGATGCGGATGCGGCCCGAATGGCAATCCGCGGTTGTTACGCGGATAGACCTGGCGACCGTGGTGATTCAGAAACAGGAAGGGATCGACGATGCCGACCTGTTGCGTGGGCAGGGCGCGCCACGTATGCAGGTCAGCGATATCGTCGCGTATAGCGGAAAAAACGTCTTGAACCGTTCTCACTGTCATGGCATCGGCCTCAGTCAAATCGAATGGAATCGGAACAAGGGCACTGGGCCGACCAGGCCCAGAGTATCAGGAAACGTCGGACCAGAGTTTGCCGCCGGTTGCCCAGTCTTCGCGTTTGACATCCTGGATGATGATGTCGACCGATTCTGCGCTGGAACCAAGCGTTGCAACGGTGGCTTCGGTGACGGCTTTGACGAATGCGCGTTTTTGTTCGACGGTACGGCCTTCGAAAAGCTGGACGTTAATGGTTGGCATGGAGCATTTCCTTTCTGGTTAAAAATGAGTAAGTTGCAAACGACGAAGTTACCAATGAACAGTCGCCATGAATCAATCGCGGAACGATGGCGCGACCTCGTCGAGCTTGCGCAACAGCGCAGGCCATTCGAGGATGCCTTCAGGCGAACCATCGCCCAGCAGTTCCTTGTAGCTTTTGGCGCAGACTTCCGGTGACGGGATGTTCAGCGGACCACCGCCCGATTGCGCCTTGAGCTGGAATGAACATGCCTTGTCCAGCGTATCCATCAACGTGTAGGCCTCGGCGACAGTGCGTCCGGCGATCAGCGTGCCATGATTGCGCAACAACATGGCAGGGTAGTCGCCAAGATTGGCGATCAGTCGCCCCTGCTCGGCTGCCGACAGTGCCAACCCTTCGTAATCGTGATAACCCATCTGCTCGTAAAACCGCAGTGCATGCTGCGAGAGCGGCAACAAGCCGCCTTTTTGCATGCCGACCGCCACGCCGTTTTCGTTATGCAGATGCATCACGCAGATCGCATCAGGCCGCGCCGTATGCACGGCGCCGTGGATTGCAAACCCGGTTACGTTCACACGGGCCTTCTGGTCGCCGATGATATTGCCGTTGATATCGATCTTGACCAGGCTGGATGCCGTGATCTCGTCAAAACGCCAGCCGAAAGGATTGATCAGATAACGCCCGGGTTCGCCGGGCACCATCGCAGAAATATGCGTGTAGATCAGGTCGTCCCAGTTCTTCAGCGCGCTCAGGCGGTAACAGGCCGCGAGATCGGACCGTACCTGCCATTCTTCCGCACTGCTGCCTGCGGGAATGGGCTGGGGAGTAAAAGTGCTCATAGGCCTCGCATGAAATCTTCAATGAAAAACGCACGCGCCAGGCGCATGCGTTGTTTAAATTATATAACTGCGCGATCGAAATCACAGACGGTACCCGTGCGAGCAGTGAACCCATGCACCTGCGGCACCAACCAAATACATCTTTTCACGCCTTATCAAACCTTCCAGGCCGCGATCAACACCGATCTGCAGAAGCCTGCATAATAGACAATTCGCTATCCGCTTTTGGATGAACCGATCGCATGTCGATAGTGAAAACAAATCGAAAATTTAAAGTAAATCAATTATACAAATCGATGATTGCTCTTTACACTTCGGTTTCGTACTGATTTTTCACCCATTTTTATCAACCATTAAGGAAATTAGACAATGTCCCTTATCAATACCCAAGTGCAGCCGTTCAAGACGCAAGCTTTCCACAACGGCAAGTTCATTGAAGTCACCGAACAATCGTTGAAGGGCAAATGGTCCGTCCTGATTTTCATGCCTGCAGCATTCACGTTCAACTGCCCAACCGAAGTTGAAGATGCAGCTGACAGCTATGCAGAATTCCAGAAACTGGGCACCGAAGTCTATATCGTCACGACCGATACCCACTTCTCGCACAAAGTCTGGCATGAAACATCGCCAGCAGTTGGCAAGGCAAAATTCCCACTGGTTGGCGATCCAACGCACCAACTGACCAACGCATTCGGCGTGCACATTCCTGAAGAAGGTCTGTCGCTGCGCGGTACGTTCGTGATCAATCCAGACGGCGTCATCAAAACCGTTGAAATTCACTCGAACGAAATCGCTCGTGACGTTTCGGAAACCCTGCGCAAGCTGAAAGCTGCTCAGTACACCGCTGCTCACCCGAACGAAGTGTGCCCAGCGAAATGGAAAGAAGGCGAAAAGACTTTGGCACCATCGCTGGATCTGGTCGGCAAGATCTAAGTTGTCGTAAAGAAGTAATGTCGTAGCAAAGTAGTACTGTCCGGGCCTGCATCCACTGCAGCCCGGACATGCAGGACCCATATTTAACTGGAAAGAAAGCAGGGACCATCATGTTGGATGCAAATCTCAAAACCCAATTGGCAGCCTATTTGGAAAAGATCGTGCAACCGATCGAGATCGTCGCGTCACTCGATGGCAGCGACAAATCTCGTGAACTGCAGGAGCTTCTGCAGGAAATCGTTGTGCTGAGCGACAAGATCACCTTGGTCGAACGCACCGATGACGACGAGCGCAAACCCTCTTTTGTCATCAAGCGCCCTGAAGGACACGCAGGCATTCAGTTCGCCGCGATCCCCATGGGCCACGAATTCACCTCTTTGGTCTTGGCACTGCTGCAAACCGGCGGCCACCCATTGAAACTCGAAGAATCCGTCATCGAACAGATCCGCAATCTGGACGGCGACTACACCTTCGAAACGTATATGTCCTTGTCGTGCCACAACTGCCCGGAAGTCGTGCAGGCGTTCAACGTCATGGCGTTGATCAACCCGCGTATCCGTGCCGTCACGATCGATGGCGGTCTGTTCCAGAACGAAGTCAAGGAACGCGAAATCATGGCCGTGCCGACCACCTTCCTGAACGGTCAGCCGTTTGAGTCTGGTCGCGTCAGCATTGAACAGATTCTGGCCAAGCTCGACACCGGCGGCAACAAGCGCAAACAGGAAGAGCTGAGCGCGAAGGCACCGTACGACGTGCTGATCGTCGGCGGCGGTCCTGCAGGCGCAGCGGCAGCGATCTATGCAGCGCGTAAAGGTATTCGTACCGGTGTAGTCGCAGAACGTTTTGGCGGTCAGGTGCTCGACACGCTGTCGATCGAGAACTTTATCTCGGTGCAGGAAACCGACGGTCCGAAGTTTGCCGTCGCGCTGGAGCAGCACGTCCGTAGTTACGAAGTCGACATCATGAACGTGCAACAAGCAGTCGAACTGGTGCCAGGCAAACTGATCGAGATCAAGCTGAAAGATGGCGGTTCGCTCAAGGGCAGAACCGTGATCCTCTCGACCGGCGCACGCTGGAAAACCATCAACGTGCCAGGCGAAGCCGAGTATCGCAACAAAGGCGTTGCCTACTGCCCGCACTGTGATGGTCCGCTGTTCAAAGGCAAACGTGTTGCCGTGATCGGTGGCGGTAACTCTGGCGTGGAAGCGGCAATCGATCTGGCCGGCATCGTCGGTCACGTCACGCTGCTTGAATTTGCACCGGAGCTGCGTGCCGATGCTGTGCTGCAGAAAAAATTGCACAGCCTGGCCAATGTCACGGTGATCACGTCGGCACAAACCAGCGAAATCACGGGCGACGGCAAACGCGTCAACGGTCTGGTCTATACGGATCGCAAGTCCGAAGAAACCAAAACCGTCGAACTGGAAGGTGTCTTCATCCAGATCGGTCTGGTGCCAAACACGGAATGGCTGAAAGGCACCGTTGCCTTGTCGCGTCATGGTGAAATCGAAGTCGATTCGCACGGACGTACTTCGGTACCAGGCGTCTTCGCAGCTGGCGACGTCACCACGGTGCCGTACAAGCAGATCGTGATTGCGGTAGGTGAAGGTTCCAAGGCGGCGCTGTCTGCCTTCGATCACCTGATCCGCAGTTCGGTGGATGAAGAGATCGTTGCAACTAAAACGGGCGAAACCGTCGCAGCATAAAGCTGGATTCACCCTCAAAAAAAGCCGCAGAAATGCGGCTTTTTTATTTCGCAGCGACCAGAAGATCATCCACCTACGTCACTTGAGGCAAACATCCTACGCATGCAGCAAAACACAGGTGCAATACTCAAGAGTCGATCAGAATCCACCTGCGGATTCCCGGCATTTTCGTGCGCAAGCCGAGGTGTCTTGATGACTTACATACCTGACGGCCCCGTGGCCACTGATCGCACTATCGTTAATCTCGATGAAGACTATGAGCTTAAGTACTGGATCGACAAGCTTGGTTGCACTGAAAATGAATTGCGAGAAGCAGTGACGCAAGTCGGCTCCAATGTGGCCTTGGTAAAGTATCAGCTTCGACGCGGTAATTAGCGGTTCAATCTCCAATCTCGACAGCGACTGAATATCGATGCTGTCTGATGTATCTGTTAAACAATCATCAGAACAGTTTGAGTTGCGCCTCGTTGTCAGCAGAATCGCTATGGTCGAAGACACAGGTATCGGTGTGATCATCACGCATGCGGTGATCGTAAATACGATAGTGATTACGCCCGTTTTCCTTAACGTGATACATCGCTTTATCCGCACATTTGATCAGTGACTTACTGTCCTTGCCATGATCGGGGAAAAGACTGACGCCGATGCTGACGCCGATATGAAGAATGGCATCCAGGATTTCATAAGGCGCAGAGACGGCATCAATGATCTTTTTAATCTTGGGGCCAAGGTTTTGATGTTCGTTCAGATCCGACAGTAACAAAACAAACTCATCCCCGCCCTGACGACTGACTGTATCGCTACGTCGAATCACCTCGCGCAAGCGTCGCGCGACCTCCTGCAAGAGCAAATCCCCGGATGCGTGGCCGAGCGTATCGTTAATGGCCTTGAATCGATCCAGATCAAGAAACAGGACCGCGAGCTTCGTACTGTGCCGTTCAGCGAATGAAATCGCCTGATCGATACGATCCTTGAGTTGCAAGCGGTTGGGAAGGTTGGTCAGATAATCATGATTGGCGAGATGGGTGAGTGCCACCTTTGATTTTTCCATGTCCTCGACTTGGGCCTGCGCGGACACGGATGAGAGTACGAGCTGCTTGTTTTCTTTTTTAAGCCGCTCGTTCGTCTTTCGGTAAAAAAGAAGCGAGCGTTGCGTCAGACTCCACAGCCGCTCGTTGTGCGATGCAAGGTTTTCACGACGCACCAAATCGGCCTCTCGCACATCCAGGCTCTGTTCCCGGACGGCAAACGCAAATGTTTGCAAAGTGAAAATGGCGGGATCGAGGAGGGATTGGGCAAAGTCACTCCCGACCCCTGTCAAGGGTGGTAAAAGCAACGCCGCTTTGGAAGGACCCATTTGTCGCTCAACGTAATCAGTAACGCAAAAGCAAAACGGGTCTGAAGTGGATGTCCCCACCCGCTGGGTTAATGCTGAGAATACTCGCATTCTTCGTTTTTGCCGGAATTTGTTTTGCAACTTTATCTAGTGTTTTAAAGTTGCCGAAAAGCACTTAAAACAGCGCCCTGCATCGCTTTCACTCTTTCTCTATTCATTAGTTGAATAGAGACCACAGCGCCCCTAGTGGCAGTTTTCGCATATCAATCGTGGCGCGTGACGCACCATTCCAATTCACGCTCATTTGCATTTGTTCTATCTGGGTGCGTACCGGAAGCACCGACAATTAGCGCTCCAGACGTTTTCTTCCTTACTTAAATAAGCACGCGCCTACAGGGAAAAACAAACAATACAGTCATCCGCAATCTTGTATACCAGCAATGCACACAAGATTGGCATACATATTGCTGATCCTTGTGCATGACTACCGATTCTTCAAACAAAACCTCTTTACAGATCGCCACACGGATTACCGAGTCGATTCTGGCCAAACAACTGGCGCCAGGAACGCGTCTCGGTGAACAGCAACTGGCCGATCTGTTTGGCGTCTCGCGCACGCTGATCCGTGAAGCACTGATGCGTCTGGCTGCACGCGGCATTGTCAAGGTCAGTGCCCGTCGTGGCTGGTATGTGATTGAACCGACTGCGGCCGAAGCGCGTGAAGCGTTTGAAGCGCGCCGTGTGATCGAGCTGGGTCTGCTGCGCCATGCGCGTCCGCTCACGCAAGCTGCACTGGACAAATTGCACGACCACATTGCGCAGGAACAGTCGGCCATCTCGGGCGACGACATCGGTGCACGCAGTTATCTGCTTGGCGACTTCCATGTCTGCCTGTGTGAATGCCTGGGCAACAACCTGCTGTCGGATACGCTGCGCGACCTGACTGCACGCACCACGCTTACCGCGATGCTGCGTCAGTCCTCATCGCAAGCAGTCGATTCATGCGAAGACCACGTACACATCGTGGATGCACTGGAACGCGGTGATATCGACGAAGCGGAAAAGCTGATGCTCGATCACCTGAAGATCGTTGAAAGCACGCTTTATGACGAGGTCGCGCCCAGCGATCCGCTCGATGCATTGCGTACCGCGCTGACACCGGTTAGCGCAGCAAAAAGCCGTCGCGCCACCCTGCCGTCAAACACGCAATCCGTAACGACATCTGCCAGCAACCCTGCAACAAAGCCTGCAATCAGCAAGCGTGCCGACTCCAAAACCAGCAGCAAAGCCGTTTTACCTTCTCTCTCACTGCAGTCCCGTGCTTCATCGAATTTACCTGGAAAGGAAATGAAAAAATGAAATTCTCAACACTCCTGATCGGCCTGATGGCTGGTGCCTTGTTATTGTCCAACGCCGCGCGTGCTGATGCGCTCGACGATATCCAGAAAAAAGGCGTACTGCGCGTCGCCGTGCCGCAAGACTTTCCACCTTTTGGTTCGGTCACGGTCGACATGAAACCGCAAGGCCTGGATATCGATGTCGCGACCCTGATCGCGAAAAAACTCGGTGCAAAAGTCGAGCTGGTTCCGGTCACCAGCGCCAATCGCGTGCCTTACCTGCAAACCAAAAAGGTTGATCTCGTCATCTCCAGCATGGGCAAAAATCCAGAGCGTGAAAAAGTCATCGACTTCAGCGCTGCGTATGCACCATTCTTCAACGGCGTGTTCGGCCCAGCCGATCAGAAAGTCGCCTCGGCTGCTGACCTCGGCGGCAAGACGATTGGCGTGACCCGTGGTTCGGTGGAAGATCTGGAACTGTCGAAGATCGTGCCGGCCAACGCTACCGTCAAACGCTATGAAGACAACAACGGCACCATCAGCGCATTCCTCTCCAATCAGGTGCAACTGGTCGCCACCGGCAACGTGATCGCGGCAGCCATCATCGCCAAAAATCCACCTAAGAAGCCTGAAACCAAGTTCCTGATCAAGGATTCGCCATGCTTCATCGGCATGAACAAAGGTGAAGAAAAACTGCAAGCCAAGGTCAATGAAATCCTTGAGCAAGCCAAGAAAGACGGCTCGCTCAACGCACTGACCGAAAAATGGCTGGGCATGCCTTTGCCAGCGAGCCTGTAATCACGCAAAGCGCGTACACGCCGGATCACCGGCGCGTACGTCGACTGTGCGCAGTGCACTTGCATGGCGGAAAGCGAACGCATCATGGCTTATCAATTTGATTTTGCATCGACCTTCGACTACACCGACATCCTGATCAAGGGTGTCGTGACCTCGATCGAACTGATCGCGATCGGCGGCATCCTCGGCGTTGCGGTCGGTATCTTCGGTGCGTGGGCACGTACGCAGGGACCGCGGTGGCTGCGTCCTTTCGTCAGCATGTATGTCGAGCTGATCCGCAACACGCCGTTTCTGATTCAGTTGTTCTTCATCTTCTTCGGTCTGCCCAGTATCGGCGTGCAGATCACGGAGATGCAGGCCGCCAGTCTGGCGATGGTGATTAATCTTGGCGCCTACAGCACCGAGATCATCCGTGCCGGTGTGGTTGCCGTTACAAAAGGGCAGATTGAAGCGGGACTGAGTCTGGCGATGACGCGATTGCAGATCTTCCGTCACGTCATCCTGCGACCTGCGCTGCAAAAAATCTGGCCTGCCTTATCGAGTCAGATCGTGATCGTCATGCTCGGCTCTGCGGTGTGTTCGCAAATCGCGGTAGAGGAATTGTCCTTTGCGGCCAACTTCATTCAGGGCCGTAACTTCCGCGCCTTCGAAGCCTATCTGATCACGACCGTCATTTATCTGGCGATGGCGATCATCTTGCGGCAAATCCTGCGCCTGATCGGCACATACTTCATCATTGGCCGGAGGTCGGCATGATTTCCTTTTCCCTCTGGGACATTCTGCGCAATCTGCTGCTGGCCGGACGCTGGACCATCGCACTGTCGCTCGCCACGTTTGTTCTCGGCGGCATGCTGGGTTTGTTGATTCTGTTCGTTCGCACGTCCAAAAGTCGCACCTTGCAGAATGTTGCGCGCGTCTATATCGAGATTTTCCAGGGCACGCCGCTGCTGATGCAGTTGTTTCTGGTGTTCTTTGGCGTTGCCTTGTTCGGCCTCGAAGTCCCTGCATGGCTGGCCGCAGGACTGACGCTTACGCTTTGGAGCGCGTCGTATCTTGCCGAGATCTGGCGTGGCTGCGTCGAAGCGATCCCACGTGGACAGTGGGAAGCCTCATCCGTATTGGCGATGAACTACGTGCAGCAAATGCGTTACGTGATTCTGCCGCAAGCCTTGCGCATTGCAATTCCACCGACCATCGGCTTCAGTGTGCAAATCATCAAAGGCACGGCCGTGACCTCCATCATCGGCTTTGTCGAATTGTCCAAGGCAGCCACCGTCATCACCAACGCCACCTTCATGCCGTTCACGGTCTACGCTGCCGCCGGTCTGTTCTACTTCATGCTTTGCTGGCCGCTCTCCAAGTACAGCCAGTTCCTCGAAAGGAAATATCATGCCGCTCATCACCATTGATAACGTCAAGAAAAGCTACGGCGCCAATCAGGTGCTCAAGGGCATTCGCATGGACGTCGAGCCGGGCGAAGTCATCGCCATCATCGGCAAGAGCGGTTCGGGGAAAAGCACGCTGCTGCGCTGCATCAACGGACTGGAAAGCATTGATGAAGGTAACATCAGTGTCGCCGGCGCACACCTCGGCAAGACCGAACTGGAACTGCGCAACCTGCGACTCAAGGTTGGCATGATCTTCCAGCAGTTCAATCTGTTCCCGCATTTGAGCGTAGGGCGCAATGTCATGATTTCACCGATGATCGTCAAGGGCACATCGGAAGAAACCGCACGTGAGCTGGCGAAGAAAAATCTTGCGCGCGTAGGTCTGGCCGAAAAATTCGACAGCTTTCCCGATCAGCTATCTGGCGGACAACAGCAACGCGTGGCGATTGCCCGCGCACTCAGCATGGAGCCGCAAGCATTGCTGTGTGATGAGGTAACCTCGGCGCTTGATCCTGAACTGGTCAATGAAGTCCTGAGCGTCGTACGCAGTCTGGCCGACGAAGGCATGACGCTGATCATGGTCACCCATGAGATGCGCTTTGCACGCGAAGTCTGCGACCGCGTGGTCTTCATGCATCACGGCAAGGTGCACGAGATCGGCGCACCTGAAGAGATTTTTGCCAATCCCGCCACGCCCGAACTCAAACAGTTCCTCGGCATGGCAACTCACTAACATTTGCAACATGCATTCGACAATGAAACCGATGCCGACAACCATCGCGCATGAAATCATGGAGCGCCTGCATCTGCTGGCGCAACATACCGAGCAGGATGGCATGATGACGCGCACGTATCTGACCGCCGCACATCGCGGTGCTGCCGGTCAGATCGCTGCCTGGATGCGCGATGCCGGCATGACGGTCAGACGCGATGCCGTCGGCAACGTCATCGGACAATATGAAGGTACGGAAGAAGGCCGCGCCATGCTCATGACGGGCTCGCACTTCGACACCGTACGCAATGGCGGCATCTACGACGGCCTGCTTGGCATCGTACTGCCGATCAGTTGTGTTGCGACCTGGCATCGTGCCGGCAGGCGTTTTCCTTTTCCGATCGAAATCGTTGCCTTCAGCGAAGAAGAGGGCGTGCGTTTCAAGGCGCCGATGCTGGGCAGCCGCGCCATTGCGGGTACCTTTCAGAAAACCGTACTCGACCATAGCGATGCCAGTGGTATCACCATGCGCGAAGCCATGCAGATGGCTGACCTCGATCCCGACAAGATTGCCGCCGCTGCTGCAGTGAAGAACAGCATCGCTGCCTTCATCGAGGTCCATATCGAACAAGGGCCGGTGCTGCTGAATGAAGACCTGCCGCTCGGTATCGTCACCGCGATCTCGGGTGCGACACGCTACATGCTGGAACTGGAAGGCCTAGCCGGTCATGCCGGCACTGTCCCGATGACCATGCGTCATGATGCCGCCATGGCTGCAGCAGAGTTTGCCTTGTTCGTCGAACAGCGCTGCAGCAACGTAGATGGACTGGTCGGCACAATTGGACAGTGGAGCGTGCCAAACGGCGCCACCAATGTCATCCCCGGTCGCTGCACGCTTTCGCTCGACATCCGCGCCGGAGAGAATGCTGTGCGTCTGGCGGCTGCACAGGATATTGAAGCCGAACTGGAGCGCATCTGCACCAAACGTGGCGTCCGCAGCACACTGACCAAGACTTACGACACCTCCAGCGCCAGCTGTGCCGAATGGTTGCAGGAAGGCTGGCGTGCCGCCCTGGCACTGAACAATTGCAGCCCACGCCTGCTGCCTTCCGGCGCCGGTCACGACGCCATGGCCATCGCCGCCATTGCGCCTATTGCCATGCTATTCGTGCGTTGCGGCAATGGCGGCATCAGTCACAACCCGGCAGAAACCATGGCGGCCGAAGATGCCAGCATCGCCGCCGATGTCTTCATGGATTTTGTGGAACACTTTGACGATCTCGCCATGAAGGCATCAGGCAATATCTGAGCTTGGTGGCATCGCTATGACGGCATCTCTTATTACTGCAGTACCAATTAGAAACAGACACTAGATGGACAAGACCCTACTCAAACAACAACTCGCGGACTGGATCGATCGGCA
>Ga0308164_10004802_pt1 | contig 11228 bp, 6 predicted proteins | sample PhyTR2_FD_201031 | JGI IMG/M metagenome (GOLD analysis project Ga0308164, IMG submission 201031) | Phyllosphere microbial communities from UC Gill Tract Community Farm, Albany, California, United States - DLSLT.R2 | ecosystem: Host-associated > Plants > Phyllosphere > Unclassified | place: USA... | reverse complement strand
TGGCCGGCGGGGTTGGCAGCGCTTCGGTAGGGGGCGGGGGGCTAGCCACCGGGGCATCCGGGGCAGGGCTAACCGGCGGCGTTGCTGGCTCCGGCAAGGGGCAGCCCTTGGTTTCCCAGGTGCCTTTTTGCTTGGGACACTTGTCGTATTTATTGCTCACGCCGTCGCGGTCGCGGTCTTTGGGGCGGTGGCGCTGCAGGGCCAGGTTCAGCCCAAAGTAAAAGTCGGCCCCGGTGGTAGTGGTCAGGCCTAACAGGCCACCCAGGTTATCGGAGCCCACTACCAGCGGCCCCAGCCGCAGCATGGCACCCAGCTGAAACTTGCGGTAGTTATCGGCCAGTACCAGCGGCACGGCCAGCTCGGCGTGGCTGAACTCGACGCGCGGCGTGAGGGCCACCACGCTGCTGCTGCGGCTGCCAATAGTGCTGGCCGGCAGCAGGCTCTGGGTCCAGAGCAGGCCGGTATACAGGTGGTTGGCTAGCTGGTAGTCGGCCGTGAGGCGCAGCGCCGCCGGCAGGTAGCTGGTAAACTCGCGGCTCTGGCTGCCTAGGCCCACCAGGCGCTGCAGGGTAGGGCCCACGTCGTTGGGCGAATTAATATTGAGCGTATCGAGCTGCCCAAGCTGCACCGTGCGGTTGGCGGCCAGCGTGCCCTGCCACACGTGCTGCGCATTGGCGTAGCGCACGGCCCCAAGGTCGGTGAGGGCTAACCCCAGGCGCAGGCGGTATTTGTTGCGCGCCGGGTCGGTCCGGTCGGTCCCATCCATGTGGTACTGGTAGCGCTCGGCGTCGGGCCGCCACTCGTAGGTCACGCCCAGGTCGGCGCCGTAGCCCCGGCCCAGCTGCTGGCTGCCGTAGAGCGAGCCCACGCTAAAGCCCGATTGCTGATACAGCTCATAGTCGGTGAAGGCATAGCTCAGGTTGGGGCTGCGCAGCTGAATGCTGTCGCGGCCATATACCTGGTAGCCGGTGCCGGCATTGTGCACGTAGCCGCCGCCTAGCCCCACTAAGTACTTAAGGGTGAGGCCGCCCTTGAAAAAATGGGTGGTGTTGGGCGTAAACGTGCGGGCATAAGTAAAGGCAAACTCGTGGTAGCTATTGGCCGTCAGGTTGAAGCCATTATCGGTGAGCAGGCGGTCGGCCAGACCCAGCTCGTCGGCGTCGCCCAGGCCGTTGTAGGCTAGCCGCGCCAGGTTTTCGCTCACATCCCGGGCCTGCACAAAGGCCCGCACGCGGTTGGTGAAGGCCACGGCCGAGCGCGGCCCCAACGCCAGCAGCAGCGAGGGCAGGCGCAGCTCTGCGCTGACGCTGCCCGCTTGCCCCCCGCCGGCCAGCTGCTCCTGCAGGTAATCGCTTTTAAACGCGAAACCCTTTTGCCAGGGGCGCTGCGGCAGGTCGAGCTGCAGGTAGGTATTGTAGAAATGGATATCGCCGCCCAGCACGCTCAGGTACACTTTGTGGCGCGAATCGGCAATGGCGCTCGGGTTCACGTAGGTGCTGTTGGTGCCCGCGTAGTTGCTGTGCGCCAGCCCGATGTAGCCCTGGCCCAGGGCTGCTTGACTGGTGCCCAATAAGCTAGCCGTGGCCAGGAGCCATACGGCCCGCCGCCGGTAAGGCGCGAAAAAAGTTGTTTTCATAGCTCAGAGAAAAAAGTGGGGCAAGCAGATTCCTGCCCGGGCTGGCGCTGCGCGCCAAGCGGGGTATTTTTAAAGCCAGTAGTTTTTTGAGCCGCTGCGCGGCTTGCAGGCTAGCCACCAGGGCCGGCATGAATGGCTGCCGCCGGGGCGGCGAAAGCTCGAAGCTGGCAAGGTTGGTTACCGGCCGGAATGCTGGCGGGGGTTACCAGCCAGAATGCTGCCGGGATAGTTGCCAGGCTCAAAGGCCGTGGCGGCTCGGGGAAGCTGGTAAGCCGGGCCGTAGCTGCTGCTGCGGGCGCTAAAGAAGGCAGCTAGCCAGCAGATAACCAGACTATAGGGGCGCTGCCCGAGCGTGCCAGGCCGCCGGCAGCCCGTGCGGGAGTAGGGCCGGGCAGGTAGCAGCCGGCCAACTCGGGAAGGTAGTAGTAGCGGTACATATCATAGCGGCAGCGGGGGGCGAGAATGAGGCTGCAAAGATGACGCTCGGCGCCCACGGGGTACAATACCCGAAAGTAGGTAATTTGCAGATAGACAAGGCGCTGCTAAATATAATCAGCTGCTTACTCACTGCTGGCTAGCGGTGGGTAAGCAGCTGAGTATGGATATTTTCCCTTTATATCAGGTCGAAGGCCCGGGCGTATTGCCCCAGCTCAAACGCCGACTCGGCCTGGAGCTTGCGGCGCAGGTTGCGGCGGTGGGTTTCGGCCGTTTGGGGCGAGATAAACAGGCGCTCGGCAATCTCCGGCGCCGACTCGCCCAGCACCACGCCGCGCAGCACCTCGCGCTCGCGGGCCGTGAGGGTGGCAAAGCGCCCGCAGTGCGCCCGCAAAAACGTGTTTTCGTCGAGCAGGCGCTGCACCTTGTGGTTGATGTGGCTCACCGGGTCGAGGCACTGCGCCACGGTTAGTATCAGCAGCGGCTGGCCGTCTACGTCGCGCTCCACAATGCGCGAGGCGCTGAGGTACCACTCAAAGGTTTGGTTGGCCCCGGTGCGCACCTGCTGAAAAAACGATACAGTGTAGCTCAGGTCGTTGCGCGCCAGCAGCTCAAACAATTTGGGCACGTACTCGTGGGCTTCCTGCGCATTAAAAAAGCGCTCGAAATAGCCGGGGCCCAGCGCGTGCAGCTCGCCCAGGGTGGTGTGCAGCAGGGCTAGCCCACGGGCCGTCATGTACTCGACCCGGTTCAGGAGTTGGTTATGGATGATACTAACGCCCGGGTACTGGTCGGCCGTGGCGACAATTTCCCGCACTTTCTGCGCTACGAGGTATTCGTTGGTCATAAGTAGGGCGCCCGGCACTGTTTTACAAGTTGTAAGTGCCCAGGCGCCCGCTAAGTAATGAAGGAATTGTGAATATTCTGCCCGCCAGGCAGTTAGCGCCCCACGTAGGTGCTGGGCGTGAGGGCCCGCAACTCGGTCTTCACGCGTTCGGGCACGTCCAGCTCATCCACGAAGCGCGCCAGCGTGGCCGCCGAAATGGCCTCGCCGGTGCGCGTAAGCTGCTTGAGAGCGTTGTAGGGGTCGGGGTAGTTTTCGCGGCGCAGAATGGTTTGGATGGGCTCGGCCAGCACCGCCCAGTTCTGGTCGAGGTCGCGGGCCAGGGCGCTTTCATCGAGCGCCAGCTTGCCCAGGCCGCGCCCGATGGCGCCCAGCGCAATAAGGATGTGCCCCAGCGGCACGCCCAGGTTGCGCAGCACCGTCGAGTCGGTAAGGTCACGCTGCAGGCGCGAAATGGGCAGCTTGGCCGCAAAGTGTTCGAGCAGCGCGTTGGCCAAGCCCAGGTTGCCCTCGGCGTTCTCAAAATCGATGGGGTTCACCTTGTGCGGCATTGCCGACGAGCCGACCTCGCCGGCCTTGAGAGTCTGCTTGAAATAGCCCAGCGAAATGTACTGCCACACGTCGCGGCACAAATCTAGCAGAATGGTATTGAGGCGCTTCCAGCCGTCGCAAAACGCCGCCAGGTTGTCGTAAGGCTCAATTTGAGTAGTCGGAAACGTGCGAGCTAGCCCCAATGTGTCGTTCACAAAGCGGTCGGCAAAGCCGTGCCAGTCAGTAGTCGGGTACGCCACGAAGTGCGCGTTGAAGCCGCCCGTGGCCCCGCCAAATTTGGCCGAGTAGGGTACCTGTTGCAGCAGCGCCAGCTGCCCGGTCAGGCGCGCCAGAAATACCTCCAGCTCCTTACCCAGGCGGGTGGGGGAGGCCGGCTGGCCGTGGGTGCGGGCCAGCATGGGCACGCTGGCCCAGCTGGTGGCTAGGGTGGCGAGCTGCTGCTGCAAGGCTGCGAAGCGCGGTAGCAGCACGTCGGCCATCGCGTCTTTCAGGCTCAGCGGGATGGCCGTGTTGTTGACGTCCTGCGAGGTCAGGCCGAAATGAATAAACTCCAGATAATTGCTCAGGTCGAGCTTGGTAAACTCATCGCGCAGGTAGTATTCCACGGCTTTTACGTCGTGGTTGGTCACGGCTTCGTGGCTCTTGATGGCCTGCGCTTCGGCTTCGCCAAACTGCTCGTAGAGGCCCCGCAGCGCTGGAAATACCGTGGCGGGCACGCCCGCCAGCTGCGGCAGCGGCAACTGGCAGAGGGCAATAAAGTACTCGACCTCGACCCGCACCCGGTAGCGCATGAGGGCTAGCTCCGAGAAGTAGGGGCCGAGCGGGGCAGTTTGGCGCTGGTAGCGGCCATCGAGGGGCGAAAGGGCAGTAAGCATAAAGCGAGGCGCAGTGGTTTGCACCCGCAAAACTAGCGGGCAGCCGGCCGTGGCTAGGCCTCCGCCCCCTGGCCAGCCCCGAATTAAACGGCATTGCCGCGCTAAAAACTCGGTGCCGGTAAACAAAAAGCCGGAACCAGAACCCGCCAACCGGGTAACTTTGCGGGTATGCGCGTATCCGCCCTTGCTAAAAAACGACTTTCCTACGCCCTGGGTGGCCTACTGGCGGCGCTGCTGCTAGCCTTACTTATCTTTTTGTGGAAACGCCAGCAGCTCCTCAACTATGCGCTGGTGCAGGTGAAAGCCAAAGTGGAAACGAAATACCCAGTGGTGCTCACGCTAGGGCCCGCCCGCTTCACGGGCCTCAAAACCGTGGAGATAGGCGGCCTGAGCCTGGTGCCCACTGCCGGGGCCGGCCCCGCTGCGGCTGGCGATACCCTGCTCACGGCCCGCCGCCTGCAAGCCGGCCTAAGCCTGCGCTCACTGTTTGCCGGCCGGCCGGTGTTCAGCGAAGTGCAGATTGACCAGGCCCACCTCACGGCGCATAAGGATGCCAGCGGGAACAATAATTTCTCTTTCCTGCTGAAGAAAAAGACGCCCGCCCCGGTGGCGCGCGACACGGCCCGCGGCCGCAACTACGGCCTGCTGCTGAACCAGGTGCTCGACGCGGCCTTCGATAACGTGCCCGGCGCGGCCGATTTCCGGCAGTTTGTGGTAAGCTACGCCAGCCCCCACCACCACGTAGAGCTCGTGATGCCGAGCCTCAGCATCGACGATGGCGAGGTGCAGGGCCGCCTCACGGCCAACGTAGACTCGGTGGTGAATGAGCTAGGGGTGAGCGGTACCATCGAGCCCGGCGACGACGCGCTGAACCTGCGTTTGTTTGGCGCAAAAGGGTCGGTGCAAGTGCCTTACGTGGCGCGTAAATTTGGTGCGCTGATATCGTTCGATACCATTCGGGTGCAGCTGACGGGCAAGGATTTTGTGGCCGACGACCAGACGGGCGGCCGCCTCACGGTGCGCGGCTCGGTGGCGGCCCGCAATTTCAGCTTCTTCCACAAGCGCCTTTCCTCGGAGGATATTGTGGTGCAGCGCGGGCAGCTCGACTTCGTGGCCACGCTGGGCCGCGGCACGGTGTCGCTCGACCCCGGCACCCGCGCCGTGCTCAACCAGCTCGTTTTTCACCCCGAAATCGCGGTGCGCCTCAAGCCTCAGCTAGCCGTCAGCCTCAAGGTCGATTCGGACCCGACGGCGACCAATGCTTTTTTCAATTCGCTGCCCGCGGGTATGTTCGACGTGGTGGCCGGCACGGCCGGTACCGGCACGCTGGCCTACCACCTCAAGGCCGATGTAGACCTGGCTAGGGTCGATAGCCTGCACCTAAGCTCCTCTTTGACGCCTAGTAAAGATTTCAGCATTACGCACTTCGGGGCGGAAGACCTGAGTATGTTGGAGCGGGAGTTTCCGTTTACGGCCTACAACGACAAGGGCGACTCGCTGCGCACGTTCCTGGTCGGGCCCAGCAATCCCGATTTCACGCCCTTCAACCAGGTGTCGCCCTTTATGCCGGCCGCCATCCAGACCACCGAAGACCCGCAGTTCTTCCGGCATAAAGGCTTTATGGAAAAAGCGTTCGTGAACGCCGCCATTGCCGACATCAAGGAAAAGCGCTTTGCCCGCGGCGGCAGCACGCTCAGCATGCAGCTGGTGAAGAACGTGTTTCTGAGCCGCGAAAAAACCATCGGCCGCAAGGCCGAGGAAATGCTGATGGTGTGGCTGATTGAAAACTGGCTCGTCGACCGCACCCACACGCTCACCAAGCAGCGCATGTTCGAGATTTACCTCAATATTGTGGAGTGGGGGCCCACTGCCTACCGCTGGCCCAGCGGCAAGCGTGGCGTGTATGGCATTGGCGAGGCGGCGCTGTTTTACTACGCCAAGCGGCCCAGCGAGCTCAACCTGGGCGAGTGCCTGTACCTGGCTAGCATCATTCCGAAGCCCAAGTACTACCGCGAGTCGTTCAACGTGTACGGCGAGCTGCGCGGCACTACGCGCTGGTTTTTCCGCTTCATCGCCGATATCATGCAGGATAAGGGTTTGATAACGCCCAACCAGCGCAATAACCTCAACTATTCGGTGAGCCTGAAGGGGCCGGCCAGCAAGTACATTGTGCGGGCCGTGCGCGACACCGTGCGCACCGTGCAGCCCGGCGACACCGCCGAGCTAGCCCCCCTCAACCTCGTGGACCTGCTCAATACCGGGGCCCAGCCGGCCCCCGCGCCAGCCGCCGGCACCACCCCGGCCCCGGCCCCCGGCGTGCGGCCCTAGCCAGGAGAAAACCTCCGGCCCGGTTCTTGGTTATCAGCAGCTTTCACGTCTTTCCCACTTCAGTTTTTATGAAATTCCCCGTTCTCGCTTTGGCCGCTGCCTCGCTCGGCCTGGCATTCACCACCCACCGCCCCGCCCCCATGCACCCTACCGAAACTGCGGCCAATCCCGGCACGGTGTACGACTACACCGTAAAGACCATCGACGGTAAGGACGTGAAGCTGAGCAAGTACAAGGGCAAGAAAATCCTCATTGTGAACACCGCCTCCAAGTGCGGCTTCACCCCGCAGTACAAAGAGCTGGAGGAACTGTCGAAGAAATACGGCAGCAAAGTGACCGTGCTGGGCTTCCCCAGCAACAGCTTCAACCAGGAGTTGGCCTCAAACGAGGAAGTTTCGTCGTTTTGCGAGAAGAACTACGGCGTGACATTTCCACTGTTTTCGACCGTAGCCGTGAAGGGCGACGAGGCCACGCCGCTCTACAAGTTCCTGGCCGATAAGGATAAGAATGGCGCTGTGAGCGACGCCCCAAGCTGGAATTTCTGCAAATACCTGGTTGATGAAAAAGGCCACGTCGTGAAGTTCTACCCTTCGAAAGTGAAGCCGCTGAGCGAGGAGCTGGTGGCCGATATCACGAAGTAAATTCTTCGTTAAGAACGTCCGTCATGCTGAGCCTGTCGAAGCATTTTGCCTGAACAATACCCTAGCGGTGCGGGCAAGATGCTTCGACAGGCTCAGCATGACGGACGTTTTTCTTAGTGCTACTTGCGCTTTATTACCTGTTCACGTTCACTGAAAACTGAACCTATGTCTCCCTGGATTTCCGCGTTTCGCCCGCGCACGCTGCCGCTAGCCCTGGCCAGTATTCTCACGGGCGGCTTTTTGGCCCAGGCTACCGGGCATTTTAATGGCCCGGTGGTGGCGCTGGCGGCGCTCACCACCATTTTGCTCCAGATATTGAGCAACTTGGCTAACGACTACGGCGACTCGCAAAACGGCGCCGACAGCGTGCACCGCCAGGGCCCGCTGCGCGCCGTGCAAAGCGGCGCCATCAGCCCGGCCCAGATGAAGCGCGCCATGTGGGGCTTCGGCGCGGCGGCCTTGCTGAGTGGCATTTCCTTGCTGCTGCTGGCGCTGGGGGTAGCGGGGGCGTGGGTGCTGCTGGCCTTCTTTGTGCTGGGGTTGGCCGCCATTTGGGCAGCCGTGAACTACACGGCGGGCAGCAACCCGTATGGCTACGCGGGGCTGGGCGACATATCGGTGTTTCTGTTTTTTGGGATTGTGGGCGTGTGCGGCACCTATTTTTTGCAGGCCTACTCGCACGAGCATACCCTAGCCCAGGCCCTGCCGCCGGCGGTGCTGCTGCCCGCCGCCGCGCTCGGCTGCTTTGCCACGGCGGTGCTGAATGTCAATAACATCCGCGATATTGTTTCGGACAAGCTGGCGGGTAAAATCACGGTGCCCGTGCGGCTGGGGCCGCAGCACGCGCGCCGCTACCACTGGCTGCTGCTGCTGCTGGGCGTGGGCTGCGCGGTGCTCTACGTGGCGCTCACGTACCGCTCGCCCTGGCAGTGGCTGTTTGTGCTGAGCTTGCCGCTCTTTTTCTTCAACGGCCGGCAGGTGTGGCAGCGCCAGGAGTCGATGCAGCTCGACCCGCTGCTCAAGCAAATGGCCTTGAGCACGCTCGTGTTCACGCTGCTGTTTGGGCTAGGGCAGGTGCTGTAGCCGGGGCCGCTTGTGCAAAAAGGAATGGGGCGGGCCGCGTTTGGTAAGTAGAACGCGGCCCACCCCATTCCTTTTTCAGGTGTGTCCGGCGGATATGATTAAGGCTAAGAGGTTGTAAATAAATGCGCTTGCGCATAGTGCCAGAGGGCAGGAAAGTCGACTTTGCGGAGCGCCCAGAGGCTCCATACCACTACCATGGTGCCTACGCCAATAAACATCCAGCGGGTGGGCAGGCGGCCGGCCAGCCGGGCGGCGAGGGGGGCGGCCGTGACGCCGCCCACAATCAAACCCAGCACAATTTCCCAATGCTTGAAGCCCAGGATGGAAAAAAACGTGAGTGCGCTGGCGAAGGTGACAAAAAATTCGACCAGGCTCACGGTACCAATAACGTAGCTGGGCGCGCGGCCATTGGCAATGAGTGTGCTCGTGACCAGCGGCCCCCAGCCGCCACCGCCGAAGGAATCGAGAAAGCCGCCGGCGCCCGCCAGCCAGCCGGCATTCTTCACTTTGCGGCGCAGCTGCGCCTGCTTGCGCACGGCTTTGCTGATGATGCGCAAACCCAGGAAAAGCAGATACACTGCCAGCACCGGCTTAATAATATTGGCGTACTGCTCGCCGAAGTGGGCTAGCAAAAGCGCGCCGCTCACCGAGCCCAGAATACCGGGCACTAGCAACACTTTGAATAAGCGCTTGTTGACATTGCCAAACCGATAATGGTTGTAGCCCGACGCGCCGCTGGCAAACATCTCGGCCGTGTGAATGCTGGCGCTCACCGAGGCCGGGCTGAGCCCCAGCGACATGAGGCTGATGGCCGAAACCACGCCGTAGCCCATGCCCAGTACGCCGTCAATGAGCTGGGCCACAAAGCCTACGCCCACAAAAGTGTAAAACGTAGTGGAAGTGCTGAGCACGTGCCACGCCTGCTGCCAGGTGAAGTAGTACGACAAAATATTGAGCACCAGAAACAGCGCGAACACGCCCAGAATGCCGGTGGCCACGCGCCGCCAGTAATCAACGGCCGCCGCCTCATCGGCGGGGCCCAGCGCGGCCACGGCGTGCAGGCGCCGGGCCGAGGAGGCGGCCCGCACCTGGCCGTGCAGTTCGGCATCGTGGGTGGCAACCAGCACCAGGTCGTGGCCGGTCAGGTCGTTGGGGTCGAAGGCGCGCCGATGCAGTTGCACCTGTGGGTGCCGGGCCGCCAGGGTAGCCAGCGCGGGCAGCAGGTGCAGGGCCACTACCGTAATGGCCGCGTGCGGGTGGGCGCGCAGCACGGCCGCAAGCTGGGCCAATGCCTCGTCGCCGCCGCCCACCAGCAGCACCCGGCGTTGCTCTAGGTCCAGAAATACGGGCAGCGCGGGGCCGGCCAGCGGCCCTGGCCGGCTAGCCGGCCCCGCGTCAGGTGGCGCGTTCGAGAAAAGGTCAGTTGCCATAAGGAAGGGTAAAATAAGGCCCGCGCAGGATAAACCCGGTTCCGTGCTACTGCCGACGAGCGGCTGGTGGGCCCCGGCAAAGCTGGCAACTGCCTCCTTGGGCTGACCCCGCAGGAGGCCCGCCAAGCCAGCCTGCCCTAGTACACGTCTTCGAGGTAGCGGTGCTGCCGCCGCAGGTTTTTCACGTAGGCGGCGGCCTCGCTGGGGGCAAAGCCGGCTTCGCGCTCCACTACCTGCACCAAGGCAGCCTGCACCGCGTGGCCCAGGCGGTTTTTATCGCCGCACACGTAGAGTTGCGCGCCTTTTTCGAGCCAGTCGAAGACGGCGCGGCTGTGTGCGAGCAGGCGGTCCTGCACGTACACCTTGGCAGTTTGGTCGCGCGAGAACGCTACGTCGAGCCTGGCTAGCCCGCCGCGCTTGAGGTACTGCTCCCACTCAGCCTGATACAGGAAGTCGGTGGCCGCGTGCGGATTACCGAATAGCAGCCAGTTGCGGCCACTGGCTCCCAGCGCTACACGCTCCTGCACAAAGGCCCGAAACGGGGCGATGCCCGTGCCCGCGCTCACCATAATAATATCAGTGCCAGCGTCCTCAGGAAGCTTGAAGTACGGGTTATGCTGCACAAAAACACCTACTGCATCGCCCACCGCCACGCGGCCCGCAAGCAACGACGAGCACGCACCCTGCTTGTGGCGGCCGTGGGCCGCGTAGCGCACGGCGCCCACCGTGAGGTGCGCCTGGTTGGGGTGGGCCAGCAGGCTGCTGGCGATGGAGTAAGCGCGGGGCGGCAGCGGCCGCAGCGTATCGGCCAGACCCTGGGGCGTAAGCTGGCCACTGGGGAAATCGAGCAGCAAATCGGCTACATCGCGGCCGTGGAGGTAGGGTTGCAGGCGCGCCGGGTCGGCTAGCAAGCCCCGCAATTCGGGGTGGGGGGCTAGCGCGGCGTAGCGCGCCAGCACCTCGGGGGTGAGCACGGTAAGCTCGCGGTGGCTGGCCAGGGCGGCGGCCAGCGGCAGGCTCGCACCCCCTAGCAGCACCGGCGCGTCGGCGGCGAGGTGGGTGGCGCGCAGCACGTCCGCCACCAGCGCCGGGTGGTTGAGCGGGCGCACAGCCAGGGCATCGCCCGGGGCGTAGGTCAGGCCCGAGTTAGTCAGGTCCAGCTCGAGGTGGTGCATTTCCTTGGCCGACCCCCGGCCACTCAGCCGAACGGCTTTGAGCACGTTGGCCGGCCAGTAATTTTCACTGGAAAACTCAGTAAGGAGCGTTGAGTCAGCTACCACGGCGGCTGCGCGGCCGGCTGGTGTGGCCAGGGTAGCGGCCGGCACCGGCCGGCTGGGTGCCGGTATGGCGGCTAGGGTGGCGGCTATCCAGTGGGCGGCGGCGGCTTTGTAGGCTACGTCGGCA
>Ga0308164_10004801_pt1 | contig 11229 bp, 5 predicted proteins | sample PhyTR2_FD_201031 | JGI IMG/M metagenome (GOLD analysis project Ga0308164, IMG submission 201031) | Phyllosphere microbial communities from UC Gill Tract Community Farm, Albany, California, United States - DLSLT.R2 | ecosystem: Host-associated > Plants > Phyllosphere > Unclassified | place: USA... | reverse complement strand
CTGCGCGACGAAGACCTGGTGGCGCGCCTGTCGGGCGACGAATACGCAGTGGGCCTGGCCGACGTGCGCCAGCACTTCGAAGCCACCACGGTGGCGCAGAAACTCCAGGCCGCGCTCGACGCGCCGTTCATGATTGCCGGCCACGACCTGCGCGTGGGCGCCAGCATCGGCATCAGCGTCTACCCGCAGGATGGCAACGACGCCGAAACGCTGCTGGCGCTGGCCGACATCGCGATGGAACGGGCCAAGGGCGACGACGCCAACCCGGACCGCAGCGTCGCGTTCTACAGCCAGGACATGAACAAGGGCATGCAGGAACGCATGCGCATCGAATCCGGCCTGCGCCATGCGCTGGGCAACGGCGAGCTGGTGCTGTATTACCAGCCGAAGTTCGAAATTGCCAGCGGTCGCCTGGTGGGCGCGGAAGCGCTGGTGCGCTGGATGCATCCCGAGCGCGGCATCGTGCCGCCCGGCGAATTCATCCCGCTGGCCGAGACCACGGGTCTGATCGTCCAGGTGGGCGAGTGGGTGCTGGAAGAAGCCTGCGCGCAAGCGTCGATCTGGCAGCGCTCGGGCATCGCCCCGTTCCGCGTCGCGGTGAACGTGTCGGCGCGCGAATTCACGCCATCGCTGCCGGAGCGCGTGGCCACCACGCTGCAGCGTTATCAGCTCGACCCGTCGTGGCTGGAGCTGGAAATCACCGAGAGCACGCTGATGCACGACGTGGATCGCGTGACGGCCATCATGGACCAGATCACGGCGCTGGGCGTGTCGCTGTCGCTGGACGATTTCGGGACCGGGTTCTCGAGCCTGTCGTATCTGAAGCGGTTCCCGATTCATACGTTGAAGATCGACCGGTCGTTCACGATGGGGATACCGGCGGATGGGAGTGACTGCGCGATTGCGGGGACGATCATCAGCATGGCGCGGCAGTTGTGTTTGCGTGTGATTGCTGAGGGTGTCGAGACGCTGGATCAGCTTGCGTTCTTGCGCGGGGCAGGGTGTGATGAGGTGCAGGGGTATCTGTATGCGGCGCCGTTGCCGGCGTATGCGTTCGAGAAGGCCTTAAGGGAAAATTGGGCGTTGGTGGGGTAGGTGAGGTGGATCATGCGCGAGCGCTGCCGCTTTGCCTGGGTCAGAACTCCCTCATCCAGCCGATGATTATGTATAATGCCGTGCAACAGGAAGCGTGGCCGAGTGGTTGAAGGCAGCAGTCTTGAAAACTGCCGACGGTGTGAGCCGTTCGTGAGTTCGAATCTCACCGCTTCCGCCAGAATTTAGAAACAAGCCGTTGATTTTCAACGGCTTTTCGTTCCTGCAGTCTGACGAGCTCGGCTGCAAATGGCACAGTTTCCATTAACCATTTAACAGGTTGCGGAAACGATTTCCGCAACTCCTGCCTATTTCGTCCGCTTACGACCTCCCTCTCTCTCCGAGAAACGTTCTCTGTAATCTACTTATTCGTCTGTGCTACCAGCTTGCTTGCATCCTTGAGACTCGTAACTTCGCGCGCCGCTTTTGGCCGGATATCTCGGTTTGCATGCCAGACTGGTTGAACTCAGGCGCGGCGGGTATCCCCAGGTGTCTAGTTCATTAGCGAGGCGGGAAAAATTTCCTGACAGTTAGCCTGACAGATGCATTCAAGTTTACAGTTGCGGTTCTACCTATCGAGTGAGGCGAGTTGTGAACCCAATAACACCTGAGACGTGGAGGTTGCTAAGTGAGAAATCCATTCATCAAGAAGTGGCGGAATTTGAGCAAAGACTCGGATTGAGATCGGGCTTTTATCAAGATCTAGTTGCCAATGACGACTGGTCTTTTATTATCAAGTTGAACGCGTTGTTCGAGGCGGCATGCACGCACGCTCTCAGCCAACGACTTTCGCGTCCAGAGCTACTGAATGAACTCGCCCAGCTAGAATTCGCAGACAGGAGGAAATGGAAGGTCAAGTTTTTGCTCTCGCTTAGCGTACTTACCAATGAGCAAGCAGAAATACTTTACGACTTAGCCAAGCTTCGGAACAGGCTAGTCCACAACGTTGATCAGGTAGCTTTCTCCATCGATAGCGACATTGCTGGTTTGGACAAAAAAAAGCTTAAGGCAAAGGCTGAGTTATGGGGACATGGGATCGTAGACTTCGTGAAAGAAGGTGAAGTCATAATCAGCAGGACCGAGTTTTTCCGCATGAAGCCGAAAGAAACCCTCTGGCTCACTTGTATGGAAATCCTCGCATGCCTGCATACAGAATTCGAAATTGCTGAGTATCGAGCTGCAGAGACAGCGACTCTCAGCTATCAAAAAATTAGCAGAGAGATTGCGAGCGGAAGTGCAGAAGGAGTTCGTATGAAAGGTTTTCTTCACTCACTTTGAAAATAAGCAGTTGATTTTTGACGGCTTTTTCGTTTTTGCAGTCTGACAAACTTGACTCGGGCGCATCACTTTCCGTACATCATTTAACAGGTTGCGGAAACGATTTCCGCATCCCCCTCCTTATCTCGTCGGCTTGACTACCTCACCCACCCTCCGATAAACCTTCTGCGTGATCTGCTTATTCGTGTGTCCGAGCAGCTTGCTGGCGTCCTCAAGGCTGGCAATTTCGCTTGCTGCTTTTGGCCGGATATCTCGAAACTGAAATGCCCTGATGCGAAGGGCCAGATCGACGTTACGGTCTTTTTCGGCCTTCGCTGCTGCTAGCAAGCGCGCGCCGTCGAAACGATCCCGCAGCATTTTCAGCGTCAACCGCTGCCCCTGCTCGGTGCATACCAGCGCGCCGGTCATGGACTTCACCGGGCGCGCCATCAGTCGATCCAAGCAAGCACCCAGCTGCGTCGGCTCGCCGTCGACGTGCAGCCGGATCCGGAGCGTATGCCCTGTCTTGTTCTGCAGGACGTGGAGCTCATCGTTGCGGATATCGAGCCTGCTCATCTCAAGCATGTCCGCCGGCCGTTGCCCAGTGAGGTATGCGAGGTCCATCGCGTCGCGCGCAGGCCGGGCATGTGTCCAGCTCAATCATGTCGGAAAGCCATATCGGCACTGTTGGCGGGTAAAGCACTGCCATTCGCGTCCGTCCACGTTGCACAGGGTCGCAATGCCATGGAGCGATGGGACACAGTCGATATGACGTCGTGTCCCGTTGTGTACGCGACACGATAACGAGAATCCCTGCTCAAAAAGCTTTCTTCCTTCCAATTTTTACCCCTGGGCAATAGAATTGATCGACTTAATCCAAAGTCGCCCCAAGCACACCGGTCAAATACTGCAGTGGCGACTAAATGGGTTTCACACGTAGTTGAATTAGGAATTTCACGAATGCCAGCGCAAGAGGTCATTTCCCCAGCTCGACCAGTTGGTATTTCTCCCTATTTCACGGACAACGATCCTTCGCTGGCCCGCCAGTCGACGGGACGGGACCCACTCGGCATGCTGCCTGTCTGGAGCGAGATCGGCCGCGGCCTCGTGCCCTGCATCGCTTCTCCCGTTCTGCAGATCAACGGCGTGAAGGCGGTTCTGCTCATCCATTGGCTCACTGACGTGCCCGCGCTGCAGCCCTTGCTGGGAAAGAAGGAAAGAGCAAGAGGATTCTTCCGGCTTATGGAAGGGGTGATCGAATATTGGCTCCACAACCATGGCCACACGGTATGCTTCGGCAGTCAGGCACTCCATGCCGGAGGCGAGGACTTCCGAGTCTCGATCGGCGTCGGCAAGACTGTCGCCAACGGCCTGCATCAGTACTATCGCGGTACGTGTCAGCGTGCCAGACTGCTTGACGACGAATGGCGTGTCGATGCCGATATCGGAGCAATCCTTGACGTAGCATGGAGCAATGCGGCCACGACAGCGCTTGTCAACGGGCTCGAGCCTCACCTTTCCCCTCGCTCGCCGCTATTCCCTGCGCGCCTGCTGGCCAGTGCGGTACTTGAGAAGGCTTTCGGAAAGGTCTTCGGCGACCGGACGCTGCACCAGCGCCTGGATCAGCTGTTCGGCGGCGAAGCTCACCGTACGCTCGCCAGCGCGTATCTGAGCCTGCGTTCACTGGACGGACTGCGTCGTGACGAGCGTATTGCGCAGCTCGCGTCGGAGCATCTTGGCGAAGAGCTCGACCGTGTCCGGAGATGCGAACCCTTCCTGCTTGTGCTGCAGGACGTGTTCGACCTCATGCGCGCGATCTCGACCAGACCCGTTCGCGAGCTCGCGCAGGAGCTGATCCCCTTCCTGCAACCGATGCGAGATCGCGCACTGGCTTTTCTTCCGCTTGGTGAACAGGTCAGGACTCGCCGGATGCGGCCGCTCCAGAAGCTGGCGCTGATGCTGGCTGCGCAGGGCGATGAGCCGCACCTGACGCTGGAGCGATTCATCCGCGACCTTGCCGAGCATCATGCGGCGTCCATGCGCGAGCGCGGACGCGACCCGATGGTGGTCATGGAGGCTGACACGATCATGGCGCCGGTCGAGGCGGACCGGAATCCTGCCGCCGCTCGGAAGCGTCTTGTCGATGGATATCCCTGGATGAACGATTATTACTTGAACACGGCGTCGACTCTCTACAGACAGCTGCAGGAGATGCCTGCATGAATCAGTCCGAAAAGAAGAACTTTTCCGTTATGCGCGAAACGCTGGAGTTCATGCGTGACCGGTTTTCTCCCGACGACGAGCGGTATGTCCTCTTCACGACCTTCAATTTCGCGCCGCAGTTCTTCGAAACGAATGTCCTGCCGCTGCTGGTGGGCGATACGCTGGACGAGACCGGAGCAAGTCAGGAGACGCGATATGCCCTCAATGACGAGCTGTCGCGAATTCACTGTCTGGTCGCATGCGATCGCTCCACTGCGCCCGAGGCCAAGGGCGACCTTCGCTACGGACTGCTGCCGGTGGGTCTGCTGCGCGGACGATTCCACTCCAAGCTGATCCTGATGGCCGGAACGTTAAAGGAGACTGGCGCGCCCGGCATCTGGTTGTCGGCCGGCAGCGGAAACATCTCGCTATCCGGATGGGCGCTCAATCGGGAAGTCGTGTCCGCGACGCCGGTCACGCGGCAGCATGCCGACGAGCTTCTTCCACTGCTGGACTGGCTGATCGAGCAGGCGGAGCGCCAGCTGCAGACTGCGGCGTTCGACGTGAAAGAAGAAGGGCAGGGGCGGCGGGTTCTACGGCATCTGGTCGAGTTCATCGAGAACGATGCCGCGCTTGCGGCTCATTTCCCCGGCATTCCTACGCTGCACGTTGCATTGCCGACGACCGGTCGAGGCGCCCTGCTCGATAGCCTGACGCAGGGACGTGAGTGGCGCCGGGCGACCGTCGTCTCTCCGTACTGGAGCGACGTGCGCGGACTGGTCAAGCGGCTCGGTGTGGCCGAGTGCAGGTTTGTCCCTTCGCTCTCGCATGCGGGGTATCGCTTTCCGATGAGCGCAGGAACCGATGCAGAGCGCACTGCCTGGTCCTTTGCTAAATTCGGCGACGAGCGCTACACGCATGCCAAAGCACTCCTGCTCGAGGATTCGGCGGGCGCCGTGGTCCTGTGCGTCGGTTCGGCGAACTTCACCACCGCAGCGCTGGGCGAGCCTGGCGGCCAGGGGCTTTCCAACATCGAAGCGATGCTACGTCATGAGCTCGCCGATGTCCCGAAAGCCTGGCGCAAACTGCGTACCCTCGACGAGTCCGATTTGGCCGAGCCTTCAGCCGAAGAGGAAGAGGAGGGTGCGCCGCCGTTGCCGCCGTTTGACGCAAGCGTCTTCCACGACTGGCTTGCCGGCACATTCGGTGGACATATCACGATCGATGCCGGCGCCGACCTAGCCGATCCGGAGCTGGAAGTCGCCGGCAGGACTGTCCGCTTTGCCGCCAAGCCCGGACTTCGTCAAGAGCTGGCGCCTTTCAAGTTTCGCTGCACGGTTCCGGTTCGATCCTTCCGTGTGAGCTGGCGGGAGGCGGACGGGACAGTGCACAGCTATCGTGGGCTGGTGCTGCAGGTGAATGCCGAGGACGAACAGCTGCAGTATCACCCACGGCCTCAACTCGACCAGGTGATCGATTTCCTGCGTGGTCTGAATCCGGCCCTGAGCGAAGAGGAGCTTCGCAAGCGGGGGGCGCGCGGACGCGGCGAGCCCGGAGGAGATGGAGAAGACGAGGGCGTCGAGCCCAGTTTCGACTTCTTTGGCCTGTTCCAGGCCACATGGAAACTGCACGAGCATTACAGCAAGGCCATCAAGGACGGCATCCTGCGAGACCCGTTCGACCGTCTGGCGACACACAGCCTCACCACGCTCCATCGTGCCATCGCATTGCAGCCGGCATTCACAGCGGAGGAGCTGATCGGGCGCTACGTCCAGCTGGCGGAGGTACGCGAGCTGCTTGCGTCGTTCGCTCGCTCGGGCGTGCACCCGCCCCCGGGTTGCCTGTGCAACGTAGAAGCCGTTGAGGAGGAAATCGCCGCGCTGACGGACCGTATCCGCATGCTGCTGGCCAAATCGCCTTCGTTCCTCTCTGCCTTCGGTTCCGCAGGCAAGTGTCAGGCCGAAGCCTTCCTCGGCTGGTTCAACGAAGAAATGAAAAAGGAAGTCAGTGCACATACCGAATGAATCCCTGATCCCCTCGCCGCTGACCGCCAGCGTTGTGCGGTCGTACATCGACTTCGACGGCCATCAGCCTGACACGTCGGCCGCACCAAGCGTGCAGGCACGACTGCAGAGCGAGGGTGTTGCCGGCTTGTGGGAGCTGTTGCAGGAGCAGGAGTTCGCCTATCTGGCCGACGAGGTTGGGATGGGAAAGACCCGGCAGGCGATGGGTGTGATTGCGACGCAATTTCTCAGCAAGCCCGATTCGCGCATCGTCATCGTGTGCTCGAGCGTGACGCTGCAGCGCCAGTGGCAGAGCGAATGGTCGCAGTTCTTGCGCACCTGCTACCGGCTGCTGGATGACCGGCTTCTCGGTAGCGCCGATGCGGCGCAGCTGGAAGAGCTGCACATGCACCAGAACCTTCGCGATTTTGCGCAGTCGTTGCGCGCCGGTGAAGCGCGGATCCACCTGTTGCGTTACTCGTCCTTCAGCCGGCCACTGTCGCTCGGCGCGGACTCACCAATGGGCATGCTCGAGGAATTTGCTGAAGTGGTCGGGGCACCGAACGCCCAGGCGCTTCATCCGCGGGAGATCTCTCTGGCTGCTCGCCACGCCGGCCAGTCCGATGGCTGGGACGACGCCATGCGGCACCAGTTGGCGGCGGCTTTCTGCCGGCGCATCAGCCAATTGCTGACGCACGGAACGCGGCCGGGAGCAAAAGGGAATGATGAGGCGAGGACTCCACTCGACCTGGCCGTTTTCGACGAGGCCCAGTACCTGCGCCATACCGGCAACTACCAGAACAGACACATTGCATCGATTTTCCGTCGTAACGTCCTGCGCTGGCTCTTCCTAAGCGCGACACCGCTGCATTCGAGCTCGCACGACATCCGCAGCCTGGACGCCTACCTGTGCCGTCGAGCGCCGCCACAGGCCGCTGTCGACATGCCACCTTCGGCGCCCGCTCCGGGCGACTGCGGCGAATCCGAAGAGTGCAATCAGTGCCCACGTTTGACATGGCGGCTGGCGAAAATGCCCGGCGCACGGCCGGACGTGGTCGAGGTGCTCGGCGAAATGATGATCCGCCGTACTCGCACGTATGCCGATGGCGATGGCAGGCGCTATGGCAAGGTGGAGTATCGCCATTATGAAAAGGTGCGCCACTCGGGGACCGCCGACCCGTTCCTTGCGCTGTCGATGGCGCTCGTCCAGAAGCGTCTGGTGGGCGCGCTCGCGGGCCGTAACAACAAGTTTCGACAGGGGGAATGCGCGTCGTTCGAATCGCTGTCGTCATCCGTCGGGCGCACCCTGCGCGCGCCCACAGTCCGGGCCGCGGATCGCGACGCCCCGCGGGAGTACGAGCCCGCCGCCGACGGCAAGCAGGAACCCGAGCCGGGCGTGGCGCTGGACCGCAATGTCATCGATAGCCTGAACCGGAGCTTCGTTCAGGCGATGCCGGCGGCCGCAGGCCACGGGTTGCCGCATGCGAAGCTTCACCGCACCGTGGATGAACTGTTCGAGCGCAGCTTGCTCGACGGAAGCATTGAGAAGACCTTGGTGTTCGTCCGGCGCATCGATACCGTGGAAGAGATGCGGGATCTGCTGCACGTGAAGTTTCAGAGCGAGGTCGACGCGCGCATCCAGGCGTGGCGCGAGCTGCTGGCCGGTGACCAATTCGCCGCGTCAGCCGACCTTTGGCGGGGGGACTTCTGGACCGACCAGCGCCAGGAGCAGGACGATGATACAGGGGATGAGCCGGACGATGCGGACGAGAAGATCGAGCACGACGATGACGCTCCGGACGCTGGGTCGGCGACGCACAACAGGAGATTCCGCGAGCAAATCAGCCTCGCGTACTTCGAGGCATTGAAGAAGCGCTCCGGGACCAGGGAACGGCACGGCAAGCTGGTGTCGTTCCGCAGCCGTCTGCTCGCCGACCGCGAAAAGTCCGGCAGCCCGCTGCGTGGCTTCCTTCTGGCACGACCGGGAGAATCGGCGCGACAGGGCGAAGCCGGTCAGGACGAAAACCGGAAATACTGGGCGCGCCTGCTCGTGGCCCTCCTGGGCACGGACCGAATGGCCGGGCTGGCCGACGGACAGCCCCATGTATGGCTGTTCGCCGACACCGGTACCGACGCTGTGGAGTCTTACAAGCTCGCTGCGCTGCAGTTGTGCTTGCTTCAGGTCATGCGGCAAACGGACTTCTTGGTCGATCTGTACATCCTACACAACCACCTTGTCCGGACGCCGGATGGCGCCGCGACGCTTCCCGAAAAACTCATCTGGCTGTTCGAATGCGAAACGACGTCGCTGCCCGTGAAGCTGGCAAGATACGTCACGAACGTCAAGGTCAGGCTGCGCCACTGGATCGAGCACTTCGATCTCATCGTCGACAAGTGCTTCCGTTCCGGCGGCCCCGCGGACTGGGCTACGATTCTTAACGATCGCATTTCGCCCGCGTTCAGACTGATGGCGCCGGTCATCGGCCGCTCGGGGCGAATCGCCAACATCCACGCCGTATCGCAGTTCAAGTTTCCGAGCCATCCGAACATTCTTATCTGCACCGATGTGCTAAAGGAGGGCGTGGACATGCATCTTTTCTGTGACCGGATTGTGCATTATGGCGTTGCATGGACGTCAGGCGACCTCGAGCAGCGCATCGGACGGATCGACCGTCTCGGCAGCCTCATCAGCCGCCGGCTCCAGCTTCACCATGCAGACGGCACGGCAGTCGCGCCCCGGCTCGACGTCGCGTTCCCTTACCTCGACGGTACGCTGGACAAATACCAGGTCAACCGTGTCATCCGCGAGAAGATGGTCAGCGATCTGCGGATGGATCTCGGCAAGCGCAAGGACGAGCTCGGAGAAGTCGACCTGTCGGATCTGTCGGATGACGAATCTTTCCCCATCGTGTCGCCCGAGGTGAGGAGCCGTGCCGGCGGTGTTTTTTTCCCAAGTGGTGTGTTCGCCAGAATCAGCGTCGATGGCGGAACATTGCACCTGCCACCGGGCATGCGCCTGAAGGAACAGTCGGATATCGTGCGGGCGCGGGCAATAGCGGACGACGCAGCGGATGAAACTCTTCTTTCATTGCCTGCGTACGATGCCGTCCTGGTGCGGCGCGCGGCAACGGCGGGACAGGTCGCCTTGCGCTGCTCGACTACGAAGAACGAAGGCGCGAAGTTGCTCTGGACGGAGGAATTCCTGGTCGTGCGGGGAGTGACGCCGCAAGGATCGCCAGCCGGCGAGCTCGCGGGTCACGGAGGACCATATGGCGTGCAGCGTTCGCCAACGTCGATCTTTTCGTTTGCAACCGGTACGAATACTTGTGTTGCCACCGTTCCGGCAGACGATGGGGGGGAGGCTGGCAAGCAGGACTCGGTCGTGTTGCTGGAGTCGATTGGAGACGAGCTCTGGATGCTCCGCTGCTTCGTTCAGCCCGTGGATGCTTGCGACGTGAAGAGTAAGCGCAATGGCGTCCAGTCGTGGATCGCGGAGCGGAATGCGGCCAGGACCTTCGGCTACCTGATGGAAGACGGGCGCGACGTGTGGTTTGGGCTCGTTGTCCGGAAGGCTGGCGGTGCCGAGGGGCCGCTGCTGGAGCGTCTGCTTCCGCTCGTGGCCCGCATGGCTCTTTTCTATCGGCGTAGGACCGTGGATCACGAGTCGGTTATCCGCCGCTCCTTGACCGCATTTCCTTCTGCGCTACAAAACCCTGACTGGACGAATCTCATGAAACAAAACGACGTTGTCGGCTGCGGCCGGATCCTGGCTGGCTTGCAGGCCTGGTTTGAGGAAGCATTCGAAGCTGTTCTTGGTGAATTGTATGGACCGCAGGTGCCAGCCGCCGCGCGGGGTCTGATTACCCAGCCGCTGACTTTCCTTCCCGGCGGCGTCCTGCACCTCATTGCCGAGGGACCGGAACATTTTGCATTGCAGGCTTTCCTGGACCTGAACGGAACCATGACTGGCAACGGGATGCCAACAGGGCCCGGGATCTGGTGGGAGCTCGTGGTAAGTCCCAATGTCAGGGGGCCGAGACCACGGCTGCCATCGTCCGACATTGAGGAGTTGCCACATCTGCTGCCCGGCGTATGGGAGACGGAACTGTGCGCCGGTTGCGCGGCAAGCACCTGCATTGATGAGCGCGACTACAGGTATCTCTCGCTGCGTCACCCGCCTGCCGCTTGGGATCGCGCGCGCAGCCGCATGCTACAGGCCTGGGGGGACGTGTTCAGCAAGATGCGCGAACTGGCCAATTTCCAGCGCGTTCGATGCCGGGAAATCCTGATCGAGGGGTTGGAACCGGGCAGGGGAGCGGTGCTGGCAAATAAAGAAACCCAGGCCGGTGCTAAATGCTGAGTGGTCTTGCCAGCGGCACTGGCTTGACTACCTCGCGAAGCCTTCGACGTGGACCGCTGTCATCTATTATCGCAATCCGGCGCACCATGCCAATCGTAAAGACGTGGTAGGTTCGTGTCACAACGAACTACTCAAATGACCCATCAGGCAACTCCTTACCGCACCATGGACAGAACCGTGCGAAGGCCTAGTCGTCGTTGATGCACCAACAGGGATCTTCATTTCTGAACATCTCGAACGAGAACTTTGTCCCATCATCGCCGTCCACCGCTCCTTGCATTTGAGCACAGCAGAATTTCTCCGCCCTTTCTCTCG
>Ga0308164_10004799_pt1 | contig 11230 bp, 13 predicted proteins | sample PhyTR2_FD_201031 | JGI IMG/M metagenome (GOLD analysis project Ga0308164, IMG submission 201031) | Phyllosphere microbial communities from UC Gill Tract Community Farm, Albany, California, United States - DLSLT.R2 | ecosystem: Host-associated > Plants > Phyllosphere > Unclassified | place: USA... | reverse complement strand
ACCCTCGCTATAGCCCCGCATCTGCTGCAGCCGGAGACGTGGGTGAGTGGCTGAAACCAGCGGTTTGCTAAACCGCCGTACCGGGTTTACTGGTACCGAGGGTTCGAATCCCTCCGTCTCCGCCAAGCGCTCTTTTTTTGAGCGTTCTTAAGCGCCCTCTAAGTGGTGCTTTTCTAGATAATTCAGAAACTTACATCTCATCGAGCGCTTTCTAGCGCCTTCGAGAACCTTCCTCATATCTGTCGACTTTGATCCAAAACAGGGGTTAAAACAGGGGTCGAACAAATCGTGAACGGAGACTCGAAACCGGCATGGGAAAGCTCAGCATAAAGCGCATCAAAGCATTGACCGAGAAAGGGCGATACGGGGACGGTGACAACTTGTTCCTCTGTGTTGGTCCGAACGGTCGCCAGTCGTGGGCGTTGCTTTACACAATCGGCGGCAAACACCGGCAGATGGGCCTTGGTCGGCGGGAAGCGGACTTTGATATTATCGAAGCTCGCGACAAGGCGGCTGAGCTACGCAAGATACTTCGGCAGGGTATCGATCCGATTGCGATCAAGAATGCCGAGCGGGCCAAGGTCGCGCCGCGCCGGGTGACGTTCAAGGAAGTCGCTGAAGATTGCATCGCCTCCCTCGTGCCGGGCTGGAGCAATGCGAAGAGCGAAGGCCAATGGCGGCAATCGCTCACGACATACGCATATCCCGTGCTCGGCAAGATGGACGTCGCAGCTATCACGACCGAGGAAGTTTATCAGACGCTTGAACCGATCTGGGCGACGAAGCCGGAAACGGCTGGTCGCGTGCGGGCTCGTATCGAGAAGGTGTTGGACCGGGCGACCGCCCGCAAGCTCCGCACCGGCGACAACCCGGCGAGGCTCAAGGGCAATCTCGACCACCTGTTAGCGAAGCAGTCGAAGGTGAAGCGGGTAAAAAGCCATGCGGCGCTCCCTTATGGCGAGGCTTCGGCATTCATAACAGCGTTGCGCGCTCGCGAGGGGGTTGCTGCCCGCGCGTTTGAGTTCGCCATTCTAACCGCCGCGCGCACGAGCGAAGCCTTGGGAACGACTTGGAGCGAGATTGACCTCGAAGCTGGCACATGGACGATCCCGGCGGATCGCATGAAGGCGCGGCGGGACCATCGCGTTCCGCTGAGTGACCCCGCCTTGGCGCTGCTCCAGGTGATGCCCCGCGAGGATGGCGGCGACTTCGTTTTCATTAGCCCGATGGCGAAGGGTAAGCCGATGAGCAACATGGCGCTCCTCGCTACCCTCAAGCGCATGGATCGAACCGATATTACTGCTCACGGGTTCCGATCCACTTTTCGAGACTGGGCTGCGGAGATGACCGCTTATCCAGACACCGTGGTCGAGATGGCTTTGGCTCATGCCATAGGAAACGCCGTGGAGGCGGCATATCGGCGCGGCGATCTGTTCGAGAAGCGGCGACGGCTGATGCGAGACTGGGCCGAATTTTGTGACGGCGTATCGATCGCCGCATCGAATGTTCTGCCAATCAGAGCAGGCTGAGAACAAGCTACCGGCCGATTGGCGGCGGGAACGTGTTTTTTCTGGAGCGTTCCGGCGCTTTTAAGAGCCTTCCTGGTGCTCCGGCACCCTTCACGGAAGGGAACATCGTGAACGCACGCTATATACTTCGTCAGCATGAGTTGCAGGATCAACTCGGCTTATCCCGTAACGCAATCGAGCGGCTGGTCGCCACCGGAGAGCTCAAGCCTCCCATTCTGCTTGGCAGTCGTTCGAAAGGATTCCTCGTGGCAGAGGTTGAAGAATTCCTCGCGCAACGCGCCGCCCGCCGCGACGCAAGCGCGCACCCCGAACGGCCCTGCCGGTAGTCAGCCGCTGACGCCAACGCGCTCGATTAGAAACACATGGATATCTCACGCAATATTACGTACGAACATATTCGTGTGAACGGTTCCGTTTGAATTGGGGCTGAGAGATATTGGCGTGGAAGGAGACGGACATGCACCCGATTACGATCACAAAGAAGAAATTGCCCGCGTTACTCCGGCATTTGGGCTTCGAATGGGACCGCAAACAGCAGGCCGATGACGCTGCCAGTGGAGCGCGGGCATTCCTGCCCGTTGGCCGCGATCCGTGGACGTTCGACCAAGCAGCAGTTGCGTTGTTTTACCTCGATCAGCGTAAGGCCGGTCAGACCGTCAAGGTAGCAGGCGCCGCCGCCGCCCGCCTGTGGTCCGGGATTAACGATCACCCGACCGCCGGCCAACTCACCGCGTTGACGCTGGAAAACAGCTTCACTTCGATCCACCCGACCGCCTCGCTGGACCTCACGACCGGCTATGTCGGCGGCGGATACGTCGCGACCGCGACCATGATCGATGTGCGGAACCTCCGCGCTCGTATTCAACGCGCCATCGACGCGGACGCCGCGATCATCGGTGACGACGACGATGCTGAGTGACCCGGATGTGATTGCGCCCGCCGGAAGGGATCGGGCGGGCGCAACGTCAGACCAGACGCAGGCCGGTGTTGGGCGCAATCCCCGACAGAAGGAAGCCTATCGCGGCTCTTGGTCACCGGATGATCCCGATCGGAAGCGGTGGGATGCGACCACTGTTTGCGAAGATGAATATCCGTACCGGGGGCTGAGCAGCCAGATCGCGTTCGTTAAATACAAGGGGCGGCGCGCGGACGGCGAGAAGGTTTATGTGACCGGGCGTCCATTTCATGGTGGGTCCAGTGCTTTTGCTATGATTGTAGCTGAAGACCCCGACGCTTTTTTTAAGCACGAAGGTCTGAAACATGTCCTGAAAGGAAAAGGCGGTGCGGCGGACATGCTGTATCGTGGCGATGAGCTTGCTCGCGACATTGATGCTGAGTCCGACGTTACGGTATACATACCGGAAGGCGAAAAGGACGTTGATACGCTCCGCGCGTTGGGCCTGCTCGCTACCACTAACCCGGATGGATGGCGGAAATGGAACGACCGCTACGGTGAGCAACTGCGATATCTAAACGTCGTATTGCTTCTCGACAATGATCCGAACGGCTTGCGGCGGGGGGAACTCTTGCCGATCCAGCTTTGGCGGTTCGTAAAATCCATAAAGGTCGTACTGCTTCCCAACCTGCCGAACAAAGGGGACGTTACCGATTGGTTAGAGGCTGGCAAATCGAAGGCTGACCTGATTAAAATTGTTGATGAAACGCCGAATTGGCAGCCCTTGGAGCGCGACGATGACGGCGTCCCCTATAAGTCATCAGGCAATGCGCGGTTGGCGCTCGACTTGTTGGGCGTTACCGTCCGCTATGATGAGTTTGCGCACCGGTTTACGCTGTCTGGCCTAGCTGATGCCGGCCCGGTACTTGAAGACAAGGACGTCACCCACCTTCGTATTCTCGTGGCGGAAAAGCTCGGACTGAAATACACGAAGGATGGCTTCTGGGACTATGTGACTGACTACGCTTACCGTCGTTCTTATCATCCTGTTCGTGAGTATCTTGCGGGACTGATCTGGGACGATGTGCCTCGACTTGATCGCTTGTTGCCGGTGTATGCCGGTGCCGAAGACAGTGAATATGTGCGAGCGGTTGGCTCAATTCCCCTTATTGCGGCTGTTCGGCGGGTGCGCCAGCCGGGCTGCAAGTATGACGAAGTGCTCGTGCTGGAAGGTGTTCAGGGCGGCGACAAGAGTAGCGCCATCCGTGTCCTCGCTGTTCACGACGAATGGTTCGTTGATAGCCTTCCACTCGGCGCAGATAGCAAAGTCGTCATGGAGCAGATCGCCGGGGGCTGGCTGATCGAGTTCGCGGAAATGAGCGGCATGAATAAAAGCGACGTGGAGAACGTCAAAGCTCAGGTTGCTCGACAGCACGACAAGGCCCGAATGTCGTATGGACGGCTAACCACCGAGCGTGCGCGGCAGTGCGTGTTCTTCGGTACGACGAACGCGGATCAATACTTGCGGGACCAGACCGGCAACCGGCGGTTCTGGCCAGTCAAGGTCGATCGTTTTGACCTCGAAGCTCTTCGACGGGACCGCGATCAGATATGGGCGGAGGCGGCGGCGCGAGAAGCTGCGGGCGAAAGTATTCGGCTTGCCCGACACCTATGGAGCGTCGCAGGCGAGCATCAGGCGAAGCGGATGGTGCGAGACACGTTCCTCGATACGTTGTCAGAGCTTCTCGAAGGCGTTGAGGGCAAGCTGAGGGCCGACGACGTATGGGCGGTTGTCGGACTGGACGACAAGGGCAGGCGAACTCAGCAGCAGGGTGATCGGCTACATGCGGCGATGACGCGGCTCGGTTGGAGCCGACCGCCTGACGATCGTCTGCGCTTCGGGGGCAAACGGCTGTCGGCGTGGATGAAGGGTGATGCGTCTATCGAGGTGCCGCGCTCTACGCTGTTCCCTGGCGACGATGGGAGGCCAATGTGATTGGAGCCGTCCGGGCGGCGTCCGCCCTCACGTCCGCCCCGAGGGGGGACGCCGTTTGCCCAGCTTTTCCGCAGCTTTCGACCCTCCGTCCCCCCCGTCCCCCCCTATTCTTTAGAAAGACTAGAAACCGGGAAAAGTGCGGTCCGGAATTACCCCTATACGGAAACCTCCCGGACGGACGGGACGGGGGGGACGCTCCCGATATTCTTCAACGTCCTCAGGCAGTTATGCCGTCCCCTCCGAAGCGGTACGGGCGGACGCCACTGTCCCCCTGTTCGCTAACGACGCTCAACCAATTGGAGAACATACCATGAACTCTCGTCCACACGCTCTCGACGTGAAGGGCAAGGACACCGCCTTGTTCGATCGCACCTTGGTCGCCCCGAACGCGAAGCCTTGGCACGCGCTCAACCCCGCTCAGGTTCGCTATCGCGCCACGACGACGCCCGCTGTCCTGCTCTCGAAAGGCGAGAGACAGGCGGCGGCGCGCGATCCTGGACTTGAGTGGGACGAAGCCAAGCGGACCTACAGGCAGCGCCGCGTCGGGTCTCCTCCACCACCGCTGGCCACAGGCGGCAATGCCGAGGGGCAGGGGGGTAGCGAAAGTCCTGTGTGGCCCACCTCGCGGACCGGCGCTGGCCAGTAGTTCGATGAAAGTGACCGTTTTTTACATCGGAGAACCATGATGCCTGAGAAGAAGAAGCCCCAACGTCAACGTGCCGATAGCGCCGCCAGCGTGTCCGCCGCGATCGTGGCAGCGGGCAAGATCGTGCGACCGCCCCAAGGCATGAAGCTCGATGCCGCTGAAACTGCCGTGTTTGCCGAGATCATCGGTGAAATCCCGAAGGTCGATTTGTCCGATCACCAGATCAGGATTGCTGCGATGCTGGCCCGCGCGATGCACAGCGCAGACGTTGAGGCGCAGACGCTCGCACGTGAGGGCAAGGTGATCGAGAACAGGCATGGCGAAGCGGTCCCCAATCCCCGCGCGAAAGCCGTGCAAGAGAGCATGAGCACCGTTCTTTCTCTCCGACGCACCCTGGGGCTGACCGCCCGCGCTCTCGCAGGCGGCGACAGTCGCCGGGTGGCAATCCGCCGAGCCCATAACCTCGCCAGTGAGCACATGCTGGACGATGTGGATGATGACCTGCTGAACCGCCCTCCCGCCGACCATAAAACCCCGCGAAGGGATCACTGATATGAAACCGGATCAGGATGCTGCCTCTGAGGCTGTGATCGACTTCTGCCGCAGACATTTCCGGCGGCTGGGTGCCGAGGAGTTCGCGCGGCTGGGTGCTCGCCCCGACGACATTGCGATCGCCGCCGTGGCGAGCGCGGTGGACCTCGCACAGCACTACCATTCGGGCGATCCCGCCGCCGCCCTCGCATTCGTTCGCCGTACTCTTGAGGTTTTGGAGGCGGACATGCCCCTCACGATGGAGACACTTCAATGACTGCGCTCGAAAGACTCAAAGCCTTGCCGTCAATCGTCCGCACTCCCGCTCTCGAAGTGCTCGACCAACTGACGAAACCGATCACCCCGCGTGAGCTAGATCAGGCGTTCAAGGATGCCGGGTTTGCCCGCAGCGAGGCAAGGCGGATGACGCTGGCTCTCAAACGCCTGAACGTCGTCGCCCTCGTGCCGAAATGATCCCCCGCGCACTTATCGGCACGGTCATGGCCGTTGCGCGGGGTCCGGCGCGTCCCCCAATCGAAGCTAGGCTGGTTCGCGACGCGGTTGATGCCGTCGCGCCGCGATCCGCGCCTCGCGAACCACTCGCGCGCGACCTTGCACGTCGGGTTGCTGCAGAACTTGCCGCGTTCTTAGACGCGCCCGACGATCCCCTGCTGTGCGCCTTGAATGAGATGAACCGAACCATATTTCCCTCGCCAGAGGTCATACTTGCTACCGATCCCGAAGTGGACACACTCGCTTTGTTCATTGCCGCTCGGGTCGAAAAGCTGCGTGTTCGGTATGGGCGCAGCCTCTTGTCTCACGAAGATCTAGCAGAACGAAAAGCAATTTTGGCGGATCTGGAAGTCCGGCTTGCAGGACGCTACCTGCGTCATCTTCGCGCTGTAATTTGAATTAATTACGGAGGAGCCAGAAATTTATCATCAGAGTTTCGCTACACACCGATCAATAGCCTGCTTTAACATGTCGGCTATTCCCTGCATTGCCCTCGACCTGGAATTGACACCCACAGCTCCTACGTCACAAAAAACCACTCTTGCAAATTTCGATGTGTTGCCGAATGGCACCCTGCTATGACCGTTTACCTCTACGGAAATGTTCCAAGGGCAGTTTGTTCCTGTATTAATGACATTTACATTAACATACAGGCTATTATTAGCCGATTTTGATAACGTCAGCCGATTGTAACGTGCCGCGCTACTTACAGCTGCTTCAATACCGGTTTTATCAACATTGCAAATTGCCGCCTCACTTCTAAGCTGCTCAATTATAAGTTGAAGCGGCGGAATTTCTTGGGCTGAGACTGGTTGTGCAGCGACGATACCAATCAAAGAACAAAAGCTCGTTAAGCGTCGCATACTTCCCCCAATGCCCTCACCCACTGACATGCCGCTGTGTGAGTAGACGCTTATTGGTCGTCCCGACCACCATAAAACGTTTTTCTGTGACTTAACTGACGGACCCGCCAGTTGCGGAGGCCGATAACCCTCCCGAACAAGGAGGACTTCATATGCATACCACCACACTTCCTCGCGCCCTAACCCGCTCCGGCTCGCGCATTTTTGCAAACCAGCAATCGCCCGAGGCATTGTTCCGTGAACTACGTTCCGCAGTTGATGCTCACATCAATCGCCACGGCGACCAGATGGGCAATCTTGAAGCGGCGGTTCAGGCAATCCAGTCGCAGGTGAACGCGGGTGGCGGTTCCGGCGGCTTCAACTTCGGTCCGCCGTCTTGGGGAGAACAGGTCGCCAAATCCGACGTGCTCGCGACACTCCGCAACGCGGCAGGCAAGGCCAAGGCGCAAATCGACCTCAAGCCGACTGCCGCGATCACCAGCATTGGCACCAGCGGCGGCGCGCTAATCGCCCCCGAGCGTGACAGCGCCGTTCCCATGCCGCGCCGTCGCCTGACCCTCCGCGCGCTGCTCGGCATCGGCACGACCAGTTCGAACCTGATCGAGTATCCGCGCCAGACCGTTCGCGAGAACAATGCCGCCACGGTGGCCGAACTCGCGCTCAAGCCTGAGAGCAACTACGCGTGGGAGCTCGCCCAGACGAAGGTGCAGACGATCGCCCACTGGATCGGCGCGTCGCGGCAGTCGCTGGACGATAGCGGCCAGCTTCGCACGCTGGTCGATGGCGAGCTTCGCTATGGCCTCGCGCTCCGGGAAGAGCTTCAGCTTCTGTTGGGCGATGGCGTCGGCACGAACCTGTTGGGCCTCGTGCCGCAAGCGACGGCATACGATCCGACCGGTGCGGCAGCTGGTGCCTCCAAGTTCGACGTTCTTCTTAACGCAATCGCTCAGGCTGAGCGCGCTGATCTCCCGGCGACGGGCGTGGTCGTCAACTCGACCGACTGGCTGCGCTTGCAAGGGCTGAAGGACAGCGAAGGCCGCTACATCGGCTCCGGACCGATGGGGACCACGATGCCGAGCGCATGGGGTCTGGACGTCGTGCCGTCCGGCTCGATGCCCGTTGGCAAGTTCCTCGTGGGCAACTTCGCCAACGCCGCGACCTTGTACGACCGCATGGCGCCAGTCGTTCTGCTCTCGACTGAGGACCGCGACAACTTTGTCCGGAACGCCGTGACGATCCTCGCGGAAGAGCGGATTGCCCTCGCCGTCCGCCAGCCCCGCGCCCTGATCTACGGCGACTATGCGGCGGCTCAGGGCTGATGACCGATAAGGTCGAAGCCGTCGTGGTGACGGGGGAGCCGGTGCCGGAAAGCGCTTACGACACGGCGCTTCTCGGCACCCCTTCGCTCGTTACCCTCAAGCACGATACGGAGGGAAAGCGCATGAAGGTCCGAATTCTTCGGGCCTGCGCGCACTGGATTGAATGCGACCAGTCGGAGGTGAATGCCGAGTACGGGCGGCAACTGATCGGCAACGGCTTGGCCGTGGAGGTCAAGCCGAAGTCCGGGAAGGCTGCGCCGTCCGGCTAGCGCGTCCGCGCGAACTTGGAAGCGCAGGCGTTCGCGCGGCGGGCGGCGGGCGGCGGGCGGCGGGTGGCGGGGCTGAGCTTAGCCTCCTCCTCCGCCTTTCGTCCGATCAAACTGGTGGTTCAGCCCGCAAGAACAACGCGTTAAACTCATTGTGGCGTCCCAAGGCTTCACGAAAAGCTTTTGGTTCAATGCCTATGCTTTTCATGAATAGGTAGGTCAGCAGTAATATGATCCTTCGTGTAGCCCAATACATACCCTGACCATCGAGCGCCTTGGGCTCCAAAGACGATGTAAAGTGTGTGTTATAGTTCCGCGTATCAACCACGCTACGCGCGAAGGCGCCCGAAAAACCGGCTATCTCTTCACCAAAGTCATCCGTCATTTCCGAGATAATCGCTGTGAGCCGTTGCATTAGGCTCGGCTCGTTAGCAAACGCATAGAGACCAACCAGCTTTTCGGCCATTTGACTCGGAGCGTCATCGGGAACCGCATCAGCAAGCCGCTTGCGCAGTTTCTTGAAGTCAGCCTTAGGCATGAGGACTGTAGCAGACGTGCGGCGGTGGAACACCTCAAGCGCTTGAATAGCGAGTAGGAACCGCACATTGAGAAACATCTGCCGTTCGCCCGTTATGGCGAAGAACAAATTGATTGCGGGCGAAAGCGTTTCATATTGCCTGAACCAATTTTCAACGGCGCGATCTTCATCCCGGAGAAGCTCCGTCAGAGCGAATAGCGGTATCTCATGCTTAGGTCGGGTCTCTGTTTGAGGGTGCTGCATTTGAGCAAAAATCTCGACCTCAGTCGCCCTCTTGCTGTCCTTCTGCTCGCTCCCCAGTACCAGCTTTAGGTGGGTGAGAGGTAGGTAATGCCCTGTACAAAGCGATGCGAGTTCTTGCATTCTGGTAGCGACGACGAAGTGCCAGCTCAATGAGCGTGTAATATCGGTCTCGCAATACAAAAAGCTGAGAATGGTGACGCGATGTTCTGTTGAACTTAAATTTGAATACATGTTCGATGATTTACCAATCTTGTGATCAGTAAATTCAGTCATTTCTTGTGATTGGCCTTTATCCACTCGCACAGTGAGCTTAGTTGGATCAAATTCCCATTCCCGCTCAAACGGACTGGTTACAAGCCACTCTTCTAGCCTCTCAAATCGAAAGAACGACTTACTAAAAATATCATCTTCATCTGACCCAAAATGATGACCGACGCAAAGGAAGTGAGCATAATACTGCTCATTCATGATGCCCGGCAGGCTCATTTGTCGGTTCTTGACGAAGGCATCGAGAAGTGTGATCGGCTTCCCATTCTTGGAGACGCCGTGAATCGTGATCTGCTCGTTCATGTCACGATTGAAAGCGAGCATTCCACCAAACATGCCGAGCATTTGTAGGCGAGCGCCTTCTTCCTGACTGAAGGTGAGAGTTCCGGCGACCTGATCCTCCGGTTTGTCTGAAACCCACCAGAAGCCATCGTGGGTGAAGCTGTCGTCAAGGCTGAATGTCTGTGCCATACCAACAGGTATCCCTCCAGACCAACAGAATAGCTAGGGCTGTTTTACGCCACGTTGGGAACATCGAGCGGCGGCAATCCAGAGCCTCGCTAATATCCGATCGGGAAGCGTGGCCTATTCCGCGCTAAGGAAAAGGAAACGACCCAAGTCACAACGATTGGCAGTTGAACGTTGCGCCTGAGTAACTATTTTCTTTTCAAAGAATTATTGGCAAACGAGGAGGGCGGAATAAATGGCCAGATGTACCGCACCAACGCGAGGACATCGTTCAGCGGCGGCGGCGGCAGACTGCCCTGCTTGCGGCGGTCGTTCACGGGGACATGGCGGTTACGGTAGCTACAGCAGCTACAGTGACTATAACTACCGTCCGTCGTCTTCACCGTCTTCCTCACCTTCATCGTTCGGTGGTCGGAGCAGCGGCTCCGGTAAGCGCACTTCGAAGCCGCGTTGGTCTTCAGGTTCGGGGGTGTGGTACACGCCGGAACAGGTGCTGTCGCTCACCCCAGTTCGTGAGGCCGTAGAAAACCTAGCGTCTACTCAGCCTGATTTGAGGGACGTTTTCCTGTGCCATGCTTGGGATGACCGCCAAGGCGCAGCCAAAGATCTGAATGACCTGCTTGAAGCGCGTGGTGTTCGGGTCTGGTTTAGTGAGAAAGACCTTGGGCTCGGCGTTCCAATGATGCGGGCGATCGACAAAGGCTTGGTGAACTCTCGCGTCGGCATCGTGCTAGTTACCCCTGCGATGCTGCGCCGACTTCCCGCAGAAAGCGTTGCCGACAAGGAACTTTCGGCGCTGTTGCGCCGCGAGCGCCTTGTCCCTGTGGTTCACGGAACGACTTACGAGGAGCTTGAGAAAGTCAGCCTCATGCTAGCTTCGCGGGCGGGCCTTAGCACTGGCGAGGAGACATTGGCAGAGGTAGCAACAAAAATCGCTGAGCTAGTGAAGCCTTAGCGGCTCAGGGGTCGGAACAGGGGTCGCGCTCGCCGCGTCCCCTAGAACGCCAGCTTTTCGGTGCCCGTTAGATACCCTCCGTCTCCGCCAGTGGCAAGCCCATACCGGTCCGTACGTGGGCACCGATATAGGCTTTTTCTTCCAAATTGCCGACGCTTGGCTGATCAGTTCGGCCAAGGTCGTCCGTACCGGTCCACGCCC
>Ga0308164_10004796_pt1 | contig 11240 bp, 8 predicted proteins | sample PhyTR2_FD_201031 | JGI IMG/M metagenome (GOLD analysis project Ga0308164, IMG submission 201031) | Phyllosphere microbial communities from UC Gill Tract Community Farm, Albany, California, United States - DLSLT.R2 | ecosystem: Host-associated > Plants > Phyllosphere > Unclassified | place: USA... | reverse complement strand
GGCCATCTCCGATGGCGACAGTGCGAGCGCTACGGCGCTCACCCAGCTGACAGCGCGTATCGGCGATTTCGGCCTCGTGAGCGTCCAGCAGGCGTTCTCGGTTCTCGCAGATCGCACGGGCAAGCTGGAGGGGCAGTATACCCTGTCGATCGACACCAACGGCCGACTGCAGGGGTTCAAGCTGGCGGGCTCGGCAAGCGGCCCCGCGACCTTCAGCTTCATCGATACCGATCTCAACATGGGCCTTGGGCGGGTGATCTATAACACCGGTGTGGTCATGCAGGTGCAGGGCCTTGGCTTCGGGCGCGACGGGGATCTGCTCGAGTGGTTCGGTCCTTCGATGCCGGTCAGCGCATGCACCCGCGCGAATGCCCGGTCCTACAAGACGACCGCCGGCGATGAATATATGGGCGGCAGCCTGTCGGCGGGTGCCCGAACCAACGCTGTGCGCTCGACGATGCTCGCGGCCACAGCTGAGGTCACGACCGGCGACTTCGAAAGCGCCGGCCGCGCGCGGACGGTGACTGTGTCGCTGCTCTTCAGCTCGGCCCGGCAGAACACAGGATCCTGCCCGACCAGTCCGGTCACGCCGACCGCAACGGTAGAGCTGTTCCGTGGCACCTCTGCCAGCGGTGTGGTGCTGACGACGCGGACCCTCACAGGTTCGTTTTCCTGCGATCTCGGCAGGCCGAACGAACCGGGCTCGATCAGCGAACAGATCGCGGGCTCGCTCACCTTCACCGATAACTCGGGCGGCACGACGAGCGGCTATTACGTCCGGTTGACCAACCGCAGCACGAACACCCTCCCCGACCAGCAGATCCTCAGTCTGGTCTCTGTCGAACAATAAGGAAAAGACATGGCTTGGTACAACGTCGGCACCGTCACGGTGACCAACGGCAGCACGGTCGTGACCGGCGCCGGGACGGATTTCGTCAGCAACGTGTCGGCGCGCGACAGCCTGGCGCTCGTCAGCCTGGGCACGTCGAACGAGATCGCATCGGTCGAGTCGAAAACACAGCTAACACTTGCCCGTCCATGGTTGGGCGCCACCACGAATGGCGCGGCGTATTTCGTTCAGCCGACGGTCGGGATCTACGTCGACCTTGCCCTGCGCGCGCTGACCATGCTGGCGCCGTTTCAAGCGGTCATCGACGGAATTGGACAGGGGCTGATCGGCGACGGCACGATCGCCGTCCCGGGCATCAGGTTCGCTGCCGACCAGGACACCGGCATGGTGCGCCTGGCACCGAACGATTTGGGTTTGGTGACCGGAGGAACGGTCAGGCTGCGGCTCCGGTCGGATGGCACGATCATGATCGGTTCGATCAGTACCACCGCCGCAGGAGATGCAGTGCTGGCAGCGTCGGCCGGTGGCGACTTTCACCGCCTCCGCAAGGGCGGGGGTGAAGGAAGCGCCATTGCGTCCTTTGAGAACGGCGCGGGTTTGCCGTCGCTGGTCACCCAGATCGTCGGTGGCCAGAACTGGTCTTTTGCGGGCGCGGCTCTCCTTGCGGGGCGTCACAGCACGACCGGCCGATCCGCCAATCTGGGCGGCACGATCAACGCCAGCGGCGCAGATTACGCGGAATACATGACCAAGGCCGACAGCTGCGGGATCATCGCCAAGGGCGATGCGTGCGGCGTCGATCGTGACGGAAAGCTGACCCGCTCGTGGGCTGAGGCCGTCATGTTCAAGATAAAGTCGACCGATCCCAATCTCGTCGGCGGGGACAGCTGGGGCGGGCATCTGGGCGCGCGCCCATCCGAGCCGGTACAGCACGAAGCCGACGAAGCCGACGAAGCCTCGCACGCGGCCGCGATGGCGCAGTATCGCGCAGATCTCGCCGCGTTCGAGGTCGCGCTCGAAGAGGCACGCCAGACCGTCGACCGCATCGCCTATAGCGGCCGCGTGCCGGTCAACTTCGCCGAGCCTTGTGAACCCGGCGATTACCTGATCGCGATCGCCAACGGCGGCGGGATCGGTCTGAAAGCGATCGCCGAGGCCGACATCACCTTCGCGGACTATCGCCGTCGCGTTGGCCGCGTCCTGTCGATCGGCGCCGACGGTCGACCCATCGTCGACGTCATGCAGGGCTGATCGAGCCCTCCAAGGAGATCACCATGAACAACAGCAGCTTCGCGGCCCAGATAGTCGCGGAAGGGGATGACGCATGAACGCGACAGCCACCAGCAACTATATCGGCGAGGCAATGCGGTCGACGGCCGCGCTGGCGCCGCCTTCGCTGGCGGACAATCCGGGTCTGCTCGCCTGGAACCTGTTCGTCATGACCGCGGCCATGTGCCTTGGGCTGATGATGGCGGGCAAGCAGGCGCGACGGATTTGGGCGGCGCGCGCGTTCGATCACCCGACCGATCCCGTCTCGATCTATCGCTTCGTCATCTTCCTGGCGGGGTGCGCAGTCGCCAGCCGGGGCGGCGCCGAGGCGATCAGCCTTTGGTCGTGGAGCTCGGGGGACGCGCACACGATCGAACAGGTCGCAGAGCTCAAGCGATGGCTCGACCCCGTCTCCGTCGGTTGCGGCTTCCTGTGGATGGCTTTGCATATCCTCGCTGAGCCGATGCTCGAGTTCCAGCTGCGCAAAGCCCCCCTGCCCGTCGACATGTGGTCACGGTGGCCGCAGCTTCGCCGACCCATCGCCATCCTCGTCGTGAGCCTTGCAATGGCGACCGCTGCCGTCGGGCTGCGATAATGCGCGAGGGGGCTATCGCTGCGGTGCCGAGCGTATCGGTACCGGTCATCTGGTCATTTATGGGATACAGTTTCCCGGCCGGCTCCATGATCGTCGGGCTCCTTGCCTGCCTCATGATCCGGCTCTTCATCACGCTCGACACACCGGGCCCGAAGCGCTGGTTGCTCGATATGATCATCACGGGGATCGCGATGCTGGTCACCGCGGTCTGGATCGCAGAGCAACAGGTCGATCTGTTCGCCGCGCTCGGCACGGGCGGCGCGCTGGGCGCTATCGGCACCGGCATCATCACGTTCTTCAAGCGCCGTGGGCAGAACGCGATCGACGCGCTCGACGCCGCTCTCCCGGGCAAGCCGGTAGTGCCAGCGGACATGACCGCCACCCTGCGCGAGCTCGACAAGTAGGAATAACGGCCCGCTCAAACCGGGAGGGGGCAAGCGGGCCGGCCAGAGCACGGTGGGTGTGGACCCTGGCGCGTCGATAACAATCAGCTTCCCCAATAGCTTCACATCGAAGGAAATAATTATGACGACGGCATCAGAGCCGGCGTGGCTTCGCCATGCCCGGTCGCTTCTTGGCACTCGCGAGGCGCCGGGGGCAGCGAACAGCCCGACCATCATGGCGTGGGCCAAGAAGCTCGGCACGAAAGTGCTGGGCATGGTCTACAATGCCGACAGCGTGCCGTGGTGCGGGCTGTTCGTCGCCAACTGCCTCGCCGCAGACGGCATTCCGGCCGCGCCGATCGCTGTCCGCGCCAAGGCGTGGGCGACTTGGGGCGCCAACATCGCGGCCGAGCGCATCGCAGCTGGCGCGGTGCTGGTGTTCGAACGGCCGGGCGGCGGTCACGTCGGCTTCTACGTCGGCGAGGACAAGACGCACTATCACGTCCTTGGCGGCAATCAGGGCGATCGGGTCAGCATCATGCGGCTGGAGAAGTCGCGCTGCGTCGCGCGGCGCTGGCCGATCGGGCGCGCGGTCATCGGTGGGCCCCGGTTGATGACCGTGACCGCGGGCGTCCCCTCATCTTCGAACGAAGCGTGACCTGGGCGGCGGGCTTCGCCCTGCTGCGGCGCTTCTGGTGGGCGGTGCCGATGATCGGCCTGCTCGCCGGGCTCCTGCTCACCCGGGAAACGCTCGCCGACCGCACGGCCACGCTGAAGGCCGAGCGGGCGGCGTGGAGCGCGGAGATCGCAAAGGCCGAACAGCTGCGCGCCGCAGCGGAAACCCGGTTCGCCGTCCAACAGACCACGGCGCTCACGACCTTCGCCGACCGCCTCGCGAATCGCGAACCCATCATCTTTCGATCCACTGACACCGTGAGGACCTATGCGCAAACTGCTGCTGGCCGTGCTGCCTGCCTTCCTGCTGACCGCGTGCGCGGCATCGACGCGCTCGACGCTGAGCTATTCGCCGGTGATCCCCCCAGTGCCGGCCGAGGCGAAGAAACCGTGCACGGCGACGCCGATACGCCGGCAGCCGGACCGTAGCGCCAACAGCGCCGACGCCGAAGGTTCGCTGCGCGACGCGCGCGCCGACCTGGCGCTCTGCGACGTGCGCCGTGGCCTCGCCGTCGACGCCTGGCCCCGCTGACACCCCGCCTTTCAACGACCGTCATTCCGACCACCTTCCAGGAGTAAGCCCATGGGTTCTCAAACCGCAGCCGGGTCATCGCTCGCCCTTTCCGCGATGCTGCCTCCCACCCACGACGCGGCTGGCTATGCCGCGCTGACCTTCGTCGAGATCGGCCAAGTTGAGAAGCTGGGCTCTTTCGGCGCCAGCTTCGCCAAGGTCGAGTTTCAGGGTCTGAAGGGCGCCAAGCAGAAGTTCAAAGGCTCGGCAGACTACGGCGCCCTGCAGCCATTGATCGCGCTCGATGCGCTCGATGCCGGGCAGATCCTCCTGCAGACCGCATCGGATGATGAGACGCAGAAGCTCTACTCATTTCGCGTGACCTTTCCGGACGGCTCGGCGCGATACTTCCGCGGGCGCGTGTTCGGTGCACCGGAAACCGCAGACGGCGCCGACAGCATGCTCATGGCGACACCGACGGTCGAGATCTGCTCGAAAGTCGTCAAGCTCGAAGCCGGCGTTACTCCGACACCATCGCCCACGCTCTCGAAGCCTTCGATTTCACCGACCAGTGGCGCGGTCGGGACAACGTTCACCGCGACCGACGGCACCGTCGCGAACGGAACGATCACGGCCCGTCGTTGGCTGCTCGGCACGACCGCGATCGGCACCGGTACCACGGTCACGCCAAATGCCGCAGGGTCGCTGACGCGCGAGAACACCGCAGTCGGGACGAATGGCGAGACGATCACCTCGACGTCGGCCGCGGTGACGGTCTCGGCGGCCACGGCAACTCCGGCCCCATCGCTATCGCTCTCATCCCCGGTTGCGAAGGCCGAAGGCAACAGCGGAACCACCTTGTTCTCCTGGACCGTTACGCTCAACCGCGACGGAAGCACGGGCGCCTATCCGTTCAGCTGGTCGACCGCCGGGAGCGGCACGAACCCGGCCGATGTTGTAGACTTCGGCGGTGCGTTCCCGTCCGGCAGCGGCACGTTCGCAGTCGGCGAAACGAGTAAGACAATCTCGGTGCTGGTTGCTGGCGATACTGCAGTCGAGCCCGACGACACGTTCGCCCTGACCGTCATCGCGACGGGCCTGAACACCGTCACGTCCACTGGCACGATCTCGAACGACGACAGCGCCTCCGGGGCTATCACGCGTGCAGTTCTGAGCGGTCAGCGCCTACCAGACAGCCCCTCTCCGGCAACGGGCGGGGCCCCAACGGTCGACGTTGACTATGTTCGGTGTGAAAATCGGTACGTCGGATCGGGCGACATCGCGACGGCCAGCTTCCGGCTGAACGGCTTCTACATCTGGACCGACGTCGCAATCAAAACGAAGGGCGCGATCACCTACAAGGAATTGGTGGTCGAAGTGAACGGCGTCACCATAAACTGCCTGCCGAACGGTCCGATCGTGCTGCCCCAGGGTGGCGTCGATCTGGCAACTCCGGACATCGACTGGTCGCCGATCGGCGGTCCCCCGGTGCAAGGCACCCTGCTCAAGATCAAGTGCCGCTACAGCATCCCCGCGGGCGCTCTGGGCATCGGCAACAGCGTTGCTGATTACGATGGCATTTTTGCGCGTGGTGTTGAGTCGTCAGGAGCTACCATTTCGAGCCTGATGACGCCGGGTGATCCGACCGTCGCGGGCACTATCCTGACGGGCACATTTACTCATTGCCCGATCATGGTCGGCACGTTCGTGGGCGGCGACAAGGAGACGATCGTCTTCGGCGGTGATAGCATCACGGTTGGCTCTGGCGACAAGAACGGCCAGTGGGCTGCGCTCCCCAGCCTCGCCAACGGGCAGAGCACGACTGTCGGCACTTGGGATCAGATCCACACCCAGACCGATAGCCGTCAGCTTGGCTTCAGCTACGCCGGCCGCGCTCTTGCTGGCCTCGAGCCTTCGACGAAAGTCGGTATCGCCGGTATCATCGTGGCCCGGATAGGGGGCATTGCCACGCTGTGGACCAACGCCAACGAGACCGACAACGCCGCTGATGGGCTACGCGCGCTCGTGAAGTACGGGTCGACGTTCTTCGAGGGCTACGGCACGAACTATTTCGATGGGTCGGCCAACAACGGCGCTTCACCAAATAACGCGCTAGGCAACTCGCGGTCGGTTTGGAACATAGCGAAGGCCAACGCACGTACTGGCGCGGGGGTCCTGCCGTTGCAGATCGGCCGTAGCCCGATTGTCCCGCGTCGCAATCGCGCGGCCGACGAAATAAACGCGCCTCTGGACCAGACCGTATACGGCCCGAAGTGGGATATCGGTGGTGACGTGTCGATCTATCTTGGGTTGCTCGATACGTCGTTCGCGAACAACGAGTTCGACTTCTGGGTTGAGACGACCGACCTGGCGCGGCGCGGCTCGGACAAGAGCGCGGCTCCGTTTCATCATTGGCTGCATGGCAACAGCACATCGGAAGACGGCACGCATCCCTCGCCCGATATGACGCAGCCATGGGCGCGGCGCGTCCGGCGCGCGGTCCACGCCAAGCGCAACGGCCTTCCCGTCCTCAGCGCAATCACTTGGGTTGCGGCGCCCACGATCCCCGAGGGGGCGCCGCCCAACACCGTCGTCGGGATCATCAACATCAAGTATGAGACGAACCTGACGATGACCAACACGGCTGGCGGTCGCTTCAAGATGGGCCGTCGCCTTTCGGGAAGCACGGCAGAGGTGCTGGTCGCTGACGTCCCGACGGATTACGAAACGGCCACGAGCCATCAGATCGAGATCACGGAAAGCCGATCCGACCTTGCAATCACCTCGCGCGCGACGACGCTGAGCATCTCGATCAGTGACGTAAACCCCGAGCCGGTTCCAGAGCATGCGGTCGTAACTGCTTATAAGCAGGCGCGAACCGTTCCGCTTTCGACGGAGCGTTACAGCGCGCTCAATACGTTCATCCGTGCGATCGATAGCGCGGGTGCACTGACTAAGCTGAGCCGGCTGCACATCTTCGCTGATCCGCAGCCTGCCACTGGAGATGGCGGGCTCAACATCGTCAGCCTTTCGACAGCTAAGCCCATCCTCGGCTCCGCGCCTACGTTCGAGCCAAATCTGGGCTACACCGGCAACGGCGCCGCTACCGGGGCAATCTCGCTCCGCACACCTTGGACGGACACCAAGTATCTCCAAGACGATGCAGCGGTCGGCGTCTGGTGCAATGGTGAGTTCGGCGGCACGACAGGCGATGGCAAGGAGCATATTTCGGCTTCGTCTGGTGGTGCGATCTGGCTGACCGCGCGCAGTAACGGCGGCACTGCGACCGAGACCTTCCGCATGAACTCGACAACGTCGACGACGAGCCGAACCGGGTCAACCTCGCGTCTCGGCCATCGGGCTGCGTCGCGTACCAGCTCGACAGATTCCGCGGCCTATTACAACGGCCAGCAGACGACCACGTCCACCGCGGTCTCCGCAGCACAGACGACAACGGCCCAGGTGCTGCGTGCGCAGTCCACCTATTCCACTGACCGCATCGCGGCTCTGTGGAGTGGAGGCGGACTGACGGCAGCGCAGCAGGCCACAATGCATTCGGCCTTGTACGCGTATCTCAACAGCTTCGGCGCAGCGGGGTTCTGACATGATCCGATCGATTATCTTCGCCGCCCTAGCGCTGCTCGCCTCCTCGGCAGCAGCGCAGACCGTCCACATCGTTACCGGTGCCAACCCGCCCGCACAGTACACGGTCTGTGCGGGCGATACGCTCGTCTTGAAGAAGCAGATGGGCCGCGAGCTGCTGCGCAATGGCTCCCGTGAAAAGGGCTGGCTGGGCTGGAACGATCGCAACCGCTCGAACGCGGCCGGCAACTGGTTCGAGACGATCGGAGCCACCAAGCTCCGGTTCGTCGAGAACGTCCAGGGCAAGGGCTGGATCTATACCCCGGTCGACGCGGCTCCATGTGCGGCGCCTGCGGCGCAGTCAGCGGCCGCAACGCCCCAGGCACATACTGCGCTGCTCGTCCCGCTGTTCGGGGCGAACCTCTCGGGTGCCGAGGCCAGCGGCAGCGACGCAATCCGTCCGTCGGCGGAGGACTGGCGCGGCTACATCGAGAAGCACGGGTTTGGCCTGATCCGCTACCCCTTCAAGGATGACCGGATGACCCCGGCCCGCGTCGCCGAGCTCAAGCTCAACATCTCCTATGCTGCCAGCAAGCGCGTGCCGGTGATCCTCGACAACCACACCTACCGCTGGGACGCGCCGCCCAAGGCGATCACGTTCTGGACCGGCTTCGCGCGTAATTTCCCTGATGACGGATCCGTCCTGCTCGACCTGGTCAACGAGCCCCGCGGCTTCGATGACAAGGTGCTGACCAACGACTGGGATCAGTGGCTGCGCGACAGCAACCTGATCATCGCCGGTCTGCGCGCGAACGGCATTCGCCACCCTATTCTCCTCGAATATCCGCAGTGGTCGGCGACCTTCCGCTTCGACAAAAAGGAGGGGCCGAAGAAGGCTTGTGAGAGCGCGGGCTGCGCAATCGACCGCGGTGGTGGCCTGAAGGATCCACTCGGCCTGACGTTCATCAACGCGCACCGCTACTTCGACCGGGGCTCGTCTGGCACCAGCAGTAAGTGCGATGTCAAGACGAGCGGTTTTGCCGAGTTCGCCGAGCAGCTGCGCCGGCGCGGCCTCAAGGGGTACATCACCGAAAGCGCGTTCGCCTCGCACTACGGCATGAAGGCGTCGTGCGCGGCAGTCGGTACCGAGGCGATCGCGGCCTTGCGCGCGAACAGTGACGTTCTGCTCGGCATCACCTGGTGGGGTGGTGGCCGCATCTGGTCCGAGAGCTACATCTTCAAGATCGACCCGCCAAAGACCACGCGATTCACGGCGACGACCTCGAGCTATGTCGAGCAGCTGACGGGGCGCTAAATTTTCAGCCCCGGCCACTTGCGCCGCTTCGGTCGTAATGCCGAAAGCTATGGCGCCGCAGCGGCAAGCCGATCCTCTCGTTTCAAGCATCCCCCGATAATCGAGTCATCGGGAGGTTTATAGGGATCCTCGGAGCTGAGTGCTTCGCGGGCCTCTATACCATTGTCGACTTGCACCATCCTACAGGAGATACTTATGCGTTATTGGACCGACGAAGCAGGCCAAAAGGTTCTTGGCACGAAGCCAAAGCCGAAGCCGACGAAGTAAACGGTGCGCCCGGTTCGAAAGAGCCGGGCGTTTCATTTGGCTGCACCTTTTAGCGGATGACAAGCTTATCAAACGAGCCTGCATCCAAGGGACGGCTATCCGAGAACTTACGCCTGTCTAAGTATCTCGCCGCTGCCCACGTTGCGAAAATCAAAACCCCGGTCAGGGTTACGTAGCCAACCCAACGAAGCTCCAATTGCTGCCACGCATAGAGGGCTACGAAGGTAGCTACCGTGCTGAACAAAAAGGTATTGAGGCTGTGCCGTCCGATTAACGCGGCCGATCTCAGTAGTGGATTATCAAGGTGCTTTCTGAACGCGGTAACGAGGCCGGCGTACAGCAAGAGCACCAGTATCGAGTGTGCCGCCCTCACCGGGCCAAGAGTGCCCCGATCCGCCAATGGAATACGTGGCAGATCCAAGATAAGCTTGGCCGCTCCTATAGCTACGAACAGGACCAAAGCAGTCCAGAAAAGCCACGGCTGCCTTTAGAGCACAGCAAAAACCCGCTCATGTAATCGGGCACTTCCTGCTGCCATGGCGACAAAAAAGATCATTTGCCACGCCAATGGGTGGAATCTCCAGCCGGCCGTCTCAAGAGGGTTTGGCGGTCCAGCGAGGTCGGGAGATAGCTGCAGACAAACTTGAAACACGAGATACACAGTCAGAGCGACGGCTGTAAGTAAAAGCGGCGATCGACGAATGAGCCAAACGGCTATTGGGCTGGCGAGCAGCAAAATAACGTACAGGTGAAGTATGTCGATTAGAAAGGGGCCATAGGTCATGGCGGAGAAATAGGCCACCGCTTGAAGAGGTACCAACGTCATTGGGGTAAAACGCACCGCGGCTTCATACGCTGGATTTGTCGCGAGCGTCGCTAGCGCAGCGGCGACATACAGGCCGAAGTTCAAAACATAGAGTTTGGCGGCACGCTTAACTAACAGTTCCGTTGGATTGGCCTTCTTCACGTAAACCATACCAACCATATAGCCCGAGAGGGCAACGAAAATTTCTGCCGCTGACGAAAGCGAGATTGTCGTCGCGGTTGGTATTTGCGGACCTCTCATTCCAAGCGCGGCTGTCAACGTCGTGAAATGATTGATGATGATTGTTACCATCGCGAAGCCACGTATCGTGTCAATCCGAGTATCACGCGCCATATAAACACTTCCGGTTCGGACGTATCGCTGCGTGATTTCTATCGGCAGCTTTCGCCCGTCGCGCTAGTGTTAATGCCCCCCTGAGAGCAAGTTAATATCTCACTAATATGGCTCATTATCGCGAATTTATATGCGGACGCGCACCGTATCGGTGCTGGCATTCCGCTAGCGGAGCATTGCGCCTCGTCTCCGGGCAGGTAGCGCTCTTCGGTCAGGTTCGTTGGTCGGATTGATGTGGACCCTGCCGCGCCCCGATGCAGTCGCCCAGGCCGCGCGGTCTTCGCGCGCTTGACGTACTCCCGCACCGAACGTGGTCGGCATCTGCTCAGCGCAAACGCACGAACAATGCTTTTGTGAATCGCTCACCCTGCCTCTTGAGGACACCGGATCGTCGTACGGACGTCAATACACTGTTAGCAATTAGTATTAATGAAATATTAACCTTTTAGAGTTGGTTGCGCCGAGATGGTCGGCGTTTTCTATCAGCCCAGAAGGGGACCGAAAATGCGTTATTGGATCGTCGACAAGCCGATTAAGTGATCAGGGCGCCCGGTTCGAAAGAGCCGGGCGTTTCACCGAAGCCGCAGCGACCTGTCTGCGGGCAGGTAGAGCGCTTCGGTCGGTTCAAAGACTG
>Ga0308164_10004794_pt1 | contig 11247 bp, 7 predicted proteins | sample PhyTR2_FD_201031 | JGI IMG/M metagenome (GOLD analysis project Ga0308164, IMG submission 201031) | Phyllosphere microbial communities from UC Gill Tract Community Farm, Albany, California, United States - DLSLT.R2 | ecosystem: Host-associated > Plants > Phyllosphere > Unclassified | place: USA... | reverse complement strand
GAGGGAGGGCCGACGAGGGGGGCCGAGACGAGGAGCGGGGAGGAAGAGGACGCACCTGCTCTCCCGCTGCAGCAGAGCCCGCCCGCCCTGCTTCGAGCGCGCCTTGTACCTTCTTGAGCCTCGATGAAGGGCGTCCACCAGTCTACGAGTCGCCGTCGGTGTCGAGAGAGGTCGGTCGACGAGGTGCGCTGATGAGGACGCGCCGAGGTGGTTCTGAGCGACGGGCGAGAGCGGCGATGCTGCAGGTGGGTCGAGCATGTACCTAGGACATGCTCGGAAGCCTCTCTGGCCAGCTTTGGCCTGAAGCGGTGGAGAGAGCGGAGGAGACCTTGCCGCCTCGCTGGCAGCCTGCTCTCGCTCCGACGACCGCCGCCATGCCGCCGCGCAAGAGCACGCGCACACCCAAGTCGTCGCCAGGCAAGTCGTCTGCCAAAGCCAAGGGCAAGCGCAAGGCCGCCGACCATGCCCTCCCCTCGCCCTCCCCCACCAAGCGCCGCGCTCGTCTCGCAGCTCACGGCCCCGACTCGGACCAGTCGGACGCCGACGACGCCTTCAGGGACGACGATGAGCCCGCCACCTTCGTCACGGCGAGCGCGGGCGACGCCTACATGCTCTACTCGACCCAGACCACCAAGACGAGCGACGCCCTCCTCTCGACCTCGGTCGACCCGGCCTTCACCCTCTCGTCCTATGCCGCCGCCCTGCGCAAGTTCGACAAGATGCCGCACGACGGCCTCGAGCTGCACCGCGCCGCGAGCGCCGCCCGCGTCGACCGCGCCGAGGCCAAGTTCGCGCGCTGGCTGTGGGAGCTCGACCAGGGGTTCAACCTCGTCCTGACGGGCCTCGGCAGCAAGCGCACCGTCCTCAACAGCTTTGCCGAGCGCGCGAGGTCGAGGGGTCACGTCGTCGTCGTCAACGGGTTCGACACGGCGGCGACCGTCGTCGACTTGGTCACCGCGCTCGAGGACCTCGTGCGGCTGCAGAGCGGCCGAGGCGCGCAGGACGGCGGCGACGGCGACCACGACGAGATGGCCGCACCTTCGACGACGCCGCGCAAGCGCAAGCGCGGCGCAGCAACCGCCTCGACGCCGAGCAAGGCCAAGGGCAAGGCGGCCGGCGCCTACTCGGCCGCTCGCCCCGTCTCGGCGCTCGAGTCGCGCGTGCGCCGCTTGTGCGCCTCGGTCGCGCACTCGGCGCAGTCGTCGACGCCGCTCAAGCCCATCTACCTCGTCCTGCACTCGCTCGACGGGCCTGCGCTGCGCCTGCCCAAGCACATCTCGCTCCTCGCCCTCCTCGCCGCCCAGCCGCACATTCACCTCGTTGCCTCGATCGACCACGTGCGCGCGCCGCTCCTCTTCCCGACGGCCCTCGCGACCGCTCGACCTCCCACAACCTCGTCGTCGGGCGATCCAGCCGCCGCCGACCTGCACCTCCAATTCCGCGCCTTCACCTTCCTGTACCACGACGTGTCGACGCACCTCCCCTACGACGTCGAGGTCTCATCACTCGGCACCCTCTCGCAGCTCCTGCCGCCCTCAGTCTTCCCGCCCCTCTCGGCGTCGCTCGACCCGACCGCCTCGTCGCTCGCCCAGTCGGCGACGCACGTCCTCGCGAGCGTGACGGACCGCGCAAGGCGCCTCTTCAACATGCTCGGGCAGGAGCAGGTGCGCGTCGCCGAGGGCTTGCCGCGCGAGCTTGAGCGCGCGATGAAGCTCGCTGTGGCGGGCGCAGGCGCTGAGGCGGAAAAGGCGCCGGTCGTCGCCATGTCGCTCAACTCGTGCGTCCCTTTTCCCTCTCTCGCTCTCTTTCTCTCCCTCGGCAGCGCAAAGCACTGACTCGCACCTCGCTCGCCCGCCCGCAGGCTCAAGGACAAGGCGACCGACGCCCTGATCGCGACGCACCCGGACCAGGTCGACGGCTTCCTGAGCGAGTTCAAGGATCACGGCGTCGTGCGCAGCTCGCGCGCCGCGCCCGACGTCGTCGAGGGCGTCAACGATGACGAGGACGAGGACGAGGCGCGCGAGGAGGGCGGCGAGTGGGTGTGGATCCCGCTCGCGAGGGAGGCGCTCGAAGAGGTGCTCGAGGAGCTCGGCATCGACGAGTAGCAGCGCTCTCTCTTTCTGCAACGACGCGCCGAGTCGTGAGGTATCATGCGCTGCATTGCTCGACTACAAAGAGAGAGAAGGACGCTCGCGCTCCTCCCTGCTCCGTCCTGCTCGTCGCTCTACCGGATCCACCTTCTCTCTCGTGCCCACTCGAGCCTCGCTGCTCAGAACCGCTTCGAGTTGGCGGTCGCGCGCCGACCGCGGAAGGCGATGACGGCGACGGCGATGATGACGAGGACGAGGACCCACTTGAGGAGCGAGAAGAGGGTCGAGAAGAAGGATGCGCCGGGGAGACCGCGCTTGGGCGGCGGCTTCTTCTGCGAGGAGAGACGGCGTCAGTACGGCGTCGATACGACGAGGGGAGTGTCAGAGAGGGCTTGGAGCTCACCGAGTTGGATGCAGGAGGGTGGTAGGCGACTGCGAGGGGAGCGAGGGAAGTCAGAATCGGTCGACGAGCGCGCGAGCGATTCGAGAGGGAGCTGCACGCACTGTTCGACGTTGTGACCGAGATGATGTCGTGTGCGTCTGAGCACGAGGAGAGACAGTCAGCTCGAGTCTCTGCACGAGGAACAACGAGATGCGCACGCACCGCTGACGTCGCCGGTCAAGGCCGAGAAGCCGAGGAACGGCTGGCTCGGGAGCTCGATGCCCTCGACGGCGAAGCAGGTCGTCCACTCGTCCCACTTGGCGTGCTGGATGCCGAGCTGCGCGCATGCGAGGCAAGAGTCAGCGAGGTTGAGGGCCAGGAGGAGAAGAGGAGAGGGGACGAGCGCACCTCGAGGAGCTTGCCCTTGATGTAGGTCAGGCGCGCCTTGGCCGTGACGTCCGTTCTCCTAAAATCGATCTGCGCGCAGGACGAGGCTCAGTCAGCACGTCGAGCTCGAGCAGGCCGGAGGGGAAGCAAGAGTCGGAGGGAGAGAGGGAGCGCACCGAGCACGCGCCGAGCTCCTGGCCCTGGCCGTCCTTGCCGACCTCGTACGACTTCTTGCCGTCGTTCAGGATGCCGTAGATCCGCGGGAACGAGTACGAGTGGCGCGAGTTGGCGCTGCGAGCGAGGAGGGAGGGAGCGCGAGGGCAAGGGTCAGCGCGAGCGTCCTCCTCTCGAGGAGACAAGACGAGCGAGAGGGGGACGCACTAGGTGTCGAAGAAGATGCCGAGGCCGTTCCAGTAGTCGGTGCTGCCGAACGCCGGGCCTGTGCCGGCGCGGCCCTTGGTCAACCACATGGCGAACCCGTCGCCGAAGATGTTGTTGCTCTTGCCGTCGACGCGGAACTCGAACTCGACCTCGAACGACGACGGTGCGAGCGCGAGGCGCGACCACAGCCAGCCGGCCTGCGAGGGGCGGTCCTGCGTGAGCCGGACGTGCTTGTTCGTGTTGATGATGGTCGAGCCGCCAAAGTCGAACCACCGGTTCTGCAGGTCCGAGTCGACGTAGGCTGCGCGCACAGGATGCATCTGGTCAGCTCCACCGGTCTCTGCAGGCGAGAGCGAGCGAGAGAGATGAGACGAGGACGCACGGGCGTAGATCGAGTGGGTGCGGAGCGGGACCGTCTTCTCGGTGCTGCCGCGCAAGCTGGCGACCGGTGGACTGGACGCCTTTGCTGCGACGAAGAGCCCGGGTGCGCACAGCGCGAGGAGGGCGAGGACGGCCAAGGCGGTGACGGCTCGTGTCGGTGGTCGGGGTGGTGCCATGGCGACTGGGGCTCTCGCTGGGCGGGTTGCGCGTGCTGGGGCGGCTTTTCGAGGTGCTGGCGAGAGGTGGAGAGCGCGACCTGGCCTGCCAAGGGTGCAGAGCGGGCGAGGCGAGAGGTGGGGAGCGTCGAGGGTCGCCGCGCGACTCGGGGCCCGAGGGGAGGCGGCGCGCGCATCCGAGCGAGCCGAGCGCTCTCGCTCTTCTCTCGCTCGCTCGCACATGGAGACGTGAGGCACAGACTGACAGATTGCAACAGCGTGACGACTAGGAGCGCGTACAGGCCCCGGGAAAAGAGAGAGAAAGGCACAGAGGAGGGAGGAGGAGGAGGATCAAGCGAGGGCGGGAACGTACTTGCGCAGGTCGCGAGCGAACGACCGCACAAAGAGCAGGTCCTCCGAGTTGATGACCCGCCGCGAGTCCTCGGTGAAGCACCCGAGCACGAACCCGACCTTGCCGTCGTCGGTCGCGCCGACCTTGACGAGCAGGCCCGTGCTAAAGTCGCCCTCCCTGTGCGCCGCCGCCGAGCCGGCCGCGTCGTCGTCGGCGTACAAGAGCGCCGAGTGCTGCTCCGACACGACGGCGTCGAGGTGCGACTCGACCGAGAACAGCGGCGCCGGGACCGACTCGAGGCCGTAGGTCGACACGAGCCGGATCGGCGACGGCCTCGCGCTCGCCGACGCGCCGGCGTACGCCGCGCCCGACTTGGCCGCGGCGAGGTCGACGGCGACGACGTACGCAAAGTCCATCTCGATCGACTCGGCGACGAGCTGCGTCGTGAGGTCGAGCACCGACTTGACGTCGCTCGCGAGCGGCTTGGCCGGCGCCGCGACGATGCCCGGGCGCCCGGCGCGGCGCGAGCGGAAGGTCGGCGCGACGCTCGTCGAGTGCAGGTTGCTCACGCTGCCGCTCGACCCGATCGAGTCGGGGAGCGAGGGGCGGCGTGGCGCCTCGGCGTCTCGAGCCTCGGCGACCTGCGCGAAGAGCTCGTCCTGCGCCGCGTCGTCGCCCCAGTCGAGTGGGTCCTGGCCGAGGTCGGGCGTGCGCGGCGGCGTCGGCATCTCGACGACCTTGTCGAGCGACTGGACCTGCATCGACGCTCGGCGGACGAGCTTCGACTTCTTCCATTCGGCGCGGCGCTGCCCGAGCGCGGCGCGCTTGTCCTTGCGCTGCTTGGTCGAGTACTGCTGGATCTCGGTCGACGCCCGGTCGGCCATGGCCTGGAGGTCGAGGCGGTCCTGCTCCGAGAAGCCCGCCTTGGGCTTCTCGCCGAGGAGGCAGAAGATGCCGCCCGGGTACGCGCCCTCGTCGTCGCCCATCGGGGCCGGGAGCATGATCGGCGCCGCCGCGTAGAAGCCCTCGGAGTACGGGTCGAAGCCGTTGCGCTCGAACCGCCAGTCTTGGGCAAAGTCGAGGATGACGAGCGGGTCCTTGGTGCCCGTCGACGCCTTGAGCATGGCGTGCGAGCAGCACGTGACTGTAGGCGAGCGAGCAAGAGAGGAGGGAGGAGGAGGAGAGTCAGCGAGGGAACCGTCGGAGCGAGGGGAAGGAGAGAGGGAGAGAGGAGGGGACGCACGGTCTCGAGGCAGCGCGTCGACGTCCTCGATGAAGCGGCACGAGTTGTCGGCGAGGAAGACCTGCTTGTCGCGGTCCATGAGCGAGATGGTCGACGCGTCGACGCCGAACCGGCTCTTGGCCTCGATGGCGAGCTTCTCGAGCGCCGGGTGCAGCGGCCCCTTCTGGCGCTTGGTCGGCGACGCGCGGTCGCCGCTCGAGTCGGGGGCGCTCGGTGACGACTCGACGAGGGCCTTGACGAGGCCGACCGAGTCGACGGCGCGCTGTCGCCGCGCCTCGTTGACCGGGAGCGGCGCGCGGAACTGGCCCGTGTGGGTCGCGTACTCGGACGAGCGCAGGTCGGACGGCGGCGGCGGCGGGTCGTTGAAGTCGATCATGCCGTGCTGGTAGGCGTAGTTCCACTCTTCCCACCTGCAGAGCGAGAGAGAGAGAGAGCGAGGTCAGCGACCGAGCGACTTGGACCTGGACGAGGAGGGTGAGGAGCTCGAGAGGGGACGCACGTCTTGGGGAGCTCGGATGCTGGGCTGGAGCTGTCGAGCTTGCGGCTGGGCGGGGCGAGGACGCTCGTCGGCCTGCTGCTCGGCGCCGTGCTCGCGAGCGAGTCGACCGACGGGCTCTGGCGGATCCGGCGGGACGGCGGCGCGTCGCGGTCGTCAGGGGTGCTCCTCGCGCGAGTCGCTGTCGGCCTCGTCGCCTGGCTGCTTGAGGGCCCGGCCTGGGGCGACGCCGAGGTGGCGGGGACGCTGTCCGAGGAAGAGCGACGGCCGCCGAGGGCGACCCGGCGGAAGGCGTCCATGAGCTTGGCCTTGGGGCCCGACGCCTTGCGGTGCTCGTCGACCTGGTGCGGCATGCTGTAGGTCGAGCAAGGAGGCGGCTTGGCGCTGTGGCGAGGCGGGACGAGGCGTGTGAAGTGGGGAGGACGAGGAGCACTCGGAGGGCGAGGCGGTGCTGCTGCGCGAGGCGAGGAGAGGGGGCGCTTGCGGTGCGGTGCTGAATGCGGTGGTTGATGTGGCTGAGCTGACGGGGTTCGAGCTGGTCGTGCGCGGCGTGAGGGAAGAGGGAGAGAGGAGGAGGAGGAGGAGGCGGGGAGCGGGATCTTGCTTCGACCTTCGACCGGCTGAGAGCGAGCGCGGGGTAGTGTGCATCCGATCACGGTCGGTGCAGCATCGCAGACGAGCCTCGAACCGAGTCGGCCGTACGCTCGCCGGACGAGGCCCCCGTCGCTGCCTTCCCAACTCGTCGAAGCGCTGTGCGCTCGAGTGCTGGCAACATTGCGTGTGCTCCTCGAAGGGCTGGCAGACGCCCGGATTCGGGCTTGATGCACGCCAGTCCATTGTGCCCAGCAAGGGACGCAGAGGCGGACGAGCAGGGCGACGTTCTGCGACGACGACGACGTCGGGCGGGCCCGTGCGCAGCGCTGCGTCGAGCCAAGCCGTCCGCCTTCCCGCTCGCGCCCAACTCTCTCGCTGCGGCGCAAGCTCCTCATCTCCAAGATGCTGCATCGGGAGCTCGGTAGCCGGACGCGCTTGCACGCACTCGCCCGGCTGCCAACGGTGCAAGGTCGCCTTCCCAAGCCGAGCGAGCGGGGAGAGGGCGCTCGAGGCAGAATGCGCTTGCTCGCTCACGAGATCGAGGTCGAGCAGGGATCGGGCCTTTGTAACGTGCGACGGCTACAGAGAAGAACTCCGCCACGGACCTCGGACGCAAGGAAGAGTCCGAGAAGAGGAGGGATCTGCTCTCGCTCGACGAACGTGCCTGAGCGTCTGCTGGACCGCTGCAATGCCAGGGCCCGCTCGAACGCCTTGGTCATAGTGCAGGGGCGAAGGGCGAGAGGTACAGATAGAAAGGGATGACGAGGAGAGGGGGACAACAGGATGTACTCGAGGAGGAGGAGGGGGAACGGAAAGGCACAGAGTGGATGGAGAGAGAGGCTCGGCGAGCAGATGCGAGGCGATGTCGACGAGATAGATAGGTGTCTGCGGCGAGTAGTGTCTGTAGAGAGGGAGGGAGGGGAGAGGAGGCCGAGGGAGGGGAGGTCGGTCCCGCTCAGACCGTGAGGACGTCGGGCTCGCCGTTCTGCGAGCACACGTAGGAGTCAGCGCCTCGCTCGTGCGAGTAGGGAGAGCCAGTAGGGAGAGAAAGGGAGACGCACAAAGGGTTGGCGCCACCCGCACGCCCACTCCTCGCGACCGTAGTGCCGGCCGGGGAGCGTGCTCGCGTTGAACCCGAGGTGCCGCTGCAGGAGCCGCTCGGTCCCAGCGAGCCCGCTCTTGCCCCTGCGCTCGCCGTCCCACCTGCTCGGGCGCCTCGCGCTGCGCCCGACCGCCGCCTGCGCCGTGACGACGGCCGGTCCGCCGCCGGGCGCACAGACGGCGCACTCGGGCAGCCGCCCGCGCAGGCAGTCCTGGATGACCAAGTCGGGCGTGTCGGCGCCCGGCGGCCGCCTCGCGCTCGAGGCCGTGCGGGTCGTCGGCGCCGAGGAGGAGCGCGGGGAGCCGGGCGGCGAGCGGCGTGCGGATCGCGAGGCCCGAGCCGCCCGTCGCGAGGAACAGGCCGCAGTGGCCCATCGACGCCTCGGACGCTGCGGCGCCGTCGAGGACGGGCGCGTCGGGCATGAGCTCGTTCGTCGCGACGAGCGCCGCCTGCAGCTTCGTCCACGCGCCCGCCCAGCTCCTCGCGCCCTCGCCGCCGCCCGCGCGCTCGTCCTCGCACAGCGGAAAGTCGTCCTCGGTGAGGAGGACGTACGCGCCGCCGAGCCCTGCGGCGTGCGCGAGCCCTCGAGCGACGTGCAGGCGCTGGTCGAGGCGGTCGTGCGCGCCCGGGGCGAGCGCGTGCGGGTCGCGCTGCCACGAGATGTAGTGCGCCGCCTTGGCGCTCGACGCAAAGTGCTGGCGGGCGAGGTCGAACATGAGGTGCGTCGCAAAGTGGGTGTAGACGACGAGGCGGAGGCGGGACGACGTCGGGAGGGGCTGCGGCGGGCCCACGGCGCTCGACGGGACCGACGAGGCGTTGCCGACGAAGGCGAGGGAGGGCGTGTCGACGTCGGGGAAGGCACCGAGCCACGACTCGATCGTCTGGACGAGGAAGTCGGGATCGCCCGGCCTCGGCGCCGTCATGAGGAGGACGGTGACGAGCGTCGGGTCGGCAGGGTGCAGTTGCGAGAAGGTGAGGTCGGTCGAGGCCGGCGAGAGGGTGCGTGAGGTCGAGGGATACAGGGCGAGGGACGGTACGAGGACTAGGGCGAGGAAGGCCGAGATCCAGCTGCGAGATGCGGACGACGGTCGCAATGCGGCTGCGACAGGCGACGAGGCGGATGCTGATGATGAACGAGTGGAGGGTACGGCGGCGGCGGCGCGCCAAGTCGTGATGGCGAGCGCGGCGACGACCCCGACGACGGCGGCGCAGACGCCGAGCCACAGCCCGGCGCCGCCGTGCGCGACCGGTACGAGGAAGCTTGCGGTGAGGAGGGTGCACGATGACGAGGTGAAGGCGTCGCTGCGGCGCGAGGTGGCGACATGGATGAGGGAGAGGGCGAGGAGGAGGGGTGCGGGACCTGTTGCAAGAGAGCCGAGTTAGGGACGCACGGCGAGGGCGAAGGCACAGCGAGAGACGAGGAGAGCGCACCTGCTCCGACCTCGTGGATGGCGCGAGTCGAGAGGAACTGCGGGTGGGCCCAGCCGAGCACGCGCCCGAAGATCCAGTTCGCGAGGACGCGCAGGCCAACGATGGCGGCCCAGAGCGCCGCCGCGAGCGCGCCTTTTGCTCGAGTCGACGTCGTACTAGTCGACGTGTTGAGGTCGTGGACGAGGAAGAGGTTCGCGGCGGCGAGGGCGAGTGACGAGAGCGACGGCTGAACGAGGAAGGGTGCGAGCGCTGCGTTGGCGAGCTCGGTGACGACCTCGCTCGACGAGGCGGCGTGTCGCAGGTGCACCGGCGAGACGGGGACGACGAGGGCGACAGGCGAGATGAGAGAGGCGGCCGAGACGAGGAAGGTGGCGAGGAGGACGACCGTCGAGAGGAGGGGGAGGGACGTCTGCTTGCTCGACGCCGCGGACGCTGAGGAGAGGGCTGCCGCTTCCGACTCGCTCAGGGAGAGCGAGGAGCGGCTGCTCTTCCTCAACGAGCTGTGCGACGGTTTGCGCCCGACCTCGCGCACCTTGTGCCGACGGGGCAAGGTGTGCCGCCGGGCGAGGAAGCTGATCGTGAGCTCCTCGGCCGTCTCGCCGCCGCCGAGGATGGACGACGCGCGGCGCCTGCGCGCCATCGTGAGGCGGGTTGCGGCCGAGTCGGACTCGCCGCACTCGCTCGGCTCGGGCGACGACCGCGAGCTGCAGCCCGACGCCCAGTGGTGGTGGGCGGCGAACGGCGGGCACAGCGAGTGCAGGCTGTCGAACGACGAGTCGGCGTCGTATGCGAGGTCGAACGAGAAGACGGGCTCCTGCGCGACGTCGGGCGACGACTGGGCCGTGTTGGCCTGGCTCGACGGCGCGCCGAGCGTGCGCCGCCAGTACAGCCCGTCGCCACCCTCGCCGCCTCGCACGCCGTCGCGCAGCTGCCAGCCGTCGGCGGCGACGGCCGACTGGACCCTGCGCCGCGAGCGCTCGGTCAAGGACGCCTCGACGCGGTCTCGCCACGCCGGCCCGCGCTCGCTCGCCCACGACAGCGCGTCCTCGACGGCCGCGTCGACCTCGTCCTCGTCGGCGAGCGCGGGCTCGAGCTCGTCGAGCGTGCCGTACGCCGAGTCGCTCGCGCACCCGCCGTGCAGGCTCGCGGCGCTGCCTCCGCTGGGGCCGCCGCGCCTCGCAGCAGGCCCTGCGAGCGGGTGCAGGTGCGCGTCGCCCGCGCCGTTGCACGCCCCGCGGCGCTGGAGCGCTATCCCGAGCCCGCCGAGGCAGTCGCGGCCCGTGTCGAGCGAGAGCGAGGCGCGGTCGGGGTTGAGCGTGCTGGTGCTGCGGCGACGGCGGCGAGAGGTCGACGAGGGCTGCTCGGGCGGTGCGGGAGGGCCGGGGCAGGGCGATAAGGGCCGCGGGTGCATGGCTGGCGGTGGTGCCGAGGTCGGCGTCGGCGACGGTGCGGGAGGCGGGGGTCGGCGAGGCTGCGACGGCGGCGGCCGGCGGGCCCAAAGATGGGAGCGAGGGCGGCCCTGCGCGCAGTCGGCGCGCTCGCGGCGGGGGTGGAGCGGGCGACTGGCTGCTGCTGCTGCTGATCCCGCTGGCCGGCGTGAGGCTGCGAGGCTGCGAGCGGTGTGGGAGAAGGAGGACGACGTCGCACGAATTTGGCTCGCTGCCTCGCTCAACGAAACAGGCAGTCCGCAGCTCCGGCTCGCTCCACGCTCGCCCGTGCGAGTGTTGCAGGTGCGCAGTCGCTTGCGCTGAGGCTTGAGCGACTCTCCAGCGAACCCGAGCGCAAGCGGGGGCTGTGCGCGAGTAGGCGGCCCCGCCCCGTCGCTCGATCATGAGTCGCTGGACGAGGCGCAGCTCGCGTCGCGCTCTTTCGCTCTCGCGCGAGAGTATCAACTGGCAGCTCTGTGCTGCTGAGAAGGTAGTGTCGCGGATGCAGTGCCGCCCACAGTGCGCGTCGAGGCTGACGGCGGCGGGACCTGCTCGGCTCCCCAGCTCGTCCGTTGTCGTCCGGCGCTCTCTCGCTCATTCTTACGAGCGCGTGTGGTCGCCGCTCTCGCTGCAAGGACGAGTTGCAATGGCCGCCAAGAAGCAGAGGAGGCAGGCGAGCGAAAAGGCGAGACAGGGAGCAGCGTCACCAGCGGCCCAGCTCCCCCTCCTCCTCCTTCTCTCTCTCTCCTCCATCTACCACACCGCACCTCGACACTCGAATCATCAGTGAGTCCTCTCGCACGACTCGCAGGACGGTGCCCGACTG
>Ga0308164_10004793_pt1 | contig 11249 bp, 5 predicted proteins | sample PhyTR2_FD_201031 | JGI IMG/M metagenome (GOLD analysis project Ga0308164, IMG submission 201031) | Phyllosphere microbial communities from UC Gill Tract Community Farm, Albany, California, United States - DLSLT.R2 | ecosystem: Host-associated > Plants > Phyllosphere > Unclassified | place: USA... | reverse complement strand
CCCCTGATCGACAAAAAACGTGCAACCGAACTGCTGGGCACCATGCAGGGCGGCTACAACATCGTCACGCTGGTTGACCTGCTCGACGACGCCACGTTGGCGCCGGTCGCTGCCGAACAGCTCAAGCACACGCTGCTGATGTTCGACGCCTTCCACGACGTGGCCGAAAAAGCCAAGAGCGGCAACGCTCACGCTAAGGCAGTCGTTCAGTCCTGGGCCGACGGCGAGTGGTTCAAGAAGCGCCCGACGCTGGCCGACAAGATCAGCCTGCGCGTCTTCAAGGTCACCGGCGAAACCAACACCGACGACCTTTCCCCGGCACCTGATGCCTGGTCGCGTCCAGACATCCCGCTGCACGCTCTGGCCATGTTGAAAATGGCCCGTGAAGGCATCGTTCCGGACGTACAGGGCTCCATCGGTCCGATGAAGCAGATCGAAGAAATGCGCGGCCAGGGCTTCCCTATCGCCTACGTCGGTGACGTGGTCGGTACCGGCTCCTCGCGTAAATCGGCGACCAACTCGGTGCTGTGGTTCTTCGGCGACGACGTTCCTTACGTGCCGAACAAGCGCGCAGGCGGTTTCTGCTTCGGCAGCAAGATCGCTCCGATTTTCTACAACACCATGGAAGATGCGGGCGCCCTGCCGATCGAGTTCGATGTCTCGAACATCAACATGGGCGATGTGATCGACGTTTACCCGTACGCTGGCAAAGTCTGCAAGCACGACAGCGACGAAGTCATCACCACCTTCGAAATGAAGACCCCGGTGCTGTTGGACGAAGTCCGCGCCGGCGGCCGTATCCCGCTGATCATCGGCCGTGGCCTGACCAGCAAGGCACGCGCCGAGCTGGGCCTGCCAGCCTTCGACCTGTTCAAGACGCCTGACCAGCCAGCCGAAAGCACCAAGGGTTTCACCCTGGCGCAGAAGATGGTCGGCAAGGCGTGCGGCGTGGAAGGTATCCGTCCGGGCACCTACTGCGAACCGAAAATGACCACCGTCGGCTCCCAGGACACCACTGGCCCGATGACCCGCGACGAGCTGAAAGACCTGGCGTGCCTGGGCTTCTCGACCGATCTGGTCATGCAGTCCTTCTGCCACACCGCTGCCTATCCGAAGCCGATCGACGTCAAGACGCACCACACGCTGCCTGACTTCATCATGACCCGTGGCGGCGTTTCCCTGCGTCCGGGCGACGGCATCATCCACAGCTGGCTGAACCGCATGCTGCTGCCGGACACCGTCGGCACCGGTGGTGACTCGCACACCCGCTTCCCGATCGGTATCTCCTTCCCGGCCGGTTCCGGTCTGGTTGCGTTCGCGGCGGCCACTGGCGTCATGCCGCTGGACATGCCTGAGTCGATCCTGGTTCGCTTCAAGGGCAAGATGCAGCCTGGCATCACCCTGCGCGACCTGGTTCACGCCATTCCTTACTACGCGATCCAGGCTGGCCTGCTGACCGTAGAGAAGAAAGGCAAGAAGAACGCGTTCTCCGGTCGTATCCTGGAAATCGAAGGCCTGGACAACCTGAGCATCGAGCAGGCTTTCGAGCTGTCCGACGCATCGGCCGAACGTTCGGCTGCCGGTTGCACCATCAAGCTGGCCAAAGAGCCGATCATCGAATACCTGAACTCGAACATCACGCTGCTGCGCTGGATGATCGAACAGGGTTACGGTGATCCGCGCACCCTGGAGCGTCGTGCTCAGGCGATGGAAGCCTGGGTTGCCAACCCAGAGCTGCTGGAAGCCGACAAGGACGCCGAGTACGCGGAAATCATCGAGATCGACCTGGCCGACGTCAAAGAGCCGGTGCTCTGCGCGCCGAACGACCCGGACGATGCCCGCCTGCTGTCTTCGGTACAGGGCGAGAAGATCGACGAAGTGTTCATCGGCTCCTGCATGACCAACATCGGCCACTTCCGCGCTGCGGGCAAGTTGCTGGATCAGGTCAAGGGCCAGCTGCCGACACGCCTGTGGCTGTCGCCGCCGACCAAGATGGATGCGCATCAGCTGACCGAAGAAGGCTACTACGGCATCTACGGCAAGGCTGGCGCGCGCATGGAAATGCCGGGCTGCTCGCTGTGCATGGGTAACCAGGCACGCGTAGAGCCGAACTCGACAGTGGTATCGACGTCGACCCGTAACTTCCCGAACCGTCTGGGTGACGGCGCGAACGTCTACCTGGCCTCGGCCGAGCTGGCGTCCGTCGCATCGATCCTGGGTCGCCTGCCGACCGTCGAGGAGTACATGGGCTACGCGCAACAGATCGACACCATGGCAGCGGACGTGTACCGCTACCTGAGCTTCGATCAGATCGCCGAGTTCCGTGAAGCCGCAGCGAACGCCAACATCCCGGTCGTTCAAGCGTAACAGCGAAACACAGCGTTGAAAGAACCCCGCCTTGTGCGGGGTTTTTTTATGACTGGAACGTCGATCATTTCACCAACGGGGACTACAACACCTTCTCTACCGAAAACACCCACCGGCTGAAGGGCCTGACATAGACAAGATTGATGAAGTCAAAAAGAACCCAGCCTCGCGTCCTGACCTTGAAAGCCTGCAGATTGCCGCAGGGCATCACTTCCATGCCTTTAGTCATCGTGTCAAAACCCATTTGCAGAAGTCCTGCCCTGTCAGGAAGCACCACCACTTCGGTTGTCCCGGTTGCCACCTGCCCGACGAGCTTTGCATCAAAGAAAATCGAAAGCGGCAAGCAAGCCCCGTAGGCGCTTTTGAAAAGACCTTTCTCTCTGTGGACTGATATATCCATGTCGTCCCTGCTGCGCTGGATGAAACATCTGACGGGATTCTCAGGGATACGCTAGCTCAAAAAACAGAACCCTGCGCACAGGCTTGCTCACGAGCCAGCACTGCATGTGAGTCGTATATTCGATACCGTTCGATCACCCGCCTGACCTGTTTCAGCCACCTCCCACGGTCCGTACCTGCTCCACGACAGCGCTATGTCGAAAACGTACTGGGCCTCACACAAGTAACCTGTTTAGTAAGCCTATATCGTTTCAGCCCGTTTTGCGCTTTTACGAGCTTGCGTAAAACATCGGCGCTGCGCTAAAGATAATCCCTGATCACGCGCCTGACCTTCTCCAGGCCATGACGCAACTCGTCCATGCTCACCGACCCCAACGCCAGCCGCAGTGCATGCGGCACGCCGGTGGATATCGAGAAAGGCTCGGCGGTCGTTACAGCGACCTTTTCCTGCAACAAGGCCAAGGCGATCTGGTCGGCGCGGGCATCCTCTGGTAATGGGAGCCAGAGAAAATAGGACGAGGGGTGACCGACGAACTCAATGCCTTCAAGCACTTCGCGAGCCACTACTTGTCGGGCCTCGGCGTCGAGTCGTTTCTCTGCCTCGAGTTTCAGGACGGTGCCGTCTTCAAGCCAACCGGTCGCAATGGCTGTCAGCACGCCAGGCGTATTCCAGGTGGTCGCACGAATGGTTCGCTCCATTGCGGACACCTTGTCGAGAGGCGCGGCGACGAACCCTACGCGCAACCCGGTAGCGACGCTCTTGGAAAGCCCCGACACATAGACCGTCCGCTCTGGAGCAAGCTGTGCCAGCGGTACTGGAGGGTTGTCAGCCAAGAACGCATACGCCGCGTCTTCAACGATCAGCAGGTCGTGTTTTCTCGCCAAGACCACCAACTGTTCACGTACCTCGAGACTCATCACCCAGCCGAGCGGATTGTGCAGCGTCGGCATCATGTACAGTGCCTTTATCCGCCGACTCCGACACAAATACTCCAGTGCCTCTAGATCAGGCCCTTCAGCCCCCGCAGGAATCGGCACGACCTCCAGATGCAGCGCCTGCGCCAGCACCTTGAATCCGGAGTAAGTGAGCGCATCGGCAGCGATTACATCACCCGGCTTGAGCATAGCCATCAACGCAACTGCGAGCCCCTGTTGCGCGCCGTTGACGATCAGAACCTGCTCGGATTCTACCGTCAGCCCCCGTACGCTCAGATGTAGCGCAACCGCGGCACGTTCATGCGTACGTCCGGCATGAGGCTGATAACGCAACAACGAATCCAGATCACCTGACAAAGCCAGTTGCCGTAATGCCATGCGCAACAGCTCGGCCTGGCCGGGTAGCGACGGGTAATTGAAATTGAAGTCGATCATGCCGATGGCCATGGCCTTCTGATCAATGCCAAGCCCCGGTGAAAGCGCAGTCTCGCGCACGAAGGTGCCACGCCCGACCTCACCGCTGACCAACCCCATGGCTTCGAGCTCGGCATAGACCCGCGTGGCTGTCGCCAACGCCAACCCATGGTCTGCCGCCAACTGGCGATGGGTAGGCAGACGCGTGCCCGGCAGCAGTTTTGCGCCACGAATATCCGCTGCCAGCTGATCCACTACCGATTTGTAACGCGCGACAGGCATCGTGAATGTATCCATGACGATTTTTTGATTGTATTGAATTGCAGCCCTACGATGACTCAATCGCCAGCGATTGAAAAGCCGTGAGAAAAAACCCATGGAACAGGCTTTGAACCCACTCCATAAAACCGCTCATACAAAAGGCAGCGGATGGCTGAACGGCCTGATCGGTGTGTTGATCTTCAGCGGCTCGTTACCTGCCACACGGGTTGCCGTCATGGAATTCGACCCGCTGTTCCTGACCTTTGCCCGCGCCACCATTGCCGCAACGCTGGCAATCGGCATGCTCGTGGCACTCAGGGAAAAACGCCCGGCAAAGCATCAGCTGGTTTCGCTGTGCATCGTCGCCACAGGCGTGGTGCTGGGCTTTCCGTTGCTGACCGCGCTGGCGCTGAAGCACGTCACCTCGGCGCATTCCATCGTCTTCATTGGTCTATTGCCATTGGCGACCGCTGTCTTCGGCGTGCTGCGCGGTGGTGAACGCCCCGGCCGCGCGTTCTGGCTGTTCTCGATTCTAGGCAGCGCCATGGTGGTGGGGTTTGCGCTGTCTCAAGGCATCAGCACATCAGCAACAGGAGACGGCCTGATGCTGCTGGCTATTATCGTCTGCGGGCTGGGTTATGCAGAAGGTGCCAGACTGTCGAGAGACTTGGGCGGCTGGCAGGTCATTTGTTGGGCGCTGGTGATCACCCTTCCCGTGATGTTGCCACTGGCGTTGATCAGCGCGCCCTCTTCGCTGTCAGGAATTACCGTCGGGGCCTGGGGAAGCCTGTTCTACGTCTCGGTGTTCAGCATGCTGATCGGCTTCGTGTTCTGGTATCGAGGGCTGGCGCAGGGCGGTATTGCGGCGGTCGGCCAGCTCCAGCTGTTGCAACCGTTCTTCGGTCTGGCTCTGGCCGCAACGTTGCTCGGCGAGCCTGTCAGCCTCGGCATGCTGGGTGTCACGGTTGCGGTCATTGGTTGCGTCGTCGGGGCCCGGAGATTCTCCGGTAAGCCCCGATGAAGCGCCCGTCAATCGAGCTGAAGCTGCGAAAGCCACTGCTCCATCGCATCACCACTGCTCATTGCAGGCTGCACAAGACCGTCGACCATAAAGGTCGGGGACACGTGGATGCCATTCTGCCGGGCGTATTTGCAGTGCCATTTGATGACGTGCTCAAGCTCGGGCTGCGCGAACGCTTCGGCCAGCTGGACACCGCTGTAGCCTTCAAGGCGGGCAATGATGTCGTTCGGCGTGGCGTCCAGATTAGGCCCGCTGGCGTGGTGCTCGAATTCGAATTCGGCGCGATGCGCAGCAACGGCTGCCATCACGGCCTTGGCCGTATTCCTGCCACCTTCGAGAGTCGAAGCGGCCAGGATGCAGCGCACGATGACGCCGGAAAACATGTGCCACGGCTGGGACTGGAGGCGGATTTTCACCGTGAGACGGTCCTCGCCTGCCTGTTCCAGCAGCTTGTCGAGCTTGCGAAACGCCTTGACCGAGAATGGGCACGTGGGCTCAAGGAACACTTCCAGAATGCGAGGGCCGTGGCCCCATGTGAGTGCGTCTGCCTGCATGGTTGTTCTCCCGTGAAATGGATGATGGGGTATTGACCCCGCTGTTCGTGTAAATGCTCAGATCAGTAATGAGCAACGTACCTTCAAAGCAAAAAACCCCGCATCTCTCGATGCGGGGTTTTTAGTCTGCCTACAGCCCGATCAAACCATCACACCGTGATGGCTTGTCCGCTCATGGCCAAGTCCAGCAACTCGCGGTTGGCGACGGCGTACATGGCGTAGTCGGTGCCGCTGGCGGCACGCAGCTCGACCAGCATGGCGCGCCAGCGCTCGACCATGAGGGCGTGCTGTTCGAGCCACAGCGCCAGACGCTCTTCCACGTCCGATGGACCGTCCGGCATCTGCAGGACCGATACGGTGATCGCCCGCTGTTGCCAGTCGATGTCGTCACGGAACGCTTCGCGGGCCAGGGCCTGCCAGTTGTTTTCCACCGGCAGGCTGCTGATCTGCTGCAGGTACCAGGTCACGTCCAGCGCACTGCCTACGGCGAAGTACACCTTGGCCACGTCGGCAGCGTTCTGCCCGGTGACGTCGGAGGCTTCGATGATCGGCAGCAGCGTGTACAGGTGCGTGGTGCCCGCCACCATGCGCGCCAGCAATTCCGGCACACCGGCTTCGACATAGGCCTGATAACGCGCCTGCCAGACTTCACGGGTCGGACCTTCCAGCAGCTCGTCGAGCTTGAGACCCAGTGCGGCGATGTGCGGACCGAAGTGCGCCACGTCACGACCGGCATCCAGTTCGTTGCGACGGCTGCGCAGGAACCAGCGTGTGGCACGACGGCCCAGACGCATCAGCTCATCCATCAGCGACAGCTGGATTTCAGCCGACACCTTGTAGTCCAGCGCCTCGATCTGACGGAACCAGTGCGGGAGGTGGAAGATGTCACGCACGATCACGTAGGCACCGGCCACGTTGGCAGCGCTCATGCCGGTCGACTCTTTGAGTCGCTGCACGAACGTGATGCCCATGTGGTTGACCAGATCGTTGGCGATCTGGGTGCTGACGATTTCGCGCTTCAGACGGTGACCGCGCATGGCCACGGAGAACTTGGCGCTCAGCGATGGCGGGAACGCGGTTTCCATGTCACGTGCCAGGTAGTCGTCATCCGGAACACGGGATTCCAGCAACGCTTCCTTGAGGTCGATCTTGCTGTAGGAGATCAGTACCGACAACTCGGCACGGCTCAGGCCATGACCGGCAGACACACGCTCGACGATCTGGTCTTCGGCCGGCAGGAACTCGATGGCACGGTCCAGCTTGCCACGGGCTTCCAGGTCGTTCATCAGACGCTTGTATTCAGCGATGCGGTCGTAGGCGCGGCGAGCGGCCAGCGATAGCGCCTGCGTCTGCTTGTAGTTGTTGCCCAGCACCAGATGGCCAACTTCGTCGGTCATGCTTTCAAGCAGCTGGTTGCGCTGCTTCTCGGTCATGTCGCCAGCCTGCACCACTTCGTTGAGCAGGATCTTGATATTCACTTCGTGATCGGAGCAGTCCACGCCACCGGCGTTGTCGATGAAGTCGGTGTTGGTCGCGCCGCCATTGAGGCCGAACTCGACACGGCCCAGCTGGGTCATGCCCAGGTTGCCGCCCTCGCCCACCACCTTGCAGCGCAGCTCGTTGCCGTCGACACGCAGCGCGTCGTTGGCCTTGTCGCCCACGTCCGCATGAGACTCTTCGCTGGACTTCACGTAGGTGCCGATGCCGCCGTTCCACAACAGGTCCACTGGCGCCTTGAGCAGCGCGTGGAGCAGTTCGGTCGGGGTCAGCTTGTCGGCCTTGATGTCAAAGCGTGCCTTCATCTGTTCGGTGATGGCGATGCTCTTGGCGCTGCGCGGGAAAATACCGCCGCCCGCAGACATGATGCTGGTGTCGTAGTCGGTCCAGGCCGAACGCGGCAGGTCGAACAGACGCTGACGTTCGACGAAGCTGGTGGCCGGGTCCGGATTCGGATCAATGAAGATGTGCAGGTGGTTGAAGGCTGCGACCAGCTGCAGCTTGTCGGACATCAACAGGCCGTTACCGAACACGTCACCGGCCATGTCGCCGATGCCGATCACGCTGATGCTGTCCTGCTGAACGTTGATGTCACGCTCACGGAAGTGACGCTGCACCCCGACCCACGCACCCTTGGCAGTGATGCCCATCTTCTTGTGGTCGTAACCGGCCGAGCCGCCAGACGCAAACGCATCGCCCAGCCAGAAGCCGTAGTCGATGGCAATACCGTTGGCGATGTCGGAGAAGGTCGCGGTGCCTTTGTCGGCGGCCACGACCAGGTAAGGGTCGTCGTCATCATGGCGAACCACGTTGACCGGCGGCACCAGCACGCCCTCCTTGAGGTTGTCGGTGATGTCCAGCAGACCCGAGATGAAGATGCGATAGCAGGCGATTGCCTCAGCCTGCACTTCATCGCGGTTGCCGGTGGTCGGCAGACGGCGCGGCACGAAACCGCCCTTGGCGCCGACCGGCACGATGACCGAGTTCTTCACCTGCTGGGCTTTTACCAGACCCAGCACTTCGGTGCGGAAGTCTTCTTCGCGATCCGACCAGCGCAGGCCGCCGCGCGCTACGTTGCCGAAACGCAGGTGCACGCCTTCGACGCGTGGCGAGTAGACGAAAATCTCGAACTTGGGCACCGGCTTCGGCAGTTCGGGAATCAGACGCGGGTTGAACTTGAAGCTGAAGTAGCTCTTGTTCTGGCCGTTGGCATCGGTCTGGTAGAAGTTGGTCCGCAGGGTCGCCTTGATCAGGTCAAGATAGCGACGCAGGATGCGGTCTTCGTTGAGCACCTGAACGTCGTCCAGCGCGGTCAGGATGGCCTGTTCCAGACGCAGTTGCTTGTCGTCCAGATCGTCCGAACCCAGTTTGCGCGCCAGATAGAAACGAGTCTTGAACAGACGCGTCAGCTCGCGGGCAATGTCGGTGTGGTTATTAAGCGTACTGGCGATGTAGCCCAGGTCGAAGCCCAGACGAATCTGCTTCAAATAACGGGCGTAGGCACGCAGCAGCGCGACATCGCGCCACGGCAGACCGGCTGTCAACACCAGACGGTTGAACGCATCGTTCTCGGCGTCGCCGCTGACGATGTGCACGAACGCGTCCTGCAGCGTGTCATTGAGCTGCTGAATATCGAGGTTCAGACCTTCGCCATAGGTAAAGGCGAAATCGTGAATCCAGAACTCGCGACCGTTGGCGTGATGCAGGCGATACGGGAACTCACCCAGCACACGCAGGCCGAGGTTCTCCAGAATCGGCAGTACGTCGGACAGCGCCAGCGGCGTGTCGGCGTGGTACAGCTTGCAGTGCAGTTGCTGGCGACCACCGGCCAGTGGCTGGTAGAAGCTCATTACCAGCGGATTGGTTTCGCTCAGGCTCAGCACGTGCTGCATGTCGACCACGGCCGAATGCGCTGCGAAACGCTCGCGGTAGCCTGCCGGGAAACCTTTCGGGAAGTCGGCCAGCACATTGGTGCCGTGGGCCTCGCCGAAGCTTTCGACCACCAGACTTGCGTAGTCGTCCTTCCAGGAACGGCAGGCCTGAATGACCTCGTTTTCCAGTTGGGCGACGTCGATTTCCAGATTGACCTTCGGGTCCACACGCAGAATCAACTGCACGCGGGCCAGCACGGATTCGGAGAAGAACGTCCAGAATTCGCAATCGCTGGCTTTCAGACGATCCATCAGCACCTGCTGGATCTTCTGCCGCACTTCGGTGGAGTACACGTCACGCGGCACGTAGGCCAGGCAATAGCAGAAACGGCCGTACGGGTCCTTGCGCAGGAACACGCGAATCTTGTTGCGCTCCTGGATCTGCACGATGGACATCACCGTGGAGAACAACTCGTCGACCGGCGTCTGGAACAGATCGTCGCGGGGCAGCACTTCGACCACCTGCGCCAGTTCCTTGCCCAGGTGCGCCTTGGCATCAAAACCAGAACGACGCTCGACTTCCGCGACCTTGCGGCGGATGTAAGGAATCTGCCTGACACTCTCGCCGTACACCGACGAGGTGTAGAGGCCCATGAAGCGGCATTCCTTGATGACCTTGCCCGACGCGTCGATCTGACGGATCGAGACGAAGTCAGGATAGGCCGGACGATGCACGCGGCTTGGCACGGCAGCCTTGGCGAACGACAGCAGCATCGGCTCTTGCAGGTATTTCACTGCGTAGTCTTCGATGTGCAGTTCTTCGCGGCTCAGGCCCGGACGCAGCAGCTTGGTCAGGCCCAGGAACGAGGATTCGTCGTAGATCAGTTGCCCGCCATCGGCGTCGTTGCTGACCTGGAATTCTTCATAGCCCAGGAAGGTAAAATGGTTATCCACCAGCCATTCAAGGAAAACCTTGATCTCGGCCTTTTCTTCGACATCAGTGTTGGATTCGTTGGCGTCGATGCTGACAAGCAGGTCACGCAGGCGCGCCTTCATCGGCTCGAAATCTTCGACAGCGGCGCGGACTTCGCCGAGCACCTGCTCCAGTTCGCGGGCCAGCACGTTCAACTCGCTGGCGTTGGCGCAGCGGTCGATCTCCAGGTACATCAGCGATTCCTGCAACACGTCGTCGCCGGTGGTGCCTTTTGGCAGCAGTTCGAGCAACTGGCCATTCGGGCCGCGTCGCACGCTCAGGACGGTGGTTTGCAGGGTGTGGATGCTGTAACCGCGACGGTTCAGCTCGGTGCGTACGGAATCGACGAGAAACGGAAGGTCATGATGCAGCACTTCGACGGCGCTGTGGGTCGACTGCCATCCGTGACGCTCGTAATCGGGGTTGTAGACGCGGACCTGAGGATGGGCGTGTTCGAAACGCTCGAGCAGGCGCCAGGCGGACAGTGTGCAGCCCGCGAGGTCGGACAGTCGACGCTGTGTGAGTTCATCCAGTGAAATGATGCCGAAGAACTGTTCAGCGAACAGCGCCACTTGTGGCAGTGCCTGCTCGCTGATGTGCTGAGCCAGTGCCGATTGCAGTTGATGCTGGAAATCGGACTTGCTGGCTGCGGTGAAGAACGCCATCTGTGGTACTCCGCTTTGGCTTTTATTGGGGAGGCTTGAAGAAGGTGTTGTGATCCGGGTGTACCGGCGTCCGGTTGAATGGACACCACCTGATCGAGTGTAAAGCTAAAGTACTAACGCCTGTCGTGTCAGGGTAGTCACATTTGAATGTCGCAGTGCATGTCATGAAAAAAAGAAGCAGGAAGCCTGAGGGCTTCGTGCGCGCACGTCTTTGGTGCAGCTTAACGACAGCGGACCGGACACTACTTACGAGGCTGCGACATATTCGGTCATCGCCTAGCCGGTCAATTG
>Ga0308164_10004790_pt1 | contig 11250 bp, 6 predicted proteins | sample PhyTR2_FD_201031 | JGI IMG/M metagenome (GOLD analysis project Ga0308164, IMG submission 201031) | Phyllosphere microbial communities from UC Gill Tract Community Farm, Albany, California, United States - DLSLT.R2 | ecosystem: Host-associated > Plants > Phyllosphere > Unclassified | place: USA... | reverse complement strand
TCGGCGTCCCCTTCAACCCCGGCCTCGCGACCGGCGGCGCGGCGGAGCAGCTCGCCCGGATCAAGACCGGGCAGATCGGCATGCTCTTCAACGGTGTCGGCTATGCCGGTGCCAAGGCGGCGCAGGACGCCGCGCTCGCGACCCGCTTGAAGATTCCCCTGATCTTCGCCGGCGACGTCATCCACGGCCTGCGCACTGCATACCCGCTGCCGATCGCAGAAGCCTGCGCGTTCGACCCCGACCTAGCGATGCGTACAGCACGTGCGGCGGCGCTAGAGACCACGGCGCTCGGCATCCACTGGACCTTCGCGCCGATGGTCGACGTCGCGCGCGATCAACGCTGGGGTCGTGTCGCGGAAGGCTCCGGTGAAGACCCGTATCTCGGCACGGAACTGGCCAAAGCACGCGTCCGCGGCTTTCAGGGCAACGATCTTCGCGACCCCACGCGCGTCGCCGCCTGCGCCAAGCATTTCGCCGCGTACGGAGCGGTTTCCGGTGGCCAGGATTACAACTTCACCGAAATTTCGCCCGCCACGCTGCACGAAGTCCATCTCGCGCCGTTCAAGGCTGCGGTCGATGCTGGCGTGGCGACTTTGATGAGCGCGTTCAACGACATCGATGGCGTTCCTTCCAGCGGCAATCACTGGCTGATGACCGACCTGCTGCGTGGCGAATGGCGGTTCCGCGGGATGGTGGTCGGCGACTATACCGCGGACGAGGAACTGATCGCACACGGCTATGCCACCGATGGCCGCGACGCCGCGAAGAAGGCGTTCATGGCAGGGATGGACATGGCCATGCAGTCCAACCTGTTCAATCTGTGGCTCCCCGACCTCGTCGAGAAGGGCGAGGTCCCGCTCGCGCGGCTCGACGAAGGCGTTCGACGCGTGTTGCACCTGAAGGACGCGATCGGCCTGTTCGACAACCCCTATCGCTCGGTCAGCCAGAAGGCGGAACGCACCAGCGTCTCGACGCCCGCCATGCTGAAGCTCAGCCGCGAGGCCGGTGCGCGTTCGATCGTATTGCTAAAGAACGGCGGTAACCTGCTGCCCTTGAAGAGGAACCCAGGCCGCATCGCCGTGATTGGTCCGTTCGCGGAGGATCGCAAGAACGTCGTCGGCACCTGGGCGTTCATGGCTGACGAAAAGCTCAACGTCTCGATCGCGCAGGGGCTCCGCGCGCGCGGACTGACGGTCACGACGGAGCCGGGGTCGGAAATCGAAGCGCCCTTGCCCGGCGGAATCGCCGCAGCCGTCGCCGCTGCGCAAAACGCGGACGTCGTCCTGCTGGCGGTCGGGGAATCGCAGCTCATGTCGGGCGAAGCGCAATCGCGTACCGAAATTACGATCCCCGCATCACAGATGGCACTCGCCGAAGCCATCGCGAAGACCGGCAAGCCAATGATTGTCCTCCTCCGCCACGGCCGCGCTCTTGCCCTGCATGGCGCAGTGAAGGCCGCACCAGCCATCCTCGCGACGTGGTTTCTCGGTTCCCAAAGCGGTCATGCGATCGCCGACGTGCTGTTCGGCGACGTCAACCCTTCCGCCAAGCTGTCCGCCAGTTTCCCCAACGAGAGCGGGCAGGAACCGTATTTCTACAATCACAAGAATACGGGTCGCCCAGCACCGGATACGGGCAGCCAGGAATACAAGTCACGCTACCGCGAGACCAAGAACGAGGCGCTCTATCCGTTCGGTCACGGCCTGAGCTACACCAGCTTTTCGGTCTCGAACGTCGCCGTGCCAGCGCAAATGACCGATACACTCACGGTGACCGCCACCGTCACGAACACCGGTGCCCAAGCCGGCGACGAAGTAGTGCAGCTCTACATCCACGACCGGGTCGCCAGCCGCACCCGGCCGGTCCGCGAACTCAAGGGGTTCGCGCGCGTCTCGTTGGCGCCGGGCGCATCGAAGCGCGTGACATTGACCTTGAAGCGCGAAGACCTGCGCTTCTGGGGTGACGGCGATTGGGTGATCGAGCCGGGGTTGTTCGACCTCTGGGTCGCGACGAGTTCGGTCGATGGCGAGAAACAGAGCTTCGAACTCGTATAATTTTGCCCGTCCGCGAAGCTACATCCGCACGACGCGGTTTCCGATCCGCTCGGCCTCTTCTGGGTCGTGCGTCACCATCAGGATCGGAAGCTTGAGCACGTCGCGGACATGCTCGATCGCCAGCATGATCTCTTCGCGACGCGCACGATCGAGCGACGACAGCGGTTCGTCGAGCAACAGGAAGCGCGGTTGGCTGAGCAGCGCCCGGCCGATCGCCACTCGCTGCGCTTCGCCGCCGGAGAGCGTGCGCGGCCAGCGATCGAGCAGACGACCGATGCCGAGAAAACCGATTATGTCCTCGAACCGCTCCGCTTCGCCACGAACGCCGTACAGCAAGTTCGCGCGCACGCGCATGTGCGGGAATAATCGCGCTTCCTGAAAGACATATCCGGCTTTCCTGCGGTCGGGTGGTACGTCGAAGCCGTCGCCGAACAGCGTTTCACCGTCGACCGCGATCCGGCCGCGGTCGGGGCGGAGCAGCCCGGCGACCATGTTGAGAATGCTGGATTTTCCGACACCAGACGGGCCGAACAGCACCGTCGCCCCGTCGCCTGCCTCCAACGTCAACGACACCTGCGTATCGCCGAGCCGTTTCTCGATATCGATCTCAAAGGACATGGAGACCCCGCCCTGCACGGCGCGTCAACAGTTCCGACGCAATCAGAGCGATCAACGACAAGCCCACGGATACGCACGATAATCGCCACACAAGCGCGTCGGCCCCGGGTTGCTGGAGCGCGGAATAGATTGCCAGCGGCAAGGTCTGCGTTTCACCCGGCACGTTGGAAACGAAGGTGATCGTCGCGCCGAACTCGCCGATCGATCGCGCAAAGCCGAGTACCGCACCGGCCAGCACGCCGGGGGTACTGAGCGGCAACGTCAGCGTCCAGAACACGCGCCAAGGCCCCGCGCCCAGCGTCCGCGCGGCGTTCTCGAGCCGCCTGTCGACCGCTTCGATCGAGATACGCATCGCGCGCACCATCAATGGCAGCGCCATGACGCCCGCCGCGATCGCCGCGCCGGTCCAGCGGAACAGGACCGTCACGCCGAACCAGTCCTGCAACCAAGCACCGATCGGGCCATTGGGTCCGAACGCCAGCAACAGCAACCAACCGGTCACGACCGGCGGAACTACCAACGGCAGATGGATCGCCGCATCGACGACGACTTTCCCCGGAAAACGGACGCGCGCGAGCAGCCAGGCCAGCGCGAAAGCGACTGGCAGGGTCACCAGCATCGCCACCCCGCCGACCTTCAACGACAGCGCGACGATCCCCCATTCGGTCGCGTCGAGCACTAGCGCGCGGAGAACCCGTAGCGGACGAAGATCGCCTTGCCCGCAGGCGAGACGAGGAAGCGGCGAAAGCCCTCGGCCTCCGGGTTTGTGGACGTCTTCAGCCGCGCGATCGGATAGGTGATCTTAGGGTGCGTTGCCTCGGGGAAGACACCGGCGATACGAACCTTGGCCGACGCCTTGGCATCGGTCGCGTAGACGATCGCGAGCGGCGCTGCGCCGCGCTCGACCAGCGCAAGCGTCGCGCGGACATTTTCCGCGCGCACCACCTTCGGCGACACCTGCGCCCAGACGCCGAGCTGCTCGAGCGACGCCTGCCCGTATTTTCCGGCGGGCACGGCGGTATCCGCCATCGCTAACGGTCCGGCGGTCAGTACGCGCACGAGCGCAGCCCGCGGGCGCACCGGGATCCGCACCTTGCTACCCGCCGGGGCCGCGACGACGAGGCGGTTGCCGAGGAACGTGACGCGGGTGCTGGCGACGATCAGGTTCTTCGCTGCGAGTTCGTTCATCCAGTCCTCGTCCGCGGATACGAACAGATCGGCGGGCGCGCCAGCTTCGACCTGTCGCGCGAGCGCCGACGATGCCGCGAACGAGATCGTCGGCTTCACATGGCCCTTCTTCGTCCATGCATCGGCGGCCGCGGTCAGCGACTCCTGCAACGAAGCTGCGGCGAGCACCAACGGAGGGCGCTGTTGTGCGTGGGCACCCGACGCCCCAAGACTTGCCGTCATCACCAGCGCCGTCGTCAGATACCGCATGCCACCTACCTCTCGAACTCTGCGCGTACCGATATATAGCGCCGGGCCATAACGCCAGCCGGTTCGATACGTTGCGCGCCTAGTTCGCCGTGACCCGTCCCGTCCGCGCCAGCTTGCCCCAGCCGACCAGCGGTCCGCGCAACGCCTGCGCGATCGCCTTCAAGACGACGTAGTACATCACCTGACGGTAGCCGATCCGCTGCGGGATCAGCAGCCACAATAGTCGCCAGCGCTCCTTGCGCTCCAAGGCGAACGCGATCGTCGCGGCAAGCAGGTCGATCGCGGTGAAGATCAGCCAATAGGCGAGCATCGTGTAGACGTCGTGGCTCGTCTGCTCCCAGCCATGCGCCTGAACCGCTAGATAGGTCGAAGCGAAGCTGACCAGCAACGCGAGATCGATGATCGGCGAGATCGACGCGAGCACGATCTGGAACACGATCGCCTGCGGCAAACCGACCCAGCCAAGCCCACGCGGCTGCGATCGGCCGATAGCCGAGCGGTGCTTGTAGAGGCACTGCAACGTCCCGAACGCCCAACGGAATCGCTGTTTGGCGAGCGCACGCATCGTCTCGGGCGCCTCGGTCCAGGCGATCGCGAACTGGTCGTACTGCACCTTCCAGCCGTGGCGTTGGATCGCGATCGTGAGGTCCTGGTCCTCCGCAAGCGTGTCGTCGGGATAGCCGCCGACGCTGCGGATCGCCTCGAGCCGCCATGCGCCGACCGCACCCGGCACGACGGTCATCGCGTTCAGCCGTGCGAGCGCGCGCCGTTCGAGATTTTGTGCGGTAATGTATTCGAGCGCCTGCCATTTGGTGATCAAATTGACGCGGTTGCCCACCTTCGCGTTACCCGCGACCGCACCAAGCTTCGGATCGTCGAACCACCGTGCGAGGCGAGCGATCGTCATCGGCTCGAACTGCGTATCGGCGTCGAGTGCGATCACGATCTCGCCGCGTGCAAGTTCGAGTCCGCGGTTGAGCGCGCGCGCCTTGCCGCCATTCTCCAACGTCAGCAGGCGGACGCGGTCGTCGCCGGCGAACGCCTCGGACACGACGCGGCTGGTGCCGTCGCTCGAGCCGTCGTCGATCACGATGACCTCGATCGCGACGTCGTTCGACGCCAGCACACCCTCGACGGCGCGAACGATCACGCGCTCCTCGTTGAACGCCGGGATCATCACCGTGACGAACCGGGACGGATCGATCGCCGGAAACACGGTCTTCAACTCGCGACGTGCCTGGATCAGCGCGAGCGCCGACAGCGCCAAAGCGCGGATGATGCCGATCGTGATCGCGATGCCAAAGATCCAACGGAGTGCGACGACGATGCCGCCCAGCGTGCTGAACAGCGCGAGATCGGCGACCGCGGCGACACGGTCGCTCGACGAGATCACCGGCATCGACTGATTGCGCGACAGCCCGGCGAGCGTCGAGACGGGCACGAAGCTGTAGCCCATCGCGCGCAGTCGCTCGATGATGACTGGCAGCGCGGCGACGGTCTCGGCACGGTTGCCGCCGGCGTCGTGGAGCAGGATGACGTTGCCGCTGCGCTCGGGGTTACCTGCCTCTACGCCGGCGATGGTCCGGTCGATGATCGCCTGCACACCGGGCCGCTTCCAGTCGTCGGGATCGACGTGGAGGCCAACCGAAATATAGCCGCGCTGCTGCGCTTCGAGCGCCGGCAGGATCTCGTCCGCGGTGCTCGGCTCGGCATCGCCGAAATAGGGCGCGCGGAACAGCCGGAGCGAGCGGCCGGTGAATGCCTGGAACAGCCGCTGCGTGGTGTTCAGCTCGTACTTTACCTGCCGCTGAGAGACGTTCGCGAGGTTAGGATGCGTATAGGTATGGCTGCCGATCTCATGACCTTCGTCGACCATCCGCTGGAGCAAAGGTCGCTCGGTCAGCGCGTTCTCGCCGATGACGAAGAACGTCGCGGGCGCATGCTCGCGCTTGAGGATGTCGAGGATCTGCGGCGTCCATTCGGGATCGGGCCCGTCGTCGAACGTCAGCGCCAGCTGTTTCGGGCGATAGCCGGTCCGCACGACGACATAGGGCGACGGCATACGCGTAAAGTTGACGTCGGCGATCGTGCCGTCCTTCGCCGGCACCGCGTCGCGAATACCGGTGACGGGCTCGGCGGCAATCTTGAGGATCTCACCGCTGCCCTCGATATCGACATTGGTCCCGGCCGGCATGTTATCGATGGCATCGGGGATCGGCAGTTTGCGATGATCGCGACCCCAGATCGACCAGAGCCCGGGATCTTCCGAGCCGAGACGCCAGAGCGCCACGCTGCCGAGACCCGCCTTTTGCAGGAACGCGATCTGGTTATAAGCCGACGCCGCGTCGAGCAGCCAGACCTGATGCTGCACCCCGCCCTCGGAATAGGCGAAGCTGCTGTTGCCACTGGTCTTGTCGAAAGTCGGTACGGTGCCCGAATCCGCCGCGGCCTGCCAAGCCTCCTCGACGTCGAGCGCATCGCCGTTGCCGCTATCCGCGCCGGCATGCCAGTCATAGGCGTAGGAGCCGATCGCCACGACCAGCTTGGCGGGGGGGATACCACGAGCAGCGTCGGCGACCATGCGCGCGAACCAGCGTTGCGACGCGATCGGGCCGGGTGCGCCGCTCGTCTCGTGCTCGTCATAGGCCATCAGGAAGACCTTATCGGTCACCTTCGCATAGGCGGGCAGGTTCCAGTCGGGGTTGGCGACCGGCGCCGCGATCGCGACGACCCAACCGCGCGGCGCGAAGCGCGCGCGTGTTTCGGCGAGGAAGGCGCGGTAATTGGGCTGCGCGGATGCGGGCAGGTCCTCGAAATCGTAGAACACGCCGCCGGCATGGTTCGCGCTGAGGAACGGCACCAGCTTGGCGAGGAAAGCCGCACGCGCCTTCGGGTCGGCGAACAGAGCGGCACTACCGGCGCCGTCCCAATTCCCGTCGACCGCGTTCTGCACCATCGGCAGGATCATCGGGCGGTGGACCGCCTTGTTCAGGATGTCGCGCCCGGCCTGGTCGCGAAACACCGTGATGTGGTGATCCTTGCCGGTGATCGAGACCCAGCCGGGGATCAGCCAGTCGAGCTGTTCGACGTGCCGTGCGAGGCTCGCCGTGCTCGCCTCGTCCCAAGGCGCGTGGAAGGCGATCGCAAGCGGCGGGTTGGCGCCGTTGCCGACACCGGGCTTGGCCGCGCTCGTCCCGAACAGCTGCTTGGCGTAGTAATTGAGGTCGCGCCGGGTCTCGCGAAGGATGCCGCCGCGCGGTGCAGGCAGCTTGTGGAGCGCGGGGTGCTCGGGCTCGATCGGCAGCAGCGGCGCAGTCGGCACCGCACCGATCGAGACGGCGAACATCGCGATCGACAGCAGCAGCAGGGCGATGAACGCCGCGACGCCAAAGGTGAACCGCCGGCGACGACGGCCGCTTGCATCATAGAATACGGGATTGAGCGACATGGAGCGAGTATCAACCGGCCGAAGGAAAACGGCAACTCGCCGCAACGTTGCGCTACAATGCCGCTTGCGCCCACGCTGCTGAAAAATGCGTCACGCGAAGTTTAGGAGCGGACGCAGCTCTCACTGCATCCCCTCCCGCAAGCGGGAGGGGACCGAAGGGTGGGCCGCCCGGCCCCAACACATGCTGCCCTTGACGATAGCGCGAGCCCACCCCCAGCCCCTCCCGCTTACGGGAGGGGGGAAGAGAAGCCCCCCGCAAGCGGGAGGTCAGATCAACGGAACTTGCCGCTGAGCGACACACCGATGATCCGCGGTTCGTTGAACACGGCCGCCATGTAGTTCTCGATCACGCCCTTGAGGTTCTTCTCGCCGGTGATGTTGCGGGCGAACACAGCCAGTTCGTACACATCGTCCGGCGCGGCATAACCGATCTTCAGGCCGCCCTCGAAGTTGCCGTTCGCGGTGAACTCCTTGGTCTTGTACAGCACGAACTGCGTGTAGCCCTGGATGTTGAAGTCGCCCGCGATGAAGGCGCGACCGCCATTGCCGAGCGGCTGGTCATAGCGCGCGGTAAGGTCGACATTGTACTCGGGCGCGTTCGGCAGCGGCTCGCCGTCGATCTTGACCAGGTACGTCGTACCGAAAGCGCCGGGAACCGCGCGGACGGGCGCCGAGGGCGTGCAGACCACGATATTGTTGAGCGCGCAGATCTGCACCTCGGTCGTCTTGTCGCGGATCGCGCTGTGCAACAGGCTAAGGCCGGCGCCCAGCGTGAGGTTCGGTACCGGCTTCCAATTGGCCTCGGCTTCCATGCCGTACGCCTCGGCCTTGTTGCCGTTGAACAGGATGCCGTTGCCGTTGACGTCGTTGCCGTTCAGCTGGATATCGTTGACGCGGTAGCCGAACACCGTGGCGTTGAGCGTCAGCGTATTGTCGAGCAGGCGCGTCTTGATCCCCGTCTCCCACGACAGGATCGTCTCCGAGTTCGCAGTCGAGAAGTCAGAGTTGAACACCGCCGAACGACCCTGGATCGTCGGTCCGCGGAAGCCTTGGGCAACGCGCGAGTAGAGGCTGATGTCGGGGCTCGCCTGGTACAGGATGCTCGCATCCCAGCTCGGCTTGGTCGACTTCAGCGTGACGTCGCGGCGGAAGTTGGTCGGATACTGATTGACGCCAGCCGCATTCTGAACGGTCTTCAGCAGTTGCGTACGCTTCTTGTCCTCGGTGATGCGCCCGCCGAGCGTCACCGTCAGCTTGTCCATCAGCTCGTAGCTGACCTGGCCGAAGCCCGCCCACGAGGTGTTGACGTCATGCAACCGCACCCAGTTGTTGGGATTGCGCGCCGCCGTCGTCAGGAAGAACGTCCGCTGGTAGAAATCGGTGATGTCGCGGTTGTCGAAGTACAAGCCACCGAGCTGCCAGTTGAAGCGGCCACCGGGGGTGCCGGCGACGCGCACTTCCTGCGACCATTGATCGAGATCGCGGATCTGGCCCTGCGACTGGCCAAAGCCGTTGGCCGTCAGGACGTTGGCAGCGTTGCGGACCGGGAAGTTCGCGCCCGCACCACCATCGGTATCGCCGCGGCTGAACCCGGACGTGGTCTCGTATGCGGTGATCGAGGTCAGCGTGGCTGGACCGAAGTCGTAGGACGCACGCGCCGAGCCGCCATAGGTGTTGTAGCTCTGCGGGTTGTCGTTACCCTCGTCGAGCGCCACGGTGTTGCGCGGCTCGGCGGAGACGTCGTTCGAACCCTTCTTGAGCGCGCCGCGATGGAACAACGTCGAGGTGCCGCCATACCAGCGCGCGTGGCCCGACAGGTCGAGGGTGAAGCGTTCGCCCGGTGTCAGCGCCAGCTGCACGCGGACGTTGCGATCGTCGAAGCCGCCCATGGCGTCCTTGCGCGGCGTCGCGGTGCTGTCCTGGCTTACACCGGCATAGGCGTTGTCGATGTAATCCGAGCGATGCTGGAGCAGCGTCGACAGGCGGATCGAGAGGAGGTCCTTGATCAGTGGACCACCGACGCCCGCATCGAGGCTGACGCTGCCATAGCTGCCGACCGAGGCCGATGCGCGGCTCTCGAAGTCGTTGGTCGGCTTGTTCGTGTCGAACTTGATGATGCCGGCGGTGGTGTTGCGCCCGAACAGCGACCCTTGCGGACCGCGGAGCACTTCGACCTGGCGGACGTCGAACACCGGGTTCGACTTCAGCACGACATGCTCGAGGATCACGTCGTCCTGGATGATCGTGACCGGCTGCGATGCACCGAGGTAGAAATCGATATTGCCGAGACCGCGGATGTAGAAGCGCGGGAAGATGCGGCCGGTAGTCGATTCGACGTACAGGCCGGGGACGCGGCCCGACAGCGCGAGCAGCGTATCGTCGCCGCCTGCGGTATAGGCGCGCAGTGCGTCACCCGACGCGACGCCGACCGAGAGCGGGACCTTCTGGAGGTTTTCCGAACGGCGCTCGGCGGTGACGACGATGTCGTCCAAGCCTTCCTCGGGAGCAGACTGCCCAGCCTGAGTCTGGGCCCGATCCTGGACCGGCACGGCCTGTGCGAACGCGGCCGAGCCACCCACAACCGAACCAAACGCGACGCCGAGCATCAACGCCGACTTAACGACCGAAATCTTCAAGATGATATTCCCCAATAGTGCAGCGGCGTCCCTGACGACCGGCCGCACATCCCAATACGCAACGTCGCTCCGCGCCATCGACCGCCCTCCCCGGACGGCCCGACGACGCCTCGCGACGCTCACTCCCCGGCTCGGCGGTTAGGCCGGGATTGTGTTGGTATGATGACAGTTGGTTACGGCGTTTTGGGTGATTGCAGGTTTGCGACACGGTGCGATATTTTTGCCGATGGCAGGAAGCGGAAACGCCATGCTAGCTTCGCCCTATGGACTTCGTGATGCGATTTTGGCTGACCATTCGGCGTTCGGGTTGGTTCGAGCCCAGTGCGACGGGCGGCATCTTCCCGTTCCCTTTCGCCTGGCAGGCTTGGGCGATCATGGCGGCATTTATCGCCGCGATTGCAGCGAGTGTCGTACTGCACGGCGAAGCGGCGTGGCTGACGCGGATTATCCTGTGCATCGGTTACATCGCGTTTGGGGTCGCGACGTACGAGTAACAGCGACGGGCGGCGATGCGCCGTTCCAGCGCGGGTAGGCATTCGGGGCTTGGGTTTCGAGTGTCTCAACGTCGCTTATCCGCCCCGGAAAGGTTCGACGTCGGTTCCTGCACATAGGGGTAGCATGTTTCCCCGCGAAGGCGGGGACCCAGACTGGGCTCCCGCCTTCGCGGGAGAACAAGGAAGAGCGAACTAGCTTTCGAACTGAGCCTAAGCCGCGACCTGGCAAAGCCGCGTCGTCGGACGACACGACCGAGGACAAGCTCGGCCGGTCGCCGTCCGGCTTGGCGCTAGCCTCAGCTAAGCGCTGCCCCGCCTACCCTTGGCCGCCTACGCGTCGTCGCCCATCCGCAGCGCGGCGATGAACGCCTCCTGTGGGATGCTGACCGACCCGTACTCGCGCATCTTCAGCTTGCCCTTCTTCTGCTTTTCCAGAAGCTTCTTCTTGCGGCTCGCATCGCCGCCATAGCATTTGGCGGTCACGTCCTTGCGCATCGCGCTGATCGTCTCGCGCGCGATCACCTTGCCGCCGATCGCCGCCTGGATCGGGATCTTGAACAGAT
>Ga0308164_10004789_pt1 | contig 11251 bp, 9 predicted proteins | sample PhyTR2_FD_201031 | JGI IMG/M metagenome (GOLD analysis project Ga0308164, IMG submission 201031) | Phyllosphere microbial communities from UC Gill Tract Community Farm, Albany, California, United States - DLSLT.R2 | ecosystem: Host-associated > Plants > Phyllosphere > Unclassified | place: USA... | reverse complement strand
AAATCGAGAACACCCGCACTGACGTTCAGTGCACAAGTAATTTGCCAACGGAAGGAACATCGTTATGGCGACTGGTACAGTAAAGTGGTTCAACGCAACCAAGGGCTACGGCTTCATTCAGCCTGACGACGGCGCACAGGACGTGTTCGTACACATCTCTGCAGTCGAGCGCGCTGGCATGAGCGGTCTCAAGGACGGTCAGAAGATCTCCTACGAACTCGTTCAGGACCGTCGTTCTGGCAAGATGTCTGCCGACAGCATCGTTGCTGCCTAGTTACGATTTGGCTGGTCCGTCCAGCCTGTCAGCTGAAAGCCGGGACCTCGCGTTCCGGCTTTTTGTTTTTGGCGCCCGCTGCAATTAATCCCGGGCTGGCCTTGTAAAAGACATGATGCGCACCGATATAGGGTTCATCAGTGTTACAGCAGTTCCCGATGAGGCTTTGATGAGCCGCCGCGTTGTACCCTCGTTAATGAAAAATTAACCTAGGCGCGCAATGATGAAAGGGAAGACATGAGCGACAGCCAAAAAGCTGGCGCCGTGCTGAGACACATACCGTTTTGCACTTTGACCACGGATGTACTGGCACTGATCGCACAAACGGGAATGAAAGGTCGGGCTTGCCCGGCCTTTTTGTTTTTTGGGCTTAGTTTCCCGTGGAGCAGTGCCGCTAACGCGCGGCACTGCCTTTTCCCAACCTCGACTACTTCGCACTCAAGGCCGACAGAACCCGCACCCAAGAGCGCGTGCCCTTGTGAAAGGACTTCAACTCGTACTTCTCATTAGGCGAGTGAATGCGGTCGTCGGTGAGGCCGAAGCCAATCATCAGCGAATCCATGCCAAGCATCTTCTGAAAGTCGCCGACAATCGGGATCGACCCGCCCATGCCGATGACGACAGCAGGCTTTGCCCATTCATCCGAGAGTGCTGACTTTGCCTTGGTCAAGGCCGGCGAATCATACGACAGATGGATGGCCGGTGAGCCGCCGTGCTCGTGGAACTCGACCGAGCAATCCGCCGGGATCTTCGAGCGCACATAGGCGCGGAAGCTTTCGCGGATCGCAGCCGGGTCCTGGCGGCCGACGAGGCGGAAGGAGACCTTTGCAGAGGCTTTGGCAGCGATAACGGTCTTGAAGCCCTCGCCTGTATAACCGCCGGTGATGCCGTTGACTTCCGCCGTCGGGCGCGCCCAGGTCAGTTCGAGGACGGAGCGTCCCTTCTCACCTGCTGGAATGGACAGCCCGACTTCGCCGAGGAAGGATTCGGCTGTTCGGCCGAGGTTGTCCCAGGATGCCTTGATGTTGGCCGGTGTTTCCTCAACGCCATCATAGAAGCCAGGCAGGGTCACGCGTCCCGTTTCATCATGCAGACCGGCGAGAATATCGGTCAGAATATGGATCGGGTTGGCGGCAGCACCACCGAAGAGGCCGGAATGCAGATCGCGATCGGCAGCGGTGATGACGATTTCCTCACCGACCAGTCCGCGCAGAGCTGCGGCAATCGCCGGCGTCTCGTGATCCCACATGCTTGTGTCGCAGACCAGAGCGTAATCGGCTTTCAGCTCACTCGAGTTGGCGTCCAGGAATGGCTTGAGCGACGGCGAACCGGATTCCTCTTCACCTTCGAAGAGAATGGTGACGCGGATCGGCAGCGAACCGCTGACCTGCTTGTAAGCCCGGCACGCCTCGACGAAGGTCATCAACTGGCCCTTGTCATCTGACGTTCCACGGCCCGAAATCACCTGTCGACCCTCACCGATATCTTTCAGCTTGGCATCGAAGGGATCGTCCTGCCACAGATCGATCGGATCGACAGGCTGGACGTCGTAGTGGCCGTAAAACAGCACATGCGGCGCGTCGGCGGTTGCGCCATCATGATGCGCGACCACCATGGGGTGACCGGCGGTATCACGGATCGACGCGTCGAAACCGATGCTCGTCAGATCGCGCACCAGCCACTCGGCGGCCTTGCGGCATTCCGCCTTATAGGCTGGATCGGTGGAGATGGACTTGATGCGGACGAGTTCGAAAAGTCTCTCAAGGCTGGAGGGAAGATTGTCGTCAACCGCCGAGAGAACGGGGGAAATATCTGTCATTGCATGATCCTGTCATGTCTGGCCTGTCACGTGTGGAGCGCCAGTCATCATTTCACTGAGCAAGGCGGGTTCCACCTCTTTAAATCTCCGCAAAGGCGTGACGACGACCGGTATGGTCGTCGCGCCAATGCGTCAGATGGCAGGACGATAGAGCAAATATGAGACGGTTTCGAGCCGGAAAACTTACTTTTCCGATTTAGCCACGCTGATGGCGCGGCCCATATATTCCAACAGCAATTGCCGCTCGAACTTCAACAGATCCTTGAGAAGCGCCTCTTCCGTTTCTTTCGATGCGGCAATGGCGGCCTCTTCAAGCGCGGCACCTTTTTCCGTCAATCTGATGATCTGCGAACGACGATCTGTCGGGTGGGGTTGCCGCTCGATCAGCCCGTCACGCGCCATGCGCGCCAACGTGTTGGCCAGTGTCGCCTGTTCGATATCGACCCGGTCGAGCAATTGACGCTGCGTCAGCCCGTCTTCCTGCCAGAGTTCCAGCAGGACAGGAAATTGGCCGGGCGAGAAGCCGAGGGCACCGGCACGCTTCAGCAGAGCCTGGGAAAAACCCTTGGCCAGTTGCGCCGCGAGATAGGCTGCAGAGTCCTGTCGAGAAAATCCCATCGGGCACATCGTCCGGATCATTTACATATCGTGCGATGTAGACGGTCATGCTTTCGCGAGGCATGCGGGTAGAACCATTTGCGCAAAAGAAAACCGCCATGACCGGGAGGGGACGGTCATGGCGGCATATTGAGGGACAAAGGCCCGGAGAGGGGGAAAGGCCTTTGTCCGGTCTGACGCGGCGGGGGACGAGCCAGCTATCAGACTACGGCGTGATCAGTCGCCGTCCTCTAAGAAATGAGGCCGCAAATGCGGCTTTTCAAGGGAACATCGAATTACAAATCGGTAACGTTCCGGTGAGATTATTTGGCGTTATTTTGACGCTTCTGTCGAAGGCAAGTTGCCACCGTGAGTGTTCCGCCGTCAGCGCCGTGATCCAGATTAAATCCATCACCATGCGGCCCGCAGCACTGTTTGCATGCGCCGCGACGATGACGACAAAGGCGGCGAGCAGTGCTGCATCCGAGAACTGAAATCTCGCAACCGCCTTGAAATCCGCGTCCTCCAGGGAGCTATCCTGGAAGTACGCCCGAAGCCCTTTTGTCGCAAGAAGGTAGAGGGGAACGATGGCCGTCTTTGCCACGGTCACCGCAGCCTGATCGCCGAGGTACCAGGACGTTGCAGCCACACCTGCCATCAGGGTGATCGAAACGAGCCACGCTGTTGCGGTTGACGTCGTGCGCATGAAGAACCTCGCGAGACCATGGAAGAAACTTGCTGGGTACTTAAGGGCAACGATAGACCTTTCTGCCGTGTCGCGCTATCCATGCTTCCCATGAAAAAAGGCGATCATCTCTTCCTCGTGGACGGCTCCGGTTTCATTTTCCGCGCCTTCCATGCCATCCCTCCGCTCAACCGCAAATCCGATGGATTGCCGGTCAATGCCGTGTCCGGCTTCTGCAACATGCTGTGGAAGCTGTTGAAGGATGCGCGCAACACCGATGTGGGGGTGACGCCAACGCATTTCGCGGTGATCTTCGACTATTCCTCCAAGACCTTCCGCAACGAGCTGTACGACCTCTACAAGGCCAATCGCTCGGCGCCGCCGGAAGATCTCGTTCCGCAATTCGGTCTGATCCGCCACGCGACCCGCGCCTTCAATCTTCCCTGCATCGAGACCGAAGGTTTCGAGGCCGACGACATCATCGCCACCTATGCCCGCCAGGCGGAGGCGATCGGTGCGGATGTCACCATCATCTCCTCCGACAAGGACCTGATGCAGCTCGTCACGCCCAATGTGCATATGTACGACGCGATGAAGGACAAGCAGATCGGCGTTCCGGACGTCATCGAAAAATGGGGTGTACCGCCGGAAAAGATGATCGACCTACAGGCGATGACCGGCGATTCCACCGATAATATTCCGGGCATTCCCGGTATCGGGCCGAAGACGGCGGCGCAGCTGCTGGAAGAATATGGCAACCTCGATACGCTGTTGGAGCGCGCAGGCGAAATCAAGCAGCAGAAACGCCGGGAAAACATCATTGCCAATGCGGAACTGGCGCGCCTCTCCCGCCAGCTCGTTTCGCTCCGCACCGATGTGCCGCTGGAGCTTGCGCTGGATGCGCTGACGCTTGAAGTCCAGGACGGACCAAAGCTCATTGCCTTCCTGAAAGCGATGGAATTTACGACGCTCACCCGCCGCGTCGCGGAAGCGACCGGTGCAGACGCTTCGGCCATCGAACCCGCCCATGTTCCGGTCGAGCGTGGCGTAGAGGCCCATGGTCCCGATCTCGATGCTGGCACCGATACGGTCGGCGATGCTCCATCCGTTCCGCTTGGCGAAGCCTCGGTGGCGGATGTCGGTGCCGTGCTGTCCAAGACGGAAGGCGATACGCCACAGGAGCTTGCCTCCGCGCGCGAGACGATCTTTGCCGCCGCCAAGATCGATACGACCGCTTACCAGACGATCCGCTCAATCGAGGAACTGGATCGCTGGGTCGCCATGGCGCGCGAGACCGGCGTCGTCGCCTTCGATACCGAGACAACTTCGCTCGACCCGATGACGGCGGAGCTTGTCGGCTTTTCGCTTGCGATTGCCGATAACAGCAAGAATGCCAGCGGCTCGGACATCATCGCCGCCTATGTGCCGCTCACCCACAAGACCGGCTCTGGCGGCGATCTCTTCAGCGACGGCATCAAGCTGGCGCCGGACCAGATTCCCTTCGATCTGGCACTTTCGCGGCTGAAAGACCTGCTGGAAGACCCGGCCGTTTTGAAAGTGGCGCAGAACCTCAAATATGACTACCTGCTGGTCAAGCGCCTCGGCATCGTGATGCAGAGCTATGACGACACGATGCTGCTCTCCTACGTGCTGGAAGCCGGCAAAGGCGCGCATGGTATGGACGCGCTTTCCGAGCGCTGGCTTGGCCACAAGCCGATCGCCTACAAGGATGTTGCGGGCTCCGGAAAATCCGGCGTTACCTTCGACTTCGTCGATATCGACAAGGCAACGGCCTACGCTGCCGAAGATGCCGATGTGACGCTGCGCCTGTGGATGGTGCTGAAACCTCGCCTCGTCGCCGACCGTCTGACCACTGTCTATGAGCGACTGGAACGACCACTGGTGCCGGTACTCGCCCATATGGAAGAGCGCGGCATATCCGTCGACCGACAAATCCTGTCGCGTCTTTCCGGCGAGCTGGCGCAGAAGGCTGCCGCCTTCGAGGACGAGATCTACGAACTGGCGGGCGAGAAATTCAATATCGGCTCGCCAAAGCAGCTGGGCGATATCCTGTTTGGCAAGATGGGGCTGCCCGGCGGCTCCAAGACGAAGACCGGACAGTGGTCGACCTCTGCCTCCGTGCTGGAAGACCTTGCTGCCGAAGGCATGGAGCTGCCGCGCAAGATCGTCGACTGGCGCCAGCTGACCAAGCTGAAATCCACCTATACGGATGCGCTCCCCGGCTATATCCATGCCGATACCAAGCGCGTCCACACCTCCTATTCGCTGGCATCGACCACGACGGGTCGCCTTTCCTCGTCTGAACCGAACCTCCAGAACATCCCGGTGCGCACCGCGGAAGGGCGCAAGATCAGAACGGCCTTCGTTTCCACGCCCGGCAACAAACTTCTTTCGGCCGACTACAGCCAGATCGAATTGCGCGTGCTGGCGCATGTCGCCGATATCCCGCAGCTGAGAAATGCCTTCGAAAACGGCATCGATATTCATGCGATGACGGCATCGGAAATGTTCGGCGTGCCGGTGGAGGGCATGCCATCGGAAGTGCGTCGCCGCGCCAAGGCGATCAACTTCGGTATCATTTACGGCATTTCCTCCTTCGGTCTTGCCAATCAGCTCAGCATCGGCCGCTCTGAAGCGGGTGAGTACATCAAGAAATACTTCGAGCGCTTCCCCGGCATTCGCGACTATATGGAAAACACCAAGGCCTATGCCCGCGAGCATGGCTATGTCGAAACCATCTTCGGCCGCCGCATTCACTACCCGGAAATCAAGTCGTCCAATCCGTCGGTAAGGGCTTTCAACGAGCGCGCGGCAATCAATGCGCCGATCCAGGGGTCTGCGGCCGATATTATCCGTCGCGCAATGATCCGCATGGAGCCGGCACTCGAGCAGGCGAAACTTTCCGCCCGCATGCTGCTTCAAGTGCATGACGAACTGATCTTCGAGGTCGAAGACAGTGAAATCGAAAAGACGCTGCCTGTGGTCGTGTCCATCATGGAAAACGCCGCCATGCCGGCCATCGACATGAGGGTGCCGCTGCAGGTGGATGCCCGGGCCGCCAGCAACTGGGACGAGGCGCACTAAAGCGCCGTGCGTCCTATTATGGGACGCACAAAGGCTGCTCTACCTTTTTGAACCGACGCATCGTGCTTTCCGAAAATCGGGTCCGATTTTCGGGCCGATGCTGTAACATTTCGAATGTCATGTGCCTGTCGCCCATGAGGCGTAGGGGAAGGCTTCTATCAAGGAGCCCTCCCATGCACGCCCCGTTCGTTTCGCCACAACTTTCCGCCTTCTCGACCACCCATCACACCGTACCGCCCCGGCATCTGGGAACGCGCTATTCTCCTGAGGGAGAATTTCTGCCTGAGCCCGGCAATACGGTCGTCTGCCATCTGGTCGAGGGTTCGCCGTCTCAACAGGCGGTCATTGCCGCCCGTCAGCGGCTTCTCGATATGCCCGAGGCTTCGACCCACCTCGCCTTCACACCCGTCTCCAGCCTGCACATGACGGTGTTTCAGGGCATCATCGAGCATCGCCGCGCCTGGCCTTACTGGCCGAAGGAGATGCCGGAAGACAGTACGATCGACGCGATGACGGCGTTTTACCGTGAGCGCCTCGCAGAATTTCTTAAGCTGCCAGCCTTCAATATGCAGGCAACATCGGTCACGCCGCTCGGCCTGATCCTGAAAGGGGTAACCGAGGTGGATGACAGGATCATCGCTGCATGGCGTGACGCCTTTGCCGAGGCCTTCGGTTATCGTCATCCCGATCACGAGACTTACGAATTCCACATTACATTTGCCTATGCCCGCCGTTGGTTCGAGCCGGAGTGCCTGCCACGCTGGCAGGCGATGCTGGATGACTGCCTTGAAAAATTGCGTGCGTCAGCGCCGGTCATCGAAATGCGCCCGCCAGCCTTCTGTGCATTTGCCGACATGAACCACTTTGAGGAGTTGCTTGTCTTCGATCCCATCTGATATGGATGGGTCGGACGGATGCCGATTTTCGATTGCGTCGGTATCTCGCGAAAAAATGTGCGTCGGGGCTGGTCAAAGCCCCGCAGGGCATGTATAAGCGCGCCAAATTTCCGATATCGAGACATGCGACATTCGGCCTATGGTTCTGGCCGGTTCCCGTGTTTCGCCGCTTCAGTGGAGTAACACAAATGGCAGTTCCTAAAAGAAAAACGAGCCCGTCCAAGCGCGGTATGCGCCGTTCGGCAGACGCCCTCAAGGCAGCAACCTACGTCGAAGACAAGAACTCCGGCGAACTGCGTCGCCCGCACCACATCGACCTGAAGACAGGCATGTATCGCGGCCGTCAGGTTCTGACGCCGAAGGAAAGCGCATAATCAGCGCTTCTTGATGCGATTGCATGACGAACGAGCCGGCCTTTGGGTCGGCTTTTTTGTTGCCTTCTCCTGCCGTCGCAATGCCGCTTGGAAAAAAACGAACCCGCACATACTATCCTCAGCAGGAGGACGGTTTTTTTACAGCATGTCGCGCAAAAGTGGTCACCGGTTTTGCGGCAACGACACGCGACAGAAAAAACCGTCAGGTGGAGGGGTTCGAGTGAGATATCGGTGGGTTGGCATCCTTTTGCTTTGCCTTGGTCTGTGCGGCTTTGCCTTCACCAAGGGACGGGAACTGCTGGCAGAGAGTTATCTCAACGAGGCTGCCGAACAGGGTGGAACGACGTTACGGCTCGCGGTCTCTGCCCTTGGCGGGCATCTGAGCCGCTACGAGCCCCTTCCCGCACTGATGGCCGACCACGACGATATCGAGGAGCTGGTTGCCCATCCGGAGGATCAGCGTCTCAGGCAGCGCGCCAACATCTATCTGAAGTCGATCAACGACCTTCTGAAATCCTCTGACATCTACATCATGACGCTGGACGGCGAGACGATTGCCGCCAGCAACTATGATGGCCCGGCAAGCTTCATCGGGCAGAATTTCAGTTATCGCCCGTATTTCCAGGATGCCGCCAAGGGCCTGCAGTCGCGCTTCTTCGCACTTGGGACCACCTCACATAAGCGCGGCTATTATTTCGCCTCTCCCATCCTGTTCAACGACGTCATCAAAGGCGTCATCGTCTTCAAGGTGGATATTGAAGGCATCGAGGCCTCCTTCGGTACCGGCGAAAACCGCATCGTCGTCACCGATCCGGAAGGCATCATCTTCATGACCGGCGTACCGCAATGGCTCTATTCGGCGATCCTGCCGCTGACGCCCGATAGAATTGCCAGAACCGAAGCTTCGCGCCGCTATGCGGATGCCAGGCTCAGCCAGTTGCCGGTGACCGAAGGCATCTTTGGCAGTCATCGGTTGATGACGATCCGTGAAGGGCAGCAGGACAGGGAATATCTCGTCCTTTCGCAACCCATGCCGGAAGCGGGCTGGACGGTGAATGTGCTGATGGATACCGGCTCGGTGCGCACGCAGGTGCAGACGACGATGCTGGCGGCCCTGCTCTGTTTTGGCCTTGCAGGCGCACTTCTGGCGGCCATGCTTCAAAGACGCAGGCGCCTGCAGGACCGACTGGTGCATCAGGCGGAAGCCCAGGCAGAGCTGGAGCGTCGGGTGGAGGAACGCACTGCAGACCTGGCACGGGTGAACCGCGACATCAAGCGGGAGATTGCCGAACGCCGCCAGACGGAAAAGCAGCTGCGCAAAACCCAGAAGGATCTGATCCAGGCAGGCAAGCTTGCAGCCCTTGGCCAGATGTCGGCCGCCCTTTCACACGAGTTCAACCAGCCGCTTGCCGCTGCCAAGACCTATGCCGAAAGTGCGTCACTGCTGATCGAACGCGGGCGCGTGGAGGAGGCGAACTCCAATCTCTCCCGCATCTCCGCCCTGATCGACAGAATGGCCTCGATCAGCAGGCATCTTCGCAACTTTGCCCGCAAGCCCAATGAGCATGTCGGCCCTGTTCCGCTCGACACGGTGGTGGCCGATACGCTCGAAATCGTCAGCGCAAGGTTGAAGGCGGCGGATGCGCAATTGCATGTGGTGCTTGGACCGGAGACGCTTTTCGTCAAGGCCGGGCCGGTGCGTCTGCAGCAGGTGCTCGTCAACATCATCTCCAATGCCGCAGATGCGGTAGAGGGGCTGGACGACCGGCGTATCGATCTCACCGCGCAAAAGAGCGACAACAAGGTGATCGTTTCGGTGCGCGATCGTGGCCCCGGCGTGCCGCCCGCGATCATGGAGCGCATCTTCGACCCGTTCTTTTCGACGAAAGGCGTCGGTAAGGGCCTGGGTCTTGGCTTGTCGATCTCCTATAATATCGTCAAGGATTTTGGCGGGCGGCTTGTCGTTACCAATCTGGAGGACGGCGGCGCGCGATTCGATATTGAACTCGACGCAGAAACACCGATGGAGATTGCCGCGGAATGAGCGTGTCCCGCGTATTGCTGATCGATGACGAAGAGGATTTGCGCCTTTCCACAGCCCAGGCGCTGGAGCTTGCAGGCCTCGATGTCGTGACCATCGACAATGCCGACCATGTCTTTGAGCTGATCGGCTACAGTTTCGATGGCGTGATCGTCAGCGATATCCGCATGCCCGGCATCGACGGCATGAGCCTGCTGCAGAAGGTGCGGGAGCTGGATGCCGAAATTCCGGTGATCCTCGTGACCGGCCATGGCGATGTGCAGCTTGCGGTCAGTGCCATGCGCAACGGTGCTTACGACTTTATCGAAAAACCCTTCAGCATCCAGTACCTCGCCGGCATCATCAAACGCGCCATGGATCGGCGTTCTCTGGTGCTGGAAAATCGGCGCCTGCGCGCGGTTGCCGGAAAACGTGACGATCTGGAAACGCGCCTGCCAGGCCGCACGCAGGTGATGGTCGATCTGCGCTACCGTATCCGTGCCATAGGGGCCGCGGATGCCGATACGCTGATCATCGGCGATACGGGGGCCGGCAAGGAAGTGGTGGCGCGGGCGCTGCATGATGTCAGCGCGCGCGCCGACCGTCCATTCGTCGCCATTAACTGCGCCGCCCTTCCCCAGCATCTGATCGAGAGCGAACTCTTCGGCCACGAGGCAGGGGCCTTTCCAGGGGCACTGAGGGCACGCTACGGCAAGTTCGAGCATGCGCGCGGTGGAACCATCCTGCTCGACGAGATCGGCTCCATGCCGCCCGATATGCAGGGCAAGCTGCTGCGCGTGCTTCAGGAGCGCACCATCACGCGGCTTGGCTCCAACGAGACCGTGGAACTCGATGTTCGCTTCATTGCCACCAGCAAGACGGACCTGGCGCATGAGGCCCTTGCCGGGCGCTTCCGCCAGGATCTTCTCTATCGTCTGAACGTCGCAACGATCCACGTCCCGTCGCTTGCACAACGGCAAAGCGATATTCCCCTGCTTTTCCTGCATCTCGTAAGAGAAGCCGCAGCGCGCTATGGCCGCGACGACATGGAGGTGCCATCCAGCATCATTTCATCGCTGGCGATGCGCGAGTGGCCGGGCAATGTGCGTGAGCTGAGAAACGAGGCAGACCGGTTCGTTCTTGGACTGGATGGACGCTCCGGCGAAGGGCCGCAAAGCGATCCGCTTTCTGGTCATGGGCTATCCGCCAAAGTGGCGGAGTTTGAAAAAGGCATCATCGCAAGAACAATCGCGACCCATAAAGGCAATCTGAAAGCCGTCTATGAGACGCTCGGAATATCGCGCAAGACGCTCTATGAAAAGATGCAAAAATACGCACTAACAAAGCATGCCCCCATCGATGAAGACATGACAAGCTCCTGAGTTCTGTTCTCTATTATTATCATGGGTAGGAATCCACCCACGCCACGACGGCGATGTTCCGGATTCCACCCATCCGGGCCGTTAGCCGACACTCTTTTA
>Ga0308164_10004785_pt1 | contig 11266 bp, 11 predicted proteins | sample PhyTR2_FD_201031 | JGI IMG/M metagenome (GOLD analysis project Ga0308164, IMG submission 201031) | Phyllosphere microbial communities from UC Gill Tract Community Farm, Albany, California, United States - DLSLT.R2 | ecosystem: Host-associated > Plants > Phyllosphere > Unclassified | place: USA... | reverse complement strand
ATGGCTTGCCGGATCTTTCTACGTTTTTCTCGATCCTGCAGCGGCTGTCGTCCAGCCGCTATCCAGAGGCGCGCAGGGTCGGAGCATGAGCATCCGCTGGGGGAATTCTGCCGTGCGTGTCTATGCTGCCGAAGCTTGGGTGTCACTCGCGTCGCGTTTTGCGGCTGAGCATCCGAGCATTGTCCACCAACTCGAGATTATTCTTTCGGATCCAGCGCCGGCGGTGCGGCTCCAAGTGGCACAGGATCTGCACGTGATTTACGCCGCAGCGCCCGAACGCATGTGGGCGATGGCGGAACGGATCGTCAACGAGGAACCAGAAGACGAAATTGTGATCGCCTATCTCAACCGCTCGCTGTGGCACTTGAGCCACGCAGATCCAGAGCGCTGCGAGGCGATGCTTGGTGTCGTCATTCGACGGCTCGGCAGCGACCTGGGTCGCAATGAACGAGAACGGACCTATCTCCTAGAATCGATAGGTGGCTGGGCTGCGCAGTTGTTTGCTGGACAGGGACGAGCCCCAGCACGCACCTGGCTTGAGGACTGGACAGCCGACCTGCAGCGTAACGGCGAATTGCTCGGTTCCTTCACGTCGCATCTGCGCGCTGCGTTTTTCCATCGCTACGATGCCTCGGGTGAGCCGGACGCACGTGCCATGTGCGATCGCGCACAGGACGCCCTTGCGCTTATCCTCGCGTCCGCAACAACCGTTTCGGCCAGCGCTTATAGCGTATATGCCTCCGATGCCGACGAGTCCGAAAAGGAGGCGGCGCGTGAGCGCTACGGTGAGGCGGAGAAACTCATCCACCAGGCTATGAACCAGCTCTATTTCGGCTCCGGCGCGCACGCGCCCGATCGCGAGAGTGGACCAGGGCTGCCCAACCCATCTGCGATGCGTCGGTTCCTTACAGATTACCAGGAGATTCTGGCGCTGCTTGCATGCACGCGCGAACCCGGCACACTCCACCATCTGATTGAGCTATACGAGTTCCTGATTCCTGGTGATCCGGTAACGGTGTTCGACGAGATACACACCGTACTACTCGGCCGCGGGGCAGAAGAAGGCTATCACTATGAGAGCTTGGGCAATACGGCCGTGGTGGGTATAGTGCAGCGTTACATTGCCGACCATCGCTCGATATTCGAGGACGAGGAACGGCGTGCTCGACTTGTCGCCATACTTCGACTTTTCTCGCAAGCCGGGTGGCCGGAAGCGTTGAAGCTTCTTTACGAACTTCCTGAATTGTTGCGTTGAAAACTGCGTCGAAGCGATGTTGACGCGACGACGTTAGACTGCGAATTCGTATGCGGCGATGACGCACGGAGACATGGGCTCTGTCGTGTCCAGTTCACCCCTATTTAAATTCACCGCGGGCGCGGGGCATGCCGGTGTCGACGTGCATTTGCCCGTGCAATAGCTAGTCAGAATGCGAGCACCCGATTGATCAAGCGAGACAACCACTACGTCCCACATAGTTACCTGAAGCGATGGGCGGACGACGAGGGCGACGTCTGGTCGTATCGGATCCTCGTGCCTCACGCGAAATCGAGCCTGTGGAAAGCGCACTCGCCAAAAAGCCTTGGCTATCACCAGCACCTCTACACGCACATGGCTGCAAGCGGGGAAAGTGATCAGATCGAGCGTTGGTTCGATACTGCGTTCGAGTCCCCTGCGGGTCGTGCGCTTCAGCAGGCGGTAACCGACCGAAGACTTAGTTCTGAGGACTGGAGGCACCTTGTCCGTTTTCTGGCGGCACAGGATGTGCGCACGCCTGCCCGCATGCTCGAACGAATGAAGGACTGGGAAGAGAGCCTGCAGTCTCGTGTTAGTGAAATTACGAGCGACGCAATCCGGGAGTTGGAGGAGGCGAAACGGTTGGGGGGGCCATTGACGATTGACGAACCACCAACTGGAGCAGAGCTGTTCCCAGTGCGTACGTCGGTTGAGATAGAACCCGGCGAAGAATCCGGCCTGCTTCGCGTTGAAGCAATGGTTGGTCGCAGCCTCTGGCTATGGAGCCTGAAGCATGTGCTCACCAAGACGCTTAACGTTCTTCACCAACATCGCTGGACAATCCTTCGCAGCCCACCAGGGGTCGAGTGGCTCACAAGCGATAATCCTGTCGTGCGGCTGAACTATCATGACGTCCAGCGTTATGACTTTCGCGGCGGGTGGAATAGTCCCGGTACAGACATCTTCATGCCATTAAGTCCAACCCACCTGCTGTTCACGCACATTGGACCTGGACCATCATTGCTACGGGGAACAGCGGTGTCGGTGGATTTTGCCATGCAAATACAGAAGTTTACGGTCGAGCACGCGCATCGCTATGTCTACGGACGCTCTGCTAACGTACAGGCCGCCCGGTGGCGGCCTCGTACGGTCAACCGCGACGCATTCCATGCGGAGGCCGAACAATGGAAGTCATGGAATGCAGTTCAGTCGGAGGCGGAGCGCAAAATTTTCGCCGGCGATCAGCCTAGTCGTTAATACGCTTTTTGTCGCTCTCAATTCAGCTCATAGAATTTCACATCGACAACATGACCTGTGGGGGCTGCGCCCGAGGCCTGCCGAGGGCTATTCGGTCGGTCGACGCCAACGCGGAAGTAACGCCAGATCCCCCAAGGCTTTCTGTACAAGTAATAGCGCCTACTACGCGCGCCCAGGGTGAGCATGTGCTAACAGAAGCAAGTTTCGCCGCGCCCGCTATAGGGGCACTCCCCTGGCCAGCATTACGGGGCCCTGTCGCCGTAGGCCCGCGGCCCCGGTAGCTGACCTACGGCGCTCGCCACTGCTGCCTCGCGCGGAAAATCTCTCTCGCTAGTCGTTCATCGTGGTGTCATTCATTTCCGTGCTGCTACCTTATCGCGTAAGCTGGCCATACTCGCCGATTGCCATTGCTCCTGCATCGTCTTCAACATGACGTTCTCTATTCGCCACGAGACGCGACATGCGAGAAAATGTTGTGGTGACCGACGAATAGGCGTAAGCGGCCGAGGTCTATCGAAGTGACTTGCTGTTTTCGTGTAAACTTCGCGGTCACAAGGAATAGAACATGAGCATCTTAACAATCGGCTACGAAGGCCTGGACATCGAGAATTTCCTAACCCTGCTTAGGCGGGGCAATGTCGAGACCGTTGTCGACATTCGCGAACTGCCGCTCTCTCGCAAGCGGGGGTTTTCAAAGAACGGCCTGCGCGAAATTCTCAGCGCTAATGGATTCGCCTACCGGCATATTTCCCAGCTCGGGTGTCCGAAACCGATCCGCGACCAATATCGGCAGGACGGGGATTGGCACCGCTATACGAAGGATTTCAAGGGCTACCTTAACGGCCAAGGCGAAGTCATTGCCGAGCTATCGGAAATGGCGGAGGCTTCCCACTGCGCGCTGCTGTGCTTCGAGGCCGATTACCGCATGTGCCATCGGAGCATTGTTGCGGCGGCCGTCGAGCAAGCAAGTGGCACCCAGGTACAGCACCTGTCGGCCCCCGCGATTAAAACAGGGAAGGCTGAAGGTTGGCAGAGCCCTCTGGCTTTGGCGGGTACAGCAAACTGATAATGAGCCACTGATGCTGGAAGCGATGGATGTTTCCCATCATGAAGATCAAGTCTTTCTTGCCGAAGTCCTCCTCGAGTTTCGCTCGAAACGGTACTTCCCAGTTTTCGCCGTAGTCTTTGCGGCAGGTGCGATACAGCATGCCCACCTCCCAGTCCACGATTTTATGCTTGCAGATCTGCTCGCCCTTCGGGGTGTCGCAGAGGTAGTGGTAGTAAAAATCAAAAGGCAGCTTTTCAAGCAGTCGGAGCTGCTTGCGTTGCTCGTCCGGAGAAAACAGATCTCCTTGGCTTTGCTGTTGGACCAGCTTGGCCATCTCTTCCTCTGTCCATTCTGGGCTATTTGCCGGCAGGATTTCGAGCTTGACCAAGTGCTTCGGGCGGAGCACTGCCAAGCTGATTTGCTGTGTCTCGCGTGCAGACCCCAGGGCTTCGAAGCTGTCGAACATTGGTAACTTTTCCCACCACGGACGGCGCAGGCGCCAGCCTCGTTTCGAGGTAATCTCTTCACCAGTCTGAATTGTATCGACAAACACCCTATGGCTTTCCGGGCGGCGGTCCGCGGGCGACTTTTCGATTCTGACGGTAATCCACTGCCATTTCTTGAATTGCTGAGACTCGGAAATCATCCGGAATGGGACAGGATAGAGGCGTCGTGCTACGCCATTTTCATTAATTCCGGCAACGCATGACGTTTCGGTATGCTTCGCGCTTGGTGAAGGATAGGTCTTGGCCAAAATCAAAATGCGCTCAACTTTGCTTGCCATCAGTGCACCGCCGGGAGAGTGTTGGCTGGAAATGATTCTTATCTGAACCATATCTTAGCGCAATTACTAACCAGATATCGCAGAGGAAATGTAATTTACTGGAGGATTGGCGGCAGCCGGCCGGGGGAATGGGCGCGGTCGATCCCGTGTGATAGCGACCGGTTTATTCACAACCATCCGCCGACAAACGCTCTAATCAGGAAAGCGGCCTGACTGCTTCCACAGGTTAAAATCGGCAAACGTTAGGGGTTCGGACATCGCGCTAATTGACGCCGGTGCTCTACGCGCTTGAATACATTGACGTCGCACGCTCGGGCAAGATATACAGAACGCAGCCGCAACAGCCCGCTCAGCCTTCTCCAAAGAGGCCGCACTCGACGGGAAGCAGGCACCATGTTCGAGGGCGACCGCCGCTTCGACATCGTCGTCCGCCTGCCGGAAACGCTGCGGACCGACCTCGACGCGCTGAGGCAGCTTCCGATCTCGCTACCCGCGAAAGAAGGGAGCGGGACAACCTACTTTCCTCCGCGTGAAGGGGCCACGCTCGACTTCACGCCTGGCGGCGCCCACTGCATACCGGCACCCCGCACGCCCCGCCTGGCTCCGCGGCCGGCGAAGTCAGTGCCCTGCCACTGGAATGTGTAGAGGAAACGCCGGTACCGATGAAAGGGCGAACCGGCCGCCGTAATCGTAAGCGGGTGGCGTATTGCCGGTAGTGGCGTGGAAGGAGTGCGGAGTCCACAACATTGCTCAAAAAGACTCGCGTTTGCTGTGCTACCCTGAGAGGCGGAATGCGGGCACTCATACGCCGACTATTTGACGACTGGAAGTGGTCTTCCGCGATGAGCTTCCGCGATGAGCTTCCGTGATCTGCCCGTCCCCGCTCCCCTATAATCAGCACGCCCTCAATCTGCTCCACTGTTCTCATGCACGGTACCGTCACCCTCGTTTCTCCCTCAAACCTTGTCGCACCTCTCGAGTCATTTGCCGTACCAGCGCAGATCGATGGTTTGAACGGAACCAACCGGGCATATAGCGGCACACGCCAGATCCAGGCCAACAACGACATTGATGCGATCAAGGCTTGGCTAGCGCGCTTTCTGGACAAGAAAACGACCTTCGACAACTATCGCAAGGAGGCAGAGCGCCTGCTGCTTTGGTCTACACTGCAGCTCGGTAAACCACTCTCCTCGCTGACCCACGAGGACTGGCTCCTGTACCAGAGGTTCCTGCGAGGTCCACAGCCAGTCAGCCACTGGGTTGCTGCTGAGGGCCGCAAGTATCCCCGGACTCATCCGGAATGGCGCCCATTCGCCGGCCCGCTGTCGGCATCGAGCCAGCGTCAGGCATCGATTATCCTCAATGCTCTGTTTTCTTGGCTGGTCAACGCGGGCTACCTGGCGGGAAATCCACTTGCTTTGTCACGCGAGCGGCGGCGGTCTGCACCGAGGATTACTCGCTACCTGGACGACGATATGTGGCGCGAAGTGAAGATGACTGTCGATGCGATGCCCCGAGAAACGCCGCGCGAACGCAAGCACTATTTGCGGTTACGCTGGCTCGTCTCGCTCTGTTACATCTGCGCTCTGCGCATTTCCGAAATTACGGGAAACAGTATGGGGGGCTTTTTCAGGCGCCGCGACCGGGATGGCGAGGAACGATGGTGGCTGGAAGTGCTTGGCAAAGGCGACAAGTTGCGCATCGTCCCCGCGACCGACGAGCTAATGGTCGAGTTAGCGCGCTACAGACGCGAGCTGGGCTATCCCCCATACCCAGTGCCTCGCGAGTCCACCCCACTGCTATTGCCGATAGGCGGCAAACCACGATCGATGACACGCGGCGGCGTCCACGAGATCTTAAAGGTAATTTTCGCCAAAACTGCAGATCGGCTAAGCCAGCGCGGTCCGGAATTTGCACCTGCTGCCGCCCGTATGGCTCAGGCGTCCGCACATTGGTTACGACATACGGCGGGTTCGCACATGGCGAACAACGACGTTGATCTTCGTCACGTGCGTGACAACCTCGGGCATGAGTCGATCAGCACGACCAACACTTACCTACACTCATCCGATGACGCTCGCCACGCCGAGACAGAAGCCAAACACCGGATTGGCTGGTGACTAATCGGCCAGGCTTGAGTCTGGTCGTAGGCTTTATTGGCCTTTATTGAAACGCAACTAATGCCGAATAACTGCATATAGAACTTTCCTTCGCCCGATATGGGATGCGTCTCTACGTCAGTGCACGTTTCTCAAACTGGATGTTCACAGTCGTAGCGTCGGGTTCGTCCGCCACAGCAAAACACGGAGTAAGTCGGCGAAGGTCACCTGCTGACGCTCCGGCCTCGCGGAAGGTTTGCCGCCAGGCCGAGAGCGCATCTTTGACCTGCCCGAAAATGGTTTTCGCTTCATGCCACGTAAGCTGAAAGCGGCTGCACTGTGAGAGGGCATTCAAAACAGTGCTCGCTCGGCCTTGCGCCCCAACGCCGATGCTTTGCGAGCGAAATGGACCTTCAATCTGCGGACATAGATCAAACGCTGGAGAAAGCTCTAGTATCCCTGGCTCCTTCATCAGTACGGCGTGGTTGCGAAGGTGGTCGTCAATATTGCCCACCATAATATTGAAAATCATCCTCCGAAAGAGATCGGGACCGACGCTGGGACCGCACGTATTGTTCGACTCAAGGGCCTCTGCAAGCCCTGCGTACGAATACTTTGCCATGTAGTGAGAGTCGTCCCCTTGGACCACCGGCAGATTTAATAGACTGTATGAGCTCAAATAGTGGATGCGTCCACCAGTCGCGGTGCGGTCAAAGCGCTCTATCACGAGCGCCGAGCGAGATCCGATTTCCACAAGTTCAAATGACGGTACTGCGATGCCCGCAAGGTACGCCAACCGTAGCGTGGCATACTCAGCGACAGGCACGTCAAATTGGTCTTCAGGAAGACCGAACTTTACTATGTGCTCGCATCCTTCATAGGTGATCAGCGCCTTCGGCCGGACCGCTCCGAGATCGCATCCTGGACGCAGCAGACTCAAGCTGCCGTCGTCCAAATGCTGTCCAGGTAACTGAACGAAGCTGTAAAAGTTGTCGAGCAAACCCGGGCTGAAGGCGGAAAGGCGGGTGTCGACCTTCGTGAATTTTGGAGCACCAGAATTGTCCGAGCATGTCACTACACGTCCAGACCCGAAGCTCGACGATTGGGCCAGCCATCCGATAGGAGAGCTTGGCACGGATTTTCGCTTTTGAAGCAACTGCCTCGCAATGAACCTCGCACCCCACCCACTTGGGGCGAAGTCAGACACGAAGTATGTCCCATCCGAATTTGGAGATACGACCGCGTCGCTACAGCCCCTTGTGAAAAGGGCGAGAAACGGACAGAAAGGGTCCCCGGAGGCACTCGATGAAAACTGACGCAGTCGAGCTTGACCATCGTCGTAGACACCAAAGGACGCGATCAGGCGAGGTGCATCTGGAGTTTCACAGTCAAATACTGAAACGCTCTCGTCGATCATGAGCTGTACCGGATCAATCGGCAATTCGCCTTGCCATCCCTGCCCCATAAATGCCGCCGTTGGGAAAGTTGGCAAAACTATCTGGGCTCGAAATCATCATTTTCCGGCTGGCCGCCTCTCATCATATAGCCTAAAGGATTGGCTACGACTCTGCATTGGCCAACAGGATAATCAAAGCTCGTGTGGGTATGTCCGTGAATCCATACAGTTGCGAGACGGACGAGCTCCTCGAGGTTTGACGCAAATGCGCTCGAAACCGGATCTGAAGCATATTCGGGCGCAATAGATTGCCTCGACGGAGCCATGTGCGTAATCACCACCGTCGGGCCTGGGAAAGACTCATTGAGCTTTCCCTCAATCCATGACCTTTGCTCAGCATGGAGCTGTGTGGTGTCCAGTGGCCGTAACTTGCGGTACCCCGCTGACGCTACACGAACCCTTCGGTAGTCGTTCATTACCCTCCCGGCATCCATCATGACATCGTGCCGGAGCTCCGAACCGAACAGCAAGAAGTCAGTCCACAGCGTCGCACCCAAGAAACGTACCCCTTGCAGCACATACTCATCGCAGTCGAGGTAATGTACATTCGAATACTTTGCGCACTCGAGGCGGATAGCTTCCTCCATATGATCAAGGGCTTCGCCGTAATACTCGTGATTTCCAGAAACATACAGCACTGGGGTGTCTGGGACGTCTGTGCTGCCCAAGCTGGGGCGCGCGCCTTTGTGTGGATGTCTCCAGCTAACACCACGACATCTGGTTGGCTAGCCGCCGTATCGAACCGCGGGGCGAAGTCCTTCCAAACTTCAAGATGAAGGTCAGACAAAACCAGCAAACGCATTTAGCATCCTCATAAATTTTGGTACGGAGACAGCGAATCGAACCTCGACACTTCGAGCCGAACGTCGATATATAAAATGCGTGCCCCGTGAGCTACTTCCCACTCGCGCAAACCGGAACTGCGCTAGCCCGGATTCATCGGCAGCGTGCCCAGGTCCAATGCCGCACAGGCATCTACCCAGTCGCGCACATCGCTCATGGTCACCCGATCCCAATAAATGTCGTCCGTCCCAACGCCACAGTCGCACCATCCCTCCTGCCGTACTAGGTCGGCAAGCGCCCATGCCGGCGCAAGGGATGGTAGAGCCACTCCTTCGCCGCTTCGGATACCTGCAGCTACTGCATCGAACCACTCAGGCGCTTGTACGTTGACTTCGAATCTATCTACTTCGCACACCCGGTGCGCAGCACTGACGGTGACCGTTATCAAATAAGGAATTTGGGTGATCCAACCTGCGCGGCGAAGAACCTCCAGGCCAGAAACTAGCGCTGTCGGCATCACCATGCGAAGCCCCATTTCCCAGTCAGGGTACTTCGAAACGATCAAGTTCGCGTAGACCCCGCTTTGGCTGCCTAGGCTGAAGACGATCCCTTCGCAGCTCCAACGATACAACTGTTCTTTAGCGACGCGCGGCTTCCAGCCGAGCCTGAGCGTCAGATCAGCCACGTGGAACACCCAGGGCAACCTTCGTAACACGTCACGGTGCAGGTTTGCCGCCATTAATAACACGACTCATCATTTGTAAGCTTGCTACCCAGCTGAAAACACAGTTTCAAGCCCACCCATCTTGTCTTCACGTGCTAGCGCACAGTCGAGTAAGGTTAGTCTCACTTGCCCGACGTCTGCAAAGCCCCACCAGTGCGAGCGAGGCGTGTCGAATCGCCATCAGCGCGTCTTTACTACGGTATTGGCATTGTTGGCATGAACAGGAAACACTCTCGGCAACATTCGGTAGTCACTCGATGCAGCACCGTCGTTACCGGTTCCGAAAGTGAGTCCTCCGACGACCTCATCTTCAAACGTAACGTACAGAGGAAAATCAAGCTCGGCGTCTTCGATCCGGCTCACGTAAATCTCCTTGATCGGCACGACACACCACTGATGCGCGGTATCCTGAGCCGTAGGGAGGAGCATAAAGATATCTAAAAGCTTTCGCTTTTTGTCCCTATTCACCTGCTGACAGAACGACAGCACGTCCTCATGGCGCCAAAAAATCGTCGTCTGCGACATCCAAGCGCTCCCCTGCTTGAGCGCATAGTTGACAAAGACGTAAGGCATCCCGAAATGAAGTGTCACCGCGCGCCATGTCTGCACGTCTACGCCCGAGGAGAACGGATACCCGGGCAGATGGTGCTCCTTTTGTGTTGTTAACAAAGCAAGCTCCCCAACGGTTATGAACACTATAGATTGTAGTCCTAAAGTGCGCGACGTGAGTACATCGTTCCTTTTCAACAGGACGATTTATGAGCTTACTTGGACGTTTCGGGGCTGGACTGCAGTTGGCGAGAAAGAGCCGCGGGCTAACTCAGGAGGATTTTTCAATAGTGTCGAGCCGGACCTATCTCAGCAGTTTAGAGCGTGGCTTAAAGTCGCCCACAATCTCCAAGCTTGAAGAGTTAGCATCGGTCATCGGTATTCACCCTTTATCACTGTTGGCTCTAGCATATCTCCCCAGCGACGAACCGGAGCGTAAAGAACTGTGTGAGCTAGTAACGGCAGAGCTGCAAGCGATGCGTAGCTTGGCGGAAGCGGAAACGGCTTCGGGCAACCATGAGCTCCGCTAATGAGTGCAACACCTGACTACAGACAACCTCAACGTGAATCGCCATCCCATTAAGTCACTCAACAACTTCTGGAATATTGGTTTTCAAACTCGACCGTCGACAAGTCACTGTGGCATTTCGAAATGGGCCGTCGCACGACCCCTGACGTATACACCATCAAGGTCAGTGCGGCGCGTTTTGCCAAACGTCACGAAGCTCTTCAAACGCAACCAAGGCCATCTCTGAAGACAATTTCGTGCGCTCAGGAAGGTACCTTTTAGATGAAGGGGGTGCCAGCCAATAAGCGCCCAAAAGCTGCCAACACCAGTGTCGCCGAGTATGCCGCTGCATCGCATGCACCTCGAAAGCATGTCTTAGCCAATGAACGGTGGCGACGGACAAGCGTCGCGCGGCGGCCTTGTCGCCACCGAATTGAGCCAGTTTTGCCGCGAGCTGGAATACCTCTCTCGTGGATCTTTGAACGGAGTGTCTGGAAAGATTTGCTTCGATCTCTGTCCAGCCTTGCGTATCCCGACTGGACACGATAACTGGACCGCCTGCCTCTAACGCGCTGTTGTCTAGCGTGATGCCACGGCTAGCAAGATAATGTTCGAGGGCCGACTGAACAGGTGGAAGCAGAAAAATCTCACGAAGGTTGGGAGGACGGCCTGCGATGTCTAGGTGCCAGATAGGCATTGGACCGGAGGATAAAATTCGAATCGAAGAAGTGTGCAAGGAGGCGATTTCAGCCGGCTTCATGTCTGCGAAATAGGCCAGGAAAAGAATCGCCCTTGTCCTCAAATTGGTAAACATGTCGCTGCTT
>Ga0308164_10004784_pt1 | contig 11269 bp, 9 predicted proteins | sample PhyTR2_FD_201031 | JGI IMG/M metagenome (GOLD analysis project Ga0308164, IMG submission 201031) | Phyllosphere microbial communities from UC Gill Tract Community Farm, Albany, California, United States - DLSLT.R2 | ecosystem: Host-associated > Plants > Phyllosphere > Unclassified | place: USA... | reverse complement strand
TCAATCCCCAGTTCGGCCAGCAGCGCGCTGTCGTCGAGATCGTCGATCGCTTCGGCATTGGTCGTGCCGTCCAGCAGGCCATGTGCGTCCATATCTGCTAGCAGCTCGCGGCAATCCGGCTGCGCCCGCAACCGGTCGAGCCGCACGGCATAGAGCCGCTCGAAGATGTCGCGGCCCTCGCCGTGCTGCGGTACGCGGCCATGTTCCTCGCGGAACCGGACGATATCCTCGAAGCCGGCGATGATCCTTTCCTCGCGCGGCGTGCGCCCGCGAACCTTCTTGGGAACTATGTCGACGCCGAGTTCGGCGAGGATGTTGTCGTCAGTCATCTCAGCCATTCGCCGTGGCTCCCGCAGCCTGCGCCTTGACGCGATAGCGGGCGAAGGCGGCGACGCCCTCGGCGAGCTGGCGTTCCCATGGATCCTGCGACGTCACCTCCGGTGCGCGCCCGCGTTCGCGTTTCCACTGAACGGCGCGAACGGCGAAGGCGCGCGCCTCTTCCTCTGTCAGCGTCGTCTTGCGCGCGCCGATCGCAGCCTGCACCTGACGCAGCGTCGTTTCGTTCATCGCCTTGGCGAGAATGGCATAGGCGGCATCGAACGGGTTGATCCGGTCGATCAGATCTATGTCGAGCTCGCGCACGTTCATGAACTTGCGGACGCCGTCGACGAACGACGTGTTTATCTTCAACTCGCCATCACCATCGTCGGTCGCCGTCTCGGTGACGATCTTTGCAGCCTGCTGGGTGATGTTCAGCGCGGCGATTGCGTGCTGGCGGATCGCATCCTGGTCCGTATCGCTGAGGTCGGGATAGCGGTCTCGGACGATCTTGCCCATGCGGACCTGGGTCAGCTCCTCGGGCACGACTTCGGGGTCGAACAGTCCGCGCTCGATCGCCTGCTTATCCTGGATGAAGCTGGTGATGACCTCGTTGATGTCCTCCGCGCAAATACGCTTGCCCTTGGTCGAGCTCGGCAGCACGAGATCCTTCAGTTCGAAGTGGAACTGGCCGCGGTCCCCGTTGAACCCGACATTGGTGCGACCTTCTTGATACCCGTCGGGACCATAATCGAACCCGTCCTTCGGGCCGGCGTCCTTCGGCGTGAAATCGAACCGCGGGGCCAGCACCTGCTCCATCAGCAGGCTAACGGCGATCGCCTTCAGCGTGTCGTTGACCGCTTCCGCAACCACGTCGTCGGCAGCGGCCGGCTCGGCGATGAGGTTCGTAAAGCGGGCCACGGTCTTGCCCGGCGCGTCGCGCGTCGCGCGGCCGATGATCTGGATGATCTCGGTCAGGCTGGAGCGATAGCCGACGGTCAGCGCATGTTCGCACCAGATCCAGTCGAAGCCTTCCTTCGCCATGCCCAGCGCGATGATGACGTCGACATGGTCGCGGTTGCTCCGCGCCTCCGGGCTTTTCAAGGCCGACGCCACGCGATCGCGCTTGGCGGGATCGTCGTCGACCAGATCGGCCACCTTGATCGTAGCGCCCCCCACCGTCTCGATCAGGTGGAAGCCGGTGACCGGATCGGTGCCCTTCCAGGTGCCGAGATGATCCATGATCTCCTCGACCTCGCGGTGCTTGTCCTTGGTGCTCTCCCGGCTGCTGACGCTCGGAATATGGACGATCGTCTTCACCGCCGGATCGAGCAGGTCGTTGATCTTGTCGATATAACGGCCGGTGTCGAAGCTGTAAGCGATGTCGAGCGTCTTCAAATAGCGATAGCCGTTGAGCTGCTCGTAATAGGTGTAGGTGACGGTGGTGAACTTCGTCTCGTCCTCAGGCGACAGCACCGCGACGGCGTCGCCGCGGAAATAACTGCCGGTCATCGCGACCAGATGCACCTTGTCGCGCGCGATCAGCAGGCCCAGCTGCGCGCCAAGACGGTTGTCCGGGTTGGCGGACACGTGGTGGAATTCGTCGACTGCGATCAGCCGTCCGTCGAACGCCGCGATCCCCAGTTCGTCGATCGCGAAGCGGAAGGTGGCGTGGGTGCAGACCAGCACCCTGTCATCGCTGGCCAGGAACTCGCCGACGGCCTTCACCTTGGACTTGGCGACCTTCACATCGTCGGCGCCGGGCGTATTGCACAGGTTCCAGTGCGGCTTCACCGTCCAGTCCGCCCAGAACCCATGGGCAGACAACGGCTCGTCCGCGAAGCTCCCGCCGATCGAGCGCTCCGGCACGACGATGATCGCCTGTTTCACGTCTTGGTTGGCGAGCTTGTCGAGCGCGATGAACATCAGCGCGCGGGATTTTCCGGAGGCCGGCGGTGACTTGATCAACAGATACTGCTCGCCGCGATGCGCATAGGCGCGCGCCTGCATCGGCCGCATTCCGAGTTCGTTGGAGCTCGACGACGCGCCGGTCTGTCCGGTGACGAGGCGCACCGCGGGAATTGATTGCGAGGTCATGAGACAGTCCGATGTTGTTCGGCGAGCGCCTTCCAGGCCCTCAGATTGGATATGTTCGAGCGCAGCCAATCGCGCAGTGCCGACGCACGTTCAAGACCTGCGATGAGGGGTTCGCGCTGCGTTGCGAAGCCCTGCTGATTGTCGACCGGCGGCGTGGCGCACGCAACCGTAAGGCCCGGGTTCGGCCGTACCTTGGTCGGCGGCTTGGCGGAGACGGTCGCGCTCATCTCGGCGAGATCCCGCTCGATCACGGGCTTCAGAACCTGCAGCGCTGCACCCCAGCCACCAAACGTCACTGCGACATAGTTGGCGCGGTGCTCCAGCCCACGTCCCAATTCATGGGCAAAGCGCGAGGGGCGTACCTCTGCGGGTAAGTCGGCCAGTGAAGCGACATGGTCGAAGATTATGGATGTGCTTTCGTCCGGATTGGCGGGCTTGAGCATGCTCTTGCCTGGCTTAATCGCCGGGGCCACCTGGGCCAGCAGGCTGACATATTGCGCGTTAAAGTCGCCCACGACCTCGTTAAGGATCGGCGTATAGCCGCGTCGGTGCTTGTTCACCGCTTGATCCAGAACATCACGGCGAAACCGTGCCCGTGCCGCCGCTTCGCATTGGCCTTCGTTGGCGATAGTTTCAAAGTAGCCGGCCAGATTCTCATATGTGATCACCGCATCGAACTTGCCGGTAAACTGCGGGTGCTCGCGAGCGTAGGCGCCAGGGCACACGATCAGCATCGAAGCGGATGGGTAGTCGCCACCGATTCGCTCCAGTTCTTCGCGATAGCTCTCCGCTTGGTCTGGCTGCTCACTAGCGTCGAGCTTGTTCTCGATCAAAAGCGCCGCTTTGGCGCCACCGGAGAGGCGGAGGTCGACGAAGATGTCGATCTCGCGCCGACTCCGAGTGCGCCGCTTGCTGTGGAGGACCGTTGATGTTTCAACCGCGCCATCGACAAGACTGCGAGCCGCCACCCACGCAACGAAGCTGGGGGAGGCGTATAATTCTTCGACCAGTAGCAGGTCGATGTCGCGTTCGGTCGCATGGGTGAGCGTCGGGATGAATTCCTCGTTCACGCCGCCGCCTTTCTTCCATTGACTGCTTTCGGCTGGTTGGCGGTCATCTTGGTATAGAGGTCGAACAGCTTTTCCAGCCGTTCGGTATCGTTGCGGAAGCGGCGGCCGATATAAATGCGCTCCAGCACTTCGTCGTTCGCGTCATGAGCGCGGCGCAGATCGTCCGGCATCGCTTCGGGATCGTAGAGGTCGGCAATGGTCGCGGGGAAATGCGCCTCGCGCGCGAGCAGGATGTTTTCGGCGGTGCGGGTGAGGTCGGCCTTGTCCTGTTCGGTGAGCTTGGGGACGGGGAAGGTGTTCCAGCCGAGGGTGTTGGAGTACCGGAGATCCGTTTTCAGTTTCCCGCATACCGTTCTAATCCAAGCAATGTGCAGACGAGACGCTAACAATGCCATGCACCACAGCGGAGCATCATAAAGCGCATAAGCCTGGTTGGTGGTGATTGTATGGCCACCGAAAAAGCGGTTGGCAGATATTCTCGCGCCTCAGAGGATATGGTTGGTGCAAGTATAGTTGACATTTTCGAATAATTTCGATCTCTAAACTGATGAGGTCGATCAATTAGCTCATTTTAGCTAGGATCTTTACTTTCAGCCCTCGTTCTTCTCACGCCTTCAATTCGTTCGGCGATGAAGGAAATCTCGATTGCGTTGGGGAGGTCGGCATCCTCAATCCAGAGACAATACCTCGATAGGCCACGTATGAATTCCTGCGCGCCATAAAGCGGAAGGATCAAGTATTCAAATTCAGGGTAATTAGACGAAAGCCATGCCTTTTGATCGCCATTGAGGGTCAGGAAATTGCCATCACCTGGGAGATTGCCATAGTTCATCCGTGCCAGCTCTGATATTGATTCAGATGATGGCATAACAAACTGTGCGGCAGCAGGAAGTAGGTATGGATTTATATGATCTGATTCATACCTATTGCCTGAGTCATAAATGAGTTTTGGCTTTCTTGGGGGCCAACCCCTAAAATTACACAGGTAACCCCTGCATTGTTACTTGCATTGTTGCTCCACAGAAACGATCTGTGAGCAAAATTTATTTCTACGCCCTTATTGAGCATATGCGGCCAATAGATTGGAATCTGAGATCCCTGTGTAACGGAATTTGTTGTCACAAAGGCGAACTGCCCAGCGTGGGCCACATAATCGGAGGCTTTCTCAAGCCATCCAAAAACATAATCGAGCGAGGCACTCGATCCGATCTTTTTCGCAAGTAGATACTGTAAATCTTCTTTTTGAGATGCGTTTTGGTTTCGTCGGCCCACATACGGTGGGTTGCCGCAAATATACGTTTCAGGCTCAGCGCCATTCTCCAGCCCGTTCGTCTCGAGCGCCAGTCGCCCGGTCGGCCCGCCCAGATCCTGCTCCGCGCCGGTAGGTGATCGCACCGGCGGACACACCTCCAACCAGTCCAGCCGCAATGCATTGCCGACCTTAATCTGCCCCGTCTTGTGTAGCGGCAGCACCATCGCGCGCGCCTCCTGCTGGCTGAGGTACAGGCAGTCCGCCTGGAACTCGGCGATCAGCAGCGCGAGGCGGGCGATCTCGGCAGCGAAGCCCTTGATCTCGATCCCGTAAAAATTGCTCAAGGGAATGACGCTGCGGCGCTCGTCGAGCTTCAGATTGGCCTCGCCGCCCAGCCGCTCGACGATCGCCGCCTCGACGCCGCGCATCTCCTTGTACGCGATGACGAGGAAACTGCCCGATCCGCAAGCCGGGTCGAACACGCGGATATTGGCCAGCCGCTTGCGCAGGTTGCGCAGTTTCTGGCGGCTGTCGCCCGCCGCCTCCAACTGTTCGCGCAAGCCGTCGAGGAACAGCGGGTTCAGCACCTTCAGGATGTTGGGCACGCTGGTATAGTGCATGCCGAGTTCACCGCGCTCGCCATCGTCGGCGACCGCCTGGATCATCGATCCGAAGATGTCGGGGTTGATCGCCTTCCAGTCGAGATCGCCCGCGCGCAGCAGAAAGGCGCGTGCGGTGCGGCTGAAGCGCGGGCTTTCGGTCGCGCCGGTGAACAGGCCGCCATTCACATAGGGGAAGACGTCGGCATAGGGGCGGATGCCGGCGGCGCGACGATAACGATCGTCGAGATTGCGATCATGCGTGACGGGCGTATCCATCGCGCGGAACAGCTCGGTCAGCACCTCGTGCGTGTTGCCCCATTGCTCGTCGCCGCCGCCATGGCCGGCATGGCTCATCCGGGTGATGGTGGCGGTGAACTGGTTCTCGCGGAAGATGCCCGTGTCCTCGGCGAAGAAGCAGAAGATCAGCCGTGCCATGAACTGGTTCAGCTCGTGCCGTCGCTCCTCGGTCGCCCAGTCCGGATTGTCCTTCAACAGCTCGACATAGAGCTTGTTGAGCCGCCCCGTCGCCTTGACGTCGATCGGGTTGTTCTTGATTTCCTTGACTGTCGAGATGCCCGCCAGCGGCAGGAAAATCCCGAAGTGGCGCGGCAGGTCGGCGTAGGCGCAGGCGACCACGTCGCCGCCGAGCAGATCCTCGGCCTCGACCGTCTCGCCATCGGTGGCGAGAATGAACTTCGCCTTGGCGCTCGTCGTCTTGGGGCTCGCGCGCAGGGTGGCGAGCATGGCGCCGACTCCGCCGGCAGGGGCGATGCCGATATGGATGTTGTTGCGCTGCAGGACGCCGCCGACGTCCGATTGATTGGTGCCGTTCTTCGTCGCGCGCAGGCGATCGGCGGTCGCCTTCTTGGCGCCGAATGCCGTGATGAACTGATACGGGAATTCGGCGGCGTCGAACGGCTGTTGGACGAGGTCGGATACGGCTTCTTCGATCTCTACGGCGTTCATGCGGTTCGACAGGTCCAAGGTGCTGGCCCGCATCGGCGGGACTGAGTCATTGGGCGGGCGATAGGATACGTCCGCCCGATAGTCATCGGTTGTGTGCGGCGTCAGGCTGCCGGGCGGATATCCTCCATCGGTATGGCGTCGGCGAAGCTGCCGCCTGCGGGAACGAAGACGGAGCCGGGAAGCTCGACGCCGTGCACGTGTTCGGTCACTTCTCGCCAGCGGCGGTGAGCCCGCTCGATTCCGCGCTTGATCCGGTTCCGCGGCGGCAGGGCCGACGCGGTCAGGACATTGCGGGGGCCGACCGACCAGCGGTGAGTGTCCGTCAGGATCTCGACGAACGTGTCGTCGCTGGAGAGGTAGAGCCGCACGTCGGCATGCCAGTCGACGTGGATGGTGGCGCGGGTGGCGAGCGAGACGCCGACCGGTCCGTCGGCGATCGGCAGGTCGAACTGGACGAGGATCATGTCGCGGCCGATCTCCTCGACGATGGCGGCGATCTCGAGCGCTTCGGCGAAGTTCTTGCGCCCGCCGGAGGCGAAGGCGATTGGATTGGCAATGGGTGCATATTCCGGATAGCCCATCGCGACCCGCAGGCTGTGGGTCCACGCCTGCATCGTGTCGATCGAATGCTGCTTGGTCATGTCGGTAATCTCCTTTGGGGCCATCGGCCCGCCTGTTACTTTTCCGCCCCTTCGCAGAGGCCATCATCCCCGCTCAGCCGCAGGCCACCGGTGCGAGGGTTTTCAGCTTGCGGTCTTCGACCGCGAAGGCTGTCGCGAGCAGATCGTCGCCGTATCGCCGCCAGTCGGCGGCGTAGGAGCGGTGGGCGCAGTGCTCGGCGACGAAGCCGGTCAGGCGGCGCGTGGCCTCCAGGACCGAGGCGGTGCCGCCGGACAGATGCCGCCAGCGCACGAGCAGCGCCGCTGTGGTCAGCACGTCCCCTTCGCAGACCGAGCGGACCGCCGACCATTTGCCCTGCTGCATTAATCGGGAGACGAGGTCTGGGCGGCAGGTCAGCTTGGCCGGGATTCCCAGCCGTGCGGCGATCTTGGCCAGATGAGCAGGCGCTGCCCCACCGCATATCTCGCCACAGAGGTCGAGATGCCCGGAGGCATCGCGGCGCCAGGGCGACTGCAGTCCCGTCAGGCTCGGCGGCAGTCGCAGCCCCGCATCCATTGCGTCGATCATGATTTGCGGCAGGTCGGCGTGGAATCCACCCCACGTCACGATCCGGACGTGGCCGAGATGCTTCATGTCGGCGAAGAAGGCTCGCAAGGCATCGGCCTCGTCCTGCTCCGGAAGGCCACGGGTTTCGAGACGCACCGGTCGCAGGCCGTCCTTGGCCTCCGTCATCACCAGCCAGCTCAGCGTCGTGATCCGGTGGCAGGGCCAGCGCGGCGTGACGCGCGGGTCGGTGCGCAGTTCGCGCGGCGATAGATGCCCGGCGTCAACGGGCAGGAAGCGCTCGGCCATCTGGTAGCGGGCATGCGCTTCATGGTCATAGGCGAGCTCGGCGTCGAGGACGACGACGAAGCGGGGCGGTGTGCTCTTCCAGAGCGAGTTAAGGTCGTGGTGCATTATGGTTCTCCGGGGGACGCTGCGCGTCCGCGTGTTGAGCAAGGGGAAGGTCAGCGGGTGGCAGGTTGAGCGGCACGCCAGCGATCAAGTGCGCGAAGCGCGGCCTGGGCGGGATGGCCGGCGTCGTCGAAGTCGCCGAACGACCTTGCCCAGCATTGCCAGCCAGCGATCGCCTCGCCGGTCAGTTCGATGGCGGTGGTCGCCGGGTCTGGCAGCAGCACGGTCGGCATCGCCGCGTCACACTCGTCGACGGGGGTGCCCAGCGGACAGAGGCAGGGCATGAGGTGCGCGCGCGCCTGACGGATATGCCACGTGTGGCCACGCGGCATAGCGCGCCATCGCCCGTCGGTGTCGGCGGCCGCGGATATGACGTTCGGATGCCGCGTCGAATCGGCCAGTGCGAGCAGGCGGCGCGGGACGCTGCCAAAATTGTTCCAGGTGACGATACAGCCGATTGTTGGAACGTGCTGCTCCAGCCAGTCGAGCAGATCGAGCGGCGTGTCGCCTTCCCCCAGACACCGGGCGTCGGTGGCGAAAACTTGGCCACCGCCATCCTCCGGCGTGACGGAGAGCAGTCCGATGCCGTACAAGATTCGGGCGTCCGGTCGGTGACCGGCCGCGGGACAAGCGCCTATGGTTCGCACGGCAAGTGCGATCGAAGCAGGCGCGTAGCCGCGCTGCTCGATCGATAGATCGATGAGAGACATGGATATTCCTTGGAGATGTGCCGCGCTGCGGCCGGTTGGAGTCAATCGGCGACAGACAGCAGGTCGGCGACGTGGGCTTGCGCGGCGGGATGATCCGCCTGTTCCAGCCAGGCGGCGAAATGGCCGCTGATAGCAGCAGCGACGCTGCGACTGACCGGATTGGTACATGCAAGGCGGCGTATCAGCAGTCGGAACGACGCGATCACGTTGAGCTGGGCATCCTGTTCCAGCCCATCGACATCGCGGCGTATCCAGTTGGCGAAGCGCCGGCCGGCATCGGCGGGCGCACACAGGATTCCCGAACTGGCACAGGCCTGCTCGAACGTAACCGGGGTTCCCGCGCTACGGGCGGTCAAGTCGAGCGCATATTGTTGGCCGCAGCCAGCGATCGCGCGCAGAACCGGCGACCATTCGGCCCCGGGCAGACGGTCGAGCAGGGCGACGGCGTCGTTCAGCCGGTAGCCCGCGATCGTCACGCCTTCGCGCATCAGATGTTGGTCGAGCCAGAGGAGCAGCGTGTTAGTGGGGTCGGACGGTCGCAGGATGCAGCTATCCAGGTTGAAGCGAACCTGCGGCCCTTGCAGCGTCGCGGTCAGGACGGCCGCCCCAACCGGCATCTGCCGCTCGACGCCGACGTGATGGCCAACGTCGAGTGGCGCAACGTGAAGCGCGGTGATGATGGGTGTAGGTAACATGAGACGAAATACTCCGGACGCACGCATGCCCGCCGCTCGCTGATGCGAACGGACGGACAGGCGTGGAGGCTGGGGATGACCGATGCGATGGAAAGGCCGACGATGAAGCGCGTGCAAGGGGCCGACCGGCGGCTGCCGATCTGTTTTTCCCTTCTTTCAAACCCTTCGCTTCATCCGCCGTCACGGATCAGCGCCGTTGGCGCCTTTTCCAGGCTACCGGCATGGCGGCACCTATGACGACATGCGCAGCACCTTTGCGATCAGAATTTTGTCATAGAGCCGGTACCATGCCGGCTAATTCGACCGGCCAAAGGTTGGGTTTTGGCGGTCGCTATATGACTGACGAGGGGTGCCCGATTCACCGGATACTAGGGTGCTGAGTCGACCGATTGGCTGTGCGCTGCAAGTGCCGCCGGTTTTCCGCCGCCTGTGCGGCCGCCTCGGCCAATATCGCGGGACCCAACCGCTCGAGTTCCTCCGCCGCAACCTTGTCATTGAGCGCCACTGCCGCACGGCGGTTGCGCTCGGTTACGGTGATGGCGCCACCGGACCGCAGATTCGCCTGATGCGCTTCCTGCCAGCTGACGATCAGCGGATGCGTGGTGTTGGACGGCTCGGCCGGCGTGTTTCCGCTAACGATTATCGGCGCAGGACTTACAGGATCCGCTACTTTCGACGGGGTCGGTGCTGGCGACGGTGCGGCAGGAACTCGCGTTTCTGCAAGTTGAGACGGCCGATCATTCCCATGAAATGATACCGTCATTTTCGGGGCAACCGCCGCAGTTCGCGTGTCTTGGGATTGGAGAATGCCATCCAGCCGGCGCTGGGCTTCCGGCTTCTTCAAATCGTCCGGGATGATCCCCAGGCGGGCCGCATCCGCGTCGCGAACGGTCAGACCCTCCTCCTGCAACTGCACCGCGATGCCTGCACGGAAAATTTCATCGATCGCGCGATGGACCTGCGGCGGTACCTGCCGTGTCGCCGACCGACGCGCCCAGCCGGTTTCCCGGGCGGTGCGCAGCCGGTCCTGGATGCTCGGATCGACGATATAATGACGCAGCCCGTCTTGAAGGTCACCGTCGCGGTGCGCGAGCGCCCATTTGCCGCTGGCGTCTGTGGGGATGGTGAGAATACCGGGCGCGGCTTCCACGGCCTCGACGATTCTGGCGATCAGCCGGTTCTGCCGGTCGCGAATCCGGTCGAGCTCCTTCAGCTGTTCAGGTGACGCGACGTCGAGCATCCGCCGGTCCAGATCGTTGGTCTTGTACGGCTCGGTCCGGCTATCGCGCCGCACGATACGGCGGCGGTGACTCCTGATGCGTGCCAGCCAGTCGTCGACCTCGGCGTTTGGCAGCGTTTTTGCGTCAGATGTCATCTTGACCGGAAGAGCAGGTGGCGGCGCAGGTTCAGCCGTCACGATCGGTGGGGGCGTGGCATCGTGCACCGTCCGATCCTGGACGGCGGCCTCCTGCATCGTCGAGGTGACGGTCATCGCGACCGCGTTCACGGCGTGGGCGCGAGTCCAGACCGCCTGGTCATGAAGGACCTTGAATTCCGTCTCGATCCGCTCGCGGGCGATCTGTGCATCCGCCATTAGCACATGTGCGAATTTGACGTCGGATGCGAAGGTCCTTTCAAGATTGTCGAGATAGGCGTGCGCCTCCCGCTCCCGCTGCTTGAACTGCTCGTGCCGGCGGTGATCCGCGGGGTCCTTGCCCCCCGCCCGCTGCTTGTCGGCGAGGTCGGTGGCATGGCCACGCATCTTCTTGGCGGTCTGTTCGGCGTTGCTCCGCGACATGGGGTGGAGGATAGAGACGAGAACATCGGCGGTGCGGGCCTCCGCCCGTCGCTCAGCCAGTTCCCGCTCCAGTTCGGCGAGCGTGGCACGCTTCTTCGGCGTCTCGCCGATCGTAATGCGCAATGCTGCAACCCGCGCTTCATCGTCCTTCTCGATCTGGTCGTGACGCTTGAGCAGTTGCACGAG
>Ga0308164_10004783_pt1 | contig 11272 bp, 7 predicted proteins | sample PhyTR2_FD_201031 | JGI IMG/M metagenome (GOLD analysis project Ga0308164, IMG submission 201031) | Phyllosphere microbial communities from UC Gill Tract Community Farm, Albany, California, United States - DLSLT.R2 | ecosystem: Host-associated > Plants > Phyllosphere > Unclassified | place: USA... | reverse complement strand
ATATCCCTGGCGTCCATCGAAACTGGGGGTAACTCTTGTATAGGAGTTGGGCAAGTATAGCCCAAACAAATGCGCCTTGCTTGGGGCAGGCCCCCTTAAAAGGCCGTCTCAGTATTCAAGCGGTAGCGTTCTGCGTACTACTACTGAGGCGGTGGCGCGACGTTTGTGCGGTGGGTTTCTTGGGGTGTGCGATGCGGGTTTTGAGACGCTTTTGAACAGATGATTGAATCCGGCTGATCTGGACACATGTAGGATGTTTGATCCGGGATTCGATGACCATGACCCATGCCACTAGCGTTGATACCGCGTCGGCGCCGCACATCCTGAGGATCGACGGCGCCAGCATCCGCGATATCGCCTCGTTTTATGACGAGATCAACCGCGTCTTCATGGTGGACGAGGATTGGCAGCTTGGCGCCAGCCTGGATGGCCTGGATGACATGTTATACGGTGGCTATGGAGTCCTGCGCGGCAAGGCCCCGGCAATCATCGTCTGGGACGATATGGACAGCAGCCGTGTTGCTCTGGGCGTCGAGGCAACCCGTGCTTACTATCTCGCAAAGCTCGAGCATCCGCAGCTGTTCAAACCGGGCCCGATTCACGCTGCACTTGCGCGCCTTGGGCAGGGCGGGCCAACGTATTTTGATCTGGTCATGCAGGTATTTGCTGATCATCCGAACATCACGTTACGCGCGGTTGACATCTGATGCGCCCGTCGAGAGCAAAATGGCGCCGGTCCTGATGCAGAGCATCACGACGGCGCCTTCGTTGAAGCTGTACGGGCCGCGCGGGCTTACCATCGAACTGCCGCCAACTACCCAGCGGACTTGCTACGCGAGCTCAGATGCGCCTGCAGGCAATCGATCAGAGTGTTAACCGCTGGGGTTGACACCCGCACCGGAATAGATCGCCTGCCAGCACGCGATACGCTCCCACCACAGCGCTTCCTGGTCGGTGTTTATCACCCTCATCTCGTTTGTCAAACTACTGAAGTGTGAGGCGCAATATCAGCTGCTCTTAGTGCACGCCATGCGCTGCAGCCGTTCAGCATCCCGTGCGCACGCCATACCGGCTATTTCGCAAGAAGCGCGTTCATGAAGACGCAGTCCCATACCATGGAACGCTCCCAACGCTTCTGGACTTCGGCGCGCTGCCACGCCCAGTCCATGCGTGGCGCGCTTGTCGGTGGAACGGGGCACTTGGCGTCGACCAACTGCTGCACGCGGGCATCGGCGCCTAGATGAAGCCAGAGGAAGAACGGGTTATCGGGCTGACGCGCGGCAATGATCGCGATGGCCCGTTGCACTCGCTCGTCCTGCGGCGCTAACGCCCGGAGCAGCCATGCTGTATTCGCTACGAGGTGCAATCGGTATCCCGTGTTCGTCATCAACGCTTCCCATACGAGCGTGTCTAAGGACGTGCCGTAGCGCGAAAGCAGCTCAGGCAGGTCGGGCGGCAGGTCCGCCTGGACTCCGTAGCGCACCGCCAGCATCTGTAGCAAGGTCCAATCTCCGCTGACAAGGCAAGTGAAGTTCGGGGCGCGCTGCGTGCAGGACGAATAGCCGCGTTCTAGTGGAACCTGATCGGAAGGCACCTGCGTGGGTTGACTGGCCAGATAGCGCAGAAAGGCGCGCAGGCGTTCGGCATCATGTGGGTCAGGATTGGCGCGCGCGAAGTAGTGCAGCACGCCCTTAAGCTGGTCGCCGCTGAACGTCGCGTGATCGGGACGGTCCTGCTCCCCGGCGCGCCATGGAGAGCGCCAGAAGCGCCCGCTTGGCTGATCCTGCGCAGCCCGTACAAGGCGGCACCCCTCCTCCAACCCACCAGCGCACGCAATGCCTGAGAACACAAGCATGTCGCCGTCTTCTAGGCTAAAGTCTTCTTTCAAACCCGTCATGAAGCAGGGCCCCGGATCGCAGGCCTGAGGCGGGCAACCCTCGGCTGCGGTGCAGCCAGCGCCGGCCAGCGGGCGACGCTGATGCACCATGGCCCAGCTAGCGAGTGCCGCATACTTCTTGGCCGCGCGCGCGCGGTCCGCAGGAGCCGAGGCGGTCGGCGCTTTCGCAAGCAAGGTGCTCTCCCACTTCGCCATGGCCAGGGGGGCTTCCCAACCGATGGCAACACACAGCGCGGGTTCTCCCCGCCACTGGCAGATTCGGCCCTGAAGAAGTGCCTGTGCAAGGTGCTGACTCAGTTCGGGATCCTCGCTGGCCCATTCCTTGAATTGCTCGCCTAGCCCGCTCCCCGGTCCCACCTTTGCGAAGATGCCAGCGATCTCCGAGCGGATCTTGCTCGCCAGCTTCTGCGGCACATTGAAAAGGTTTAACAGCGCTCCGCCGCTGCGACAAGTCACGACAGTCCCAAGCTCTTGCACGGTCAGTTGCAGTGGAGTGGAGGGAGGAATGGCGAACCGTGAGGTGAACTCGCACCGTGCGCTGGGTTTCAGCGGCAGGTTGGACTCGACCTCCACATCTGCGTAGAGGGCAAGTTCGCTGGCATGGAGCGTACCCGGTTGGATGCGTGCCGCGTGCGGAGTAATCTTTAACCCATCCGTAGCAGGCATTTCCTTGAGCGCCTTATCCACAGCATGCTGCAAGCCGCGCAACGGCGTCGCGATGACGACCGAGGAGCGGTCCGAGCGCCTGAGGGTCAGGTCTGCCGGCAGGCTGGCCACAACAGCGGTGCTGTCGCCCTTTCCCAGCGGCCCCACCAGACCCAGCGGGACCGGCTCTTGAGGTGTAGCGTACCTGGCCAGCGTGACGTTACACCGCAACCGCCCACTCTGTCCCAGGTGCGCCAGGCCGGAAGCACTGGACACATAACGTCGCACGCAGGCGCGTGTCGGCTCCTCCACACCCGGTGCAATTGCGACGTAGCCTGTCAGCTCCAAGGTGCACCGTGCTTCGGCCGCGTCGTCCTCGTAAGCCACGGATGTCGCCAGCGCACGCTGGACGAACGGTTGCCCGGCACTGGCATCGTGACACCAGGTATCCTCCTTGTGCTGGCCCGCCCCACCAAAGTTGACCTTGTCAGTCTCCAACTGATCGCTCGTCACTGTAGTCGAAGGACCGGCTTCCCGCCCAACCGCGTTACTGCCGACAAACGCGACAGCCACCACGAGCGCGACAGCGCATGCCTGCCAATGGCGTCGACGATTGATTGAGACGTGATGCGTTGGTAAAACCGATTGAGACATGCCCATGCCCTTCATGAATACCCCCTCGATACAAGGCCCAGCCCATGCTGGACGCATGGAATTGGTGGCTCGCGGATTCGGAGCCGGCAACCGGCGCTGCGCTGAATGCTCCCGCCATTAAAGAGCAGGTTTGGTCGGCGCGTTGGCGGCAGAATTTACGACAGGGTTTGCCGCAGGCGCGGGAGAAATGGCGGCCGGAATGAACCATCCGATTCCAGGGCCATTGGCATCCACCACCACGTGTCCGTCCTTAGCGACGCACTCCTGCTCGCACTTGACCAGCCCCTTGGCATCCTCATGAAATTCCTTGGTTTTGCCTTGGCCGGTCGGAACCGACTTGATGGCGATCGGACGCATAATGAGGTGTCCCACGACGTCTGCCGCGGACTTCGGGCTGTCGATCGCCTTGGACCATCGGCCATAGACCGGCAACCAGGTCCACGGTGTCTCTTCGGTGTATCCAGATACTTTGGCCGCGGCCGCGAGGCATGGTTCCACCTTCTGCAGGTTGGTGCAGAAACCCGCCACCCCTTGCCTCTCCTGCACCTCGATCGTTGTCAGCCCGGGCACCTGAGTGCCCTTGTCCACCACGGCGCAGACTTGGGCCGGCCATGGTCCGTCCGCGTCCATGCCTTGCCTGATGGGGATCTGCGCATGCAGGAAGGTGGCGCTCGCACGAGTGAGCTCCCCGTGTTGTGCGATTGACAGCCACCTCGAATGTGCGCCCTCCACGACCTTCGCTGCAAGGTCATCCTGAGGCGGAATAACGATGGACATGCAGGCGTAGGTCACGGCCGGGAACGTCGCCTTCGGGTAGTAGCTCGTCAGTGCGTTCTGGGGCGGCTGGGGTGGCTGGACAGCCGGCTGCGCATTCGCGGCAGCCACGCTGATGAGTCCCAGGGTCGCGAAGGCGAGGCGCAGGGCTCTCATGAGCACAGTCCGTCCGGGGTAAGCGGCATGATCAATCCGTACAAAGCGCCAAGGCCGGTCACGATCGCACTGGCCCAAGGCCTTGCCGTCTGGTCGATGACTTCCTTGAAGAATTTATCCGCGATATCGATGCCGGTCTCTGGGGTGATGTAGTAGGAGATATCCGCGAGCGGAACCACGGCGCCTAACTTGCCACAGGCGGTGACCTTGTCAGCACCCTCAAGCTTCAATGACATCACGGTGAAGAAGCCCTTTGCGTTAAGGCTGCGTATTTCGACCACGCGGTTGAAGTCCACTGCGAGGCGCGGAACGAGGACCGTCCACCCTCTGCAGGTTCTGAAGGGCTTGCGCCAAGTTGGACAGGGGTAGTCGTATTCGACGCGCTGTTCCTCGATGATGGGGATATTTATCAAACCGGCCTTGCACTTGTACTTGTCACGGCTGCTCAGCTCGGCAACGGTCACGAGCGCGCTGCCGCCGCCCTTGAATCCGCCAGCATCCACCGTCAGTTTCAGGCCGGTAGGACCGGTCAAGACCTTGGCGTGAACGGGCACGCCCCCGAAGTCCGGCTGGCCGTCACAGCTTTCCCTGATTTCCACTTTCGAGTCTGCAGCGATGCTGATCGATCGCGTGTTGAGGACAGCTGTGCCGACGGGCTCTGATGGCGTACCGCCTGCCAACGCCACCTCCAGGGAAGCGACGTCGATGTACAGATCCGTCGTGCCATTCTTGGACGGGGTGGTTGACTTGACCCTTGCGTTATACAGGCCGAGCGAACCCAAGAGCGCGCTGTCGCTGATCTCCGCGAAGTTCGCACTCAGGCGCTCGCCGGTGAACTGCAATGCTGCGCCTTGTCCGAGGCGCACGTCAGTAATGGCGACCTGGGCATTGCGCATGATTGTCTTGTTTATCTTGAGTTCTTTGATGGCCCCCTCCTGAGCGATGCTCCCCTCAACGGACGCGATGCGAAATCCATTTGCTGGCCGCCCCGACCACACCATCTGGTTGCCGGCGCTAGCGTCCGTTGCACGGGGTTGGGTTTCGATCTTGGCCGCAGACACCTGAATGGCGGAGGCCTCAAACTTGCCATTTCCCTCCTTCACTTCCGCAGTGAGGCTGCCGAGCGCAAACTTCCCGTTGTGGATGCGCACTCCCCCGAAATCACCCATTTTGTCCGGTTGGGTCGCGAGCTGTACATTATCAAGACGCAGACGGCCTTCATCGAGTTGCGCAAGTCCGGTACCAAGGTCATAGGCGATGGTAACGGCGCCGTCGAACTTGATCGGTCCTTCCAAGGTAAGCGTGGCATCGCCTGTGCCGAAGTTCATCTTCGGATCGGCCAGAATCAGCACGTCTGCACCGGCCAGTAACGTGCCGGTCCCACCTTTGCCTGTAACCTGGAGCGGGGTCTTCGTGGACAGCTTCAAATCCACTGAGCCAAACTGTGGCTTGGCGCCGTAGAGGATGGGTTCGTAGGTGGCTGCAACCTTGGCGTCGAACGCGATGTCGCCGTGCTCGATGTCGAGCGCCCAGTTCTGCAGGGCCGTAATGTCAGTAGACACCTTGCCCTTAGCGCGCAACTGCGCAAGGCTGCCTTCAAGTGCCACCTTGCCATCCGGCAGCTTCATCTTCCAGCCTCCCTTGACAGGAGCTACCGCTAACGAAAACGGGAATTCCACACGAGTGCCGGCGGTCTGGGGCGTGGTCAGCTGCACGGTTTGCTGCACGAGCTCTAGCGCGCCGAGCAAGGCTGCGGTATCCGAAAAGCTGCCTTCGAGTGTATCGGATGAAGCGTCGGCGAAGCTGACCAGTTGCACTGCCCCCCCGGACTTGAATGCTGCTGCGGACAGCATCGTAGTGGCAACGGGTGCGCCGAACTGCAGACGCCGACCGGCCTTCGGTGTACTAGTGGTGGTGACTTTGCAGGCGTCGCTTCTGGTGACATTGGCGACTGCGTAGTCGAACGAGCAGTTAACCGCAGATGCGTCTGCCGCATCGAGTGCGGGATCGAGCATGTCCAGGTGATCACCGGAACGCTTAGCCGAAGCGCTTATCGTCTTGATCAGGCCACTGGCCTGCTCGAACGCAGCGATTGACTTGCCTGCATCGAAGCGCGTCGCGGCCGCGTCATAGCCAAGCCCTGCGATAGTGACGGCTACCTTCTGCTCATTGGCGCTGAGCTCGACCTTAGCGGCCTTGCCTGTGAACTGCTGAAATGACGCGCCAGGCATTTTTAGCTGCATGGCGGCCATGGACTGATCCGTGGCCACGAAACGGCCTTTGCGGAGCTGGGTTTCCTTGCCATCGAAGGGGACGCGGATTGTCACATTCGCGTTGCTGGACGTCATGTCCAGGCTTGTTGGGTCCGCCGCCCCTGGGAGCACGAGTTTGGCACCAAGCAACTTGCGACCCCAGCTTTCGATGTCCACGGATCCTTGTGTCACTTGCCCTGTCTGCGCGAGGATCAGTTCGTCGTTTGTGATCCACGTACGGGCGCTGGGCTTGATCGCGCTGTCGGCGTCCAGTTCTAGGTCGCCTCCATACAGCGGAGCGAGGTTGGACTTGCTGCGGATCATCCAGAGATTCAAGGACTTTGCATCGAGCCGGAAAGTGGCGTTGACGGCCTGTGCAGCTGTTTCTATGCCCCCCGTGATCTCCAATCGATCGATTAGTCCTTCAAACAGCACTTGTCCCTGGAGCCGTGAGCAAGGGTCAAGAGGCACGGCTGCCTTCGGTGCTTCGCGAAAGACGCGCGCGATCGGGTTGCCACCGTGCGTCCCCCGAGCGTAGCGCACGTTGAAGGTATTGATCTGTATTCCGTTCTCGTTGCGCGAGCCGGTCTGTTTAACGGTGTCACTTGGGACGCCTTCAACGCACATGGTGCCGATGGTGCGGCCCCAGGTAACGCTCCGCGCCAGCGCCTCAGACGCAGCGAGGGCGGCCACGACACCGACCACCACATGGAACCCGGCACGGCACAGAATGCGCGCGCGCGCATGATTCAAGACGACCATGCTGAAGTTCAAGAAGCGCATGATGACCACCCCCGTTCCCATTGATATCCTGCTTGCTAAGCGATGGACATCTGTACTCCGAGTTAAGCCTCTCGACATAATCATCTGTGCAAACCTCACAGCGACGTAGGCGGTTGGCATTTTGCTCAACTGTAGGCATGCACAGTAAAATAGCTCAGAACCGTCGCGCCGGCGTTCCACACTCGAATCGCGAGATTGCGCGTGATGCCGGCTGGTCCAAGCCGTCAATGTGGAGTGGCGCAACCCGGTGCTGGAATGGGTAAGCTATTGCGTCGGTACCTGTCGTGTCTTGATATCGGCCTCCAACCAGCCTCGCCACCGGTCAAAGATCGGTCCGCTGGTCAGTTGATACCTGACCGTTAGCGCGTCGCCAGCTGGTGTGATAGTCACGTCAGGTTGGCTTGCCTTGTTCGCGCTACGTGTTATCACCGTGAAATCAACGATCTTGTGGGCGGGACGGGCCTGGAAGGTCTGGGTGTACGATTTCGTACTCATGTTCAATCCCCCGAGGGACTCCTGTACACGGTCGATGTCGTAGGCAACTTCGACAGGCTCGCTGTCAACGTTCCCGCTTGTGCCCGGGCCGATGGCGGCCCCGGTTATACCAAGAAAATCCGTGAAAAGATTGATCGGCAGGATTCTGTTGATCCCGCTGACGCCAGGCGTCCCCACGCCCCCCCAAGTAACCGCCACAACTTCCCCAACCACGTTGAAAATCGGGCCTCCGCTCATACCGGGATTGAGCACCGTGGTCGTGCTCCATGAGTTCTTCACGCCTCTACCCGCCAGTCTTCCTTCCGTGTGGAACCATTCCTCACCGATCGGAAAGCCCAATGCGTAGACCGTATCACCGTCACCCAGCTTCCATGGGTCACCCAGCCTGACCGCCTGGCGGGTTGTAGCCGTGTTCTTGAAACGCAGGATCGCAACATCGAAATTGCTGTTCTCCGCTAGCACCTCCATTGGTTCGGTGGTTGCGGCAGCACTTGCCGTTGCTCCTACCACCTTCACCTGAATTCCCTTGCCGCCTGATACGATGTGCTGTGCAGTAAGCACAAAGCCTTTGCCGACGACAAATCCTGTACCGCTCACTTCGGTAACCGCGCCGGTTTGCTCGTCCGCCTTCTCCACTTTTACGTACACAACGCTTGGGCGGTTGGCCTTGACCACGTCGGTCAGGGAAGCTGCGCCAGCCGGTGCGGTTGCGCACACCAACCCGACCATGAACCCGGCAATGCCGATCGTATGCTTCACGGCGCACCATAGAGGAAGGCAACGGCTTTTTTGTCCTGTTCAGACAGCAGACCACCGTTGTTCCAGTTCTTGTTGCAATAGTTCATTACCGACTCAAGATCGAACGGAGTCAGCACGGTATCCGGGTTACGTCCCTGCGCCAGTAGCTTGCATTCGCCTGGCGTGTCGCTCCGGTTCTGCTCGTGAGTGAAACCGATCGCGTGGCCGAATTCATGAACGGCAATGGCGCGGATGCAGTCTTCACGGCTAGTCTGGCAATTGTAGCCCCAGTTATGGAAGGTGAAGTTGAGCACCATGCCGTTCTTCTTGCCGTCCAGGTAGCGCCCGAGGATGGTGACATGCGGACCTTCGTCGGAAATGCTGATTCGGATCCCCTTGTTGACGGCGGCACATGGCTGCCACCCGGTGAAACGAACACGCGAAGCGGTTTCCCAAGTCCGCTGCACCGCGTCGCGGGTCCAGTCCATCGCTACCTTGTGGGAGGCGCTCGCGTTTTCCCAGCAGACGGGAATCGAGCCAGTTGGCCACTTCGCCGAGGCGATGACTGCACCGTAGGGGCGCAGCAGAGCGATTTGATCGAAACCCGGCATCATCGCCGCTTCCCGGTCGCCCGCCATTTTCACGACTTGCGCGTGAAAGTCCACCAAGGGCTTGTTGGTCTCGGCATAGGCGATCCTAGCCAGTAAACAGGTGACAAGCGCAATACTGAACAGTTTTCGCATGTTTTCTCCCTAGTTTTGGTGCACATGATTCCGCTGTGAATCGCGCTTTATTGTTTGCGTGTCGCCTGATAATTGTTGTAAGCCTTGTCTATGCCGGCCACCGAGTCCGCGATGGCCAGGAAACCGTCAAGGATGTCGGCTATGCCGACCTTGCCGTCGGCGACCTTCTGGGCCTTGTCGAGACCATCACTGATCGACTGCAGAGCCTGATCGGTGTCGATCGCACTCAGGGCGCGATAGCCGAGCATTGCCTGCACTAGATCGTCGAGGTTCTTGCGCTTGGCAGAATCGCCAAGACAGCTTGCATCGCAGCGCGCCAGCGTACTCGTGATCGCGCGGATTTCCTGGGCCAAGTACCAGCGGTGCAATGTTACGGTGGCACCCAGACGGGTCCGGTTCATTGCGGCGGCCGGGCTTTGTGCATCCACCGACGCGTATTCCACGCGTGGTGCGAAGGTACTGAGATCGGTGTTCCTTAGTTCCGCATGCGCGGTGCGCAGGTTACGGGTTAGATTGGCCGCCACCACGCGGACCGCATCGTCGCGTTGCATCTTCTCGTTACCGCCCAGCACCGCCTTAAGGACCACGTCGAAGGCGAGAATGGTAGCGAGCGAGCGGTCGCCACCGCCGACTAAGGCATCGCGTGGAGGATAGAGCGTCGCGCCGGTGTCTGCTACGAATAACTGCCTGCAGCGCTCGCGGGCTTCCAGCGTCGCCACCAGCGCTTTGCGCTTTGCCTCGGCGACGGCTGCCGGATTCCCTTGCTGGACCGCAGCGTTGAGGTACTTGTTGTTCTTCCTGAACTGGGCCACGTATGCGGCATAGCTCACGTCGGAGGGCTTTTCCGCTACCTTCTTGAGAACCTCGATTGAATCGCCGAAGGCGGCGAGTGCGGTGTCGATCGCATAAATGCCGCTTGTCGGGGTGCAGACGTTGAGCGCGACTTCCGGAACCCATTTGTCCGACGCCGGCTTCTTGCCGGTCATCCCGAGCCATTCGGTCTTGATAGCATTCGCTTCCGCCAAGGTCGCAATCGCGCGTGCGGATTGCGCAAACTTGAGCTGGCTGTCCAGCACGGACGAGAAACCGGTCGCCGTAGTACCGCAACCCGATACCAGTGCTGCCAGACCAATCAGTGTCAAAAGTGCCTTGCTCATCAGGCCCCCCAGTTGAAACTCTTGAACCCGCTGCTGGAGCTAACGGACTATTCGCCGCAGCTTATGCATACCTGCTTTAGACGTCGTGCTGTAAATATAATAATTAAAAAAGTCAACAAGAGCCATAAAGATGTAAATACTTCAGAATGATGAATCGTAAATACAACGTCACTCATGTCGATGGGCAGGGATACCTGACCTGCTTTATGCGGGCACGGTGGTATACCGGGCAAGCTGGATAGCGTGTCCGAACTCAATCACCAAGTTTGCGTGCCCGAATAGACACGCAGGGCACGGCCTTTAGTGCATGCGAATCACTAGACGGCCATCAGCCAGCATATGGGTTGAGTACAGTGTCCGGTAATACCCGAGAAGCATAAACACCTTCGCTCCCTGGTACAGAATCCAAATTTCACCGTCGCTGGCAAGTTCTGGCTTTAGTTTCGCAATCGGCATTAACTACGTTACCGACGGCAGGCCCACGCCACAATTCCACTACTTCAAAGTGATCGCAGCCAATACGCTGTAGCTCTTCTCCAGGCTCGCCCAATGATGCGACCCCGGCACTGCACAATCGATCGGAAAAACAGCGCGGCGGGATTGAGCATCGAACATCCCTTTGGGGGCAGCACAGACAGCGTCGACTCAATGCGTGCGTCTTCCGTTTGGAGCTGTGCGTCGAGCGCTGCAAGGCAGCTCAACTTCACGTCCATCGCACTGGCAAACTACAGGGGCGCAATATGTTCAATTGCGGTATCCCCGTCAAAAGCCTCTACCGCGTCCTTCCAGTTGGCGGTCAGGCCGTAGCCTGCCACCCTTTATGAAACTTTATTATTTCGGTACAGCAGTGCCTTCAGCAGTAAACGTTTATTCCACCGTCACCGACTTCGCCAGATTACGCGGCTTGTCCACATCCGTCCCACGCGCCAGCGCCGTGTGATACGCCAGCAACTGCAGCGCCGCCACGTGCAGGATCGG
>Ga0308164_10004782_pt1 | contig 11272 bp, 11 predicted proteins | sample PhyTR2_FD_201031 | JGI IMG/M metagenome (GOLD analysis project Ga0308164, IMG submission 201031) | Phyllosphere microbial communities from UC Gill Tract Community Farm, Albany, California, United States - DLSLT.R2 | ecosystem: Host-associated > Plants > Phyllosphere > Unclassified | place: USA... | reverse complement strand
TCGACCGGCGAAAAGTATGACGACCTCAAGCCGGCCTATTCGTACGGCACCGAAATGCGCCGTAGCGAGATGTACCGTAACCGTCCATGGGACGATGTCGAGACCGACCTGCGCACTGGCTGGGACAGCCGCATCGACGGCACCCGCGAATTTTCCACCACCGGCAGCGACAGCAGCGAGCCATCGGCCTGGGATCGCGTCAAGAACGCCGTGCGTCATGGCTGGGACAAGATGACCGACGACAATGACGACGACATCTACTACCGCAACCACTGGAATTCGGTCTACGGCAGCACCGGCGGCGCTTACGATGAATTCCGTCCGGCCTATAACTACGGCACCGAGATGGCGCGTGAAGAAAAGTACCGCAACCGTCCATGGACCGAAGTCGAAGCCGATCTGCGCAGCGATTGGGACAACCGTTATCCGGGCGAGCAATCGACCTGGGACAAGATGAAGTCGGCGGTTCGTCACGGCTGGGAACGCATGATGCGTTAAGCCTGTCGGGTCATTGACAGAAGTAAGAACGGCGCCTGTTGGCGCCGTTTTTTTGTTTCATTCGCGGTATCCCAAAGGTTTGGCGTAGGGTGGTAGAGTGACCGGGACGCGCAGTCCGGGACGCGCTGTCACGCCGCCTCGGTCATCGGCAGGCTGATCCGGTTGCGCCCCAGGTGCTTGGCCCGGTACAGGGCTGCATCCGCAATCGCGACCAGTTGGTTCGCATGGTTGTCCGGCCCGGCGATGGCCGTGGCCGCACCGATCGACACGGTGACGTGGCCGGCGGCGAAGCGGCACGGCAACTGCAGTTGTTCGACCCGGCTGCGGATCCGCTCGGCCACGATGGCCGCGCCCTTGAGCGACTGGTTCGGCAGCACAACGGCGAATTCTTCGCCACCGTAGCGCGCCACCAGGTCATTGGCCCGCATTTCGCTGGCCACGGCGCGTGCAACGCGCTTCAGGCATTCGTCGCCGCCCAGGTGGCCATGGGCGTCGTTATAGGCCTTGAAATTGTCGACGTCGACCATTAACAGCGAGAGCGGCTGCACCTGACGCAGTGCGCGCGCCCATTCCGCTTGCAGCGTGTCATCGAAGCAGCGCCGGTTCGCCAGGCCTGTCAGGCCGTCGCGGGTTGCCAGTTGCTCCAGCGCCGCCTGGGCCATCTTTTCATCGGTCAGGTCGCGCAGGGTTTCGACCACCGCCGACAACTGGCCGTTGGCGCCGAAGATCGGACTGGCGTCTGCCGCCAGGTAGCGCCGGCGGCCGGCGCGTGGCATGTCGCACCAGCTCTCGATGGACAGACCCGGCGTGGCGCGCCCGGCATCGGTCGTGGCAGCCAGTGCCTCGCCTGCCTGAGCCGGATCGCAACCGGTGCGCAGGACGAGATCGGCGAGGGTGGGCCGCTGGACGTCGTAGAAGCTGCGCCAATGGTCGCCCGTGCCAAGCACTTCGGGCGCGGGCACACCCGTCAGCTGCTCACAGGCACGGTTCCAGATCGTCACGCGCGCATGGGTATCGAGCACGAAGACCGGTACCGACAGGCTTTCCATCAACTGACCGACGAAGGCGACGTCCTGGAGCAGGGCTGTCGGGTATGCCGCGCTGCTGCTTGTGTTGATCATGAGCAGTCCTCTGCGAGTGGTAGCGCTTCGGTTTGCGGCAACCGGGTAGCTGCCGTCAGGAACCGATTCTGCTACTCGCATCAAGACATGCTATTGATCTTTAGCAAGGAGGTTTCAGCGTTGTGTTTAACGTACACGGTTGTGCGGTCGCACGCCGCTCATCACACGCCGCTCATCACACGCTGATCACGCAACCACGGCCATTTCCGCAGCAAGTTCGGCAGCGGGATTCCTGACTGGCAGTGACAGGGACCAGCGCCCGGCATGCCCGGCGGTGGCAACGACGCGCAGCACGCCGCCCATGGCGCGGATCTGGTCGATCAGCTCGGCCGGCAGCGAGGCGACTTCGCCAGGGGCGCTGGCGCAGCCATCGATCTCCAGGCCCAGCGAGCTCGCGTTTTCCAGCAGGCGCACATGCAGTTCGCCGTGCTGGACGCGCGCAGCAGTGGCGAGCACATCCTGCAGCACACGAAACACGGCCAGCCGCGCGGCGCGATCCTGGCTGGCGCGCGAGCTGGGGTCGACGCCGGCCTCGAAACGATAGCGCATGCCGTACAGGTGCGCGTGCTCGGCCAGGCAACGTTCGAGCGCGTGGCGCAGGCCATCGCCCGGACCGAAGCCGCGCAAGCCGCTCGCTACCGCGCGCACGGCGCCGATCGCACCGTCGATGTGCGCCATGGCGCTGTCCAGGCGACTGGCCAGGGCCGGCGCCTGGGCCGTGGCGGCGCTGTCGTACAGGTTCGAGAGATCGGCGCGCAGGGTCAGCAGGCGGCGCCCCAGTTCGTTCTGCAGTTCGCGCGCGATCCGCGTGCGTTCACTGTCGCGGACATCTTCGTTCTGGCGCACCAGGCGGTAGACGACGTCGTGGTTGTCCGCCAGTGCCTGCTCGGACTGCGCGCGCGATTCCCGTTCAGCCGCCAGTTGCCCGTGCAGGGCCCGGGCCCTTTCCTCCAGGCCCATGCTGCGGCGCAGGCTCAGGCATGCCAGCACCAGCGCCGCCATCGTCACCAGGATGCAGGCCAGCAGTTCCGGCGCGGCGCTGCGTAGGGGCATCGGCACCATGAAATACGCGTCACTCGCGCTGGCGCCGCTGGCAACGAAGGGCAAGGTCACCAGCAAAAAAGTCGGTTTGTTCATGATTGCCCTCGTGAAGGTGTTGTAAGTTTCTGTAAGAACTTACCGCTCCGCTCATGTAGGAATATTGTTCAGTCTCAAACCTGACGTTTCCGACACCGTCTCAGCGACCAGCCACTTCCGCTGCGCCGGCCAATGCGCCGCGCTATAATGGAAGGTTGACGAGAGGCTTAACGTGACTTACAGCATTAAAGAGATCTTCTATACCTTGCAGGGAGAGGGTGCCCACGCTGGCCGGCCAGCCGTATTCTGCCGCTTTTCCGGCTGCAATCTGTGGACTGGCCGCGAGCAGGACCGCGCCACATCGATCTGCCAGTTCTGCGATACCGATTTCGTCGGCACCGACGGCGAGCGCGGTGGCAAGTTCAAGGAAGCGGCGCTGCTCGCCGCCGAGATCGACGGCCTATGGCCTGCTACCTATCCGGCTAGCAAATATGTCGTATTTACGGGTGGCGAGCCGCTGCTGCAGCTCGACCGCGCCCTGATCGACGCCATGCACGAGCGCGGCTTCACCATCGCCATTGAAACGAATGGCACGTTGCCAGTGCCCGACGGCGTCGACTGGATCTGCGTCAGTCCCAAGATGGGCTCGACGCTGGTCGTTGAAAAAGGTAGCGAGATCAAGGTGGTCATCCCGCAAATCGGGCAAGACCTGGCCGCCTACGAGCGGCTCGACTTCGACCATTTCTTCGTGCAGGCCATGGATGGGCCGCTGGCGGCGCAGAATATCCGCCTGGCCATCGAGACCTGCCGCGCCAATCCGAAATGGAAGCTGAGCCTGCAGACCCACAAGCTGCTCCAGATTCCCTGACTTATCCACTCCATTACCTAGTAAAGCAGCAATGTTGACCATTACCCGCAAGCTTGAATTCGATGCCGGACACCGGATTCCCGACCACAAGAGCCAGTGCCGCAACCTGCACGGGCATCGCTACACCCTCGAGATCACGCTGACGGGCGAAGTCATCGACGCTGACGGAAATTCCGACAACGGCATGATCATGGATTTCTCCGACGTCAAGGCACTGGCCAAGCAGCATCTGGTCGACGTGTGGGACCATGCTTTCATCGTGTACGAAAAGGATGACAAGGTGCTGGATTTCCTGTCGTCGCTGCCCGATCACAAGACCGTGGTGATTGACCGTATCCCCACGGTGGAAAACCTCGCGCAAGTGGCCTTCACGATCCTCAAGACCGTGTTCATCGACCGCTTTGGTACCGGCCTGCGCCTGCACAAGCTCGTGCTGCACGAAACGCCAAATTGCTGGGCCGAGATTACCGATGCCTGACATGCCGTCCGCAGTCGTGCATGACCATGCTGCGGATGCGGCGCACGCGCGTTTCATGGCGCTCGCCCTGGCCCAGGCGCAACTGGCCTGGGACCGTGGCGAAGTACCAGTCGGCGCTGTCGTGGTCAAGGATGGCGAAGTCATCGCGACCGGTTTCAACCAGCCGATCAGCGGCCACGACCCGACGGCGCATGCCGAAATCGTGGCGCTGCGCGCCGCCGCCGACAAGCTGGGCAACTACCGGCTGCCCGGCTGCGAGCTGTATGTAACGCTCGAGCCGTGCATCATGTGCTCGGGCGCGATGATGCATGCGCGCCTGGCGCGTGTCATCTATGCGGCAACCGACCCGAAGACCGGCGCCTGCGGCTCGGTTGTGAACCTGTTTGACGAGCCATCGCTGAATCATCACACCGACGTGGTCGGCGGCGTGCTGGCCGATCAGGCCAGCAGCCTGCTGCGTGCCTTTTTTGCCGAACGGCGTGCATTGGCGAAGAAGGCCAGCCCGGTCTGACCCTTCGCGGGTGAGTTGGCTGGCGCTGCTGTCCAACCTTGATCGGCACCGGTGGGCGCGGTAAGATGTTTCCAGATTCCACACACGTCTTCCCGCCCACCAGTGATCACTTCCCGTCTCGGCATCGCCATCGTGGCACCCGCCGGCTGCACTAACGATCCGCTCGCCGTCGAGCGCGCCATCGCACGCTTTGAAGCGCAGGGCTGCCTGGTCCGCAACTACTACGATCACAGCTGCATCCACCAGCGCTTTGGCGGCACCGACGAAGCGCGTCTTGCGCAACTGCACGCGGCGGTACTGGACCCCGATATCCACCTGATCATCGCGCTGCGCGGCGGTTACGGTATCAGCCGCTTGCTGCCGGCCATCGATTTCGATGCGATTGCCGCCAGCGGCAAGATCGTCGTCGGCTTTTCCGATGTCACGGCCCTGCACATGGGCCTGATGGCCAGAACAGGCACGCTCAGCTACGCCGGGCCGATGGTGGCCGGCGACTTCGGCGCCGAAGAGCCGGTGCCATTCACGCTCGACGATTTCTGGGCCTGCCTGGCCGGCCCGACGCACACGATCCGCGAAACCGTCAGCGGCAACCCGCAGATTGATGTGCGCGGGACGGTCTGGGGCGGCAACCTCGCCATGATCGGCTCGCTCATCGGCACGCCATACTTTCCGCAGATCGACAGCGGCATCCTGTGGCTCGAGGACATCAGCGAACATCCGTATCGTGTCGAGAGACTGCTGCTGCAGCTGATGCAGACGGGTGTGCTCGAACGCCAGCAAGCCGTGGTGCTGGGCGATTTTTCAGGCTACCGCCTGGGGCCGCTGGACAACGGCTACGACTTTGACGCCATGCTTGAGTATGTGCGCCGCACGTTGCCCGTGCCCGTGCTCACGGGGTTGAGTTTTGGCCATATTCCACGGCGCGTCACAATCCCGTTCGGCGCGCAAGGGCGCCTGCAGTCAGACGCCGACGGTTTCAGCCTGCTGCTGTCGGACTACCCGACCGTGCGCCGCGCTTGAACGCGCACTAGTCATCGGCACCTGGTAACGGCGCCCGCCAATCCAGCCCATTCGCCCTGGATGGCATGCGATGGTAAAATAGTCGGTTAATCAAATACGCTTTTTGGGGTCATACAGTGCTATCCACAGCCAACATCACGATGCAATTCGGCGCCAAGCCGCTCTTCGAGAACATTTCCGTGCGCTTCGGCGACGGCAACCGCTACGGCCTGATCGGCGCCAACGGCTGCGGCAAGTCGACGTTCATGAAAATCCTGGGCGGCGACCTCGAGCCGTCCGCCGGTAACGTCAGCCTGGATCCGGGCGAGCGCCTGGGCAAGCTGCGCCAGGACCAGTTCGCCTACGAAGACACGCGCGTGCTCGACGTCGTCATGATGGGCCACACCGAGCTGTGGAACGCGATCGCCGAACGCGATGCGATCTACGCCAACCTCGAAGCCACCGACGACGACTACATGAAAGCCGCCGAGCTCGAAGGCAAGGTCGCCGAATACGACGGCTACTCGGCTGAAGCACGCGCCGGCGAACTGCTGCTGGGCCTGGGCATCGGCACCGAGCTGCACCAGGGTCCGATGAGCGCCGTGGCGCCGGGCTGGAAGCTGCGCGTGCTGCTGGCGCAGGCGCTGTTCTCGAATCCGGACATCCTGCTGCTCGACGAGCCGACCAACAACCTGGACATCAACACGATCCGCTGGCTGGAAGACATGCTCAACGAGCGTAACTCCACGATGATCATCATTTCCCACGATCGCCACTTCCTGAACCAGGTCTGCACGCACGTGGCCGACATGGACTACGGCACGCTGAAGGTGTATCCGGGTAACTACGACGAATACATGCTGGCCTCGACCCAGGCACGCAACCAGCAACTGTCGAACAATGCCAAGGCCAAGGAGAAGGTCGCGGAACTGCAGGACTTCGTGCGCCGCTTCTCGGCCAACAAGTCCAAGGCACGCCAGGCGACGTCGCGCGCCAAGCAGATCGACAAGATCAAGATCGAAGAGTTCAAGCCATCCTCGCGCGCCTATCCGTTCGTGCGCTTCGAAGGCGAGAAAAAGCTGCACCGCCTGGCGGTGGAAGCCGAGAACATCTCGAAAGCCTACGACCGTCAGCTGTTCAAGAATTTCTCGATCATGGTCGAGGCCGGCGAGCGCATCGCGATCATCGGCGCCAACGGCGCCGGCAAGACCACGCTGCTGCGCACGATTGGCGGCGAGCTGTGCGGTCTGCAGCCGGATGGCGGCCGCGTCAAGTGGGCCGAGAACGCCAATCCTGGCTACATGCCGCAGGATCCGACCGAAGAATTCGCGGTGGGCGACAACCTGACCGACTGGATGGGCCAGTGGACGCAAGAAGGTGACGACGATCAGGCCGTGCGCTCGATCCTGGGTCGCCTGCTGTTTGGCGGCGACGAAGTCAAGAAGTCGGTCAACGTGCTGTCCGGTGGTGAGAAGGGCCGCATGATGTACGGCAAGCTGATGCTGGGCCGTCATAATGTGCTGCTGCTGGACGAGCCGACCAACCACATGGACATGGAGTCGATCGAGTCGCTGAACATCGCGCTGGACAAGTACGCCGGCACCCTGATCTTCGTTTCGCACGACCGTGAGTTCGTCTCGTCGCTGGCCACGCGCGTGCTGGAAATCCGTGAAAACGAGATCGTCGATTTCCGTGGCAACTACGAGGAATACCTGGCGAGCCAGGGCATCGACGCGTAATGTAGTAGTGGCAGGGGCGGCGGGTTTACCACGCCCCCTGCCAAGGAGACCGAGAAGAGTATGGACACCGTACCGATCAAGACATATGAATACGACCGGCCCCAGGCCGGTCTGGCCTGCACCGCCGAGGCCTGGGCACGCATTCCCAGCGCGCCCGAACTGGCCGAGCGCAACGCGCTCAAGGACAAGATCCGGCGCCTGCTGAAAGAAAAAGGCGCGGTTCTTGTCGCCCACTATTACGTGGACGCCGACCTGCAGGACCTGGCCGAAGAAACGGGCGGCTGCGTGTCCGACTCGCTCGAAATGGCACGCTTCGGCCGTGACCACGCCGCGCAGACGCTGGTCGTGGCCGGCGTGCGCTTCATGGGCGAAACGGCCAAGATCCTCAGCCCCGAAAAAACCATCCTGATGCCCGATCTCGACGCGACCTGTTCGCTCGACCTCGGCTGCCCGGCCGACGAGTTCGCAGCGTTCTGCGATCAGCATCCCGACCGCACCGTCGTCGTCTACGCCAACACCAGTGCCGCAGTCAAAGCGCGCGCCGACTGGATGGTAACGTCGTCCATTGGCCTGGACATCGTGGCCGAGCTGCACGCGCAGGGCAAGAAAATCCTGTGGGCGCCCGACCGCCACCTGGGCTCGTACATCCAGATCAAGACCGGCGCCGACATGCTGCTGTGGCAGGGCTCGTGCCTCGTGCACGACGAGTTCAAGGGCATCGAACTCGACCTGCTCAAGGCCGAGTACCCACTGGCCAAGGTGCTGGTGCACCCGGAGTCGCCAGCGAACGTCGTGGCGCAGGCCGACGTGGTCGGCTCGACCACGCAGCTCATCAACGCCGCGCAGACGCTGGACGCTACCCACTTCATCGTCGCAACCGACAACGGCATCTTGCACAAGATGAAGATGGCCGCGCCTGGCAAGACCTTCATCGAAGCGCCGACCGCCGGCAACAGCGCCACCTGCAAGAGCTGCGCGCATTGCCCGTGGATGGCGATGAACGGTCTGCGCAATCTGGCGGAGGTGCTCGAATCAGGCGCCAATCAAGTGCATGTCGACCCTGCCGTTGGCCTGCAAGCCAAACGCGCCATCGACCGCATGCTCGACTTTGCGGCGGCCAAGCGCGCCAAGGCGTTGCCAACCGGCGCGCTCGAACAGAATGCCCCCATGTTTTCCGGAGTCGGCCCCGCATGACCAGTCTGCACAATCCCCACGCCCAGTTTGACGACAAACTGCAGGCGGCGTTCGAACAGAATATCCTGGCCGCGCTGCTGGAAGACATCGGCAGCGGCGACCTGACCGGCAAACTCGTGCCCAACGACACCCGCGTCAGCGCGCGCGTGATCGTGCGCGAAGCGGCCGTGCTGTGTGGCGCCCCGTGGTTCGAGGGCGTCATGCTCGCGGTTGATCAGGACACCGACATCGCGTGGCAGTTTGCCGAAGGCGACCTGATGCCGGCCAACAGCACCGTCTGCACCATCACGGCCAATCCGCGCGCGCTGCTCACTGCCGAGCGCGCCGCGCTGAACTTCCTGCAACTGCTTTCTGGCGTGGCCACTGCCACCCGGCGCTACGTCGATGTCATCGCTGGCACCAGTGCGGCGATCCTCGATACGCGCAAGACGTTGCCGGGCCTGCGCCAGGCGCAGAAGTACGCGGTGCGGGTTGGTGGGGGCAAGAACCAGCGCATGGCGCTGTATGACGGCATCCTGATCAAGGAAAACCACATTGCCGCTGCCGGGGGCGTCACGCCCGCGCTGACGGCGGCCGCCAGTCTGAACGCCGGCGCGCCTGTGCAGATCGAAGTCGAAACCATCGCCCAGCTTGAAGAAGCACTGGCGGCCGGCGTCAAGTCGGTCTTGCTCGATAACTTTGACCTGGCGATGATGCGCGAGGCCGTGCAGGTGAATGCCGGCCGTGCGCTGCTGGAAGCGTCGGGTGGCATCAATCTGGACACCGTGCGCGCGATTGCCGAAACAGGTGTGGACCGCATTTCCATCGGCAGCCTGACCAAGGATGTGCAGGCCACCGATTACTCGCTGCGCATCGTCTGATCGCACCGCTCAACTCTCAGACTTCATTATGTCGATCACCACCAAACTGAAACGTTCGCTTGTGTTCCGCCTGTTCTGGCTCGGCTTCGGCCTGCTGCTGGGTGTGCCCCAGTTGATGGACGGGATTCTCTACAATATGAAGGGCGAACTGTTCTTCGGCATCGGCATGCTGCTGGTCGGTATTCGCGGTTTTCTGCGCCCGGTCGTGTTGAGCCGGGCGATGGCGATGCAACGCGATGCTGCAGCGTCGGATGCGTCGATTGGTTCGCCTGTGTTGCACGGCGTGCTGTCGATCGCGATGGCGGCGGCGTTGATCACTGGCCTGGTGATCAAGTTCAGCAATAATTAGTAGGGTGGACGGCTGTGCCGTCCACGCGTTCATTCATCTGTTGCGCGCCACAAAATCGGCTTAATTTGAACGCGTGGGCGGGAAACCCGCCTCGCCGGCCGCGCCCACCCTACGGCAATCCGGCCACGATCGGCAAGACCCGCTCGGCGGATGCTTCAATCTTCAGCGTAAGCATGTCGTCAGCGCGCGTACGCCCGAGGTTCAGCGCCGCAATCGGTTTGCCCGCCGCTTCGGCCAGCCGGCAGAAGCGAAATCCCGAATACACCATCAGCGACGAGCCGACCACCAGCAGTGCGTTGGCCGCTTCCATCCGTGCCAGCGCGGCTGCCGTGCGCGCCGCCGGTACATTGTCGCCAAAGAACACGACGTCGGGCATCAGCATGCCGCCACAGTGCACGCATGCCGGCGCCGTGAATTCCGTCACCGCATCCGGATCGATCTCGGCGTCGCCATCGGGCAGCGGCTGCGCGAGCACCTGGCGCAGGCCCGGATTGTCCGCTTCCAGTTGCATCTGCAGCGCAGCGCGCGTGAAGTTTGCGCCGCAGCCGAGGCACGTCACGTGGTGGATATTGCCATGCAATTCCAGCACATCGCGACTGCCCGCCTGGGTATGCAGGCCATCGACGTTTTGCGTCAGGATCGAGCCGATGCGGTTGTCCGCACCAAGCGCGGCGAGCGCGCGGTGACCGGCATTGGGCGCAGCACCCGACATCATCCGCCAGCCCACCATGCTGCGCGCCCAATAGCGGCGCTGGATTGCCGGGTCGCGCCGGAATTCGGGGCCCTGGATCGGGACCCGCCCGCGCCGCACGCCATCCCGGTCGCGGTAATCGGGAATGCCGGACGCCGTTGACAGGCCGGCGCCGGTCAGCACCAACGCACGTGGATATTGTTCAAGAAACGCGGCCAACTGCGTGGCCGCGTGGTGTTCGCTGAGTGGGTTGCCGAGTTCGTCGTTCATGGGTGGAATCGTACCACCGCTCTGCAATCAGCGCGCCGACACGACGATCCCGCCGACGATCAGGCCGAACGCCGCCACGTGGTACAACTGCGGCAGTTCGCCCAGGAAGGCGACCGACAGCAGCGCCGTAAACAGCGGCGTCAGATTGATGAAGAACGCACTGATCCCGGGCCCGGCGCGCTGCACGCCCGCGCCCCAGCAGCGCATGGCGATGATCGCCGGCCCGATCGCCAGGTACAGCAGGGCGGCGGCAAGGGGCCAGCTCCAGACGATCTGGGGCGTGCTCAACGCCCACTCGCCGCCGGCCAGCGCGGCCGACCACAGGACGCCATACGCTACCTGGGCCAGCAGAAAAGCTGCCCAGTCCGCACGCAGGGCCGGCACATCGTTCTTTTGCAGTAGCGACCAGCTGTAGAACGACCAGACAATCGTCGCCACGATCATGATCAGGTCGCCGGCCACCAGGCGCAGCGCGGCCAGCTCGGCCAGGCTGCCCCGGCACATGACGACCAGCACGCCGGCAATCGACAGCACGGCGCCGCCGATCTGGCGCCCCTTGACCGGCACGTTATAGAACAGCCGGCCGACCAGCAGCATCCAGACCGGCACGCCGGACG